>FTKD01001280.1_pt2 | contig 16769 bp, 14 predicted proteins | sample 1658191 | NCBI WGS metagenome assembly FTKD01 (sample SAMEA3914808, study PRJEB12502) | metagenome | biome: forest; material: soil | place: Canada | collected 2011-08-03 | depth 0.3 m
AGGTGCATCGCGAGGCGTTCGTCGAGCGAGAACGCCGTCCACGCCTCGAGCGCCAGGAACATCAGGCGTGAGCGCTGGCAGAACAGTTCGATGAAGTGTCGATACAGCACGGGGTATCGCTCGAGCAGGCCCTCGAACCGCGCGGCCGATACCGCGAGCACGGTCGTCGCGCAGTGCGCGATGGCGTCGTGCGGACGCGGCAAGTGGTCGAACAACGAGGTGTCGCCGAACCACGCGCCCGGCTGCAGGAAGGTGAGCAGGCCCTGGCGGCCGTCGGGGCCGCTGGCGCCCAGCCGGATCGCCCCGGCGACGATGCCGTACCAGGCGTCGGCGGGCCGATCCTTCGCGTAGATCACCTCGCCTTCTTCGAGGTGGCGCAACGTGGCGACGTCGAGCGCCTCGTCGCGCGGGGCCGCAGGCAACGCACTGAACCACGGGCTGGCCAGCATCGTCTGCCGTTGAGCGGCCGTGAGGCGTGCCATAGGGTCTTCCCTTCGTTCAATTGCAAATCGATGACAGACGGTGCGCCGCTTCGCTCAGTAGGATCGTTCGCACTGAGGTTGCGGGGTTCGAACGCCATGTTCGACTCGTCTGCGCCCGCTGCCTATCCGCAGTGCTACCCATGCCACGACGCCCTTCGCCCGAGCCACCGCTGCCCGGGCCCGGCATCCAGCGCCTCAGTCGAGACTGATTCGACCTAGATCGAACCCGGAGGGTTCGGCCTGGAGACGTGCGTCCGCGCGCGTCCGAAGGCCACCCGACCAGGAGCCGCCCAGCGGCTGCTGCCAACTCATACTGACGGAGACAACCGTGATGAACAAGACGCTTCTGAAGTGGCTCGCCGTAGCCGCGCTCGCCCTGTGCGCCCTGCCCTCCTGGGCCACCGGCTATGCCCAGACCAAGTACCCCATCATCCTCGTCCACGGCCTGTTCGGCTTCGACAACATCGGCCCGCTGGAATACTTCTACGGCATCCCCGAGGACTTGCGCGCCAACGGCGCCCAGGTCTACGTCGCCCAGGTGGCGGCGGCCAACAGCACCGAGGTGCGCGGCGAGCAACTGCTGACCTACGTCAAGCAGGTGCTGGCCGTCACCGGCGCGGCCAAGGTCAACCTGATCGGCCACAGCCACGGCGGCCCCACGATCCGCTACGTCGCTTCGGTGGCGCCCAACCTGGTCGCCTCGGTCAGCAGCGTCGCCGGCCCGAACCAGGGCGCGGCGCTGGCCGACGCGCTCCTGGGCACGTTCCCGAACGGCTCGGTGTCGCAGACCGTCATCACCGGCGCCGTCAACGCCTTCGCCGGGCTGATCGGCCTGATCTCGGGCGACAACGTCAATCAGAACTCGGCGGCCGCGCTGAACTCGCTGTCCAGCGCCGGCATGGCCAAGTTCAATGCCGCGCATCCGGAAGGCCTGCCGACGACCGCTTGCGGCCAGGGCCCGGCGGTGGCGTCCAACGGCGTGCGCTACTACTCGTGGAGCGGCGCGCAACCGTACACCAACGCGCTCGATCCGATCGACCCGTTGCTGGCGATCACCTCGCTGGTCTACAGCGGCGCGAACGACGGCCTGGTCGGCTCGTGCAGCAGCCACCTCGGCACGGTCATCCGCGACAACTACGGCATGAACCATCTGGACGAAGTCAACCAGACCGCCGGCATCGTCAACTGGTTCGAGGTCGACCCGAAGAGCCTGTACCGCGCGCAAGCCAACCGTCTGAAGAACCTGGGGCTGTGAGATGGGGACTCGCCAGCTTCCCCTGATGCGGGTGGCGGGCGTGGTCGGCGCGGCGGCGCTGGTGCTGATCGGCCTGCGGGGGCTGCCCATGGCGGCCCCTCGCGTGGCCGAGCCGGCACCGGCGAGCGACGTGAAACCTGCCGGGGTGTCGTCGCTCGCCGGCACCACGCCCGACGGCGCCGCCATCGCCACGGCCGGCAACGCGCTCGTGCTCGATCCCGCGCTGATCCGCCTGTTCGACTACTACCTGACCACCGTCGGCGAACGCCCGATCTCCGCCATCCAGGCGCAGGTGGAGCACGACCTCGACGGCCGCCTCGCCCCGCGCGCGGCACGCCAGGCCAAGGATCTGTTCGCGCGCTACGTGCAGTTCAAGACGGCGTTGCAGGCCCAGCATGCGGCCAAGCCGACGGGTCGCAGCGTCGACGTGTTGCGCGCAGGCCTGCGCATGATGCTGGCGCTGCGCGCCACGTATTTCACCGAGGCCGAATCGCAGGCGCTGTTCGGACCCCAGGACGCCGAAGCCTCGGCCGCGCTCGCCCGCATGGCCATCGAGCAGGATCCCGCGCTCGATGCGCAGCAGCGTCGCGAGCGCCTGGCCGCGCTCGATGCGCGCCTGCCCGCGAACGTGCGCGCGGAACGCGAGGCGCCGCTAGCCGTCGTGCACCTGGAAGAGGCGGCGCAGCAGATCCGCGCGCAAGGCGGCAGCGAGGACGACGTCTATCGCATGCGCGCCGCGGCGACCTCGCCAGCGGCCGCAAACCGGCTGGCCGACGTCGACCGCGACGAGGCGGCGTGGAAGGCGCGCATCGCGATGTACCAGGCGCAGCGCGGCGCGCTGCTGTCGGCACCCGGCAGCGATGCGGATCGGCAGGCGGCGATGAGCGATCTGCGCAATCGGCTGTTCACACCGGAAGAACAGCGCCGGCTCGCGGCGTACGAGGGATGAGCCCGGACGCGTCGCGTCAGCCGAAGCGCACCGCGTAGATCGGCGGCAGGCGTGCCGGCAACTCGACCCACCGTTCGCCCGCATCGTCGCTGGCCCACAGGCCGCCCGTCGTGCTGCCCATGAGCAGTCGATTGCCGGTGGCATCGACGGCCAGGCCGTGCCGATAGACCAGGTCGTAGCAATCCTGCTGGGGCAGTCCGGCGCGCAGCGTCTCGAACGTGGCGCCGCCGTCGCGCGTGCGATTGACGGCGAGCGCGCCGGCGACCGGCACGCGGCACTGATCCTTGACCGCCGGCACGAACCAGGCCGTCTGCGGGTCGTGCGGATGCGCCGCGACGGCGAAGCCGAACGACGATAGCGGGGCAACGATCTCGTCCCACCGCGCGCCGCCGTTGGTCGAGCGGAAGATGCCGTTGTGGTGCTGGCACCAGAGCGTGTCCGGCGCCGCGCTGCAGCGTGCAATGGCGTGCGGATCCTGGACGTCCGGATCGAAGGCCTGGTCGGGCGGCATGAAGTCGGCGCGCATGCCGTGCGCGGTCTGGCGCCAGGCGGTGCCGTCGTCCTGCGTGATCCAGGCGCCGGCGCAGCTCACGCCCACCAGCAGCGTGCCATCCGGCAGCGGGCAGATCGAGTGGATGCCGGGCAGGTCGTAGCCGCCGCCGTTCCAGTCGGGACGCTCGGGGCGATTCCACAAGGCCTCGTCGAGTTGCCAGGATGCGCCGCCGTCACCGGAACGAAACAGGGCGCCCGGCAAGGTCCCCGCGAACACCGTGCGACCGCTGCGTTCGAGCGCCCAGACCATGGCCACTTTCCAGGGCGGCCCCGCGGCTTCGGCGGGCTGGGGCGGCAGCGCCGGGGCGTCCACCTCGCGCCAGCTGGCACCGGCATCGTCCGACGCGTGCATCTTGACGCCGAAGTGGCCGAGGTTCAACGCGGCGAACATCGGCCCGTCCCGGTCCGGCGGCAGCAGCATCGACACCGGCTCGCCGACGAAGCTGCCGCGCTCGACGTGCCAGGCACCCGCGCGACGCCGCAATTCGAACAAGCCCTTGCGGGTCGCGACCCATGCTCGATCGTCCATGTGCTCGACTCCTCGCTGTCTCGCCCGTCAGCCGCCGGTCAGGGCCTGCAGCACGTAGACACGGTCCGCGGGCGCCAGCGGATCGGTCAACGCGGCGCGATCGCGCACGCGCCGGCCCTCGATGAACACCACGACGTGCTGGCGCAGGTGGCCTTGCTCGTCGAGGATGTATTGCCGCAATCGCGCATTGAGGCGGAACGCCGCCTCGAGCGCCTCGCGCAACGTGGCCGCGGTCGTGTCGAACTCGGGAATGTCGGTGAAGCGCTGCAACTGAGCGGTGAACGCGACGTGGGCCATCGCGCCATGATGACGCAGGCGCGACGCCGGGCAACCCGGCTTATCCCGATGGCGGCGATTGCGCCTTCCGGCGCGAGCCGGGGCCTCTCCACCGCCGTGAAGCGCTGCCTTTCGCAAGATTTCGAGGTCGCGCCGTCGATTTCCGGCCCGCTCGCTCGTCGTCGGTGATCAGGAGGATTTTCGAATGACGAAGCTTCACTACGGCTGGGTGGTGGTCGCGGCCGGCGCACTGATGACCTGGATGGCCATGGGCGCCCTGTTGTCGCTGCCCGTGTTCCTGGCGCCGATCTCGGCGGACACCGGATGGTCGCGCGGCGGCATCGGCCTGGCCATGACGCTGAACTTCCTGACGATGGGCATCGGCTCGTTCGTCTGGGGCGGGCTCAGCGACCGCCATGGCCCGCGCGGCATCCTGGTCATCGGCGTGCTGCTGCTGGGCAGCGGGCTCGCCCTGGCCAGCCGGTCGACGACGCTGCTCGAGTTCCAGGTCGTCTACGGCCTGCTGATCGGCGTCGCCGCCGGCAGCCTGATGGTGCCCCTGATGTCCACCGTCACGCTCTGGTTCGACGAGCACCGGGCGCTGGCGGTTTCGTTGGTCTCGTCGGGCATCGGGGTGGCGCCGATGACCGTGTCGCCCATCGCGGCGCAGCTCATCGTCGAGCATGGATGGCGCACGGCCCAGTTGATCCTCGGGGCCGCGGTCGCCGTGCTGCTCGTTCCCGCCGCGCTGTGCGTTCGGCGACCGCCCCACCTGCCTGCCGCCGTCGCCGCCGGCGGAATGGGCCGTCGCGAGCTGAAGCTGGCCACCGGCCGGGCGTTGCGATCGCGGCCCTTCGTCGTGCTCTCGCTGACCTTCTTCGCCTGCTGCGCGACCCACTCCGGCCCGATCTTCCACACCATCAGCTACGCGATCGGCTGCGGGCTGTCCGCGATGACGGCCGTGACCATCTACAGCGTCGAAGGCTTCGCCGGGCTGGTGGGACGCCTGGTGTTCGGCTTCCTCGGCGACAAGGTGGGCGTCAAGCGGATGATCGTCGCAGGCCTGCTCGTGCAGGCGGTGGCGGCCGGCGCGTACGTGCTCGCCACCGGCCTGGGGGACTTCTACGCGGTGGCGTTCGTGTTCGGGATGGCCTACGGGGGCGTGATGCCGCTCTACGCGGCGCTCGCCCGCAACTACTTCGCGCCGCAGATCATGGGCACGGTGCTGGGCGCGATGACGCTGTGCTCGGGCCTGGGCATGGCGCTCGGGCCGGCGCTGGGCGGCTGGGTGTTCGACCACTTCCATGCCTACACGTGGATGTACCTCGGGTCGCTGGCGGTCGGACTGGGCGCCGGCGCCATCGCGCTCGCGCTGCCGCGCGTGCGCTCGACGGACTTCGCATCGCAGGCCGCGCCCGCCTGAAGGCGACAGCGCGCCCGGGAATCAGCCGTTGCAGTCGGCCCAGCTGTTGGGCGTCTCGTAAAGCCGCAGCTTCTTGAGCTTCAGGTGATTGCCGAAGTGCTCCGTATACAGCGGATCGAGGATCCCGAACGCGATCGCGACGAGGTTCTCGGCGGTCGGCACGCGGTCCAGCACCACGGTCTTGTGGCCGGGGATCTGCGCCAGCAGGTCGCGGATCAGCGTGTCGCCTTCGTGCACCAGGAACGCGTGGTCCCAGACGTCGACCAGGTGCGCCTTGGCGATCGCCTTGACGTCGGTGAAATCCATCAGCATGCCGTGATCGCTGGACGTCGGATCGTCCACCGGCTCGCCCTCCAGCGTGATTTCCAGGCCGTAGCGGTGGCCATGGAGGTTGCGGCACTGGCTCTTGTGCTGCGGAATGCGGTGGCCGGCGTCGAATTCGAGGCGTTTGGTGATCGTGAGCATGATGGGATCGAGACCCGCGAGTCACGCGAAGCCAGGCATTCGTTTTCAGCGAATGCCGAGCATCTTGTGGGTTTGCAGGCCGAGTTTCCATTGAGGGTGCGCCAGGCAATATTGCATCGCCAGGCGCTGGTTGGTCTGCTGCAGCACGTTGTCCATCGGCTGCAGGAAGAAATGCGTGAATTCGAGATCGGTGAAGCGCTGCGGGTCCACGCCGTCCTGCGGGAACACGAGCTTGAGTTCGTCGCCGCTCGTGATGACCACCTTCGAGTCGGCCTTGGGGCTGACGCAGATCCAGTCGAGGCCCGGGGGCGGGGCGACGGTGCCGTTGGTCTCGACGGCGATCGTGAAGCCGCGGGCGTGCAGCGCGTCGGTGAGTTCCTTGTCCACCTGAAGCAGCGGTTCGCCGCCGGTGAGGACGACGAAACGGTGTGACGGCGTGTCGCCCCAGTGCGTCGCGATCTCGTCGGCCAATAGGTCGGCCGTCCTGAACTTGCCGCCGCCCTCGCCGTCGGTGCCGACGAACTCGGTGTCGCAGAACTTGCAGACGGCGTCCGCGCGGTCCTCCTCGCGGCCCGTCCACAGGTTGCAGCCCGCGAAGCGGCAGAACACCGCCGGTCGGCCCGCGTTCGCGCCCTCGCCTTGCAGCGTATAGAAGATTTCCTTGACGCTATAGGTCATGGGCGTTCCATCGGCTCGAAGCGGCGGGGCCTCAGCCCACCAACAGGCGATTGACGCGCTGCACGTACGCCGCCGGCTCTTCCAGCTGGCCGCCCTCGGCCAGCCACGCCTGGTCGAACAACAGGTTGGCGAAGTCGTCGAAGCGCGGATCGGCTTCGAGCTTCTTGACCAGCGCATGCTCGGGGTTGACCTCGAGGATGGGCTTGGTGTCGGGCGCGACCTGGCCGGACTGCTTCAGCAAGCGCGCCAGGTGAGCGCTCATCTCGCCCTCCTCGACGACGATGCAGGCCGCCGAATCGACCAGGCGCGAGGTGGCGCGCACGTCCTTCGCGCGATCTTTCAGCGCGGCCTTCAGGCGCTCGAGCACCGGCGCGAACGCCGTGGCCGCCTGTTCCGCGGCCTTCTTCTCGTCCTCGTCCTGCAGCGAGCCCAGGTCGACCGCGCCCTTGGCGACGCTTTGCAGCGCATGGCCCTCGAACTCCGACAGGTGCGACAGCAGCCACTCGTCGACGCGGTCCACCAGCAGCAGCACCTCGATGCCCTTCTTGCGGAAGATCTCGAGTTGCGGGCTGGCCTTGGCGGCGCCCAGCGAATCGGACGCGATCACGTAGATCGTGTCCTGGCCTTCCTTCATGCGCGCCACGTAGTCGGCCAGCGACACGCCCTTGTCGGCATGCGTGGACGCGAAGCGGTACAGCTTGGCCAGGCGATCCTTGTTCTGGTGGTCCTCGCCGATGCCTTCCTTGAGCACCGCGCCGAACTCGTCCCAGAACGCCTGGTACTTGTCCTTGTCTTCCACGTTGTCGCTGTCGGCCAGCGACTCCAGCATCGAGAGCACGCGCTTGGTCGAGCCTTCGCGGATCGCCTTCACGTCGCGGCTTTCCTGCAGCAGCTCGCGCGAGACGTTGAGCGGCAGGTCGGCCGAATCGATCACGCCCTTGACGAAGCGCAGGTACACCGGCATCAACGCCTCGGCGTCGTCCATGATGAAGATGCGCTTGACGTACAGCTTCACGCCGCCGCGCTTGTCGCGGTTCCACATGTCCAGCGGCGCCTTGGCCGGGATGTACAGCAGCTGCGTGTACTCGCTGCGGCCCTCGACGCGGTTGTGCGTGTAGGCCAGCGGCGCGTCCGAGTCGTAGCTGATCTGCTTGTAGAACTCCTGGTACTCGGCGTCGGTGATCTCGCTCTTGGCGCGCGCCCACAGCGCCGAGGCCTTGTTGACCGTCTCCCACTCGTCCAGCGTCTTGTACTCGGCCGTCTCGCCGTTCCATTCCTCTTTCTTCATGAGGATGGGCAGCGAGATGTGGTCGGAGTACTTCGAGATGATGGACTTCAGCTTCCACGGCCGCAGGAACTCGTCCTCGCCGTCGCGCAGATGCAGGATCACGTCGGTGCCGCGTTCGGCGCGCGTGATCTCCTCCACCTCGAAGTCGCCGGTGCCTTCGGAGCTCCAGCGCACGCCCTGCTCGGCCGGCAGGCCGGCGCGGCGCGACTCGACGGTCATGCGGTCGGCCACGATGAAGCCGGAGTAGAAGCCGACGCCGAACTGGCCGATCATCGAGGCGTCCTTCTTCTGGTCGCCTTCCAGCTTGGCCATGAATTCCCGGGTGCCGCTCTTGGCGATGGTGCCCAGATGCGCCACGGCCTCCTCGGCCGACAGGCCGATGCCGTTGTCGCGGATCGTCAGCGTCTTCTTTTCGGCATCGAAGAAGATGCGCACGTCGAGATTCGGCGCATCTTCCAGGAACTGCGGGTGGTCGATGGCCTCGAAGCGCAGCTTGTCGCAGGCGTCCGACGCATTCGACACCAGCTCGCGCAGGAAGATTTCCTTGTTCGAGTACAGCGAATGCGTGACGAGGTGCAGGATCTGCTTGACCTCGGCCTGGAATGAGAGAGTTTGCTTTTCCATGAATAGTGCCCGATTTGGTCTGGGTCGAAGGGGAAGACGTGCCGACGACGTCCGCGCGGCCTGAAAGCAGCGCAATCGCGTATTGTCGCGCGTCGGGCAGTTGCGGGCCAATGCGCGGGTTTTCAAGCGCTGCAGACGCGGCGCTTCGCGGTCGAGCAACGCCTTTCCGCGCCAATAGATGCCGCCGCGCTGCCCGGCTTCGTTGCCCTTCGAGTCGAGGATGTCGTTGCCGGTCAGCATGATGCCGATACCCTTGGCGTTGGCCGCCGCGACCAAGCCTTCGATCAGCCCCGAGTCTGTGATCATGCCACCGCCGACCGCGACGCCCTCGCTGATGAACGCCGTGGCGCCGGAAGGATCGCCCGCGTTCAACGAGCGGTTCACGCCTGTGCTGATCAGCGTGATCAGGCCGTCCACGTCGACGCCGTCGCCGGCGGTGTTGGTCACAGTGGTCGTGAAGATCGACGTGGCGGCCGCCTTCGATGAGGCCGGCGGCCTGGGCGTGACATCGGGCCGAGGCATGCCCGTCGATGCTCAGGGATAGCCCCTCCCCAGGTTCGCAGTCCGATCGCCGTTGACAGGGCGCAGGCACGCGAACAGACTTTTCAGTCGACCTTTTTTTGCTTCTTCCTATTTCACAAGAAGGGGATGACATGCGAATCAACACGATATTGGCCGCGGGGCTCTGCGCCGCCGGAGCGTTCACCAGCCACTCCGCGGCGGCCGCGCCGCTCCAGGCAGCCACGGCGCGCACCGAGGCCCCGGCCACGGTCACCGCCGCGGCGGCGCAGGACACGGTCGAATTCGGCGTCTACCTGCCGCTGCGCCACCAGGCGCAACTCGAGACCCTGCTCGCGCAATTGCACGACGAGAGTTCGTCGCAGTACCACCAGTGGCTGCAACCCTCGGACTTCCTGCAACGATTCGGCCCGAGCCCCGCCGACCTGGCGACCGTGAAGGAGGCGCTCACTGCGCGTGGCCTCACGATCGTGTCGAGCAACGCACACGGCATGCACGTGCGCGGCAGCGCCGCCGCCGTGACACAGGCCTTCAGCGCGCCGCTGCAGAAGGTCACCGCACGCGCCCACACGCGATTCCAGGCCCGCCGGCCGCTGCAGATCCCGAGCGAACTGGCCGCGATCGAATTGCGCGTCATCGGCCTCGATGCGGTGCCCGAGCGCCACGTTCATGCGCGCACCACGGGATTGGTCCCCGCCGCGATCGTCGACAACCGCTATGGCGCGTTCGGGCCGTACTGGTTCGACGACCTGAAGCAGGCCTATGACTACCCCGCCTACAGCGCGAACGCCGACGGCAGCAACGTCAGCGTGGCGGTGCTGATGGCCGACCTGATCTTCCCGGACGACGTCGGCGCGGCGTTCACCCACGAGAAGTTCACCGCGATCACCGGCAAGCCCGCGCCCAGCGTCACGACGGTGCTGATCGACGGCGGCGGCGTGGAGAACGGCTACGGCTCGTTCGAGGCCAGCCTCGACGTCCAGCAGGTGCTCGGCGGCGCGCCGGCAACCAGCGTCGCGCTGGTCAGCATCCCCGACCTGTCCGACCAGAGCATCTACGACGGCTACAGCTACATCGTCGACTCGAACAAGTACGACATCGTCAATTCGTCGTTCGGCGGCTGCGAGCTCGGCTACACGGCCGCGTACAACGGCGGCGTGGACTACACCTCGGTCCTGCAGATGGAGCACGAGTTGTTCCAGCAAGGCAATGCGCAGGGCATCACGTTCGTGGCGAGTTCGGGCGACGAGGCCGGCCTCGAATGTCCCAGCGCCGACTATTTCAACGGCGGAACCGCCGCGACGTTCGTCACCGCCGTCAGCACGCCGGCGGCCGATCCGAGCGTCACGGCCGTCGGCGGTGGCAACCTGATCACCACGACCAGCACCACCACGCTGGTGTCCTCCTACGTGCGCGAGAGCGCGTACGCCGATCCGGAGGTCCCGTACGATCCCTACGGCCTGGGCACCAACGTGTCGGGCGGCCTGTGGGGCGCCGGCGGCGGCGTGAGCACGGTGTTTCGCAAGCCCCTCTACCAGTTCCTGGCCAAGACCGGCTCGAACCAGTGGCGGACGGTTCCCGACGTCGGCATGCAGGTGGGCGGCTGCCCCCAATCGGCCATCACCTGCAGCCCCGACGACAGCGCGGCCGTGGTGGCCTACGGCGTCGGGCTCGGCGGCGGCTACTACGGCGTCATCGGCACATCGGTGGCGTCGCCGGAGTTCGTCGGCGCGCTGGCGCTGTACGAGCAGCAGTTCGGCAAGAAGAACCACCGCCTGGGCAACGTCAACTACTACCTCTACGCGCTCGGCGCGCTGCAGACGCTGACCGGTGGCACGAAGGCGCCCGCGCCGCTGCAGTTCTACCACCGCGCCAACCCGGGCTTCAACGGCGTCTACAACGACGACTTCCCCAGCTACAACTACAACTATGTCTACGGCAACGGCAGCCCTGACGTGCGCAAGCTGTTCGGGCTGACGCGCTACCCCGCCGCGGGCGTGCCGCAGACACCCGGCAATCCGTAAGACACCGGCAACTGCGCCAAAAAAAGGGCGTTCACCGCGAGGCGAACGCCCTTCCTGTATCGCAGCGCGCAGGCTACCGACCGATGGCGCCCACCAGCGCCTTCGTCGCCGCCGCCTGGTTCATCGTGTAGAAGTGCAGCGACGGCGCCCCGCCGGCGATCAGGCGGTCGCACAGCGCCGCCATCACGTCCAGGCCGAAGGCCTTGATCGACGCGCTGTCGTCGCCGAACGACTGCAGGCGCAACCGCATCCAGCGCGGAATCTCGCAGCCCGAGTTGTCGGCGAAACGCATCAACCCGCTCGAGTTCGTGATCGGCATGACGCCCGGCACGATGGGCACGGCGATGCCCAGCGCACGCACCTCGTCGACGAAGCGGAAGTACGCGTCGGCGTTGAAGAACATCTGCGTGATCGCGGAGTTCGCGCCGGCGGCCACCTTGGCGGCGAACGCCTTCAGGTCGGCTTCGGGCGAGCGGGCCTGCGGGTGCGTCTCGGGATAGGCCGCCACTTCGATGTGGAAGTGATCGCCGGAGTGCTTGCGGATCTGCTCGATCAGCTCGGTCGCGTAGCGGAACTCGCCGAAGCTGCCGGCGCCGCTGGGCAGGTCGCCGCGCAGCGCCACGAGACGCTTCACCCCGGCCGCCTTGAAGCCGTCGAGCGTCTCGGCGACGCTGGCACGCGTCGCGCCGATGCAGGTGAAATGCGGCACGCCCACGCAACCTTCGTCGCGGATCGCCTGCACCACCTGCAGCGTGCCGGCCTGCGTCGAGCCGCCCGCGCCGTAGGTGACCGAGCAGAACTCGGGCTTCAACGCGTACAACTCGGCGCGCGCGGCCGCCAGCTTGATCGTGCCTTCGGGTGTCTTCGGAGGGAAGAACTCGAGGCTGACAGGAATCTTGATCATCGTGAGTCTTTCGAAGGCGCGCGCGGCTCCCCGGCCCTGGACGAGCGGGCGAGCGACGCGCGCCGGACGAGATCAGTACCGATAGGTATCGGGCTTGTAGGGGCCGGATTGCGAGACGCCGATGTAGGCCGCCTGCTCGTCCGTCAGCACCGTCAGCTTCGCGTTCAGCTTGGACAGCTGCAGGCGCGCCACCTTCTCGTCCAGGTGCTTGGGCAGCACGTAGACCTTGCCGGTTTCGTAGGCGTCCGGACGCGTGAACAGCTCCACCTGCGCGATCGTCTGGTTGGCGAACGACGACGACATCACGTAGCTCGGATGGCCCGTGCCGCAGCCCAGGTTCACGAGGCGGCCCTTGGCCAGCATGATGATGCGCTTGCCGTTCGGGAAGATCACGTGGTCGACCTGCGGCTTGATCTCTTCCCACTTGCAGTGCTCGAGCGACGCGATGTCGATCTCGTTGTCGAAGTGGCCGATGTTGCAGACGATGGACTGCTCCTTCATCGCCGCCATGTGCTCGTACGTGATGACGTTCTTGTTGCCGGTGCAGGTGACGAAGATGTCGCCCTGCGCCGCGGCGTCGTCCATCGTCACGACGCGATAGCCTTCCATCGCGGCCTGCAGCGCGTTGATCGGGTCGATCTCGGTCACCCAGACCTGGGCCGACAGCGCGCGCAGCGCCTGCGCCGAGCCCTTGCCCACGTCACCGTAGCCGGCGACGACGGCCACCTTGCCGGCCACCATCACGTCGGTGGCGCGCTTGATGCCGTCCACCAGCGACTCGCGGCAGCCGTACAGGTTGTCGAACTTGCTCTTGGTGACGGAGTCGTTGACGTTGATCGCGCGGAACAGCAGCGTGCCCTTGGCCGACATCTCGTTGAGGCGATGCACGCCCGTGGTCGTCTCCTCGGTCACGCCGATGATCGCGGCGCTCTTGCGGGTGTACCAGGTGGCGTCGACGGCCAGCTTGGCCTTGATCGCGGCATACAGCTCGCGCTCTTCCTCGCTGGTCGGGTTGGCCAGCACCGAGAGATCCTTCTCGGCGCGCTGGCCCAGGTGCATCAGCAGCGTGGCATCGCCGCCGTCGTCCAGGATCATGTTCGGGCCTTCGCCTTCTTCGCCCTTGGCGCCGAATTCGAAGATACGGTGCGTGTAGTCCCAGTAATCCTTCAGCGACTCGCCCTTGTAGGCGAACACCGGCGTGCCCTCGACGACCAGCGCGGCGGCCGCGTGGTCCTGCGTCGAGTAGATGTTGCACGAGGCCCAGCGCACTTCGGCGCCGAGGGCCTGCAGCGTCTCCACCAGCACGGCGGTCTGGATCGTCATGTGCAGGCTGCCGGTGACGCGGGCGCCCTTGAGCGCGTTGCCGTACTCGGTGCGCATCGCCATCAGCGCGGGCATCTCGCTCTCGGCGATCTTGATTTCCTTGCGGCCCCAGGCGGCCAGCGTCAGGTCGGCGACAGCGTAGGCGTCGGTCGGAAGAGGGGTCAGTGCTGCGTTCATTCGGGATCTCCGTTGAAGACCCGCTTCAGCGTGGCAAGCGAACGACCGGAGTGAGGGCAACCCGTGCACCCTCACCCGGCCCCTCGCGTGCTGCGAAGCGGGTGAGCGCGGTTGCCATGATGGGGTTCCGAGCCTGGGGTTTCGCAGCCGTCGACAAGACGGCCGGGCCTCGCAACGCTCCTCGGAATCGGGCCTGATTATATCGGCCGGCGGCCGCCGGCCTCAAGTCCGTCAGTCCCGCGACAGTTCGAGCGGCGCCTGGCGCAGGGCACCCACCATCGGCGGCAGGCGCGAAACCTGGTTGACGATGTCGACGATGCCGGCACATCCCGTCTTGGCCTTCAGGCGCTTGACGTGGCTGCGCACCGTCTCGTCGCCGATCTCGAGCTTGGCAGCGATCTCCTTGACGCGCAGTCCTTCGCACAGGCCGGCCAGCACCTGCTGCTCGCGGCGCGACAGGCCCAGCTCGCGGGCATAGGCGTCCACCGACAGCGTCTCGGCGATGCGGCTGCGCGGCAGCGCGATCAGCACCGCGTGGCCGCTGTGGTTGGCCGACAGCGCGGCCGGCAGCGGCACGATCGACAGGTCGCAGGACTTGCCTTCCGACAGCGCATCGGCCGGCGCGAACGCCAGCATGCGGCGCTTGCCGCCGTCGCGCGCACCCGCCAGCGCGTCGTCGAGCGCGCGCTGGTCGGCGGCCGAGCGCCCGCTCAGGCGGCGGCCGGACAGCTGCAGCGACTTGGCCCCGGCCAGCTCGACACGCGCGGCGTGGTTGGCATGGACGACGTGGCCGTCGGCCGCCATCAGCACCAGGCCGTAGTCGACCTCGTCGAGCACGCTGGCGAGCAGCTTGGCGAGGCCGGCGCCCGGCCCGTTGCGGCGCTCCGGGCCGCGATAGGCGAGCTCCGCCTCGAGCGCATCGAGTTCGATGCGGGCCGACGACAGCGCCATCGAGGGCGCCCTGTCATCGGGAATCGCGACGACCAGCCGCGCACTGTCGTGGGCGCCATTGCGCTTGGCCGACTGTGTCAGTTCGGTACCTTCCATGCATCCCTCGCAAAGAACTTTGCCTGCCTTGGCCCGCTTCCCTCGCGACCGCGACGACCGTCGCAGCCCGACAAGGGCCGGCCAATGCATTTAACGTGCTTTTCGTTACCGATGCACACGGGGGTATGTTTCAACCGCCCGACGCGCCAACTTCTGCACTACTTTCGAGGCCTCTTGAGCCGCGAGACGGCGCTGCTGTCGAGTTGAAGGAACTCGGCCATGAGGCCCAGTTCGGAATCGATCGCCCGCGAAAGCGACTGGTCGCGCGCCAGCGCCTTGTCGGCGAAGCCGACGTGCGCCTCCAGCCGCGCCTTGTCCACCAGCGTCGCATTGGCCCAGCCCACGACGCGGTCGCCATGCAGCAGCGGCAGCGCGTAATGTCCCATCGTGCGCCTGGCGGCCGGCGTGTAGGCCTCGAACTTGTAAGCCCAGCCCCACAGCAGCTCGAAGCGCCGCCGGTCCCAGACGATCGGATCGAACGGCGCCAGCAGGCGCGCGCGTTCCGGGTCGATACGCCACCTGGGCGCAGCCGGATCCTCGCCGGGCGTCCACAGCCAGGCGACCCCGTCCAGCTTCACCTGCGGCAAGGTCGCGCGCAGTTCCGCCAGCAGCGTGCGCGTCTCGCCCTTGAGGTGCGGCGCGCCGTATTGAAGCAACTGCGCCAGGTAGCCCAGCGAGGCGGACGGCAGCGGCGCGTACTTGTCGACGATGCGCATCAGCAGCGCGCGGGCGCGTTCGTGGCGCGCGGCCGGATCGTCGTCCGCCGCCGGGTGGGCGATGGCCTCGTAGACGCGCGTGCCGGTGTCGCGCCGCACCACCCGCAGCAGACCGCGGTAGTGCATGCCGTCCAGCAGTGCGGTACTGGCGTTGAGCGTGTTGGTGGCACCCCAGCTCTGCACGCGGCCGTGATCGAACACCTCCTGCACGTCGCGCGGATGGGTCGCGCCGCGCGCCCGCACGAAGGCCAGCACCTCGGCGGCGCGGCGCTCGGTATCCGCGTCCCACACGCGCTTGGCGACGCGCGGATGCAGCAGCGGCAGCAGGCTGCGCGGCACGAAGCCGTAGTTGACGAGGCAGTCCTCCTCCACGGCCAGGCGCGGATAGCGGCGCTCGAGGTCGCCCGCGACGTAGCCCTTCACGCGATGGCGCAGCGTCAGGTCCTGCGCGCGCGCCGGCGCCCGGATCGGGTCGGCCTGCACGAAACCCAGGCGCTCGATCGCCTTCTGCAGCGTGGTGGGCGGAAACAGCGTGCGGGCGACGGCGTAGCGGCGCAGGGTGTCCAGCGTGATCGGTTTGGGGCGGCTCATTCAAGGGATTCCGGTTGAGCGCATTCTGCCGTTCATCGCGCCGCCTCGCCGAGCAGGCGACGGCCCGGCCACCGGAGCCGGCCGTCGATACAATCGCGGCCCATGCCCGTCGCCTCTTCTCCATCGCCCATGCCCTCTTCCTCGCAGGCGGTGACCATGGACTTCCGGCTTCTCTTCGCCGGGCTGCTGGCCATCGCAGCGGGCCTCTACCTCCGCTCGAACGCGCCGACGAACGAGTCGCTTTTCCACGCGGTCAACGGCTTCGGCCCCGGCGCGGCGGCGTTCTGGTCGGGCCTCAGCGTCGCCGGCCTGGCGTTGTCGGCGTGGATCTACCTCACCGCGTTCGCCGAAGACGTCCCCGAACGCGCGGCGCAATTGCTGTGGATCGTCATCGTCGGCGGCCTGACCGCGAGCTTCATCAAGCACCACATGCCGTCGCCGCGTCCATACCTGGCCCTCGGTGCCGATCACCTGAACGTCGTCGGCGTTGCGCTGAGCGCGGGCTCGATGCCGTCGGGGCACAGCGCGATGGCCTTCGCGATGCTGGCGGTGCTCATGGCCGAGAAACGACGCTTCGACGAGCGGGCCGCGGTCGGCGGCTTCCTGGCCTCGAGCAGCAGCCTTCTCCTGGCCGCGCTGCTCGCGTTCGGCATCGCGCTGTCGCGGCTGGCCGTCGGCGCGCACTGGCCCGCCGATGCCTGCGTCGGCGGCGGCCTGGGCCTGGTGTTCGGCAGCCTCGCGCCGCACGCGTGGCCCGTCGGCGCCATGACGCGGCTGCTGGGTCGCCCGCTGGGCCAGCGCCTGATGGCGGCCGGACTGCTCGTCTGCGCCTTCTGCATCGCGGCGACGCCCGCGCTGCTGCAGGCGACCGGTCTCGCGGAACGGAAATGGGCGCGTCAACTGGAAACCGGCTATCCGCTGGCGGCTCCCTTGCAGATCGTCCTGGC
>FTKD01000300.1_pt2 | contig 16521 bp, 13 predicted proteins | sample 1658191 | NCBI WGS metagenome assembly FTKD01 (sample SAMEA3914808, study PRJEB12502) | metagenome | biome: forest; material: soil | place: Canada | collected 2011-08-03 | depth 0.3 m
AGGATGAACAGGAACAGGATCAGGATCTGCGGCAGGAACACGAGCACGCTGCCGGCGCCGGCGATCACGCCGTCCACCAGCAGGCTGCGCAGCATGCCTTCGTCCATGTGCCGGGCCACCTGCTCGCCGGTCCACTGCATCGCCGACTGGATGTGATCCATCGGCCACTGGGCCCAGCTGAACACCGCCTGGAACATCAGGAACAGCACGACGGTGAGGATGGCCATGCCCCACACCGGGTGCAGCAGCACGCGGTCGAGCCGGTCGTCCACGTGCGTGCTGACGGCGGGCTCGGTGAGCGTGGCTTCGAGCAGGCGGTGCACCTCGTGGTGGTCGCGCATCACGGCGTCGATCGCGGCCTGGCCCACGTGGCCGTGCGGCGGCTCGGCGTCGCGATGCACGCCCGGGCCGGAGGCCGGTGCGGCGGCGGGGTCGTGCGTGCGCGCGAGCCACTGCTCGATCGTGGCCAGCAGCGATTCGGCACCGCCGGATTTCACGGCCACGGTTTCCACCACCGGCACGCCCAGCTCCTGCTCGAGCTTCTTCACGTCGATGAGGATGCCGCGCTTGCGGGCGACGTCGGCCAGGTTCAGCGCCACCAGCATCGGACGACCGAGGCGGCGCGCCTCGATGACGATGCGCAGCGTCAGGCGCAGGTTGGTGGCGTCGGTGACGCAGACGAGCAGGTCGGGCGGCGCCTCGCCGGCGCGCTTGCCGTTGACGACGTCGCGCGTGACGGTCTCGTCGGCGCTGGTCGCGTTGAGGCTGTAGGCGCCCGGCAGGTCCAGCACGCGTACCTGGCGGCCGGACGGCAGCGTCAGCAGGCCTTCCTTGCGCTCGACGGTGACGCCGGCGTAGTTGGCCACCTTCTGGCGGCTGCCGGTGAGCAGGTTGAAGAGGGCGGTCTTGCCGCAGTTCGGGTTGCCCAGCAACGCGATCTGGCGGCTCTCGAGGACGTGGGCGGTCATGGCTTGTCTGCCCAGACCCACACGCACGACGCTTCCTGCCGGCGCAAGGCGAAGGTGCTGATGCCGCCACGGCCGCCCACGCGCACGCCGATCGGGTCGTCGCCCGGCTGGCCGAACGCGATCACGCGCAGCTGCGCGCCTTGCACGAAGCCGATCTCGATCAGGCGCAGCGCCATGCGTTCGAGGGCCGGGTCAGTCTCGACGTCGGCGCCCGGCGCCGCCACACGCACGCCGGCCACGATGCCGGTGGCGTTGCGCGCCAGCGTGGTCAGTTGCACCATCGCCCGCGTCTGCGCTGCGGGAACGTCCGCGCTGCGCTCGCGCGAAGCGGGGGCGACGTCGGCGACGAGGGATTCGAGATCACCGACACGAGCGAGCACATGACCGGACATGGGAAAGCGTTTCTCTGCAATCAATGAGGTTCTAAAGAAGAACCATTCTCATTCATTGTAGGCGTCTGCTTAGCCCCTGTCATCGGATCGACATGAAGGATGCCTGAATCGCCTGCGACTATCGATCCGATAGCTTCTATCGAAAACGTCGGGATAGAGGATTTGCCATAGTCCGCCCCCGGGTCAGAGGCCGCTCGCCGTGCACGCAGCGTCCCCTATCGAAGCGATAGCTATTGGTAATCAATATTCGATAGCAATTAAACTATCATTGAACCCGATCCAAGCACTTCCAACCAACTAGGAATTTCGATGTCCCTGATCAATACCCAAGTCCAGCCCTTCAAGACCGAAGCCTTCCACAACGGCAAGTTCATCACCGTCAGCGACCAGACGTTGAAGGGCAAGTGGTCCGTGCTGATCTTCATGCCGGCCGCCTTCACCTTCAACTGCCCGACGGAGGTGGAAGACGCCGCCGACAACTACGCCGAGTTCCAGAAGCTCGGTGCCGAGGTCTACATCGTCACCACCGACACGCACTTCTCCCACAAGGTCTGGCACGAGACCTCGCCGGCGGTGGGCAAGGCCAGGTTCCCGCTGGTCGGCGACCCGACGCACACGCTGACCAACGCGTTCGGCGTGCACATCCCGGAAGAAGGCCTGGCGCTGCGCGGCACCTTCATCATCAACCCCGAAGGCTTCATCAAGACGGCCGAGGTGCACAGCAACGAGATCGCCCGCGACGTGAAGGAAACGCTGCGCAAGCTCAAGGCCGCCGTGTACACCGCCGCGCACCCGGGCGAAGTCTGTCCCGCCAAGTGGAACGAAGGCGCCGCCACGCTGACGCCGTCGCTGGACCTGGTCGGCAAGATCTAAGTCACCCGCAAAGAGAAGGAGCTTCACATGCTGGATATCAACCTGAAGGCGCAGCTCAAGGCCTACCTCGAGCGCGTGAAGCTGCCTTTCGTGATCACCGCGTCGCTGGACGACAGCGCATCGGCCGGGGAGATGCATGGCCTGCTGCAGGACATCGTCTCCCTCACCGACAAGATCACGCTGGAGACGGACGGCACCGATGCGCGCAAGCCCTCGTTCACGCTGCACCGTCCGGGCGAGACGGAGCGCATCCGTTTCGCCGCGATCCCGATGGGCCACGAGTTCACCTCGCTGGTGCTGGCGCTGCTGCAGGTCGGCGGCCACCCGCCCAAGATCGAGCAGGAGCTCATCGACCAGATCAAGAACCTCGAAGGCGATTTGCGCTTCGAGACCTACATGTCCCTCACGTGCCACAACTGCCCGGACGTGGTCCAGGCGTTGAACCTGCTGGCCGTGCTGAACCCGCGCATCCAGAGCGTGGTGATCGACGGCGGCCTGTACCAGAAGGAAGTGGCCGACCGCCAGATCCTGGCCGTGCCGATGGTGTTCCTCAACGGCGAGCTGTTCGGCCAGGGCCGGATGGAAGTCGACGAGATCGTCAAGAAGCTCGACACCGGCTCGGCCGCGCGCGACGCCGCCAAGCTGGCCGCCAAGGACGCGTTCGACGTGCTGATCGTCGGCGGCGGCCCCGCGGGCGCTGCCGCGGCCGTGTACGCGGCGCGCAAGGGCATCCGCACCGGCCTGCTGGCCGAGCGCATGGGCGGCCAGACCATGGACACGATGAGCATCGAGAACTTCATCTCGGTGCTGGAGACCGACGGCCCGAAGTTCGCGGCGGCGCTGGAACAGCACGCCAAGCGCTACGACGTCGACATCATGAACCTGCAGCGCGCGGCCAGTCTCACGCCTGCGGGCAGCGACGGCCTGGTCGGCGTGACGCTGGACAACGGCGCCACGCTCAAGAGCAAGACCGTGATCGTCTCCACCGGCGCGCGCTGGCGCGAGGTGAACGTGCCGGGCGAGCAGGAATACCGCAACAAGGGCGTGGCCTACTGCCCGCACTGCGACGGCCCGCTGTTCAAGGGCAAGCGCGTGGCGGTGATCGGCGGCGGCAACTCCGGCGTCGAGGCGGCCATCGACCTGGCCGGCCTCGTCGGCCACGTGACGCTGCTGGAGTTCGGCGCCGAGCTGCGCGCCGACGCGGTGCTGATCAACAAACTCAAGAGCCTGCGCAACGTGGTGATCAACACCCAGGCGCAGACCACCGAGATCACCGGCGCCGACGGCAAGGTCAACGGCCTGACCTACACCGACCGCGTCAGCGGCGAGACGAAGCACGTCGAGCTCGAAGGCGTGTTCGTGCAGATCGGCCTGGTGCCCAACTCCGAGTGGCTCAAGGGCACGATGGAGTTGACGAAGCACGGCGAGATCGTCGTCGACGCCCGTGGCCAGACCTCGGTGCCGGGCGTGTTCGCCGCCGGCGACGTCACCACGGTGCCGTTCAAGCAGATCATCATCGCGACCGGCGACGGCGCGAAGGCGGCGCTCGGCGCGTTCGACCACCTGATCCGCCAGGCCGTTCCGGCGTAAGGCGCCAGGCCGGCGGCGCCAGCGCGGCGCGCTGCCCGACGCCGGCTAAATCGTTGCCAACGCGGCGCGGTGCCGGCGCATCCACAGGAAACCGTCGGCGCTGTAGACGCCCAGCGCGAGCCAGATCAGCACGAAGCCGACGAGGCGCGTGCCCTGCAGCGGCTCGCCGAACCAGGTGACGCCCAGCAGGAACTGGATCGTCGGCGACAGGTACTGCAGCGTGCCGAGCGTGGCCATCGTGATGCGGCGCGCGCCGGCGGCGAACAGCAGCAGCGGGATCGCGGTCAGCGGCCCGGCGAACAGCAGCCAGCCCGTGGTGGCGCCGTCCATGCCGGCGAACACGCCGCCCTTGGGCACGGCCATCAGTGCGAGCGCGACGATCGCCACCGGCGCCATCACGGCCGTTTCCACCGCCAGGCCTTCGAGCGCGCCCAGCGACGCCGTCTTGCGCAACAGGCCGTAGCTGCCGAACGAGGCGGCCAGGCCCAGCGCGATCCACGGCGGCCGGCCCAGCGTCAGCGTGAGCCACAGCACGCCGCAGGCGGCCACCGCCACCGCCAGCCACTGCAGGCGGCGCGGCCGTTCCTTGAGCACCCAGGTGCCCAGCAGCACGTTGACCAGCGGCGTGACGAAGTAGCCCAGGCTCGCTTCCACCACGTGGCCATGGTTGACAGCCCACACGTACAGCAGCCAGTTGGCGCTCAGCAACAGCGCGCTCAGCACGAACTGCGCGACGAGCCGCGGCTGGCGCACGACCGCAGGCACCCACTGCAGGCGCCGCATCGCCACCAGGACCGCCCACACGAACACGAACGACCACAGCGAGCGATGCATCACGATCTCGAACGCGTCGACGCGGGCCAGGGCGTGGAAGTAGATCGGGAACAGGCCCCAGATGACGTAGGCGAGGGCGGCGTAGACGAGACCGGGCATTCAGGGGGCGGACGTTGGAAGGGCGCCGGAAAACGCTCTCCGGGTTCCCGCCATTATCGAAGGCGGGCGGCGCGGGTATGTTCATGGGGCCATGGCAGACACCCCGCAATTCCTCTACCGCATCGTGCCGACGCGCGCGGACATGCTCGTCTCCGGCCCCACCGAGCAGGAGATGCAGGTCATGGCGACCCACTTCGCGCACCTGCAGAAACTGGCCGCGGACGGCGTGGTGCTGATGGCGGGCCGCACGCTCGTTGCCGGCCCGGACACGTTCGGCATCGTCGTGTTCAGGGCGCCGTCGCTGGCCGAGGCCGAGGCCGTGATGCGCAGCGACCCGGCGATCGCGCAAGGCCTGATGCATTGCGAGCTGTTCCCGTACCGGGTAGCGGTGTGGGCGGACGGCTTCAAGCCGGGCGCGTAGGGACGTCTCGACGCGCCAGAGCGTTTGCGACGAAACGCGCAGGAGTGCGCATTCCTGTCGTTGCTTTCCCACGAATTCCACCTTTAGGGGGATTGTTGGAAATTGGTACCCGGCTGAAAAATGGTTGTCATCAACGCTCTTCATCATTCGAAGCGTTCAGGGAGAACAGCCATGCCGCAAACGTACAACGTCGGATCCCGTTCACGCTTCGTGAACTTCATCGCCTGGATGTTCATCCTCCTGGCGGCGTTCGCGTGCGAATGGGCGGTCATCCAGAACGCGACGCAGTCGTGGGCCGCGCTGGCGTCCGACCAGTCCAGCCTGCCCTGGCTCACCGGGCTGCTGATGCGCCATGCCACCTGGGTGTTCTCGGCGGCCATCGCGCTGTCGCTGGCCACCATGGTCTGCGCCTTCGGCCTGCTGCGCCGCATCGAGTGGGCGCGCCGCGTCTTCATCGGCCTGCTGATGGTGGCGATCGGCGTCGACCTGGCCGGCCTGTGGCTGCAACAGGAATTCATGCACCTGCTGGTGGACTCGACGTTGCGCCAGACCACGCTCACGCAACCGGTGGCCGACCTGTTCGGCGGCGTCGTGACCGCGGCCCGCGTGCTGGCCGGCCTCATCACGCTGGTGGCCAGCGTGGCGCTGGTGGGCATCATCCGGCGCTTGATGTCGCCGTCGGTGCGGCAAGAGTTCGCCTGAAGAATTGACGACCCCACGGTCGCCGGCGGCTCGGATGCATCCGGCTTGCAGGCCGGATGCCGTTCCGGCGGGGCCTCGCTCCGCGAGTCCTTTGCCGCCTCCACTCCCCGAGGGGCCGGCCGGTTCGAGCCCGGCAAAGCCGGTTCTCTCCCTCCCTTGAACTTCTGACGCAAGTCACGAGCGCCAGCGGCGGTTGCAGGGAATGCTGTCGCTCAAGCAATGTCCCCGTCCACGTAGAACCAGCGTCCGCGCTCGCGCACGAACCGGCTCGTCTCGTGCAGCCGCTCGGCCTTGCCGCCCAGCTTGCTGCGCGCCACGAACTCCACCACCGCGTGGTCGGCATCCTGTGCCACGTGGCGACGTACCTCCAGGCCCAGCCAGCGCAGGCCGTCGGGCAGCGGCTCGATCGCGGCGGGGCGGGTGGACGGGTGCCAGGTGGCGCCCAGGTAATCCAGCAGGCCGCCCGCGAAGGCGCTGTAACGCGAGCGCATCAGGTCTTCGGCGGTGGGGGCCTGCAGTGCCCGGGGACCGGCGTGCCAGCGTCCGCAGCAGCGTTCGTAGGCGAGCGGGCGGCCGCAAGGGCAGGGCGAGGACGGGGCGATGACCATGCGTGAATTGTGCCGCGCAGGGGCTCGCCAAATTGCCGATGCGGCGGCCAAAGGTCCGATAGACTGTACTTAAATACAGTACTTCAGGAGGGTTCGCGGAACGCGACAGCAGGCCATCGGCCCGCGGATTTCCTTGCCCTCCCGCCTTGCGTGAATCTTCGTCTACCCGGCGCCCGCCATGTCCTCGCCTTCTTCCCTGCTGCCGCTGGAGCATCTGCATCCGGCGTTGTGGCGCGCGCACCAGCTCGGACGCGGGCGGGAGGCGGTGCAGGCGAGCGGCTACTCCGCGCTCGACGCCGAACTGCCGGGCGGCGGTTGGCCGCAGCGCGCCCTCACCGAGTTGCTGCTGGCGGGCACCGGCCGGGGTGAGATGCGCTTGCTCGCGCCGGCGCTCGCGCGCGTGGGCGCGGCCGGGCGTGGCGTGCTGCTGCTGGGGCCACCGGCCGAGCCGTGCGCCGAGGCGCTGGCGCAACTGGGGCTCGACCTGTCGCGCTGCGTCGTCATCCGCGGAGATGACCTGCTGTGGCCCCTGGAGCAGGCGTTGCGCAGCGGCCAGGTGGGTGCGGTGGTCGCGTGGGCGCCGGCGCGCCTGCGGGGCGAGGCGTTGCGCCGGCTGCAACTGGCCGCGCAGTCGCACGAAGGCCCGGCCTTCATCGTGCGTGCCCCGGCCGCGGCCACGCAGCCCAGCCCGGCGCCGCTGCGCCTGGTGCTCACCGGCGCCGGCCCCGACGCGATCGCCGTGCGATTGATCAAGCGTCGCGGTCCGGCGCTGGAGCAAGCGGTCGTGCTCGCGCTGCCGCCCGTGCTCTCGCGTTCCGCGCGCCAGCGGGCGCTCACGCCCCGGCGCACGAGCGTGCCGGCGTTGTCCGCCATTGTCTGAAACCCGCCATGCTGTGGATCGGGGTTCACCTGCCGGCGTTGTCGCTGGAATCTTTCGTCGCCACGTTGGCGCCGGCGCTGCCCGGGGAAGGCCGGATCGACGACGACCCCGACGAGATCGACCTCGTCGGCCCCGTCGCGCTGGTCGAGCGCCACCGCATCGTCGCCGCCAACGCGGTGGCGCGCGAGTGCGGTGTGCGACCCGGCCAGAGGCGCGCCACCGCGCTCGCGCTCGCGCCGCACGCGCGCCTGGGCGAAGCCGACCCGGCGCGCGACGCCGCCGCCCTGATGGCCGTGGCCCATGTGCTGATGGGCTTCACGCCGGCCGTCTCCTGCGGCGGCGACCACGTGGTGCTCGCCGAGGTGCAGGCCAGCCTGCGCTACTTCGGCGGCCTGCCGCGGCTGCTGCAACGACTACACGCCGCGTTGGCGCCGCTGGGCCACGCGCTGCGCCTCGCCTGCGCGCCCACCGCGCAAGGCGCGCAGTGGCTGGCCATCGGCGGCGACGAGGCGGCGCCCGCGTTGCCGAACACCCGGGCCGACTGGCGTGCCCGCATCGGCGCCGTGCCCGTCGCCCGCATGGCCGCCGCCGCGCCGCACCGCGCCGCGCTCGAGGCGCTGGGACTGACCACCGCGGCCGAGCTCTGGAAGCAACCGCGCGCCGGCCTCGTGCGCCGCTTCGGCGGCGAACTGCTGGCCGACATCGACCGCGCCCTCGGCGACCTGGCCGACCCGCGCACCGCGCTGCAGCCGGCGCCCACCTTCGACAGCCGGCTGGAGCTGTTCATGCGCGCCGACGACAGCGCCGCGCTGCTCGCCGGCGCCGCCGTCCTGCTGAACCGGCTCACCGCCTGGGCCACCGCGCACCGCGGCCTCGTCGCCGGCTTCGAGTTGCGGCTGCATCACGAGAGCCGGCGCAAGATGATCGAGGATCCGTCCGCGCGCACCACCGTGCTGGAGATCGGCCTGGGCGAGCCCGTGTCCGACACCGCCCACCTGCATTCGCTGCTGCGCGAACGCCTGCAACGCCTGCCGCTCGCCGCCTCGGTGATCGAGCTGAGCCTGCACTGCCACTCGATCACGCCCGGCGCGCCGCCCAACACCGAGCTCTTCCCGTCGGCCGCGAGCGTCGGCGAAGGCTGGCAGCGGCTGCTCGAGCGCTTCGAGGCCCGGCTGGGCCCGCACAACATCCAGCGCCTGCAACCGCTGGCCGACCATCGCCCCGAACTGGCCACCGCCGTGCGCCAGGGTGGCGAAGCGTCCCCGACGCGCCCGCGTACCCAGAGCGTCCCGCTGAACCTCGCCGTCCCTGCGGGTCCGATGGCCACGGCCTCCGGCGACCCGGCCCACTGGCCGCGGCTCAAGCGACCGGTATGGCTGCTGCGCGAGCCGCAACCCTTGCGCGACGAGGGCGGCACGCCGATGCTGTCCGGCAAGCCCCTGTGGCTCGTCGCCGGGCCCGAACGCATCGAGGCCGGCTGGTGGGACGGCGGGTATGCGGCGCGCGACTACTTCATCGCGCAGGACAACGAAGGGGCGTTGCTGTGGGTGTACCGGTTCCGGCATGCGCCGGAGGTGGGCGAGGTGGGGTGGTATCTGCAGGGCAGGTTTGGGTAGGACTGCAAACGACCGAGGCTGTGTGAAAACTCAAAGCACGCGCATTTTTAGGGGTCGCTTTACCCATGGCGAGGCCGCGATCGTTCAACTATGCGCGTTCTGGCGCGTCGATTCTTCGCGTCGACATGACGGTGCCGAGTTTTCACACAGCCTCGACCCGAAGCAGTCCTCCGAGCCTACGGCCATCATTCTCGAAAGCGGCCGTTGAGGAGATTTCTTCAAATTAGCCGTTGCTCTAGTGGTACACGAATCTGAGGTGCCCAGTCTCGTTCTATGACGATTGCCTCGTACCCAGCTGCTGAGCAAGCTTGCATGAACGAGTCGACGTGATTGGCTCCGCAGATCATCAGCAGCGGGAAAACGTCCAACCTCGCAATTCTCTGAAGCCATTCAGATTCGCGGCGCGCATCGCTGCAGTCAGCACCGCCATCAAGCAAGGCCAGGGCCTTCCGTTCCGCGTGCGTCGGATCGCAGAACAGATGCTGCAAACCGATCGACGCGGCCGTCTCTTGGGCTATAGAAATAGCACCGCCGCCAAGTGCTTCGACGCTCATTTCCTCCGCCAACATTTGTGCTCCGCAGGCCAGCGCAGATTGGCAAATTGCCTTGGCAAACTCAGCCTCTGCTGCATTCGGGCTACCGACATCAACCACTCGCTTCTGCAGCGTATGAGCGGTGCCGATGATGTGAATTTGCTTGTGCCGCGGAGCCACCGACATTCTCCTTAGTTGCTCGCTGGCGCAGGAGCGTCACTTTGCGGGAGGCACTTCACCCGAGCTGCGGACTCGTAGCATAGGCTGATCCTCCCAGTGACGGTATCGAGGACCCAAACACGGTCTTCGTCTGGTGTAGATCCCTGTGCCGCTTGGAGTTGATAGCGCGCCTGGCCGCCACAACCCGCAACCAGCAACGGAACGCATAGAAAAGAGAAGCAGCACAGGAGCCGGTGCATCTGACGATTTGGCCGAAGCATGGATTTCCAATCAGCGATTGATTACGGCGTCTGGCTCGCGGCAGCCTTGTTGCGCTCCAAGAGCAATGACTTCCACGCGCTCTAGACTGCCTGAGAGCGGTCGGTCGCCAACTTCTGCTCCTGGCCGACTGCGGCTGTCAAACTTCACCGAAAAGGGGCTGGTCTGGGCCTGCCCAGGAAACTGTCCGAATCGTTCCGCTCACCAACGACTCATCCCGAAGTTGCTGAAACACCGCCGCTGGCGGCCATCCGGCCGGTTCGCCAGCAAAGAGGAATCCGGCCCCTTGGAGGGCTGTGAGCGTGGTGGCCAGCTCTAACTTCGACGTGAATGGGAGATTCGCGACGCCGTCGTTCACACGCGCACCCAACGTCTGGAATTCCGGGGGCGGCGCGTCGGCGACTGCGACCTTGACCGACTCGCTCAGCACAGCAGACACGAAATTCACGATTCAGGCCCCCTGACGGTTATTCTCGGATCAGCTTATCCCGAAGCCGACGTTGTCGAACTTCCGCTCCTGGCCGCGTGCAGCCAGAAGGCCGTCGGCCCAATCGTAACGCTGCCGATTCGAACCTGGCGCCCTGTTGCTGAAATGAAGTGCCGAAAACTTGACGTTTGCGGCGCGAGACCTCGAATCACAGATACCGCCACCCAAAGCCGAACTCCCCATTCAGGGCCGCTGTTGCGCAAACAACCAAGTTGCGATGTCGGGGTTCTGATAGGCGGGGTCCCAGGCGGCGTGATCGACCCCTGGCAATTCGATGAGGTGGGCATCGTTGCCATTAGCTTTGAGGGCCGCGAACATGCGACGCGATTCCTCCACCGAAACAGTTTTGTCGGCATCGCCATGCACCAACCAGATAGGCAGGCTGCCGACACGTGTTGCGATCGCGGCATAGGCATCGCTCGACGTTTCTGGCGCGATGGGCGGATAAGCGATGCTGCTCTGGCGCCCGGTGAAGTGCGTGACCCACCCGCAAATGATCAGCGCTGCGGCGAAGCGGTCGGGGTGGTGGTACGCCAACCACCAAGCGCCGTTACCCCCTGCTGAAAAGCCGGTGAGGTAGAGGCGTGACCCGTCCCCGTGCAATTCCGCAATCGCTGCGTTCATTTCCTCCAGCGCTGCATCGCCATTCGGTCCCTGCCAGCCCATCCCGTCAGGATGGCCATGCGGAAAAACCGCGATGGCTGGAAACCGATCTGGATAGGTACGGATGGCCTTGGCAAGAGCACCTTCGGTGGGCCAGAGGCCGTTGGTCCCATAGGTTCCACCGCCATGCAATGCCAGGATGACGGGCCAACGTCGAGCGGGGCTCCAGTCCCGCGGCACATAGAGGGCGTAGCGATACTCGACGCCGTTGACCTTGATCGATCGGTTCAAGAAGCCCGTTTCTTGCTCCGCACAGACCGGCGGCGTTGCAAAGAGGGCTGCACACAGTGCCAACAGTACGGTCCATCGCGACACGGTTTCGCTCCCGAGAAAACTTCGGTATTGTTGCGACGAGTTGACCTGAAATCAATCGGAGCAAAGGATACAGGCACTCGCAAGCTGCCGTTCGGCAAGGGCGGCTCCTGGCCGAGGACATCCGGAAAGCAGCCAGGTCGATCGTAACGCTGCCGGTTCCGGGCCGACATCGGTCGGCCTTGATTGGCTGCCAAAAGCTGCACCAAGGCTTGAAGCCAAGTTCAATGGGCACCGGCCCGGCAAACCTCGGCATGCGGCTGGGTCTCGAGGTCGTTCGGGACGGGGGCTTCAGCTTCCGTCAGGCGTCCGAAAGAGAGTCGCCCGCGATTTGCAACGTGTATCGGCCTGTCCATGGTGGAACGCTGACAGGCCGCGAGTGATTTTGGACCGTCGGGCCACCGGAGCCCTTTGGAGCGCGCGGCTGGGTAAGGCCTTCTGGTCGCTCAAGCCGAGAACGCGGCTGATGGCGGATCGCGTCATTTCGCTGGCGGGTGATCGTCTTTGAACCAGGGCGCGGGTAGCACCTTCCTGTCCGGCCACAGCGAGGTCAGCGTCGCGGCATCGTAGAGCCGCCCGTTCTTCATCACCTTGTCGATGTCCATCGCATTGCGGATGTCTTTCAGCGGGCTCTTGTTCATGATCACGAGATCGGCGTCCTTGCCGACCTCGAGACTTCCGATCTCGGCCTGGCGGCCGATCGTCTCGGCCGAGCCGATCGTCGCCGCCCGCAGGGCCTCGCGAGGCGTCATGCCCGACGCGTATGCCTGCAATTCCCAGACTTGGCCCGGCCCCGGGACTTCGCCGTGACTGCCGACGCCGAGGAGACCGCCCGCGCGCTGCACCTTGGCGGCGTTCTCCGCCACCTTGGGGAATACGTACTGGTCGCTGGCGTACCAATGCCTGCGGGACATCTTCGCGCTGAAGAGGTAGGGCGGGGCGAATCGCCGCAGCTTCGGCTCGATCAGTGCGCCATCGCGCTCGATGAAGTAGTTCTGCGCCGGGGGGCCTCCGTGGGAGATCTGCAGGGTCAGGGTGTAGCTGACGCGCGTCCGGGCCAGCAGCTCGATCACGTCCCGGTAGAGCGGCACGGCGGTCAGGCTGTGCTCGTTGCCGGAATAGCCGTCCATGATCTGGGTGAGGTCGAGCTTCATGTCCAGCGCCCCCTCGGTCGTGGGCATGATGCCCAGCTCGCGGCACACATCGACCACCCATTCGCGCACTTGCCGGTTGCCGGTACGGTATTCCTTCAGGTTGCGGGTGCGGTAGTCGACCACGTAGCGCGAGAGCACGTCACGCACTTCTTCTTCGCTGGTGAACCGGTTGAAGGAGAAGATCGCCGGCCCGGTCGAATACACCCGCGGCCCGGTCATCAGGCCGGCTTCCAGCAGATCCTGGTAGGCCAGCATGTCGATGCTGAGCGGGGACGGGTCGAGGCCGGCCGTCACGCCGTAGGCGAGATCGGCACGGAAGCCCCAGCTCTCCAGATCCAGTATCTGCCGCCGGATCTCGGCCCAGTGATCGTGCGTGTCGATGAATCCGGGAGTGATGAACTTGCCCGCGACGTCGAGCAGGGTCGTGCCTGCAGGTATCGAGAGCGAGCCCCGACGGCCGATGCCGGCGATGTGGGCGTCGATCACCAGCACATCCGCATCGGGAACGGTCTCGTCGCCCTTCATGGTGATGGCGGTGGCACCGCGAAGCAGCAAAGCGCCGCGGGGCGTGTCGCGCGGGATCTCCACCGTGGCGGGGAACATCTCGACACCCACCACCCCTGGCATCGGCCGATCGCCTGTGGCCGGCGGCGTGCCCGGTGCGTCGAGCGCAATGCCGGCCAGAGGACGACGATAGGTGGTCGACCCCACGGCCCAAGTCACGCTGTGGCCGTCGTCCGCCCAGCCGAAGAAGTCGGCGCCGACGCTGGTCAGCTTGCGGTGCCCGACCGAGGGCGCCGACAGGTCGATGCGCTTGTTCTGCCCCGGCTCGGGCATGGCCAGGAGATGCAGTTGCTGCACGATCTGCACCAGCGCCCAGCGGCCGTCCGGACTGATCTTGATGTCGTCGACCGGAACCGGGCCTTCGATGAAATAGAAGCCGGGGCCGACCACCGACAGCACGGGCCGGTGCTCCCCGCTGTCGAGGGCCACGGTGTTCAATCCGTCGCCGAAGTTCATGTAGACGTGATCCGGATCGCCGCGGATGAACTGCGGCATCCCGCCCATGACGCCCGTCGCGACGATCTTCATGTCGCCGCCGGATGAGGCAATGCTGACCAGCTCGCCTTGTCGAAGAGGGCCGTACTCCATGTAGGTGTGCAGCCGGTCGTCATTGCTCGATCGCTCGGCGACGATGCGGCGGCCGTCCGGCGTGAACTGGGGCTGCGTGTAGAACGCGCCGTCCTGCGCGATCGCGCGGGGAGAGCCCGCACCGTCGGCCGCGGCGACGAAGATCGCGCCCCCGGCCTTCGCCGTCCACGTAGTGAAAACAATGCTGCGGCCGTCCGGAGACCATGCAGGCTGGTATTCCGGCGCCAGTGACGACGTCAGCCGGCGCGGCGTGGCACCGCGTTCGAGTGGCATGACATACACGTGGCCCAGCGCGGAGAACGCCAGCGTGTGGCCGTCCGGCGAGGGGCGAGGATCCTGGATCAGCCGGGCGCGCACCGGGCCGACTTCGTCTTTCAGCGGCTGGCGGAGGAAGGGGCCGATGTCGAGATCCACGTGCGCGTTGAACGGGATGACCGTGTCGCTCCCCGTCTTGACGTCGATCCGGTGGATCTTGCCGCCGTAGCTGGCGAACAGCGCACTGCCGTCGGGCGTGAAGACGTGGCGCGGCACGAGGTCGCGGGTCTCGACACCCTCCTGGTCGTCGCGGTCGATCGGGAAGACGAGCCAGCGATCGGCACCGTCGCGAAGATCGCGAATACGCAGACCGGTCCGGCCACCCAGGCGGGCGGCATAGACCAGCAGGTGTCCGTCCGGCGATACGGCGGGCCGCATCGCGCTGCCTGCGTTGACAATTTCGGAGTCCTCCTCGATGGACGCCTCGACGCCTTTGACGAGCGGCCCGGCCTCGCCGATGGCCGTCTGTTGCTCGCCGGTGCGCAGATCGCCGCGGACGATGCGCCACATCGGGAGCGTCATGTCTTCGTCGAAGGTGCCGATCCGGCGCGCGTAGTAGACGTAGCGGCCGTCCGCCGTCGGCGCGGCGCCGAGCGCGCTGACGCGGGTGTCCTTCGATTGGCCCGGCGACGTCTTGGCTTCGGTGACCCGGATCGGCGCGCCGCCGGCCAGCGGGTAGCGCCACAGCTCCTCGGCCGTCAGGTCGGGCTTGTAGGTGGAGACGAAGATCGATCGTCCGTCCGCCGCCCAGGCGGGAGAGATGAAGCTCGTCACGTCGTCGGAGGCGGAGATCTGGCGCAGATGGCTTGCGTCCGCGTTCATGACCCAGAGGTTCTCCGCGCCGGACCGATCGCTGGTGAAGGCGATCATCGAGCCGTCCGGCGAGAACACCGGCTGACCGTCGAAGGGCAGGCCGTGGGTGATCGCCGTGGCTTCGCCGCCGCGCGCGTCCATCGTGTAGAGATCGCCCAGCAAGTCGAAGACGAGCGTGCGGCCGTCCGGGGACACGTCCAGCGACATCCACGTCCCTTCGTCGGTATCGAAGGCGATCTTGCGGGTCGGTTTCAGCGGGAGCGCGGACGGTTGCGACAGCGACGGGTTCGCGGGTGGCGCCGCAGCCTCTGCGGCCTCTGCTGCGCGGCCGGGAAGCGAGGCGGCGAGGGCGAGGGCTGCCAGGGCGGAGCGCGCGCGCGAATACGTCTGTCGGCGTCGAACGGGCGTCATGGTCAGGGTGCCGGGGTTGACGCGGCAGGCCGATAGCGGTCGCGAAGCGCCGTCTGTCGGGTATTCAGGGAGACGGGCTGTCCGGCCAGGAACACGGCGGCAGGCCAGCCGGAAACATCGAGCGGATCACCCTCCCAGATCACCAGGTCGGCGTCCTCGCCCGCGGCGAGCGCGCCGAAATGCCCGGCAGCCCCCCAGATCGACGCCGGGTTCAGCGTCAAGGCTTTCAAGGCCTCGATCCAGGGCAAGCCGTTGGCGACCGCCAGGCCGGCCGCCTCGCGCAGGACGCCGCCGGCGTTGTAGGTCTTGTAGACGCTGGAGAAGGTGTCGGTCAGCGCGAAGGCGATCAACACGCCGGCACGCTGCAGCAGCGCGGCGTTGTCCAGGCGCGCGCCGAGCTGGTCGAAGGAATCGGGCAAGTCGGCGAACGGGTCGAGGATCACCGGGATGTGGTGGGCCGCCAGCGCGCCGGCGGCACGCCAGGCTTCGGCCCCGCCGCACAGGATCACTCGCACGTTCTCGTCTTCCATCAGGCGAATGGCCTGCCGGATGTCGGATTCGCGCTCTGCCTGGATCAGCAGGGGCACCTGGCGGCTCAGGACGGGTTGCAGCGCTTCGGCATCGAGGTGATTCAGCAATTGATCGCGAGGCGTTGCTTCGCGCCCGGCGGCCCGCTTGAACGCGCGCGCTTCGTCCAGGGCATTGCGCAGGATCTGCCATGCCGCGGAACGGGAACCGCCCACACCCGACGAAGCGCTGCCGCCGATGCCGACGACCATCACCGCGCCGGGCCGCTCGAGGATCGACACGCCCGGCAGCAGGTGGATCAGGGCGCCTTGGCCCAGGAAGGGCGCACCGCCGGAACCCGTGGGCAGCGCGATGGCTCGCGCAACGCCTTCCGCGCGGGCTTGCCGCACCGGCTCGCCGTTCCCGTTCAAGGCATATTGCACGTCGAAGGCCGCTCCCAGGGGACTGGTCTTGACGGCCTGGTCCACGGTGTCGTCGGTCGACGAGACCTCCACCAGGCCGAGACCCGTGGCGGAGTTGAACAGCCCGGGCGTGACGATACGGCCCGTCGCATCGACCACGCGCGCGTCGGCGGGCGCCGTTGCATGCGCGACGACGCTCTCTATGCGACCTTCGCGCATCACGATGGTCGCGTCGTCGATCGGCTCGGCGGCGGTCAGGGTGTAGGCCTTGGCGTGGACGATGGCGATCGTTTCAGCATGGGCCGGCGCGCACGCCAGGAGCGCGGCCAGG
>FTKD01000365.1_pt3 | contig 16482 bp, 14 predicted proteins | sample 1658191 | NCBI WGS metagenome assembly FTKD01 (sample SAMEA3914808, study PRJEB12502) | metagenome | biome: forest; material: soil | place: Canada | collected 2011-08-03 | depth 0.3 m
GCGCGTGCTGGTGGCCGGCACCGGGCCGCTGCTGCTCGCCGCCGCTGCCACGCTGCGGCGCGAAGGCGCGCACGTGGTGGGGCTGGTCGAAGAAGCCAGGCCGGCCGCGTTGGCCGGTTTCGCGGGGACGCTGGTGAGTCAGCCACACAAGGGGTTGCTAGCCTTGCGCCTGGCGGCGTCGTTGCTGGGCGTGCCCTGGATGATGGGCCGTCGCGTGGTCGCGGCCGAAGGCGACGGGCGCGTCGAGCAGGTCGTGCTGGGGGACGTCGACCAACGCGGCGAGCAGGACGCCCGCACGCGCACGGTCGCCTGCGACGCGCTCGCCGCCGGCTGGGGCCTGGTTCCACAGACCGAGCTCGCGCAAGCGCTGGGCTGCGCGCTCGCGCCGCGCTTCGGGGCCGAGGCGATCGTCGTCGACGCGTCGCAACGCACCGATGTGCCGGGCGTGTTCGCGGTTGGCGAGTGCACCGGTATCGCGGGCGCCGTGGCGGCGCAGCTGCAGGGCGAGATCGCCGGACGGGCCGCCGTCGCCGAACTCGTCGCGGCGCCCGGCCCGGCCAAGAAGCGGCTTCGCCGCCTGGCGCGCGAACAGGCCTTTGCCGCAGCCGTTGCCGCCACCTTCCCGGCGCCCAGGCGCTGGGCCGATCGCCTGCGCGACGACACTCTTGTCTGCCGTTGCGAGGACGTCCCCTGGTCCGCCGTGCGTGGCCACGCCGACCTGCGCAGCGCCAAGCTGGCGACCCGTTGCGGCATGGGGCATTGCCAGGGACGCCTGTGCCATGACACCCTGGCGGCCGTGATGAACTGGGCGCGCCTTCCCGTTCGCCCGCCGCTGACGCCGGTGCCTCTCGGCACCCTGTTGGCGATCCCAGATACCCCGCAATCCATCAAGGAGACGACGCGATGACGATGACCTGGAACGGCGTGATGCCGGCCATCACCACCCCCTTCACCGCCGACGGCGACGTCGATCACGCGTTCCTGGCGCGCCACGCGCTGTGGATGATCGAGTCGGGCTGCACCGGCATCGTGGCGCTCGGCTCGCTGGGCGAGGCGGCCACGCTGTCGGTCGTCGAGAAGCTGGACGTGCTGCGCACGCTCGTCCAGGCCTTGGGCGGCCGCGTGCCGCTGGTCGCGGGCATCGCGGCGTTGTCCACCGACGAGGCCTGCGGCCTGGCGCGCGCGGCCGCCGATATCGGCTGCGCGGGCCTGATGGTGCTGCCGCCGTACGTGTACTCGACCGATTGGCGCGAGATGCGCGCCCATGTGTCCGCGGTGATCGAGGCCACGGCCCTGCCCTGCATGCTCTACAACAACCCGATCGCCTACCGCACCGACTTCAGGCCGGAGCACGTGGCCGAGCTGGCGCAGGCCCACGGCAACCTGGAGGCGGTGAAGGAGTCGAGCGCCGACATCCGCCGCATCGCCGCGATCCGCCATCGGCTGGGCAGCCGGCTGCACATCCTGGTGGGCGTGGATGACCTGATCGTCGAGGGCATCGCCGCCGGTGCCACCGGCTGGGTCGCCGGGCTGGTGAACGCGATGCCGGTCGAGTCGGTGCGCTTGTTCGACCTCGCGATCCGTGCCAACGCGCCCGCGGCTTCGAGTGAGGCGCGCGTCGCGGCCGACGAGCTCTACCGCTGGTTCCTGCCGCTGCTGACGCTCGACACGGTGCCCAAGTTCGTGCAGCTGATCAAGCTGGTGCAGCAGCGGGTCGGCCAGGGCCATGAGCGCGTGCGCGCGCCGCGGCTGGTGCTCGACGGCGCCGAACGCGCGGCGGCGCTGGCACTGATCGCCGAGGCGCTCGCCACGCGGCCGGCCAACCTGGCCTGAGCATGACCGATCACGCCACCGACGCCGATGCCCGCTTCGCGCGCCTGGCCGCCGCCGAATGGGCCTGGCGCCTCGGCGAGTTCCCGCAACTGGCGACCAGCGTCGGCGACGCGTCGCACGACGATCGCCTGGAACGCGTCGACGCCGCCAGCCGCGCGGCGCGCCTCGCGCGCTGGCGCGACACGCGCGAGGCGCTCGCGGCGATTCCCATCGCCGGGATGTCGGCCGCCGCGCGCATCGACCGCGCCGTGTTCGAGAACCAGTTGCACGGCTTCATCGCCGCCATCGAATCGCATGCCGACCGGATGCCGCTCAACAGCGATTCGAGCTTCTACGCACCGCTGGTCGACCTGTGCGACGCGCAGCCGCTGCGCGATGCGGCCGACTACCGCCGCTTCCTGGCCCGGCTGGCCGACATCCCGCGCTTCATGCGCGAGCACGTCGCACTGATGCGCGAAGGACTGGCCAGCGGCCACACGGTGCCGCAGGTCGTGCTCCAGGGCCGCGACCAGCCGCTGGCGGCGATCGCCGAGCTGACCGACGCGGCCGCCACGCCGTTCTGGAAGCCGTTCGCGGCGTTCCCGGCCGGCGTGCCTGCCGCCGAGCAGGGCGTGTTGCAGGACGCGGCACGCTGCGTCATCGGCGAGCAGGTGCTGCCCGCGTACCGCGAACTGCTGGTGTTCCTGCGCGACACCTACGTACCGCAGGCCCGCCGCACGACGGCCGCCTGCGACCTGCCCGACGGCGAGGCGTTCTACGCGGCGCGGATCCGCGAGTACACGACGCTGCCGCTGTCCGCCGACGACGTCCACGCGCGCGGCCTGCAGGAGGTGGCGCGCATCCTGGCCGAGATGAACGACGTCAGGCGCCAGGCCGGTTTCGACGGCGACCTGTCCGCGTTCCTGCAGTTCCTGCGCACCGACGCGCAGTTCTACGCGCGCACGCCGGAGGAATTGCTGGCGCACGCGTCGTGGATCGCCAAGCGCATCGACGGCCTGCTGCCGAAGTTCTTCGGCGTGCTGCCGCGCCAGCCCTACGGCGTGGCGCCGGTGCCCGCGGACATCGCGCCGTTCTACACCACGGGGCGCTACGTGCCCGCGCCGCAGCCCACCGGCTTCGCCGGCATGTACTGGGTCAACACGCACGCGCTGCCGTCGCGCGCGCTCTACACGCTGCCGGCGCTGACGCTGCACGAGGCCGTGCCGGGCCACCACCTGCAGATCGCGCTCGCCGGCGAGATGGCCGGCCAGCCGCCGTTCCGGCGCCACGGCTTCGTCGATGCGTACGGCGAAGGCTGGGCGCTGTACGCCGAGCACCTGGGCGACGAGATGGGCGCCTACCTGACGCCGTACGAGCAGTTCGGCCGCCTCACGTACGAGATGTGGCGCGCCGCCCGCCTGGTGGTGGACACCGGCCTGCATGCGAAGCGCTGGAGCCGCGACGAGGCGCGCGCGTACCTGTTCGCGCACACGGCGCTGAGCGAGCACGAGGTCGCCACCGAGGTCGACCGCTACATCGGCTGGCCGGGCCAGGCGCTGTCGTACAAGATCGGCGAACTCAAGATCCGCGAGTTGCGCGCGCGGGCGCAGGATCGCCTGGGCGCCGGCTTCGACCTGCGTGCATTCCATGACGCCGTGCTGGCGCTGGGTTCGGTACCCTTGGCGGTACTCGAGGAGCAGGTGGAGGCGTGGATCGCGCGTTGCCTGGCCTCGTGAACCTCGACGACCAAGGACCCCCGTGCCCCAACGCCTCCGACCGCTTCGCCGCACCGCCATCGGCGGCCTTCTTGTCGCCGCCCTGGCCGGCGCCCACGCGCAGGCCGCGGCGCCCGCGGGCGCGGCCTCCGCGCCCAAGGTGCGCACCACGGCGGACATCGTCCGCGAGGCGCCGGCCAGCGCATGGCGCCGTCCCGACCCGAACGACGTGCTCGCGATGACGCTGCCCTCGGGCACGGTCTGGATCGAGCTCGCCCAGCGCTTCGCGCCGCACCACGCGGCCAACATCCGCACGCTGGTCGCACAGCACTATTTCGACGGCCTGGCGGTGATTCGCGTGCAGGACAACTTCGTCGCGCAATGGGGCGACCCGGCCGCCGCCGCCGACGACGCGTCCAAGGGCCGTTCGCTGGGCGCCGCGGAACTGAAGCTGCAACCCGAGTTCTCGATCAGCGACCGCGGGCTGAAGATCACGAAGCTGAAGGATCGCGACGTCTGGGCGCCGGTCACCGGCTTCGTCGACGGCTTCCCCGTGGCCGCCGACCCGAAGACGCACCGCGCCTGGATCGCGCACTGCTACGGCACGATCGGCGCCGGTCGCGGCGAGGCGGTGGACAGCGCCAACGGCGCCGAGCTCTACGCGGTGATCGGCCAGTCGCCGCGCGGCCTCGACCTGAACATCACGCCGGTGGCGCGCGTGCTGCAGGGCATGGAACTGCTGTCGTCGCTGCCGCGCGGCGGCCAGAACATGGGCTTCTACGACAAACCCGAGCAGGACGTGCGCATCGCGAAGATCGAGCGCCTGGCCGACATGCCCGAGGCTGCGCGCCCCGACATCCAGGTGTTTCGTACCGATACGCCGCAATGGGCCGAGATGATCGAGTCGCGGCGCAACCGCAAGGATGCGTGGTACGTGCACAAGGCTGGCGCGATCGACCTGTGCAACATTGCGGTGCCGGTGAGGATTGAGTCGAAGGCTGCAGGGGGATGAGGTTGCCTGCGGCGCTGGTTGGCTTTGCGAAGCAAAGCCGCCCCAGCGCCGCAGGCACACCAGCAATCGCGAGGCGCCAATGAAAAAGCCGCCCGAAGGCGGCTTCATGCAAGGCGGAGCAGGGCGCTCAGGCCTTCTTCAGTTCCTTGACGGCCTTGAGCACTTCGTCCACGTGCCCGGCCACCTTGATGCCGCGCCATTCGGCCACGAGCACGCCGCTGGCGTCGATCAGGAAAGTGGAGCGCTCGATGCCCTTCACCTTCTTGCCGTACATGATCTTGTTCTTGACCACGCCGAACATGTGGCACAGCTTCTCTTCGGTGTCGGCGATCAGTTCGAACGGCAGCTCAAGGCTTTGCTTGAACTTGTCGTGCGATGCCATGTTGTCGCGCGAAACGCCAAATACGACCGCGCCGGCCTTGACGAATTCCGCGTGCTGATCACGAAACTGCATCGCCTCGGTGGTACAACCCGGCGTGTGATCCTTGGGGTAGAAATACAGCACCACGGCGCGGCCCTGGAAGGCATGCGGCGTGAACTTGACACCATGGGTGGCGAGTGCTTCAAATTCAGGGAGCGCTTTGTTCAGTGCAGGCGTCATGTAGGGTCTCGGTCGAGCCGTCGGTCGATCTGGGTGCGTGACGTGATAGGGGCCTGGCGATCTGGCTCGAGATGACATCGAGACCGGATCAGGCACAACCATCGATTATAGAGTGAACTGTCCACGTGCCCTGGGCGGGCCGGCCGGGGCGGCAGCAGCAGGCCTGGCTCGACAGCGGAAACGGCGCGGGAAGCGGGTGTTTCTGCCTCGTGAACCGAGTCAGGCGGCCGGTGTCAGCAAGATCGCCGCGACCACCCGGCGGCCTTCGTTGGCCAGCACCGTGTACGTGCGGCAGGCGGCGCCGCTGTCCATCGTCTCGATGCCGATGCGCTTGTCGATGAGGCTGCGGTAGAGCGCCGGCGACACGAACTTCAGCTTGGGGCCGCTGCCGAAGATCACGACCTCGGGATCGAATTCGAGCAAGGCCTCGAAGTGGGCCGGCGTCAGCTCTTCCACGCGGGTCGCGTTCCACGCCTTGGCCGCGCCCACCCACGGCACCAGCACGCTGGCGGTGTGCAGGTCGGCGTTCACGCGCAGGTTGTCGACGTCGTAGCGGGTGATGTTGTTCACCCCGTCGAGCGTGTCGGGCTGGAATTTCAAGGGCTTTTCCTGGGCGGTGTGGAGTGCGCGGCGGAGCCACCGGATGTGGTTCGCATGGCGCTCGATTATAGGAAATTGCTCCGACGCGAGATGCCGGGAGGCTTATGCGGGACATGTAGCGGGATGTCACACGGCTTCGCTCAAATGCGACCCGCGGTTGCTGCATCGCAGGGCACCGGACCACGCCACACATCAAATCCAAAGCTGGAGCATCCATGGTTCAAATTCGCAATCGGCTGGGCGCGCTCGCCTGCGCCGCGGCGCTGTCTCTCGTCGGCTCGGCGCATGCCACGACGTTCGATCTTTCCTACACCTTCGCTTCCGGCGACACCGTCACCGGCACGGTGCAAGGCACGCTGAACGGTTCGTTTGCCGAGAACCTGCACGACTTCAACCTGTCGTACGACGGCAATGCATTCACCGGCACGACGACGGCCCAGACCTGGGATCCGGCCTCCGCCAGCTTCACGAGCGACCCGGCGCGCATCTCGGCGGACGCCTCGCTGAACCAGTTCTTCATCAGCACCAGCGATGGCAGCTTCAGCTTCTTCTTCGCCAACGACGTCGACAACTTCGGCGGCCAGATCGTCTCCGCGACCGACCTGAACTTGCTGTCGCACGACGCCGCGTCGGACCTGGGCGCCAACCAGTGGTCGTTCGCCGCCGCCCCGGTGCCCGAACCCGCCTCGCTCGCGCTGATGCTCGCCGGTCTCGGCCTGGTCGGCGTCGCCGCCCGTCGCCGTCGCGCCCTCTGAACCAGGACACCCCCATGATCAAGCACTCCCGCTTCCCCGTCTCGGCCGTCTCCGCGGCCGTGGCTTCCGCACTGGCGCTGGCCGCCGGCGCGGCGCACGCCCAGACCGCCTCCACCGTGCGCGGCGTCGTCGCCGGCACCTACTTCACGCCGCCGGCCGGCAGCGTCGCCAGCACGACCGTGGCGTCGACCTACCAGGGCGTCGTCGTCTGCTTCGACACCAACGACAACGGCGTCTGCGATGCCGGCGAGCCGTCCACGACGACGGCTGCCGACGGCTCGTTCACGCTGGCCACGCGTTCGCTGGCGCCGCTGATCGCGCAGATCTCCACGCAGGCCACCAACGGCGGCAACGCCGTCACGCAGCGCAACGTGCTGCGCGTGGCCGCCGAGCAGATCTCGGCCGCGACGATCAATCCGGCGCTGCCCGCGACCGTGGCCGTGACGCCGCTGTCCACCGAGATCGCGCGCTCGATGGACGCCGACGGCCTCACCTTCGCCGCCGCGCGCCAGAAGCTCGCGACCCGCCTGGGCGCCACGACGGCGCAAGTCACCAGCGACACCAACAAGCTGGCCGCCGGTGCCGCGCGCACGGCCGTGCTGGCCGAATCCGTGATCCTGACGAACCGCTTCGGCCTGGCCGCCCGCATGGTCGATCGCGGCGACGCCGTGGCGATCAAGGACGCGCAGCAAGCCGCGATGAACGTCGAAGGCATCCCGCGCTACGACCACATCTTCATCGTGATGCTGGAGAACAAGGCCACGTCGTCGATCAAGGGCTCCGCCTTCGCGCCCAAGATCAACGCCTACCTGAACGCCAACAACCAGTTCACCAGCTACTTCGCCACCGGCAACCCGAGCGAGCCGAACTACACCGCGCTCGGCGGCGCCGACGACTTCGGCATCACCGACGACTCGCAGTGGAATTGCGATGCCACCGGCGCCAACGCCGTGCAGGATCTGCCGACGCCCGACAAGTCCACGCCCGGCAACGCCAGGTCCACGTTCGCCGCCACCTGCTCGCAATCGAGCGGCGTGAACCACAACATCGTCGGCCATCCGAACCTGTTCAACGCGCTGACCGCCAACGGCATGAGCTGGCGCACCTACAGCGAGTCGATGAACCCGGGGCAGGACGTCCGCGCCGACAGCGTCGCCGACGCCGCCGTCCTGGCCCATGACGACATCTACCCGCCCGGAACGGTGGCCGGCAACGCCACGCAGATCGGCAACACCGCGCTGCTGCTGCCGATGGCCGCCGGCCTCTACAAGACCAAGCACCACCCGGGCATGGCTTACCAGAACGTGCGCAGCGCGCCCGAGTTCAAGGCCAGCAACCGCACGCTGGGCGGCGGCCAGTGGGATCAGGCGCTCCTCAACGGCAGCGCCTACGCCATTCCGGCGGGCTACAACATCGACCAGTTCGGCAGCGACCTGCAGTCGGGCGACATCGGCAACATCAACTTCGTGGTGCCCGACCAGTGCGACGACATGCACGGCATCTCGGTGGCGGGCACGCTCAACGGCAAGTCGGTCACGGCCAGCGACTGCAGCAGCGTCGCCAACAACGTGCCCGTGGCCACCGGCGGCAACATCATCGCCCGCGGCGACAACTACGTCGACTACCTGGTCAAGAAGATCGAGGCCTCGCCGGTCTGGCAGAACAACAGCAAGCGCGTCGCGATCGTGCTGATGTTCGACGAAGGCAATGCGACGAGCGGCTTCAACTCCTGCTGCGGCTGGAATCCCGGCAACAGCACGGTCGCGCAGCCGTTGAAACAGAACCCGGACGGCACGTTCTCGGTGGACACGTCGGTGCACAACTACACCCTCGGCAACCGCGGCCACGGCCAGAGCGTCTTCGGCGTGATCACCAACCAGCCGGGCGCGCCCAAGGGCGTGCAGGACTCCGACGTCTACAGCCACTTCTCGTTCGTGCGCACGCTGCAGGACATGTTCCAGCTGGCCGACCCGGCCGTCGCCGGTTCGTACATGAACCGCTCGAAGTACACCGAGTCGTTCATCGCCTCGAACATCCTGAACCTGCCGGAGTTCGCCAGCAGCGCCGACACGCACTTCGACTCGGTGCGCCCGATGAACCACGGCTACGTGATTCCGGCGACCTATCAGCAGAAGCAGTCGGCCGACCGCACGACGCCGCCGCAAGTCGGGCCGGACGCGACGCAGACCAACGTCTGGGCGCTGAAGTAAGCGGGACGGGCGCGGCGATCCAGGTCGCCCGTCCGCCGTCCTGGCGGGGCCGGTCGTTCGCGACCGGCCCCTTCCTCGTGGCGCTTCGTCCGCCGCGACTCTTTCGACCTCGAAACCCTTCATGACCTTCCGTTCGATGGGGCCCCGCCTGTTGGCCGCGTTGCTGCTGGCGTCGGCCGGCGCGGCGTCGCATGCCGACGACCTCAGCCTGCTGGCCCGGATCGGCCAGCAGATGTTCTTCGACCAGACGCTGTCGGCCTCCGGCAAGCTCGCCTGCTCGAGCTGCCACGACCCCGCGCACGCGTACGCCGCGCCCAACGGCCTGCCCGTGCAGGCGGGCGGCGCGCACATGACGCGCGCCGGCGTGCGCGCCGTGCCGTCGCTGCGCTACAAGGAGACGACGCCGCCGTACGCCGACCTGCTGGACAACCCCGACGGCATCAGCACGCCCGGCCCCGGCGGTGGACTGACGCAGGACGGCCGCGCCGCCACGCTGGCGGAACAGGCCCGCATCCCCCTGCTGAACCCGATCGAGATGGCCAACCGCAGCCCGGCCGACGTCGTCGCGGCGCTGCGCCGCTCGAACTACGCCGAGGCGTTCCGCGCGGTGTTCGGCGAGCACGCATTCGACCGCAGCGACACCGCGTTCGACAACGCCACGAAGGCGCTGCAGGCGTTCCAGATCGAGGACCGCAGCTTCCACCCGTACAGCAGCCGCTACGACCTGTACGCCGGCAACAAGATCGGCGGCACGATGTCGGCGGCCGAGGCGCGCGGCTTCGCCGTCTACAACGACCCCGACAAGGGCAACTGCTTCGCGTGCCACTACAACGGCGCCGGGCTCAACGGCAGCGTCGCGCTGTTCACCGACTTCACCTACGCCGCCATCGGCGTGCCGCGCAACCAGGCCATCCCGGCCAATCGCGATCCGCGCTACGCCGACCTGGGCCTGTGTTCGCGGCCCGATCACGCGGGCAAGGCCGGCGAGCAGTACTGCGGCGAGTTCAAGACACCCACGCTGCGCAACGTGGCCACGCGCGGCGTGTTCTTCCACAACGGGCAGATGAAGTCGCTGGCCGAGGTGATCCGCTTCTACAACACGCGCGACACCGATCCCGCGCGCTGGTATCCGGTCGTCGACGGCCAGGTCCAGAAGTACGACGACCTGCCGCGGCGCTACCGCGGCAACATCGACACGCAGAAGCCGCTGGACGGCCGGGCCCGGGGCGCCACGCCGCCGATGACGGCGCAGGAGATGGACGATCTCGAGGCCTTTCTCGAGATGCTGACCGACAAGGACGTCGTCGGCCTGATCCGGCGCGGCAAGACTCCCCCAGCCACTGCACTCGCGAAATCGAAATGAAAGTTGCCCCCTTGAAGTGCCTGCTCGCGGCCGGCGCCGCGTTGTCCCTGGGCGCCGCCGGCGCGGGCGAGCCCGCCACGCCGGATGCCACCGCTGCCGTCACGCGCTACCTCGCCGGACACGGCGATTTCTGCCTCGGCAAGATGGATTGGCCGGTGGAGCTCAGCGCGCTGGACGAGCGCGCCCGCGGCCGCGACGTCGTGCAGATGCCGGTGCTCGAATCGCTGGGCCTCGTGAAGTCCTCGATGGCCACGGCCCTGCGTGTCGAAGGTCCGGGTGCGGACGAGGGCGCGGCGCCGGTGCCGGTCGCGGTGCGCCGCTACGAGCTGACCGCTTTCGGCGCGAGCTTCGTGCGCGAGCGCGAGATCGTCGTGCCCGGTCCGCAAGGCGACCGTGTCGTGCGGCGGCGCGACCTCTGCGCGGCGCACCTGGCGCTCGATGCCGTGGTCGACTGGACGCCGGGCGGCACGCCGGGCCGCTTCGTCGCCACCTACACCTACCTGGCCACGCCGGCGCCATGGGCCGCGTCGCCGGCGTTTCGCCAGGCGTTTCCGATGGCTGCCCGGGTCATCGACGGGGCGCATGCGATGCCGCTGAAGCAGGGCTTCAAGCGGGTCGGCGACGAGTGGGTGCCGGACGGCCTGGCCGATTGAGCCTGGCGCAGAAACCGAAAGCCTTCGCCATTGCGCAAGGGACGGTTCATCGGCTCGGCGATGCGGTGCGCGTCGGCGCGGGGATTCCCTATGAGAAACTTGGGGGCAACGACGAACAGACGGCGTCTCCCTGCCGGGAAGCGCCCCGATTTCTTTTCCACAGGATGCCCTGGCCGTGAAGCCGATCGCCAAGTCCAGCAAGCTCGCCAACATCGGCTACGACATCCGCGGCCCGGTCCTCGACAAGGCCCGCCAGATGGAGGACGAAGGCCACCACATCATCAAGCTCAACATCGGCAACGTCGCCGCGTTCGGCCTCGAGCCGCCCGACGAGATCGTGCAGGACATGATCCGCAACCTGCCGCACGCGGCGGCCTACACCGACTCGAAGGGCCTGTTCGCGCCGCGCAAGTCCATCGTGCACTACACGCAGGAAAAGAAGATCGCCGGCGTGACGGTGGACGACGTCTACCTGGGCAACGGCGCCTCCGAGCTGATCGCCTTCAGCATGAACGCGCTGCTCGATTCGGGCGACGAGGTGCTGATCCCGTCGCCGGACTATCCGCTGTACACGGCCGTCGTGGGGCTGTCGGGCGGCACGCCTGTGCACTACGTCTGCGACGAGCAGTCCGGCTGGCTGCCCGACATCGCCGACATCCGCCGCAAGGTCACGTCGCGCACCAAGGCGATCGTCATCATCAATCCGAACAATCCCACCGGCGCGCTGTACCCGGAAAGCGTCCTGCTGGACATCGTCGAGATCGCGCGCCTGCACGAGCTGGTGATCTTCGCGGACGAGATCTACGACAAGACGCTGTACGACGGCGAGACCCACACCAGCATCGCCGCGCTGGCCGACGACGTGCTGTGCGTCACCTTCAACGGCCTGTCGAAGAACTACCGCTCCTGCGGCTATCGCGCCGGCTGGATGGTGGTGTCGGGCGCCAAGAAGCACGCCAGGGACTACATCGAGGGCCTGAACATGCTGGCCTCGATGCGCCTGTGCGCCAACACGCCGGGCCAGCTCGCGATCCAGACCGCGCTGGGCGGCTACCAGAGCATCAAGGACCTGGTGGCGCCCACCGGTCGGCTGGCGAAGCAGCGCGAGCTGGCGTACGACCTGCTGACGCAGATCCCGGGCGTGACGGTGGTCAAGCCCAAGGCCGCGCTGTACATGTTCCCGCGGCTCGACCCGAAGATGTACCCGATCGCCGACGACCAGCAGTTCGCCTACGAGCTGCTGGCCGAGGAGAAGGTGCTGATCGTGCAGGGCACCGGCTTCAACTGGGGCCAGACGGATCACTTCCGCGTGGTGTTCCTGCCCAACGCCGATGACCTCACCGAGGCGGTGTCGCGGATCGCGCGTTTCCTCGACGGCTACCGGAAGCGGCACGCGTCGCACCATTCGGTCGCGCAGGCGGTCCCCGCGAAATGAGAATGCAACACAAGGTGAAATGAAGATGAAAGCGATCCAGGTCGGCCTGCTGGGCATCGGAACCGTCGGTTCCGGCACGTACAACGTTCTCACGCGCAACCAGGAAGAGATCCGCCGCCGCGCCGGCCGCGCCATCGAGATCACGATGGTGGCCGACCTCGACGTCGCGCGCGCCAAGAGCGTCGTCGGCGACGGCGTGAAGGTGGTGGCCGACGGCCGCGAGATCATCGCGAACTCCGACATCGACATCGTGGTCGAGCTGATCGGCGGCTACGGCATTGCCAGGACGCTGGTGCTGGAGGCCATCGCCGCCGGCAAGCACGTGGTCACGGCCAACAAGGCGCTGCTGGCGGTGCACGGCAACGAGATCTTCGCGGCCGCGCAAGAAAAGGGCGTGATGGTGGCGTTCGAGGCCGCGGTGGCCGGCGGCATCCCCATCATCAAGGCGCTGCGCGAAGGCCTCACCGCCAACCGCATCGAATGGATCGCCGGCATCATCAACGGCACCACCAACTTCATCCTGTCCGAGATGCGCGACAAGGGGCTCGACTTCGACGTCGTGCTCAAGGAGGCGCAGCGCCTGGGCTACGCCGAGGCCGACCCCACCTTCGACATCGAAGGCGTGGACGCCGCCCACAAGGCCACCATCATGAGCGCCATCGCGTTCGGCATCCCGATGCAGTTCGACAAGGCCCACGTCGAAGGCATCGTGGGCCTGCAGGCGGCCGACATCAAGCACGCCGAGGCGCTGGGCTACCGCATCAAGCTGCTGGGTATCACGCGCCGCCGCGCCGACGCCAACGGCATCGAGCTGCGCGTGCATCCGACGCTGGTGCCGGCCAAGCGCCTGATCGCCAACGTGGAGGGCGCGATGAACGCCGTCGTGGTGCAGGCCGATGCGGTCGGCACCACGCTGTACTACGGCAAGGGCGCCGGCGCCGAGCCGACGGCGTCGGCCGTGGTCGCCGATCTGGTGGACATCACGCGCCTGCACACCGCCGATCCCGACCACCGCGTGCCGCACCTGGCGTTCCGCGCCGATTCGCTGGCCGACACGCCCATCCTGGGCATCGCCGACGTCATCACCTCGTTCTACCTGCGCCTGTGCGTGGCCGACGAGGCCGGCGTGCTGTCGAAGATCACCACGACGCTTGCCGAGCACGACATCTCCATCGACGCCGTGCTGCAGCGTCCCAGCCCCGACCGCAAGGACGGGCAGCAGGACCTGATCATCCTCACGCACAACACCGTCGAGGGCCGGATGCGCCGGGCCATCGCGCAGATGCAGGCGCTGCCCACGGTGCTGGCGCCCATCGTCAGCCTGCGCAAGGAAGACCTCGCCTGATGAAGTACGTCAGCACCCGAGGCGACCGGACGCCGCGTTCCTTCAGCGAGATCCTGCTGGAAGGCCTCGCGCCGGACGGCGGGCTGTACCTGCCCGTGCACTATCCGCAGGTCGACGACGCCACGCTGGCGCGCTGGCGCGGCCTGCCGTACGCCGAGCTGGCATTCGAGATCCTGTCGCTCTACATCGACGACATCCCGGCCGCCGACCTGAAGGCGCTGGCAGCGAAGACGTACACGGCCGAGGTGTTCGGCACGGCCGCGATCGTGCCGCTGAAGACACTGGAGCCGGGCCTGCAGCTCGAGGCGCTGTCCAACGGCCCGACGCTGGCCTTCAAGGACATGGCGATGCAGCTGCTGGGCAACCTGTTCGAGTACGAACTGGCGCGCCGCGGCGAGACGCTCAACATCCTGGGCGCCACGTCCGGCGACACCGGCAGCGCGGCCGAATACGCCATGCGCGGCAAGGCCGGGGTGAGCGTGTTCATGCTGAGCCCGTACGGGCGCATGAGCCCGTTCCAGCAGGCGCAGATGTTCAGCCTGCAGGACGCCAACATCCACAACCTGAGCGTCGAAGGCGTGTTCGACGACTGCCAGGACATCGTCAAGGCCGTCTCCAGCGACCTCGCGTTCAAGCGCAAGTGGCGCATCGGCACGGTCAACTCGATCAACTGGGCGCGGCTGCTGGCGCAGGTCGTGTACTACTTCGCGGGTTATTTCCAGGCGACGACGAGCAACGCCGAGAAGGTCAGCTTCGCGGTGCCGTCGGGCAACTTCGGCAACGTCTGCGCCGGGCATGTGGCCCGCATGATGGGCCTGCCGATCGCGCAGCTGGTGGTGGCCACCAACGAGAACGACGTGCTCGACGAGTTCTTCCGCACCGGCACCTACCGCGTGCGCGGCAGCGCGGAGACGCACGAGACCTCCAGCCCGTCGATGGACATCTCCAAGGCGTCCAACTTCGAGCGCTTCGTGTTCGACCTGCTGGGCCGCGACGGCGCGCGCACGCGCGAGCTGTTCGGCGCCGCCCTGCAGCGCGACGGCGCGTTCACCGTCTCGGCGGACGAGCAGGCGCGGTTCGCGCAATTCGGCTTCGTCTCGGGCCGCAGCACGCACGCCGACCGCCTGGCCACGATCCGCGACACCGATGCCCGCTTCGGCGTCGTCATCGACACCCATACGGCCGACGGCCTGAAGGTGGCGCGCGAGCACCTGCGCGCGGGCGAGCCGATGATCGTGCTCGAGACGGCGCTGCCGGTGAAGTTCGCCGACACGATCCAGGAGGCCCTGGGCCGCAGGCCGGCGCTGCCGCCGGCACTCGCCGACCTGGAATCGCGGCCGAAGCGGTTCACGGTGGTCAAGGCGGACGTGGACGTCGTCAAGGCGTTTGTCGAGGCGCACGCGCCGACGCACTGAGCGTCTTTCGAGGCTCTAACCCGTCCATTCGCGCGGGACGCGCGGGTGGACGGGTTTCCGGCGTCCCGGTCGCGACCGGGCGTTCGAAACCTGTTGCATCATTGCGATGTCATGAGTTCACTTCCACCTCCCCCCACGCCGGGCCGCGGTCCGCTGATCAGCGCCGACGACGCGCTCGCCCGCCTGCTCGCCGCAGTCGTCCCGCTGGTGCGTGCCGAAAACGTATCCACGCCCGAGGCCTGGGGCCGCGTGCTGGCCCAGGACGTCGTCTCCGCCGTCAACGTGCCGCCCGAGGACAACAGCGCGATGGATGGCTACGCGATCCGTCTGGCCGACTTGGCGCGAGGCATCGGCACGCTTCTGCCCGTGAGCCAGCGCATCGCCGCCGGCCAGGTGGGCCAGCTGCTCGCGGCCGGTACGGCGGCACGCATCTTCACCGGCGCCCAGGTGCCCGCGGGCGCCGATGCGGTGGTGATGCAGGAGCACTGCGAGGCCGTCGCCTCGGCCGGCGGCCACGACCCGTTCGGCGGCGTGCGCGTCAACGAGTTGCCTGCGCCCGGCATGGCGATCCGCCGCCGCGGCGAGGACGTGATGCAGGGCCATGTCGTGCTGCGCAGCGGCCACCGGATGGACGCCGCGGCCATCGGCCTGGCGGCCACCGTGGGCATGGCCAGGCTGGAGGTCGCCGTGCGGCCGCGCGTGGCGCTGTTCTCCACCGGCGACGAGCTGGTGATGCCCGGCGAGCCGTTGCCGCCGGGCGCGATCTACAACTCCAACCGCTTCATGCTGGGTGCGCTGCTGCGCGGCCAGGGCTGCGTCGTCACCGACCTGGGCAACGTGCCCGACCGGCTGGACGCCACGCGCGCGATGCTGCGCGAGGCGGCGGCCGACCACGACCTGATCCTGAGCTCGGGCGGCGTCTCGGTGGGCGAGGAGGATCACCTCAAGCCCGCGCTCGCCGCCGAAGGCCGGCTGGACCTGTGGGCCATCGCCATCAAGCCGGGCAAGCCGCTGGCGTTCGGCGCGGTGCGCAGGCAGGGCGGCGAAACCTGGTTCATCGGCTTGCCCGGCAATCCGGTCTCCAGCTACGTCACGTTCACGCTGTTCGTCCGCCCGGTGCTGGCGCGGTTGCAGGGCGCGCAGGCGGTCACGCCGGTGGGCCTGCCGGTACGCGCCGATTTCGCCTGGCCCAGGCCGGACAAGCGGCGCGAATTCCTGCGCGTGAAGCGCAACGCGCAGGGCGGGCTCGACCTGTACCGCAACCAGGGCTCGGGCGTGCTCACGTCGCTCGCCTGGGGCGACGGCCTGGCCGACATTCCGCCGGGCCACACCGTGCAGCCGGGCGACATGGTGAGCTACCTGTCGCTGGCGGAGCTGGCGCCGTGAAGCTGACGCTGAAATACTTCGCCTCGTTGCGCGAGGCGCTGGGGCCGGGCGGGGCGCTGGACTGGACGCCGTCCGGCACGCCGACCGCCGCCGCGTTGCGCGCGTGGCTGTGCACGCAGTCGGACGCGCACGCGCAGGCGCTGGCGCCCGGGCGCGCGGTGCGCGTGGCGGTCGACCAGG
>FTKD01001373.1_pt5 | contig 16387 bp, 18 predicted proteins | sample 1658191 | NCBI WGS metagenome assembly FTKD01 (sample SAMEA3914808, study PRJEB12502) | metagenome | biome: forest; material: soil | place: Canada | collected 2011-08-03 | depth 0.3 m
GGGCTACTGGCAGAGCGTCACCGGCTCCCGGGACAGCCTGGAGGAGTCGCTCGTCGACACCTGCGTGCGCGAGGTCGGCGAAGAGACGGGCATCCGGATCGGCTCCGGCGCGGTGCCCCTGGCCGCGCTGCGCGATTGCGAGCTGGTCAACGTCTACGAGATCTACCCGCGCTGGCGCGCCCGCTACGCGCCCGGCGTCACGCACAACACCGAACATGTGTTTGCGCTGGAAGTGCCCGCGGGCACGCCCGTCACGCTCGCGCCGCGCGAACACACGGCATGGCAGTGGCTGCCCTGGCGCGAGGCGGCCGATCGCTGCTTCTCGCCGTCCAACGCCGAGGCGATCCTGCACCTGCCGCGCTGGCGGCTGCCGCCGGGCTGATCCCTGTCATCGTGTAGGCCGCGTTGCGGTGGCATGATGCTTCGGCATGACGTTTGCTCAGTGGATCTCCTGCGAGACGGTTTCGCGGCCTTCATCCACCTCTTCTGCACGCCTTGCCGCGTGAACTTCCTGCCGTGATGAACATGACGTCGGACTTCACCGTCTTGCCGCCCCAGACGGCCACCGAGACCACGCGGCTGCGCGTGGCCACCTACAACATCCACAAGGGCGTGCGGGGCCTGGGCGCGGCGAAGCGGCTGGAGATCCACAACCTGGTGCTGGGCGTCGAGGCGCTCGACGCCGACCTGGTGTTCCTGCAGGAAGTGCGGCTGCACCATACCCGGGACGCCGCCCGCTTCGACCAGACCATCCTCGGCTGGCCCGAACAAGGCCAGGCCGAATTCCTCGCGCCCGAAGGCTACAACACGGCCTACCGCTCCAACGCGTTCACCAAGCACGGCGAGCACGGCAACGCGCTGCTCTCGCGCTGGCCGCTGGGCGACGCGGGTCACCACGACGTGTCCGACCACCGCTTCGAGCAGCGCGGGCTGCTGTACGTGCCGGTGAGCTGGAACGGCACCACGGTGCACGCGATCGTCGCCCACTTCGGGCTGGTGCATTCCAGCCGCATGCGCCAGGCGGAGCGGCTCGCGCAGTACATCGCCAGGGAACTGCCGGCCGACGAGCCGGTGCTCGTAGCCGGCGATTTCAACGACTGGGGCGAACGCCTGGACGCACCGATGGCCGCCGCCGGCCTCACGCGCGCGCTGTCGTCGGATAAGCGCGTGCCCAAGCGCCCCACGTTCCCGTCGCGCCTGCCCGTGTTCTCGCTGGACCGCATCTACATGCGCGGCTTCCGCTGCGAGGGCACGATGGTGCCGCGCGGCGGCGGCTGGGCGCGGATGTCCGACCACCTGCCGTACGTCGCCGAGCTTGAGCTAAATTGACGACCGGGCGCCTGCGGGTTGCAGGTGCCGCCGCTGCCGGCGAGCCGGCGTTCACCTGAGGGAGATCCGCGATTCGCGCCAAGCGTCGTGAACGCGCCAATGCGCGCGCGCCCTGGAGCCTCGGCGTCAAGCCGAAGTTCGAGGGCGGCCATGTGATCGAGCTGCTGCGCGGCGGCGACGCCCTGTTTCCTTCGATGGGCGTGGCGATCGCACAGGCGCGCCGCACGATCTGGCTGGCCACCTACATCTTCCACGACGACGCGGTGGCGCAGACGCTGGCGCTGCTGCTGGCGGAGGCGGCGCGCCGCGGCGTGCAGGTGCGCGTGGTGGTGGACGGCTTCGGCTCCAAGGCCACGCTGGCGGTGCTGCGCAGCTGGATGGCGGAGGCGGGCGTCGAGCTGGCCGTGTTCCGGCCGATCGACCGCTGGTGGAGCTACTTCCAGCCCGGCCAGGCGCGCCGGCTGCACCAGAAGCTGTGCGTGATCGACAGCCGGGTGGCGTTCGTCGGCGGCATCAACCTGATCGCCGACCGCAACGACCTGCACCACGGCTGGAGCGATGCGCCGCGGCTCGATTTCGCGGCCCGCCTGTGCGGCAGCGCGGTGGCGGAGGTGGAGCAGTCGGTGCAGGCGATCTGGACCCGCGCGATGCTCGGGCGCGTGTGGCGCGACGAACTCGCGAGCCTCGCGCGCAGCGCCGCGCCGATGGCGCGTGCGCGCCGCCTGGCCACGCGGCTGCGCATCGTGCGGCCGCGTCGCGTCGCGCAGCCCAGGCCGCAGCCGCCGGTCAACCTCGCGTTCGTCGTGCGCGACAACCTGCGCCAGCGGCGCTCGATCGAGCGTGTCTACATGGAGGCGATCCAGCATGCGGAGCATCGCATCGACCTCGTCACGCCGTACTTCTACCCCGACCGCCGCTTCCGCGTCGCGCTCGCGCAGGCGGCCGAGCGCGGCGTCAAGGTGCGGCTGCTGCTGCAGGGCAAGATCGACTACCGCATCGCCGGCGTGGCCGCGCGGGTGCTGTACGACGAACTGCTGACCAAGGGCGTGCAGATCTTCGAATACACGCCGGCCTACCTTCACGCGAAGATGGCCGTGGTCGACGACGACTGGGCCACGCTGGGCAGCTCCAACATCGATCCGCTGTCGCTGCTGCTCAACCTGGAGGCCAACGTCGTCGTGTGCGACGCGCCGTTCGCGCGGCGCGTGGCCGAGGAGCTCGAGATCGCGATCGCCGCCTCCAGCGCGATCCTGGCGCCGCCCTATGCCAAGGGCTCGCTCGCGGTGCTGCGGCGCACCCTGGTCGCGATGGTGGCGCACTGGTTCCTGCGCATGGCCGGCATCAATGGGCGCTATTGATCCGGGCGCGGGCGAGCGCTTCGCGCGGGTCGACGCCGAAGCGGTTGGGGCCGTGCGTGCCGGGCATGCTGCCGTCCACCGCCAGCAGGATCAGCGAGCCGACGCCGGGCACGAAATGGATCAGCGCCCACCAGGCCGAGAAATTGAAGTCGTGCTGGCGCTTGGCCGAGACGGCGATCAGCGGCCACAGGAAGACGAGGTTGACCAGCTTGCCGGTGGTCTCGTTGTCGACGTCCGCGATGTCGAGCAGCGCGTTCACGACGATGCCCAGCAGCAGCAGCGACAGCACCCCGTGCAGCCAGTACGTGCGGCGCGGAATGCGGCCCTTGAGGCCGATATAGAGCTGGGTCAGCGACATGCGCTCCGGATCCGCGCCGAGCGCCAGCGCGCCGAGTTCCTCCAGCGTGAGGCGGGCGGGGCGCGTCGAAGGCGCGGCCGGCGCGCCGGCGGCAGGGGAAGAGGGCTGCTCCATGGCGCACAGTATTCCATGCGGGTCGCACGCGGGCGTGACCACGAGCGCGCCGGCGTGACAGACAGCGGCCGGACGTTGCTGGCACGCCGCACCCGCGTGCGATCCGGGGCGGATCTTGGCCACTGATCTGGTCGTTCGCCGCCCGCAGGGCCTGTACTGCCCGGCCGGGGACTTCTACGTCGACCCCTGGCGCAAGGTGGAACGTGCCGTGATCACGCACGCCCACGCCGACCATGCGCGCGCGGGCCATCGCCACTATCTGACCGCCCAGCGCGGCGTCGGGGTGCTGCGCGCCCGCCTGGGCCGCATCGACGTCACCGGGCTGGCCTGGGGCGAGCAGGTGACGATCGGCGCGGCGCGCGTGAGCCTGCATCCGGCCGGCCACATCCTCGGTTCGGCGCAGGTGCGCATCGAGGCCGCGGGCCAGGTGTGGGTGCTGGCCGGCGACTACTACCTGTCCACGCAGGGCGACACCAATCCCACCTGCGAGGCGTTCGAGCCGGTGCGCTGCGACTGCTTCGTCACCGAGGCGACGTTCGGACTGCCGATCTATCGCTGGCCGCGCCACGCGGACGTGTTCGACGACATGGGCAGCTGGTGGCAGGCCAACGCCGCCGCCGGCGAGGCGAGCCTGGTCGGCGCCTACAGCCTCGGCAAGACCCAGCACGTGCTGGCCGGCATCGAGCCGGGCGTCGGGCCGATCTACGTGCATCCGGCCGCCGAGGCGATCAACGCGGCGCACCGCGCCGAAGGCGTCGCGCTGCCGCCGACGCGCCCGTGGAGCGAACTGGACGATCCGGGTGCGCTGCGCGGCGCCCTGATCGTCGCTCCGCCGAGCGCAAGCTCACCTTGGCGCTGGCAGCGCGCGGTCCGCGTGCGCGAGTCGTTCGCCAGCGGCTGGATGCAACAGCACGGCGCGCGCCATCGCGCGGGACTCGACCGCGGCTTCGTGCTGAGCGACCACGCCGACTGGCCGGGGCTGCTGGCGGCGGTCGAGTCCACCGGCTGCGCGCGCGTGATCGTCACGCATGGCGACGAGGCCGTGCTGGTGCGCGCGCTGGTCGACAAGGGACTGGACTGCGGCACGTTCCGCACGGCGTTCGGGGACGCCGCGGAGCCCGCGGACGCCTGATCCGCTCGACGGCGGCGCTGCCGGCCGCGCGCGTCGTTGCCAGCGTGCCCGCGCAGAGCGACCCGCGACAATGTTTGGACAAATGCTACGTTACGATGGTCTCGTCGCCATGCGAACTCGACGCGTGGTCAAGCATCCGGAGCACCCCAATTGACCAGGATCCTGGTAGTCGACGATCTGAGAGACGTCACCGAGACGATGGGCCTGTTGTTCGAGGCCCTCGGCCATGAGACGAAAGTGGCCGGCGACGGTCAGCAGGCCGTCGACACGACGACGGCGTTCGAGCCCGAGATCGTCTTCATGGATCTCGACATGCCCGTCCTCAACGGCTACGAGGCCGCGCGTGCCATCCGCGGCGCCACGCTCGCGCGCCAGCCGTTCCTGGTCGCGCTGACCGCATCCACCGGCGTGGCCGTGGAAGTGGCGACGCGTGCCGTCGGCTTCGACTTCTACCTGCGCAAGCCGGCGGATACGAACGCGTTGCTGGCCCTGGTGGCCGACCTGTCGACGCGGACCCGCCAGGCGTCCTGAACCTGCAGTCGCGGGCGTTCGCATCGACGAACGCATAACGATCTGCCGTCCGCGACAAAGGCGGCGCCCGGATATCGATAGCCGTTTGCATTCGTTTTCGCAGCAGGCGCGTGTCCCTATCGTGGAGGCACTGTTCACAACGCAACACCTGCCGCATGTCCATCGTCGCACTCGCCGGCAGTCCGTCCGCGAACTCCCGTTCCAGCGCCTTGCTGCGCCACGTGCTCGATCGCTTCGCCGATGGCGTGGCGCGCACCGAGATCGTGCTGCGCGACCTGCCGCCCGCCGCGCTGGTGCGTGCCGACCATGACGACCCGGCGATCCGGCACGCCCGCGACCAGGTGGCCGCCGCGCGCCTCGTGGTGATCGCCACGCCGATCTACAAGGCGTCGTACAGCGGCCTGCTCAAGACCTTTCTCGACCTGCTGCCGCAGGACGCGCTGCGCGGCAAGACCGTGCTGGCGCTCGGCACCGGCGGCAGCACCGCGCACCTGCTCGCGCTCGACTACGCGTTGAAGCCGGTGCTGGCGGCGCTTGGCGCGCGCCACATCCTCGACACGGTCTACGCCGTCGATGCGCAGTTCACGCCGCACGCGGTGCACGGCCATGTGGCGCATGACGACGTGGCGCAGCGCATCGCCCTTGCGCTCGCCGACGCGCCGCTCGCGCTGCGTCCGGCGAGCCCGCTGGCGCTGGTTGCCTGACACCGCCGACTTCGAACAACGACCTGGAGGATTCCTCGATGACGACCCATCTGCAATTGGCCCGACCTTCGCAGCGCCGCGGCTGGCTGCGCGGCATGGCCGCGCTCGCCCTGGCGCTGGTCGCGTTCGGCGCCGGCGCCGAGCCGGCGAAGGCGTTGCGCATCGGCTTCCAGAAGTCGGCCAGCCTGTTCGTGCTGCAAAAGGCGCAGGGCACGCTGGAGAAGCGCCTGGCGCCGCAGGGCGTCGCCGTGAAGTGGGTCGAGTTCCCGGCCGGGCCGCAACTGCTGGAAGGCCTGAACGTCGGCGCCATCGACGTCGGTTTCGTCGGCGAGGCGCCGCCGATCTTCGCGCAGGCCGCAGGGGCCCGCTTCGTCTACGTCGGCAACGATCCCGCCGCCCCGCTGGCCGAGGCGCTGGTCGTTCCCAGGGACTCGACGCTGAGGACGGTGGCCGATCTCAAGGGCAAGCGCATCGCCCTCAACAAGGGCTCGAACGTGCACTACCTGCTCGTCAAGCTGCTGGAGAAGAACAACCTGAAATACGGCGACGTCACGCCGGTGTTTCTCGCACCCGCCGATGCGCGCGCGGCGTTCGAGAAAGGCGCGGTCGACGCCTGGGCGATCTGGGACCCGTTCCTGGCCGCGGTGGAAAAGCAGATCGGCGCACGCCAGCTCGCCGACGGCAGCGGCGTCGTCAACGGCTTCAACTACTACCTGGCGCAGACCGATTTCGCACGGGCGAACCCGCAGCTGATCCGCGAGCTGTTCGCCAACACGCAGGACGCGGCGCGCTTCGTCCAGGCCGACATTCCGCGTGCCGCCGCGCTGATCGCACCGCTGCAGGGGCTGGATGCGGGCGTCGTCGAGGCCAGCCTCAAGCGCTACCGCTTCGGTGTCGTGCCGCTGACGCCCGCGGTGGCGGCCGAGCAGCAGAAGATCGCCGACGCGTTCTACGACCTGAAGCTGATCCCGAAGCCGATCCGCATCGTCGATGCGCTGCCGGCGAGCGCCGCGACCGCGACGGTCGCGGGCAAGTGAGGCGGCCCGCATGAGTTCGTCGCTGACCCGCCGCCGGGCGCTCGTGCTGCTCGGCACCGCGGCCGTGGCCACGGCGTCCGCACGCGCCGACGTGGCCACGCTGCGCATCGGCTACCAGAAGTCCTCGGTCAACCTGATGGTGGCGCGCGAGCGGAAGCTGCTCGAGGCGCGGCTGCCGGGTACCGCGTTGAAATGGGTGGAGTTTCCCGCCGGCCCGCAGATCCTCGAGGCGCTGTCGGTGGGCAGCCTGGACTTCGGTTTCACGGGCGACACGCCGCCCGTGTTCGCGCAGGCCGCGGGCAAGGACATCTGGTATGTCGGCCTCGAGCCGCCCAAGCCCACCAGTTCCGCCATCCTCGTGCCGCCGAATTCGACGATCCGCACGCTTGCCGATCTCAAGGGCAGGCGCATCGGCTTCCAGAAGGGCTCCAGCTCGCACTACCTGATCGTGCGCGCGGTCAAGAAGGCCGGCCTGCAGTGGTCGGACATCACGCCGCTGTATCTCACGCCGTCCGACGCACGCGCGGCATTCGAGAAGGGCGCGCTCGACGCCTGGGGCATCTGGGACCCGTACTACGCCGCCGCCGAGATCGACGGCCGGGCGCGCGTGCTGGCCACGGGCCAGGGCCTGTCCAGCAACAACAGCTTCTACCTGGGCTCGAAGGCGCTGACGCAGCAGCCGGCCGTGCTCAAGGCCTTGTTCGCCGCGTTGAGCGAGGCCGATGCCTGGGCCAAGGCCAACCTGCCACAGACGGCCAGGTTCCTGTCCGAGGCCACCGGCGTGCCGCTGGCCGGCACGATCCGTTTCCTGGCCCGCCGCACGGCCGGGCCGGTGACGGTGCTCAAGCCGGCCGACATCGCCGACCAGCAACGCGTGGCCGATGCCTTCAGCCGCATCGGCCTGATTCCGAAGCCGCTGCGCGTGGCCGACGCCGTATGGCAGCCCGGCCCGGCATTCGCATGAGAGACCCCCAATGAAAATCCTCTGGTTCATCCCGACGCACGGCGACTCGCGCTACCTGGGCACCAGCACCGGCGCACGCATCGCCGACCTGGCCTATTTCAAGCAGGTGGCGATCGCCGCCGACACGCTGGGCTACGAAGGCGTGCTGCTGCCCACCGGGCGTTCCTGCGAGGATTCGTGGATGGTCGCGGCCAGCCTGGTCGACGTCACGAAGAATCTCAAGTTCCTGGTCGCGCTGCGCCCCGGCATCATCCAGCCGGTGCAGACCGCGCGCATGGCGGCGACGCTCGATCGCCTCTCGGGCGGCCGCGTGCTGGTCAACCTGGTGACGGGCGGCGACCCGGAGGAACTCGCGGGCGACGGCCTGTTCCTGAGCCACGAGGAGCGCTACCAGGTGTCCGAGGAATTCGTGACGATCTGGCGCGAGGTGCTCACGCGCAGCCATGACGGCGAGGCGTTCAGCTTCGACGGCAGGCACTTGAAGGTGGACGGCGCGAAGGTGCTCTATCCGCCGATCTCCAGGCCGTACCCGCCGATGTTCTTCGGCGGCTCGTCGGGCCCGGCCCACGACCTGTGCGCGGCGCAGATGGACACCTACCTCACCTGGGGCGAACCGCCGGCGGCCGTCGCGGAGAAGATCAAGGATGTCGGCGGACGCGCCGAGAAGCTGGGCCGCCAGCTCGAATTCGGCATCCGCCTGCACGTGATCGTGCGCGAGACCGAGGAAGAGGCCTGGGCCGCCGCGGGCAAGCTGATCTCGCACCTGGACGAAGGCATCGTCGCCGCGGCCCAGAAGAAGTTCGCGGCCATGGACTCGATCGGCCAGCGCCGCATGGCGGAGCTGCACGGCGGCAAGTTCGACAAGGCCAATCCGCGTGCGGGCCTCGAGGTCTCGCCCAACCTGTGGGCCGGGGTGGGCCTGGTGCGCGGCGGCGCGGGCACGGCGCTGGTGGGCAATCCGCGGCAGGTGGCCGACCGCATCCAGGAGTACGCCGATCTGGGCATGAACTACTTCATCCTGTCCGGCTACCCGCACCTGGAGGAAGCCTACCGATTCGCCGAGCTGGTGTTCCCGCTGCTGCCGCTCGCGACACGCGAGAAGCTGTCGACCGGGCCGGTGCTCACCGGGCCGTTCGGCGAAGTGGTGGCCAACCACATCGTGCCGAAAAAGGCCGACCTGGCCCGCAGCGCGAGCTGAAATCCACATGAGCTCGCCGTCCCGTCATCTGCGCGGCCTCGCACCCTGGCTCGTCCCGATCGCCGTGATCGTCGGCTGGGAGATCGCTTCGCGCTCGGGCTGGCTGTCGTCGCGCATCCTGCCCGAGCCGTTCGCGGTCGCCACGGCGTTCTGGAACCTGCTGAAGTCGGGCGAGCTGGCGCACGACGTCGCGATCAGCACGGGTCGCGCGCTGGCGGGCCTGGCCATCGGCGGCGGCCTGGGCCTGGTGCTGGGCCTGCTCACCGGCACGTTCAAGACGGCCGAGACCTTGCTCGACACCTCGCTGCAGATGGTGCGCAACGTGCCGCCGCTGGCGCTGATCCCGCTGGTGATCCTGTGGTTCGGCATCGACGAATCGGCCAAGCTGTTCCTGGTGGCGATCGGGGTGTTCTTCCCGATCTACCTCAATACGTACCACGGTATCAAGTCGGTCGACGCCGATCTCGTCGAGATGGCGCGCAGCTACGGCCTCGCCGGCTGGCCGCTGTACCGCGAGGTGATCCTGCCCGGCGCGCTGCCGTCCATCCTCGTCGGCCTGCGCTTCTCGCTGGGCCTGATGTGGGTGCTGTTGATCGTGGCCGAGACGATCTCCGCGCAGTCGGGCATCGGCTACATGACGATGAATGCGCGCGAGTTCCTGCAGACCGACGTCGTGCTGGTGGGCGTGCTGCTGTACGCGCTGCTCGGCAAGCTGGCCGACCTCGTGGCGCGCGGCCTGGAAAAGCACTTCCTGCGCTGGAACCCCGCCTACCTGGGCACGGCCGCCTGATTCATGGAGAGACACGAGATGCAACGCGACTGGATGACGCCGCCCGCCACCGGACTGGGCGTGTGCCTCGATGGCCTGGGCAAGCGCTTCGGCGAGCGCGCCGTGCTGGAGGGCATCGCGCTCGACATCCGCGCCGGCGACTTCGTCGCCATCGTCGGGCGCAGCGGCTGCGGCAAGAGCACCTTGCTCCGGTTGCTCGCGGGCCTGGAGACGCCTTCGACCGGCGCTGTCACGCTGGACGGCGCGCCGTTGGCCGCCCGCCGGGACGACGTCCGCATCATGTTCCAGGAGGCGCGCCTGCTGCCCTGGCGCACGGTGCTGCAGAACGTGCAGCTGGGCCTGGAGACGAAGGACGCCACCCGGCGGGCACGCGAGGCGCTGGCCCAGGTCGGTCTCGCCGATCGTGCCGACGACTGGCCCGCGGTGCTCTCGGGCGGCCAGCGCCAGCGCGTGGCGCTGGCGCGTGCGCTGGTGCATCGCCCGCGCCTGCTGCTGCTGGACGAACCGCTCGGCGCGCTGGACGCGCTGACGCGCATCGAGATGCAGCGCCTGATCGAATCGGTGTGGCGCGAGCTGCGCTTCACGGCCGTGCTCGTGACCCACGACGTGACCGAGGCGGTGGCGCTGGCCGATCGCGTGCTGCTGGTGGAAGACGGCCGCATCACGCTGGACGAGCCCGTCGCGCTCGCGCGACCGCGCGCGCACGGATCGCCGGCGTTCGCCGAGCTGGAAGGGCGCGTGCTGTCGCGCGTGCTGAAGGAGTCCCTGCGCGTCGAGGACCGCCTCGCCGCCTAGGCGACGGCGTTCAGCGGCGCGACGTGTTCCGTCTGCGCCACCTGCACGAACTGCGTGATCTGCGCCGCCTGCGCGACGAAGGTGTGCTGCGTCTCGGCATGCGTCTCGACGCGGCCGAAGGTCGCGGGCGTCGTCGGGTGCGAGAACGACTGGCGCACGGACACCGGCTCGTAGGAATCGGTGCCGACGTGCAGCTCGTGGGTGCGGAAGTCCACCTGCGGATCCTTCTGCGGGCCGTGGCCGTCGGGCACCAGCGTCTGCTTCTGCGTGGTGAAGCTGCGTTCGACCGGCTGCTGCTGCACCGTCTGCAGCGGCACCTCGACGGTGCGGGTCAGCGTGGAACGGCGATCGTCGCTGTCCTCGTGCCAGGTGTTGCCGGCGTTGTCCTCGCGCTCGTTGTCGTGCGTCGTGGACGATTGCGCCTGCGCGCCGGCGCTGGTGCTGCCGACCGCGCTGACGACCCTGGCCGTGAGTTGCGCGTAGTCGTCCTGCAGGGTCTGTCGATCCGCATCGCTGAGCGTGCCGCTGGCCGATGCCATCGCGATGTTGCGCATCATGTTCAACGCCGCCGGCAGGCTGTTGAGCGCCCCGACGATGGCCACCGTCGACAGGCTGGTCATCGGATCGGGCACCTCGGTCGTGGCCTGCCGCGTGGCCGCGGCCGTGGCGGCCAGGTTCGCCAGCCGGGTCTCGTTCGCGACCGCGGCCTGGTGCTCGATGCGATAGGCCGAGCGCGCGTTCGCCTCGACGGTCGCCGCCTGGGCGGTGTTCGTGCTGGCTGGAGAAAATGGCGATGCTACGGGCGTGCTGGGCGTCATCATGGCGAGGTCCTTCCCGCGGGCGCCCCTGGCGGAGACGCCTGCGTTCATCTTGCCCACGCGACGGGCCGCGCGGAAGTGGCTGGCACAGGCGCGCGGTCGGCGACGTGAAGAAATACCGGCGCTTGCCCCTGCATTTCCGGCGATCGGCCAAAGGCTTTTCGTGCAAGGCGGAGAAGGCGCTTGTTCGGCTCTTCGACCGCCGGCGCGGAAACTTGAGGCCGAAGTAAAAAAAGTTTTCCTCGGCGAGCGCCACCGACGCTGCATATGGCATTTCCTTCGTTGGCTTCGGCCGACCGGCGTCTTACGCTGGCTCGCCATGACGAACACTTCCCACACGTCCTCAGTTCGCACCGCGCCGTGCCCGCGTCTCGTGATCGTTCCGGGGCTGCACGGCAGCGGCGCCGAGCATTGGCAAAGCTGGCTGGAAGGCGAGATCGCGGGGGCGGTGCGCGTCGTGCAGGACGACTGGGGCACGCCCGATCTCGAACGCTGGAGCGACCGCGTCGCCGCCACGCTGGCCGCGCTGGGCCCCGGCCCGCACGCGGTCGTGGCGCACAGCTTCGGCTGCCTCGCCGCGCTGCGCGCGGCGCGGCGCGATCCGTCGCTGGGCATCGGCCGGGTGCTACTGGTGGCGCCGGCGGAGCCGACGCGCTTCGACGTGGCGCATGCGTTGCCGCAGACGCGCCTCGCGATACCGACCTGCGTGGTGGCCAGCGACAACGACCCGTGGATGGCGGCCACGCAGGCGCACGCGTGGGCGCTGCGCTGGGGCAGCGACTGGATCAATCTCGGCAACGCGGGCCACATCAACGTCGATTCGGGCTACGGCCCGTTCCCGCTGGCACGCGAATGGGCCGTCGCCACCGTGAACCGCCTGAAGTCCGTCGACGCCAGGCCCTGGCGCGTGGCCGCGTAGCGCAGCCTGCGGGGCGCGGCATCATGCACCCATGCGTGCATTGGCCGTCCTCACCGAAGAGCTGGAATCCCGCCCGGGCGACGCCGATCGCGTGGACGCGCTGGCGCGCCACCTGCGCGCGGTCGGGCGGCGCGCGGGCGCACTCGCGGGCGAGTGGCTGGTCGCCACGCCGGGCGCCGGGCCGGCACGTCCCGCGCGGCTGACGCAGCGGGCGCTCGCCGAGGCCGCGCAGGCGCTGGCCGCGCAGCAGGGCACGGCGCCCTGGCTGTTCGACGCGGGCGTCGCGGCGAGCACCGAGCTGGCGGAGGCGATTGCGCTGTTGTTGCCGTGGCCGGCCGGCGCGACTACGCCTGCCGGCCGGCCGTCGCTGGTCGACTGGCTGGCGCAGTGGACGGCCGCGGCTGGCGAGCCGGCGTCGCTGCGCGCCGGCGCCATCGCGACGACCATCGCCCGCCTCGACGACGCGATCGCCCGCCGCTGGGCCGTGCGTGCCGTCTGTGGCCAGGTGAAACCGTTCGTCGACGAGTGGCAGTGGCAGCGCGCCTGGGCACGGGCCTTCGACGTCGATGCGCAGGCCGTGGCGTGGTGGTGGCATCGGCAACGCGACCGGCTGCAGGACGACGTGTCGACCGCCGCCGTGGCGCAGGTGCACGACTTCACGCCGCTGCCCGACGCGCCCGAGCACCAGCACGACGACCTGCTGGCCGCATGGCGGCGTGGCGATCTGCAGGCCGAGCCGCGCTGGAGCGGCGTGCGCGTGCAGATCGTGCGGCGCGGCGACGCCGTGGCCGTGTGGCAACGCGACGGACGCCTGTTGAACGCACGCCTGCCGACGCCGTGGCTGGCGCCGGCGCAATGGCCTGTCGACGGCGCGATCGAAGCAGTGTTGCTGGCGCGGCACGCAGGCCGCGGCGTGGCGCTGAGCGACGCCTGGGCAGCACGCAAGCCGGGCGCCGGAGCCGGCCCGACGCTGCACCTGGCGTTGACCGACTGGCACGGTTCGTCGGACTCGTTCGACCAGCGACGCGCCCGCCTGGCCGCGCGCTGGCCGGCGCCCGATCGCGCCGGGGTCGACGCGTTGCCGGCCATCTTCACGGCGCCGGGCGTGCCCGCGCCCGCCGACGGCGCCGGCCTGGCGTCGCACGCGAACGCCGCCCGCGCGGACGGCTGGAGCGGCCTGGTGCTGCGCCATCGCGCGTCCGCAGCCGCCTGGGTCGTGCGCGCCGCCGTCCACCGCGTGCGCGCCGTGCTGCAGTACGTGCCCGGCGATGCGTTGGCGGCCGGCACGACGGCGGCGCTCGCGCTGGCGTTCGTCGAGTGCGGGTTCGCGTTGTGGAACCGCGTCCCGCTGTCGGAAGACGAGCAGCGCGCCTCGATGACCGCCGCGCTGTCCGGAGAGTTCCTGCCGCCGCCGGCCGGCGAGCCCGGCCTGGATGCCTTGCGCCTGCTGCCGTTGGCGCGCTTGCCGATCGCGTTGCCCGATGACGAGCTGTTGCGGCTGCACGCGTGGCTGCGCGCCAACACCGGGCTGCGTTTCGGCGGCGTGCACGCGGTGGCCCCCGTGCTGGTCTTCGAGCTCGGATTCACCGACGTGCGACCCAGCCGGCGCCACAAGATCGGCGCGACGCTGGTGGGCGCGCGCGTGTTGTGCTGGCTGCACGATGCAGCGCCCGGCAGTGCCCATCTGGCCAGCGATCTGCCGCCACAAGACTGAGTTTGCCGTTAGAGTCCGACACCTCGACCTCAGACATGCCGGGAGCTTGCGTGGAGACTGACACCAACAGGCGCATCTTCGACTCGCTCGAGTCGGGCATGCTCTGGTTCGACGCCGAGCTGCGCATCGTCGATGCCAACCGCGCGGCCCTCGAGGCGCTGGGCCTGCACGAGCTGCCGCTCGGCGCGCGCGGCGACGACCTGGGTTGGGTGCAGTCCGACGAGCATGGCGTCCCGCTGGCCGAGCAGGCACGCCCGCTGCGGCGGGCGCTGAACGGCAGCGGGGAGACGACGTCGGGCATCGTGGTCGTGAAGACACCCGGCGGCGAGCGCTGGCTGCGCGTGCGCGCGGTGCCGGTCGACTCGGTGGGCGCGGGCCGTGGACGCGGGGCCGTCGTCTCGTTCACCGATTTCACCGATGAGCGCAACGCCGCGCGCTCGCTGCTGGAAAGCGAACAGCTGTTGCGGATGTTCGGCGACCACTCGCTGGACGTGATGTGGATCGTCGATCCGCGCGCGCGCAAGCTGCTGTACGTGAACTCGGCCTACGAGCGCATCTGGGGCCGGCCCGCGGCAGCGCTGTACGAAGACCTGTCGCACTGGCTGGACGGCGTCGATCCGGCCGACCGGCAGCGCGTCGCCGACGCCGCGCAGCATGCGGATGCGGCCGGCCTGTACCGGACCGAATACCGCGTGAACCGGCCGGACGGCCGCGTCGTGTGGATCCGCGGCCGCGGCTTCCCGCTGTTCGGCGCCGACGGCCGCATGCGCTACATGGCCGGCTTCGCCGAGGACATCACGCTGGCGCGTACCAGCGCGGCCCTGGAGCGCGCGCACCGGCTGGCGCAGCAGCGGCTGGAGCGCATCGTGGCCACGGCGCCGGGCGCGGTGCATTCCTACCGCCGGCGACCCGACGGCCACGGCGAATTCACGTTCGCGAGCCCGGCGATCCACGAGCTGCTGGGCGTGGATGCCGCCACGCTGGTGGACCGCGGCATCGACCTGCTGGATCTCGTCCACGCCGACGATCGCGCCGCCGTGACCGAGTCCCTGCGCCTGTCCGCGGACCTGGGCGGCGCGTGGCTCGCCACCTTTCGCGTGCCGCACGCGCCGGCGGGCGAGCGCTGCATCGAGGCGCATTCGATGCCGGTGCGCGAAGGCGACGGCAGCATCGTCTGGCACGGCTTCCTGATCGACATCACCGAGCGCCGCCGTGCCGAGCAGGAGATCCGCCAGCTCAACACCGAGCTCGAGCACCGCGTGGCCGATCGCACGTCGGAGCTGGAGGCCAAGCACCGCGAGATGGAGTCGTTCACGTACTCCGTGTCGCACGACCTGAAGGCGCCGCTGCGCGGCATCGACGGCTACAGCCGGCTGCTCGAGTCCGACCATGCCGGCCAGTTGGACGAGGAAGGACGCTTCTTCGTCTCGATGATCCGCAAGGCCACCGGCCACATGGGCGAGCTGATCGACGACCTGCTGGCCTATTCCCGCGTCGAGCGCGGACGGCCCAGGCTGGGCCCGGTGGCGCCCGGTCCGGTGGTGGCGGCGGTGGTGGACGGCGCGGCCGCCGAGGTGGCCGCCGAAGGCATCGCGCTGCGTTCGGCGGTCGAATCCGGGCTGACGGTGCTGGGCGAGCACGACGGCCTGGTGCTGGCGCTGCGCAACCTGTTGGACAACGCGATCAAGTTCGGCGCCGGCCGGCCCGGTCGCGCCATCGAGATCGGCGTGCGCCATGCCCAGGACCACGCGCTGTTCTGGGTGCGCGACAACGGGCCGGGCTTCGACATGCGCTATCACGATCGCATCTTCGAGATCTTCCAGCGCCTGCACCGCGCCGAGGAATATCCGGGCACCGGCGTCGGCCTGGCGATCGTGCGCAAGGCCGTGGAGCGCATGCGTGGCAAGGTCTGGGCAGACAGTGCCAAGGGCGCCGGCGCGACCTTCTACATCCAGCTGCCCTTGGCCGGACAGGCGCCGGGCAAGTGACCTGACGCCCCGGCGCAACGCCACCCCCCCCCCAATTGGGGCGGTGCAAATGCTGTGGAAAAGCACTTGCATTTCGCTATGCTGGGGCAATGGAAGATCGTCGCCCGATCCTGCTCGTCGAAGACAACCCGATGGATGTCGACCTGACGCAGCGCGCGTTCGCCAAGCGCCACATCGTCAACACGCTGGAAGTGGCGCGCGACGGCGAGGAAGCCCTGGGCTGGATGGCGCGCTGGGAATCCGGCCATCCGCAGCCGGTGGTGATCCTGCTGGATCTGAAGCTGCCGCGCGTCAGCGGGCTCGAGGTGCTGCGCCAGCTGAAGGCGCACGCCGAGTACTGCCGCATCCCGGTCGTGGTGCTGACCACCTCGCGCGAGGATGGCGACGTGGCCGCCGCCTATGCGCTGGGCGTCAATTCCTACATCGTCAAGCCGGTGGAGTTCGAGAAGTTCATCGAGGTCGCCGCGCAGATCGACCTGTACTGGTGCGTGCTGAACCAGCGCTCGATCTGAAGCCCACGCCATTCCCATGAAAGTCCTGTACGTCGAAGACAACGAACAGGACGCCGACCTGACCTGCCGGCGACTGGCCCGGCTTGCGCCCGACATCGCGCTGGCCACCGCGCACACGCTCGCGGA
>FTKD01000034.1_pt2 | contig 16377 bp, 16 predicted proteins | sample 1658191 | NCBI WGS metagenome assembly FTKD01 (sample SAMEA3914808, study PRJEB12502) | metagenome | biome: forest; material: soil | place: Canada | collected 2011-08-03 | depth 0.3 m
GCCCTTCTCTCATCCCAAACTGACCGATTTTGATCCCGCCGGCAACGAATTCCTGGCATTCCGCGTCATAGACGACCAATGAGTACATCGTGCTGTAGGTGAACCAGTCGTCCCAGTTGTCGGTCAGCAGAAATGCCTTCACGCGAGACCCAGAAGGGACTCGCATTCCATGGGGGAGAACAGTAAAGAACATTTCTATGACTTCCCTTCGAATCGTATTGTTCTCGCAGGGTCCGCATCTTTGCCTAGCTTGTAGATGTCCGGACTTTCAGACAGCAACCCGATAATCGTGGCAGCAATGGCCTCGGTGTTGAGCTAATCAACCTCGCTATCGGTTAATATCATTCACGTCATCGCGCCACCGCAGCAGGTCAATATCCGCCGTCCAATTGATTGTTCAAACCTGTGAACACGGATAAGCGGGCTTGATGTAGGTATGCATGAACTTGCCCTTCGAGTCCGATGTCATGAGCTGCTGGTAGATCGGCTCGGGAACGTTGTAATACTGATAGAGTCTGCCGTTCTTGAACTCGACTTCGAGGGTGCTACTCGTCGGCTCGTAGCCAATTGATACCACTGTCGATGAATCCACCATTTCTCGTTCCATGCTCTCTACCTCCTCTTGTGCAACCGGGGTGCGCAGCACGCGCAATGTGGTCCAGATAGGGTTTTGTGCGCGCCAGGACGCCGCAACACGTTCGTAGCTTTCCGGCAGACGAGCACCATGCCAACGCTTGGCGACAGCAGGGTCTTCGCTATTCGGTCGATGCTTTTCGTCCGGCAGGGTGATGCGACAACGGATAGGAAGTCGCGCCGCCTCACCGGTGATGATGGCCTCCCCAACACGCAGCACAGGCAGACTGTCAACCACACCCGCCAGATTGTCTGGCAACGATGCCTGAACCTTCGCTCGATCCGATGAATTAGAAAGACGCAGCGCGATGAATGTGCCGCACTGAGAGAGGATGGTTTCGTCGACTTCGGATGGACGCTGGCTGACGATCATTGCACCGATGCCGAACTTGCGCCCTTCCTTCACGATCCGTTGAACCATGGCGCGCGCTGGCCCATCGGCGTCTTTGGAGAGATAGCGATGTGCTTCTTCCATCACCACTAGCAGCGGCCTTGCGATGCCACCCTCGCTCTTCTCACGACCCCAAAAGAGCCCCTCATAGATAATCTTGAGAATTGCACCGATCAGACGGGCAACCACGGTGCTGGGAATCCCGGATAGATCGAGAATCGTGATGGGCTTGTCATGCCCCAGCCATGCCTGCAGCAGTTCTGGCAAGTCCTTCGCAGCTTTGCCATTGAGGTCTGGCTCCCATTCGCCGGGATGCAGCAAAAAATCATATTGGCGATCCAGCAAGCGAGATCGCATCTGATCCAACGGACGGCGGATACCCAGCACTCCAATCTGATTGATGAAAGGCGCGGCGGACCCGGCACCATGAGGTTTGTAGCGCGGTGCTTTCAGCGTCGCCGCATCACCGGCCTCATCCAGCGCCGGCAGTGTTCGCGGCTGGTCAGCCCATGTCTTGATTTCCGGTTCCAGCAATTCGAACCAAAGCTTCTTTAGACTGAATGAAACGGGGCTTTCAGCCGTCATCGAATTAATGTCTAGGCCGGCAACTGACGCGCCATTTACCAGCTTGGTCTTGAAGTCAAAGATGCGGTCAAGAATCTGCGACAGCGGTTTGTCGTCGAGCTTGCCCATCAAGAAGGTAAGGAGATCAACTGGGTCAAGCGCCCAGAACGGAATGTGCAGTGGCTGCTCATCAGCACTCGGATTGACGCGAAACACTGTTGATACCGAGCGTAGCGCGCGACCGTACTCGCCGTGAATATCCAGCAGCAAAATCCGCGCACTCGGAAACCCAGTGCCGCCCTCTGCACTTCCGCCCAACGCGATCGACCGTAGCAAGCTGGCAACGGTCGTGGACTTGCCTGATCCCGTCGAACCCAGCACGGCGCTGTGACGGGTGACGAGTTTGTCGAGATCAATGCGAACGGGAATGCCCTCAGCACTCGCCAGCCGTCCGATCATCACTTGGCCGCCATCCTGCGTGCCATAGATAACCGCGAGATCTTCTTCTGTCACGAGATGGACTTCATCCTTGACGTTTGGGTACTGGCTGATGCCACGCTCGAATGAGGAGCCAACGATCTCTCCCACGAGCTGAATCGTCATCCAACGGTCCCCAAGATCATTCGGTTCGCGCGCCGCTTCCGGTGCCGCATTCGCACCGACTTCTGCGACGATGCCATACAGGTCGTGGTAGCCCTGCGGAATACGCACGAAGCTGCCGACTTGGCCGATGCGATAGCTCTTTCCGCCAATGATTGCGATGCCAGACGCCACGCTCGGCGACTGCCGAACGCTGACCGCAGCGCCGGTCACGGCGCCAACATGGCCAAGCAATGTCGGCTTCGAATTCATGCGACACCATCGACCGGTGATGTCGCAGGCAACGCAACAGCGGCGTCCGGTGGTGTCGGCACGACAGCAACCGCTGCATCCACAATCGGTACAGCGGAGGGAAAGTGCTGGGCGGCGCGTGATGATGCGAAGAACCGCGCAAGCCGGTCGAAGCGGCCAAGTTGAAACTGTGCGGTCCCGCTCTTCTCATCGATGCCCCAATAGGTGGCTCGAATAGCCCCCCAGTCGCGCGTTGGCAGGTCACCCGGCATCCACGGAGCGGCAATGCCATTGATCATGGCCTTGTCTGGCGAATACAGGCTCATATTGGCCCGGCGTCCAGCAATGTCGCGGGCGTGGACTTCCTGTTCGAGCGGTTTGAACTGGAACGCGAACACGCTGGCCGACGGATTGGCCGCCAGGCACTCATCGATCCGAGCGGAAATGTGCGCATCGGCGAAGGAAAAACCGGTGGCGATCAGCAACGTATCAGGCGTCATCAGAAACGCCCGCAAGCGGTCGAACAGCGCGGCATACGGTGCCTTCTGCGTCTGATCGTATTTCAGATGCTCGGGGAACACCAAATGGGTGGCATTCGCCTTCCCCGTACGCACCACTTCGCCTCGCGCATTGGCGGCCCAGCCAAGCGAGCCATGCAACTTCCACAAACGCGTCCAACGTGCTGGCAGATCATTACTCGCCACCGAAGACGGATCGAAAAAGGGTTCACTGGCACCGCTGAACCCGTCAAAAAACGGGATTCGCGTGCGCTCCAGCGCTTGCTCGAACAGCAAGTCATAGTTGGTGGTGAAAATTTCCACTGGGTGTTCGCGTCCGGTGCCGCTGATCCACGTCACGAACTCGGTGTACGGCGACGGGCCGTCGTGAAGAGGCTGATTGACGATCGTGCCGATCTGCTCGCAGATGGCTTCGCTCAGCTTTTTGTATCCTTCCCCGTCGAGGTCATGAACCTTCGTCTTGCCAATTACACCACCCAAGCTGCGCACCCGCGACAGGATTGTTTCGATGTTCGGGCTTTCGAGTTCAATACGTACCGCATCAAGGGTGTTGCCGTAGTCGGCTTTCAGCGCATCCATCACCATGTCGGTGAGGCCTGCAACAGCAGGGATTAGCGGCTTATCGCTTCCGGGAGGAAATATGCCTGCTGGCGCGCCCGCCCCGACTAAGAGGCCAATTCGCTTTCGTCCCTGGGCAATGATTTGCCGCAGACTGGCCATGTACTGGTCTGGATTATGGACACTGACGGTCATTGAGCACTCCCTTTTTCGACGCAACCTATGGCGATTTTCGCCTTTGAATTTTCATTGTTACATTTTACGCTCAGTTTGTCTCCAAAAGGGAGACAAACTTGCCACAGGATATGGTTAGTGTTATATTTACTGCGCATTACGTTTCTTTTAGGGGCGCAAATTGAGCGCAAAATATCACTTGCAAACGAAGACGCTAGGCCCACGGGCAGCACAACTCTTTACTGAACTGAATGAACTGCGCCGGTCTACGTTCACTTTGGTGGATGTTGGTTCGATCACCGGCCTGTCGGCTGCGGCGGCCCGCAATCTCGTGCACAAGGCTCAGCAGCGAGGCTTGGTGACGCGACTGAAGCCCGGTTTGTACAACCTCGTCCCCTTCGAACTCGGCCGGGCCACTGAGCACATCGACAGCCCGTACTTGATCGCGCGTGAACTCGCCGGTGCCGCGCCCTACTTCCTGTCGCACGGCACCGCGCTTGAACTGCACCGCATGGTGACGCAGCCGAACTTCACCGTGTATGTGTCATGTACGCGGCGCGTGCGTCCGCAGACGGTCGGCGGCTATGACTTTCGGTTTATCCACATCACGCCGGAACAAGAATTCGGGGTCATGAAGCACTGGATCGACAAAGAGCGCTTCGTGATGATCAGCGACATGGAGCGTACCATCATCGACGGGCTCCGACACCCGGCATTTGTCGGCGGCATTACCGAGGTCGCCAAGGGCTTGTGGATGAAGCGGGATGTACTGAAAGTCGAACGGCTGGTGGAATACGCACAACACCTCGGCGTCGGCGCCGTCGTGCGCCGCCTCGGCTACCTGCTGGAACACTATGGCCTGGCCGATGCGTCGGCGCTGGAACCATTGCACGGCATGCTGACGGCAACGTACCAGCGTCTTGATCCACTGCTCCCCGCCGAGGGGGCATTTCTCTCACGTTGGCGGCTCCAGCTCAACGTGACTCCTGAAGAACTCGATACCGTAAGGCTTGGCTAATGATTCCACAACGCAATATCTCCCTGATCTCGAACACGCTGATGAGCGCCGGCGGGCGGCGCATTCCCGAGGCCGTTATCGAACGCGATTACGTGCTGGCTTGGTTCCTGACCGGTCTGGCCGGTCATCCGCTGCGCGAGGTACTGGCATTCAAAGGTGGCACGGCCCTGCGACGTTGCTGGTTTGAGGACTATCGGTTTTCGGAAGACCTGGATTTCACATTGACCCGTCCGATCACCCTCGAAGATATTCTGGCAGGGTTAGCCGAAATCTTTGCGGCGGTTGAGGCCGCGTGCGGCTTGCGGATCGCATTCGACCGCGAAGACCGCCACAGCCACCAGAACAGCCACACGTTTTATCTGCGCTACCAGGGGCCACTGCCCGCTGCAAACGACGTGAAGGTTGATATCACGATCACCGAAGTCCTGTGCTTCCCGCTGCAAGATCGCCCGATTCATCGCATCTACGATAGCTTTGACGATTTACCCGAAGGACCAACCTTGAAGGTCTATGCCATCAAGGAAATCGTGGTTGAAAAGCTGCTGGCCTTGAGCGACCGGGCGCGCAATGAACCGCGCGACTTGTACGACCTCTGGTATCTGTTCGGTTCTACGGACTTGCGCGTTGCGGAAATGCGCGTCGAACTCGATGCCAAGTTGGCGCTGCGGCAGCGCGTCGTCGCGGGCATGGAGCAGGCAATCGCCGCCAAGGAAGATCGTTTGCGACGACTCTGGACTGCCCGCCTCGCGCACCAGATGAACCAACTGCCGCCGTTCGATGATGTCTTTCGGGAAGTGCTGCGCGCTGTTCGCGCTGCCGATTTGCCGAAGGCGGGTGGCTGATCTATTTTCCCTCTACACGCCACAATGAAAGAGCGCGAATAAGCAGTACCTTGAGGAACTGAACTTTATGATGACTCATGTCCAATCTGCGCAAGATGGACTGCGTCGTCGCGACAATGTCTAAAGCTCCATTGCACCGGCGCGATCCTGAATCGCCTGCTCAACTATCGCAAGTGTTGGACCGGCTATCCACGTAGAAGCCGCTGCTGCTATGAAACGATTTACTTCACGTGGAGTGACGTGAAGCGGTTTGGCTCCGTGCACTCCAACAAGGGCTGTCGTCCGTGTCAGCGGCGCAACAAGTTGCGCCGCTGGATGCCTCAGTGCGGATGGCGGCGTATCGGCACAGCCATCAACAAGCCAGGCGACCGCTCGATCGCTTGTTATGAACCACTCATTGTCAGGTGCATCCAACCGCGTCCACGAAAGGCGCGGAAAATGCCGCACTTGAAAGTACCACGCCTGCAAGTGGAGAGATTCCAGGCGGTCGGCCGGGCGAAGAATCCATTGCCACCCCTGTTGGCGATACGCTCTAAATTCTTCCAGCCCTACCACTTCGTGAATTTCACCGCTATTGGGTTCTCTCAGGCAGCAACTACGAATTCGGTCCTTGATGTCAAAAAAACCCTCCGGCGGCGGTTCAACCACTGGTGCAATCGTGTTTGGATTCCATTCATTGGCCCACTCTTGCTCCAGTTCCATCCACGCTGGCGTCCGCGCGGCTTGCCAAGCCAAGAATCTCCATATCTCTGGGCATACGGCCGAGTCTTCCTTCATTCCTGTTGCAGCGAACTTGCGTATCGCAGGTGCGGCGGCTGATTCAATTTTTGAGAGGTGGACTTCAATCGATGCATCTGCATCGTCGAACCCACCCGGACCGTCGTATAAGCCGGGAGAAATCGATACATTTTTTGGAGAACGTCGTTTGACTTCACCGGTGGCCAGCGCCCCTATCCAAACATACGGATCGGAGTTCCCTTCGGATTCTGGCGCGACGAAGCCGCCGAGATAAAACCGAGGTACGGTATGCGCGCGAATTGCCACCTTCAATCCCCCGATGTCGGAGTTTGGTCCGATTGTGGCGCCCACAAAATCAGGAAAAAATTGGGCGCCAATGTTTTTCGGAAGTGGTCGAACCCGCTAGATCGGACCATTTCAAAAACGATCATTAACATGGCCGACGTAGATGCCACTATGTGGCTCTTGTTCAAACAGCACTCCGCTATGGGCGGACAAAGCGGATGAGTGTTGATCTTCCAGTGTGACACTGATCGATGACAATTGAATCGGCGCAGACTTGTTGACAAGTCGCGCATAAACTTCAATGACGTAGCTGCCGGCAATGAATGCGTATGGCGATTGATGAACCGACTGGACAAAATGGTGGTTTGCAGTGACACCAGCCTGACCGACATATAGACCACTGCCCGGCGTAAGCTTGTCAGTTTCACCGTGCCCCCAGAAACTGAATATTTGCTCTTTGCCATTGCGTAGTATTTTCACATACATACTTTCAATGACCTTTCCCTTGACTGCGGTGCTATATAGAAGCGTGCGCAGGAATATTTTTGCGGTTTTCGTGTGGCCGTCGGCGCCGTCAAAACCAAAAAACACCAGTGCTGGTTGTGTCATGCAAAGCCGACCGTGTCGCAACCAAGAAAAATACATCGTACAAGCAGAAATCACGAATGACATCAACGAAATAATGGCACTGCCAATCGCAATGGTTGTCGCATCAGTCATATGGTCTCGGTAGGAGTGCTGACAGCATTTTTAGTACCCGCAGAATTTTGAAAGATAGTACACCGAAACAAAGCGTGGTGCGTGGTGAAGGTACGCCCCTGTGCTAGCGTAAATATTGATATTTTCTTTCACGCGTCCCGGCGTTTACGCCGTCGGGCTCGCGGGCGTTGCCCCGCGCCTCGTGCCGAGTCACGGCCATTCGGCATTGATCCCTGACGCCTCCGGCCCTTTGGGCCTGCGCGCGCCGCTTGCCGTTAAGGCAGTGAAGTATGTGGGGTGGTCTTGCTGTTCCCTTCAATGTACTACGCCGTTCTCGCCGTCAAGGGCTGCGCGTGCCCTGCACGCTGGCGTCCATGCGGCCGTCTGCGACCCCTGACTGCTTGCGCTGCGGCGTGTTCCTCCGGTTTCAGGCAATTCCGCCCGATTCGGACTGGAGCACGATCATGTCGCAACTTACTCATTCTCTCGATTCTTCCCTTCTCGTTCGCGATGTCACAGGCGACTACCGTCCTGCCAACGCCGACGAGGTGTTGCAGGCTGCGCAGCGTGTACTCGCAGGACAAATGCGCGACTGCGAAATCCTGAACTCGCCGCAGGTGGTGCGCGACTTCCTGCGGGTGAAGCTGGGGGCGCTGGAGCACGAGGTGTTCGCCGTTATCCATCTGGATGCACAGAACCGTGTCATCGAATACGTCGAGATGTTTCGCGGCACGGTGAGCCAGACATCGGTGTATCCGCGCGAGGTGGTCAAGGAATCCCTGGCCAGAAACAGCGCTGCATTATTGCTGGTGCATAACCATCCGAGCGGTTCAACCCAACCGTCGCGCGCCGACGAGACGCTCACGCAGGCGCTGAAGTCGGCACTGGCGCTGGTGGACGTGCGAGTGCTGGATCACCTGATCGTCGCTGGTGGCGATATCCTGAGTTTTGCCGAACGCGGGCTGTTGTAGCCCGAGGGGGCATTGCCCCCTTTTTTGCTGCGGCCTTGACGTCCGGTAAAGGCTGCGCGCTGCGCTTGCCTCCAGGGGTCGGCTGACGCCCACCCCGCCGCGTAGGCTTGGCGCCCCACAGGACCGCCGAACAGGCTGCGCCTGATCGGCCAGCACACAACGTCGATTGCGCGCCACGCGCTTTGCCCACTTCCAATCAGGCGTGCTTGCAGCACGCAGGGGCGCTTGCCGCGCAGCGTTGGTTTCAGCGCATCCCCTGGCCCATCGGCCGCTGTTCGTCTTCCCCCAAGTTCATCGCTTTCTCCCGCGACCGTAGCCCGCAGTGCCTGGCTGTCAAGGCGCGCAGGGCCGTGTCCTCGCCTGCGGCTGCGGGCCGCACCAACCCTGCGCTTCTTCCTTGACGGCCAGCCCCTCGCAGGCCCGGTTTTTCGCGGGCGATGAACTCAGGAAAGACGGCGGCAAACAAGGACCGGCCCAGGTCTCTGCGCCGAACCCACCAAAGCCACAACGGGCTCCGAATCTTGGAATCCGGTCAGCTTTGAAACCACAGGAGAGCGCGCATGCAGATACCGACACCGTGAATCGACACCGAGTTTGTTTTTCCATTTTTTTATTTTCTTTCGTCCCGACAAGGGACAGGAGCTATCACCATGAACACCATTACCCATCAAGAAACCCAAGCACTGCATGCGGCAGTTTTTACCCCTGCCGCCACCATTGCGACCTACGACCTGCTGCTGATTCCGCTGTCGCAGTTGCGGCCTTCGAGCCGCAATGTACGCAAGAGCGGCGGCGCGTCGATTCCCGAGCTTGCATCGAGCATTGCCCGCGTCGGTCTGCTGCAAAACCTTACCGTCACCGCATCGAGCGACGGTGAACATTACGAAGTCGTCGCAGGCAAGCGTCGGTTGGCAGCGTTGAAGCTGTTGGTGAAGCGGCGCAAGCTTGCCAAAACCCATGAAGTGCCTTGCCTGCTGGTGCGGGATGCGTCGGCACGTACCGTGAGCCTGACTGAGAACGTACAGCGCGAGGCCATGCACCCCGGCGAGCAGTTCGAGGCGTTCGCCGCTTTGGTGGCCGAAGGCCGACCCATTGAGGATATTGCCGCAGACTTTGGCGTGACCCCATTGGTGGTGCAGCGCCGTTTGAAGCTGGCAAATGTCTCGCCGCGCCTGCTGATCGACTATCGCGCCGATGCTGTCACGCTCGACCAGTTAATGGCACTCGCCATAACGGACGACCACACCGCACAAGAAGCGGCGTTCTATGACGCGCCGCAGTGGCAACGCAGCGCGCAGGCGCTACGCGAGCACCTGACCGAACGAGAAATCGACGCCACACGCGATGTGCTGGCGCGCTTCGTTGGCATCGAAACCTACGAAGCCGCAGGCGGTGGTGTGCGGCGCGACTTGTTCTCGGACGATACACGAGGTGTATTTCTCTCCGATGCAGCCTTGCTGGACAGCCTTGCGCGAGACAAACTCGCATCTGCTGCGGACAGTGCCCGTGCGGAAGGGTGGGCATGGGTCGAAACGGTGCCGCGCATCACATCGGCGGAACTGCACGGCTTCCAGCGTGCCCGCCGTGACCGGCGCACGCCGAACAAGACCGAGGCCAAGCGCATTGCCAAGCTGCAATCGCGGCAACAGGCCATCGACGACAGGTTGAATGCCGACGATGCCGAGGACATCGCGGAAGAAGAGGCATCGGCGCTTTATGAGGAAAGCGACAAGATCGGCGCGGAACTTGAGGCCATCGAGCAATTGCAGCAGGTATTTGCACCAGACACGCTGGCGATAGCCGGGGCTATCGTGGCCGTTGACCACAAGGGCGCAATCGCCATCCATCGCGGCCTGTTGCGTGAGGCCGAGGCCAAGACATTGCGGGCGCAGGAACGACAAGACATGCAGGCTGGCGGTGATAGCGAAGACGAGGCACATCAACCGACCACGCCGAACATTTCCGAAAAGCTGGCGCGGCGCTTGAGCGCGCACCGCACGGCGGCGCTACAGGCAGAGGTCGCCCGCCATCCGCAAGTGGCGCTAGTGGCTGTGGTGCATCGCCTCGCGTTGCGCGTGGTAGTCGATGGCTACCGCTCAGACGATTCGCCGATTAACATCAGCGCTTCGCCGCAGGATGGACTTGATACGTTTGCGCCGGACGTGGCGCAGTCGCCCGCCCTGATCGGCCTGCGGGAAGTGCAGCAGGCGTGGGCGGCGCGACTACCCAGTGACCCGGATGCACTGTTCAAAGAACTGCTGGCGTTTCCCCCGCAGGAACTGCTATCGCTGCTGGCGGTGTGCGTGGCTGCGACGGTGGGCGCGGTGACGCCACGCGAAGACGCATTGCGTGCTACCGCCCTGGCGCAGGCAGTTGGCCTCGACATGCACCCGTGGTGGACACCTACCGCCGAAGGCTACTTCGCCCATGTATCAAAGGCCAAAACCATCGAGGCGGTGCAGGTGTTCGCGCCGGAGCATGTGGCGCGGCTCGCCAAACTCAAGAAGAACGATCTGGCCAGCGAAGCGGAGCGGCTGGCAGTCGGCACGGGTTGGCTGCCGATGATGTTGCGGGCAGCGGTACAGGAGGCACCAGCGGATACGCTCCCTGCTACTGAGGCAAGCGAGTAAGCAAGCGAATAATTAAGATGCCCCGGCGAGTTTCCGCCGGGGATTTTTTGCGCGTCGCGCGCGGCAGGTATGCCGCGCGCGTTTTAACAGCCGACAACCCCAACCAATTCCCAAAAACGCGCCCCGCCGCATTGGCGGGACGCCGGAGTGCGACAAGCTTTGCTGCGCGCTTGTGCAATGACGCACCGCCCCCGACGCTGGCGGGCAGGCCGCCAGAAACGACGGCTGCTCACCGACAAGCCGTCCACCATGCCCATTGCCATCCACACCACAATCGATCAAGCCCGCGCCAATGCGCGGGGAGCGTTGATCCATGGCGACTCGGAACCGCCCTTGCCTGCGAGGGGCGGCGTGCCGACGCAACACCTGTAGGAGGATACCGGAGCCATGCTGCATTCCGGTGAGGACGCACCCAACGGCGGCCTTGACTTGTCGTGAATCCTGGCGCGGCAGCGGCTACGCCTCGGGCTCCATGGCTGCAACCGTCCGGCGCAACGATTTTCCCCGGCACGGTGTGCCTTCCTCGCGCAACAAAATCGCCGCGCCTCCCGGTCCTCCACTACGTTACGGCCGCTTTGCGGTGCAGCCCGCCCGTACCTCGCCCTTTGGATCACCGACAAGGCCGCGATGGGCGCGACCTTGATTCACCGAAAGGAAATCATCATGGCAAACATCGGCATCTTTACCGCACAGAACGACAGCTTTATCGGCACGGTTCGCACCCTGACGCTCAACGTCAAGGTCAAATTCGTTCCCAACACAAAGGAGAGTGACAACGCCCCGGACTACCGCATTGTCGCCGGCAACTTCGAGATCGGCGCGGCGTGGAAGAAAATCAGCAAGGCGGAACGGCCCTACCTGTCGGCAACCCTGGACGACCCATCGTTCCCGGCGACCATCTATGCCCGCCTGGTCGAAGGCGAGGACAGCGCGCACAATCTGATCTGGTCGCGCAGCAAGGGCGACTGATCATCGCCCTCGACGCCCCGCCCATGCGGCGGGGCGCTTTTGCGCTCACCATCAGCGGCCCGCGCCCTCACAGCGCGGGCCGTGTCATTTCATGCATTGAATCGCTGATTGACGGAGTACGGAATTGCGTGGAGCCGCACTTCCGTATTCGTGCTTGGGCACAAAGCCGCTTCTACGGATTGCCGGTTCTGTAGTTTCACGGAGAGGCGTAAAAGCGGTTCTGCGTTTTCATGCGTTTGAGCAAAAACACATTCCGGGTTCCACGAATCCTTGTGCATCGGTATTGAAGGCGTTAGTGCGTCCCCGGCGATGCCGGGCCACGCTGTCGTGCTGCGCATCAAGCCGCCAATGGCGTCTCGCCCCTTCGGCTTTCATCGTTGACGCCTGCGCGCTACGCTTGCCCTCCAGGGATCGGCTCGACGCCCATCCCCGCCGCGCTGTGCTTGGCACCCCTCGCATTGCGCCGAACAGGCCGTGCCTGATCGGCATGCAAGACCGCATGTGCCATCGACCTCGGTCTGACGCCCACCGCTGTTCACCGCAGCGTTGCCGCGCTTCATAACGGTGTCACTCCTGTAGCACATGGCCGCATCACCGACCGGACAGGCAGCGCAGCTTGGCGCACGCCGCACGCCCGTCAACCCCCGGCCCGCGCCAGCTTCGCCCGTGTTGGGGGTGTGACGGCCGCGCTATGCGCGTGCGCCAGACACGCAGCGCTCCGATCGGGAGCGTCCATTCAAGGAGTTGCAATCATGAACCTCATCACCGAAACACTGCGTGCGCAATTGCTGGCCAACGGCCAGCAATCCCTCGACAACGACGACTTCGACCCACCGCCCGTCGTCAAGCTGTTCACCCCTGACGCGGGTGCGACCTGGCTGCTCACCGAGATCGACCCGGACGACCATGACCATGCCTTCGGACTCTGTGACCTCGGGCTCGGCTTCCCAGAATTGGGCTACGTGAGTCTGGCCGAGTTGCAATCGGTGCGTGGCCGTCTTGGTCTTCCGATTGAGCGGGATCTGCACTTCGTTGCCACCAAGGCAATCAGTGCCTATGCGCGTGAAGCACGACTGGCGGAACGTATCGTGACGTAGCCGTCACACGGGCGCTGCCACCGGGCAGCGCCATCTTCTTGCTTATGTGCCCTTCTGGGTCTGGATGACAGTCAGTTCGCGCTGCACACGCTCGACGACCTCTTGAACGCCCTTGCTGTCGCCGCCATAGGCGAGCGTCAGCAGCGTGAGCGGATGCACGTCCATGACCTCACACAGCTCGGCGACCTTGCTCAAGGTTGGGCTTTTCAGGCCACGTTCGAGCGAACTCATGTAAGTGCGGCTCGACACGTCCGAAAAGGCTTCCTGGCTGAGACCACGGGCTTTGCGGATTGTTTTGAGCGCCGCAGGGAATGAATTCTTCGATGTCATCTTCGTTTTGTCTGAAACGATCTGATGACACCCGATAGAACACTATAGAGCTACAATCTATAGTGTTCATTTCGTGGCGCTCTGAATTGAACTTGCGCTGAATGTGTCTATGCTGACAGCAGTGTCTACTGAAATCATGACTTCCATGTTTACACATTCGTTCATTCGTGCATCTACGGATTCGGTGGAATCCGCTTTGGAGATTCATCGTAGAGGCACAATTGCCCAACCATGCTTTAGCGCGACGATGCTGTCATGACTTCGCTCATTACCGACGATCACCGCGTCCAACTACTGGACAACGGCGCTGCCGCCGCGCGCGGCGAGAAGCGCGATCCGCTGCCGGTTGTCAAGCTGTTCACCCTGGACGCACATGCGACCTGGCTATTGACCGAACTCAGTCCCGACGACGGCGATACAGCCTTCGGCCTGATCGACCTCGGGATAGGTCCACCGGAACTCGGCCATGTGCGGCTATCCGTCCTGGAAAGCATTCGCGGACCGCAGAACCTGGCCGTTGTACGCGATTTGCATTTCACGCCACAGCGGCGGCTGTCCGAGTACGTCCAACTAGCCCAGGCCGACGGGTCGATCAACGATTGACCGCCCCTGTTGGCCCATCGCTGGTGGGCCACGCCATTGCGATAATGCAACATTGTCGTCGAACTTACAGACTGTTGCACGCTGAATTGAAAACTTTGTTGACCGATAGCAGTCAAAAACCAAGGTTATCTTGCGCGCCGTATCCCCGCCGTGACGATTGATTTCCTCCATCCGAGAGGAGTTTGCGCCATGGCAGATTCGAGCACTGTTCACTGGCATCCCAGTGCCGCATACCTGTATGTCCTGCACCTGGACGGCCCCGCGCTGGCTTGGGAATACCTACGGCGCAACCCGGAATACCGGCGCGCCTGGCAATGCCATGGTCGCCATCCGCAGCACGATGCGCTTCACTGGGGCTTGCGCCTGCTGGAAGATCCCACGCAAGATGCACGCGACGCGTACCCAGATTGGTCCCCTGATCCACCCTCGGTAGTCCAGGTTTATCCTGATGCCGATCCCACGGCCGATGCGCTGCTGTTCCAGCTCTGGCGCATTCCCGGCCGCAAGCATCTGATGCACGACGGCAAGCGACTGGTGCTGACCACTCAGATCATCAATCGCACACTGCGTATGGCGCTATCTCCCGCGCTGGAAGACGGCATGGCTTACGCCTATGCCGTGCGCGCCGGTTGCAAGCTCCCCGAGCGTTGGCGCGTCATCGAAGCCGAGTTGACGTTGCTTGACGCCGCACAGTCGCACCGCATTGCAATCGCCGCCTCCCGACCAGGCCGCACGTCAATGCTCCACATGCGCACCCTGCAGGCGCTCGACGGCACGCTGGCCGGTGCTTCGCAGCGCGGCGTGGCCGAAGTGTTGTTCGGCATCGCTGTCGTTACCGAGCATTGGTACGACGACGGCGATCTGCGTGCCCAGGTCCGCCGCTTGATCCGGCGCGGGCAAACGCTCATGGATGGCGGATACCACCGCCTACTCTAACTCGACAAGGCCGCACAGGGACGTTCGCGCGGCGGCGCAAAACGTCCCTGCGCAGAACGCCTGACTTTCCCGAGACTGCTTCCATCCGGCGGCGATTGCTTCGTCGGCGATCTTGACCGATGGAGGCACATACCATGAGACCAGCACCGTTACGGCCGCACCCCGTACCCGCAGCCACACCCAGCGCCGCCCAGCAACCGGCGCGTTACCTGACCAACAACGAGGCCGCCGAATTCCTGCGGCTGTCGCCGCGCACGCTGGAAAAACAGCGCGTCATTGGCGGCGGGCCGCGCTTCCGCAAGTTTGGCCGGCGCGTGATGTACGCCGTCATCGACCTCGAAACCTGGGCCGATGCACGCAGCTTTGAGATGACGTCCGATCCCGAATACGCCGAACAACACACTGCGCGCCGTCCTGGCGCTCGGTGACCGGCGATGGACACCGTCACCAATGGCCATCGGGCACCCCAGTCACGATCCGCAGCGCGAACAACTCGAACTGTTCCATGCCTTCTCCGGCGAGCTACCGGCACGCGACGCGCAAGACCTGATGGCCTACCCATTCTTTTCGCTGGCAAAGACCAAGCGCACGGTGCCGATCGACTTCCGCACCAACAGCGTGACCGTGCGGGTCGAAGGCACGGCCGAACATGGCCTGGCGACGATATGGGATGCCGACATCCTGATCTGGGCAGCCAGCCAGATCGTCGAGGCGCGCGATGCGGGGTTGCGTTCGTCGCGACTCATGGCGGCCACACCCTACGAGATCCTGCGCTTCATTGGTCGCGGCACGTCGCTGCGCGACTACCAGCGCCTCAAAGCTGCGCTGGACCGCTTGCAGTCCACCAGCGTAGCCACATCGATTCGCCAAGCCAATGCGCGGCGCCTGCACCGCTTCTCGTGGATCAACGAATGGAAGGAACGAGCGGACGGCCAAGGCCGGCCGCTGGGCATCGAGCTGATCCTGCCGGATTGGTTCTATGCCGGGGTGTTCGAGGAAAGCCTGGTGCTGACGATCGACGCCAACTACTTCCGCCTGACCGGCGGTATCGAGCGCTGGCTGTACCGCCTTGTACGCAAACACGGTGGCTGGCAGCGCGAAGGCTGGCGCTTCGACTTCCCGCACCTGCACCGCAAGTCCGGCAGCATGGCGCGCTTTACCGACTTCGCCTACGACCTGCGTTGCATCGTGGCGCGGCAACCCCTGCCGGGCTATACGCTCGCCGTCCTGCGGCCCAGACACGGGCCGGAGGTGCTGACCTTCCGCGCCGTGCCGTCCACGGCACCGCTGCGCCCCGGTGGCAGCTTCAATGCCGGTGCAAAGCCTGTGGACAAACGGTGAATACGCTCGTGCTATCGGGAGTGGGAATCCTCGTGCTATCAGGCGCAGTGCTGTCGTGCTATCAGGAGTGCGAACGCGTCGCAAAGCCTTGCGCAGCGCGGGTTTCGGCGTTTCCTAACTTAGGTTCTAACTTTGAATCTATAAAACTAACGATAAGAAGCCCCCGCGCGCTGTGGACAAGTCGGCGGGCAGGAGGGAGCACATCATGATCATCGCACTGTTGAACCAGAAAGGCGGGGTCGGCAAGAC
>FTKD01001188.1_pt1 | contig 16203 bp, 9 predicted proteins | sample 1658191 | NCBI WGS metagenome assembly FTKD01 (sample SAMEA3914808, study PRJEB12502) | metagenome | biome: forest; material: soil | place: Canada | collected 2011-08-03 | depth 0.3 m
TGGCGCTGCGCCGGCGGCAGGCCGCGCAGCGAGGCGACGGCATGCATCAGGCTGTCGAGCGCGAACGGCGGCTTCGCGTGGCCCTCGGCGGTGCGGATCCACCAGTAGTTCACCAGCATGTTGACGCGTTCCAGCGATTGCACGTGGTGCCACCACAGCGGCGGCATGTAGATCGCGTCGCCGGGCTCGAGCACTGCCGCGCGCGCATTGGCCAGCGCTTCGCGAAACCGTGGGAAGCGATCGAAGTCCGGCTTCGCGAAGTCGACGAGCGACATCGGCGTGCTGGCCGGCGTGTGATCGAGCGGCCCGATGTACAGGTTGGCGATCTGCTCGGTCGGGAACAGCGTGAAGCGTCGCCGGCCGGCGACGCAGCACGCGATGTTGTGCGATTCGTCGAAGTGGGCCGGCGTGACGATGGCGGTTCCGAACCACAACCGGGGCGCGACATCGGCATCGAGCAGCGGCTGCACGTTCTCGCTCGTGAAGCCGGGCAGGCAGGCCGTGATCTGCGCGCTCTGCACCGCGACGGCGGGCGCGCGCTCGAATGTCGAATAGCGCAGCACCTGCTCCAGCACCTGCGAGACCGGACGTTCGGTGCGCATGAAGTTGAAGCCGGCCATGCTCTTGTCGTAGAAGATGCGCCCGTCTTCTTCCGGCGGGGTCATCAGCGCCGTGACGGGCGTGCCGTTGTCGAACGCCGCCAGATACTCCGCGAGTGCCAGCGCTGATTGCCGCGACCGTGCGACGACCGGCCAGTCGGCGACCAGGCCGCGCAGGATCGCGGGTTCGTTGCGGGGCAGGATCTCGTCCTCGAAGCGGGCGCGGGTGACGCCGTGCCATTCGGGGAGTGCAGGAAGGGACTCGGTCATGGGTCGGGAACAAGGGTCTTTGCGCGCACGCGCGCGAGAGGCTCAAGCATAGCGGCGGGTGTCGCGATTGCGCCAGCGTCGGCGCTCTTCAACCGCGCCCCGACGGCGCGGCGCGCGGGATTTCGTGCGGCCGCTGCCGCGCGTTCGGTGCGGTGCCGTCGAATCTGCGGCGGGCCCGATCCGCACGCCAGGAAATCGCTTCGCAACGTGTGTCGCCGATGCGAAAGATCAGTGAAAACCAGCGGTACGGCTCCAGGGGACATCCGTATGATTCATTAAATCAACTCATTTGATTTGACAGAAAGCAGCGAATGAATCTCCAGCCCCATCCGATCGCCGCTGCCGCGGCCCTGGCCCTGCTTGGCGCCCTGGCGCCGACGCAGGCTTTCGCACAAGCGGCCGCCGCCCCGGCGACGCCGGCATCGGCCGTGACGCCTGCCGTCGCGGCGCCGGAGGTGGAGACGCAGCGCGTCGAGGTGACGGGCCTGCGGGCGTCGCTCGAAGCCTCACTGACCAAGAAGCGCAATGCCGATTCGGTGGTCGAAGTGGTCACCGCCGACGACATCGGCAAGCTGCCGGACAAGAACGTCGCCGACGCCATCCAGCGCGTGCCGGGCGTCAACATCGCGTCGTCGGCCGGCGGCGAAGGCGGCTTCTCGGAGAACGACCGCGTGAGCATCCGCGGCACCAGCCCGAGCCTGACGCAGACGCTGATCAACGGCCACGCGGTGGCCTCCGGCGACTGGTTCATCCTCGACCAGCAAGGCGTCGTCGGACGCAGCGTCAGCTATTCGTTGCTGCCGTCCGAGATCGTGCGCTCCGTCACCGTCGCGAAGAGCCAGACGGCCGACCTGCCCGAGGGCGGCGTCGCCGGCTCCGTCAACATCGAGACGCGCCAGCCGCTCGACTTCAAGAAGCCGCTCACGGTCGAAGTCGCCGCGCAGGCGATCTACACCGACCTCGCGTCCAAGACCGATCCGCAGCTCAACGCGCTCGCCAACTGGAAGAACGAGGCCGGCACGATGGGCGTGCTGCTGCAGGCCTTTTCCGAAACACGCCACGAACGTCGCGACGGCCAGGAGATGTTCGGCTACTACAAGATCGCGCCGACCGACGCGGCGGCCGTGGCCCATCCGGACCTGGCCGGCGTCGAGGTGCCGGACGGCATCAACTCGGCGCTGTTCACGCAGACGCGCAAGCGCACCGGCGGCCTGCTGGACATCGAAATCAAGCCGACCCAGGCGCTGACGCTGGACGTCAACGGCTTCTACTCGAAGCTCAACGCGAGCAACTACAACCGCAGCTTCTACAGCGCGCCGGGCAACCTGGTGCAGACGACCGCGCCCGACAGCTACACGGTCAAGAACAACACGCTGGTCGCCGCGAACTGGGCCCCGGCCACCGTCGCCGCGGGCATCGCCAACGCCGGCCCGGGCGCGCTCACGCTCGCGGTGCCAGCGGAAGTCGACTCGCTCTACCGCCCGAACGAAGGTGCGGAAACCTACTACGGCGACTTCACCGCCAAGCTGCGCGCCACCGATACCCTGACGCTGTCGTCCGACCTCGGCTACACGCACGGCATCGGCCGGACGCCCAACGAATACGACTACTACGCCGGCATCGGCCGCGACGGCACGGTCGGCATGAACTACGCGCTGCATGGCATGAGCGCGGCCGACCTGTCGTTTCCCGGCGCCGACGTCTCCAACTTCAACACGAGCGCGTTCACCGAGGGCGGCGCGCACGACCAGGTCTTCACCTACGACAGCGAGAAGTACGGCAGCCTCGATGCCGACCTGGCGATCGACTCCGGCATCTGGGAGTCGGCCAAGTTCGGCGTGCGCTACGTCCAGCACGAGCGCCACACCATCTGGCCGGTCAACGACAGCTGCCAGCCGCCGAGCGGCTTCCTGCCGGGCCCGTGCGACAACTCCGACAGCGCGCCGAAACCGGCCTGGACGGCCGGCAACACCTATCCGGGCAACTTCGGCTCCGGCTTCGGCGCGGGCGCCGGCACGCTGCGCAACGTCTGGCAGCTGAACGGACCGGACATCGAGGCGTGGTCCAACCAGTACGTCAACAGCGGCGGCTTCGCGAGCACCGCGAACTGGCCGGCCGAATTCAGCGTCAAGGAAAAGGACGCCGCCGCCTACGGCATGGCCAACCTCGCCGGCACGCACTGGCGCGGCAACATCGGCCTGCGCATCGTCCAGACGCGCCAGAGTTCGCTGTCCAACGTCTCCAACAACGATCCGAGCGTCGTGCTGACGCCGGCCGACAATTCGCACGGGCTGTACACGCCGACGCTCGTCGAGCACACGTTCACCGACCTGCTGCCGAGCGCGAACTTCAAGTTCGACCTGAACAAGGATCTCGTCGCCCGCGTGGCGGTCGCGCGCACCATGGCGCGTGCCGACTACAGCGCGCTCGCGACCGCGGTATCGCTCGACGACACGCTGCATACCGGCAGCGGCGGCAACCCCGACCTGAAGCCGGTGCGCTCCACGAACTACGACGGCACGCTCGAGTGGTATTTCGCGCCGAAGTCGCTGCTGTCGGTCGGCCTGTTCTACATGGACATCACGTCCTACGTCGACTACGGCACCGCGCCGGTCGACTTCTACGACCAGACGCACCACGTGCTGGCGACCTACCAGATCACCTCGCCGGTCAACGTCTCGGCGCGCAACAAGGGCCTCGAGTTCGGCTACCAGCAGGCGTTGTGGGGCAACTTCGGCGCGCTGGCCAACTACACGTATACCGACGGCAAGACCTCGACGGGCGCGGAGATGGTCGGCAACTCGAAGAACACCTACAACCTCGAGGCGTACTACGACAACGACACGTTCAGCACGCGCATCGCCTACACCTACCGCTCCAGCTTCCTAGCGGGCCTGAACTCCAGCTTTGCGCAGCACGAGGACGGCGTGGGCAATCTCGCGCTGTCGGCCGAATACAAGGTCAACCAGCAACTCACGCTGACCTTCGATGCGTTGAACCTCAACAACCCGACCTTGAAGTACTACGGCGAGAACAGGAACCAGCCCGAGGCGCTGTACACCAACGGCCGCCAGTTCTACGCGGGCGTGCGCTTCTCGCTGTGATGCCGGACTGACCGCCTGACGTCCCCTTCGAGGGGCGCGGTGCCGCGAGGTGCCGCGCCCCTCGCGCTTTCCGTGGAGCAGACCAATGCGATCCGGACGCACCCTGCTGCAAACGGGTTTCCACTAATAACCAGCCGACCTACTGGTAGTACATTGGTGCCATGTCGCGCGGAGAGCGGGTTGGAAAGTCCTGAGGGCCCGCTCGCGACATCTGGAACCTCGGTGGACGAGTGGGTCCGCCCACCCGAAGTCGATAGCGGGTGGTGTTCCAGTCCGGTGGGTGGAGGTGGGCCGTGTGTCTCTCGGCTCACCTCTTTTTTTGTCCGCGGGCGCGGCGACGCGCGTTGCGCAGCGGGACAAAAAAATCCGGTCGGCACCCCGAAGCGCCGACCGGTTCGCAATGCCCAATGAAATTGGACTAGCCCGAAATCGATACCCCAAAAAGAACGAGTTCACCCATGCGCGTCCGCCTTCAGCAGCACGCCGAGGTTGGGATTGAGCTCGTCGAAGATCGGCAGCGCGGCCGCGCCCAGGGCGGCCGTGTCGTGACCGGCGAGCCCCGCGATCACCCGCGGCGTCTGCCGGTTGCGGCGTGCCGCCACCGAGGTGTGCAAGGGCTCGAGCCGCTCGATCAGCAAGGCCAGCACCGACGACGGCAGGAAGCCGCCGATCACCACGGCCTCGGCATCGAGCATGGACTCGAGGATGTTGACGGCCTGGCGCAGCCGCTGCGCGGCCTCGTCCAGCCACTTGTCCAGGCGCGCGCGCGCCGCGGGACTCGGATCGAGCAGCATCTGCGGCGTGGCGTGGGCCAGGTCGCCGATCTCCAGCGCCTCGTAGGCCGCCTGCAGCGACACGTAGCGCTCGAGGCAGCCGCGGTTGCCGCACGGGCAGGCGCGGCCGTCGGGCACCACGATCATGTGGCCGATCTCGCCGGCGTTGTGGCCCGAGCCCTTGTACAGGTGCCCGTCATGGAACATGCCGGCCCCCAGGCCGGTGCCGATGAACAGGTAGGTGAAGCTGCGGAACGTGCGCGCCACGCCGTGCAGCCGCTCGCCGATGGCCGCGGCCGTGGCGTCGTTCTCCATGATCACCGGCATGCCGATGGCGGCGCCGATCTGCTGCGCGATCGACAGGTCCTGCCAGCCCGGCAAGGCCGTCGGGCCGACGGCGCTGAGGCCCTCGACGTCGAACGGGCCCGGCACCGCCAGCCCCAGCCCCAGCACGCGGCTCCAGTCCACGTCGGACGACTTGCGCAGCGTCTCCACCACGTCGCGCACCAGCGGGAGCGCCTGCTCCGGCGTGGGATGGTCGACGGCCAGCGTGCAGCGGCCGCGGATGCGGCCCGACAGGTCCACCACCACGGCGACCATCATGTTCTGGTCGATCTGCAACCCGATGGAATACGCGCCGTCCGGGTTGATCACGAACGGGGTCGCGGGCTGGCCGCGCGTGCCGCGCTCCGGCGTCAACGCGTTCAGGAAGCCGAGTTTCTGCAGTTCGCTGGCGATGTTGGAGATGGTCTGCGGGGTCAGTGCCGTCAGGCGCGCGATGTCCGCGCGCGTGAGCCGGCCGTGCAGGCGGATGGCCTCCATCACGACGCGCCGGTTGTGCGACCGGGCGAATTCGAGATTGGTGCCGGACAGGCTGGCAACGGGAGGCTTGTTCACCGGAGACATGATGGATGGGCAGGGTTCGAGTGTATTAACATAATCAAATTGAAGTAATGCTCGACAACCCTCATCAAGCGGCCCGCAGCCGAATTGGCAGGCCCGGGGCATTTCGGTGGCCACCGCCGAACAACTCACCGTCTGCGGAGGCTGTCAGCGTCGATCCCGCACGATCTCCTGCGGCGTTGCACCCTGCCGAAACCAGGGCCCTGAGCAGGCGAACCGAGCGGGCGTCGGACTCGGATGTACGTCTGCTCAATGGGTCGCTACCCATGAACGGCGCCGCATGTCCTGGTGACGCCCGGGCCGCGACGCGACCCCCCAGGCATGCCGCCGCGCGCCACGACGCAGCGCGCATTCTGGCCCGAGAACGCGGGGCCGTGCGCCCTGCGTTCCGCGACACCGCCCTCGGGGCAAGGTGTAAACCCTCAGCGACGCGCGCTTGACCTCGAGCCAAGCCCGACCAGATAATGCAAACAAATTGATTTAAAAGAGAAGCCGCTTGCATCCCATCCCGTTACCGACTGCCGGCAAAGCCCGCGTGCCCCTGGCCCGCCGGGTGGCACTCGCTCTGCGGTGTGCGGCCGGGTTGATGCTGGGGGCGTTCGGCACCGGCGCTGCCGCTGTGGAGTTGACGATGTGGGTGATGCCCGTCACCACCAATGCGCAGCATGACATCCCCGACCTGATCGCGCCGTGGCTGGCGCAGCATCCGGGCATCACGGTGCGGGTGACGGTGCTGGATTGGGAATCGGGCTGGAACAAGATCACCGCCGCCGCGGCCTCGCGCCGCGGTCCGGACCTGCTCGAGCTCGGCACCACCTGGATGCCGGCCATCGCCGCGATGGGCGGGCTCGAGCCCTTGTCCGCGACCCAACTGGCGCAGGTCGACAACGGCGCGCCGTACTACGCGCAGCTGTGGAAGACGACGCAGGTGTTCGGGCAAAAGGGCGTCTACGGCCTGCCCTGGTACGCCGACGTGCGCGCGGCGTTCTACCGCACCGACGTGTTCCGCCAGGCGGGCGTCGACCCGGCGCAGGCGTTCTCGAGCTGGGACGCGTTCCACGCCGCGCTGCGCAAGATCAACGGCCAGGTGGTGGCGGGCAAGCGGGTCGCCGCGCTGGCCTACGCGGGCAAGAACGACTGGAACGTCGTGCACAACCTGGCGCCGTGGATCTGGAACGCGGGCGGCGACGTGTTGAGCGCCGACGCGAAGCACTCCGCGCTGAACTCGCCGCAGGCCTTGCGGGCGATAGCCTTCTACTCATCGCTCGCGGTCGAGGGCCTGGTGCCGTCGAACGCGCTGGAGAAGGACTCGGACATCCTCGAAGGCGCCTGGGTCGGCGGCGACTACGGCGTGATCTTCTCGGGCCCGTGGCTGATGCGGCGCATCTTCGAGGCGCCCAAGGGATCCGTGGTGCAGACGAACTTCGACGTCGCGCCCTATCCGGCAGGCACCCACGGCCATGCGACGTTCTTCGGCGGCTCGAACCTCGCGATCTTCAAGGGCTCGCGCCACAAGGCCGAGGCCTGGGAGCTGGTGAAGTACCTCGGCGGCAAGACGGCGCAGGTGCAACTGGCCCTCGTGTCGTCGATGATGCCCGCGCGCGTCGACGCGGCCAACGACCCGGCCTGGACCTCGCGCCACCCGGTCTACGCGAAGCTCACCGCCATCGCCGCCGACGGGCGCGCCTATCCGCCGATCCCGGCCTGGGGTCCGCTGGAAACCGTGTACACCAAGCACCTGGGCCAGCTCGCCGAGCTGTCGTCGGGCGTCGGCGAGCCGTACAGCGTGCCGGCGATGAAGGCCCTGGTCGCCAAGACGGTGATCGAGGCCGACAAGGTGCTGGAGGAGGCCAATTGAGCGCGCTCTCCGAACACGGCCCGGGCCTCGCCGTGAGCACCGACTACGGCCCGCGCACGAAACGCCGCCGCCGCAAGTTCGACGCCTTCCCCTACCTGCTGCTGGCGCCGGCCGCACTGATGATGCTGATCGTCAACCTGGTGCCGATCGTGCAGGGCTTTCGCATGTCCTTGCTCAAGCTGAACCAGTACACGCTGAGCCAGTTCATGGACGCGCCCTACATCGGGCTCGGGAACTACCGCGGCGTGCTGTTCGACGCCGACAACCCGGTGCACTCGGGCATGCTGGGCGCGCTGCGCAACACGGCGCTGTACTCGCTGCTGGTCACCGTGTGCTCGGTGGCGATCGGCCTGGCCGTGGCGCTGCTGCTCAATCGCGACTTCCCCGGCAAGGCCGCCGCGCGCACGCTGCTGATGCTGCCGTGGGTCGTGCCCACCTACGTCGTCGGCACGCTGTGGGGCTTCATGTGGCAGCGCGACGAAGGCATCATCAACCACGTGCTGGTGGACGTGCTGCACCTGATGGATCACAAGCCGTTCTGGCTGATCGGCAGCAACACCTTCTTCGCGATCGTGATTCCCACCGTGTGGCGCGCGTGGCCGGTGCTGATGCTGATCTTCCTGGCGGCGCTGCAGGCGGTGCCCGAGGAACTGTACGAGGCGGCGCGCCTGGACGGCGCCAACGCGTGGCAGCGCTTTTGCAACATCACCTTGCCCATGCTCAAGCCGGTGATCGTGATCCAGGTGATGTTCCAGATCATCGACAACATCTACTCGTACAACATCGTCGCGATGATGTTCGGCAAGGGCGCGGGCTATCCCGGCGAGTGGGGCGACCTGCTGATGCCGCTGCTCACGCGCCAGAGCTTCAGCTACTGGCGTTTCGGCGAAGGCGCGGCGGTGTCGTTCGTGATGATGGCGGTGATGCTGGTCTTCGTGGCCGTGTGGATGCGCACGTTTCGCAGGAGCATGACCAGTGAAGCGTAAATGGAATCAACGCGCGCTGAATGCCCTGACGTGGGCCATCGTCGTGCTCACGTTGTCGCCCGTCGCGTTCATGGTCTACGCGTCGCTGTCCGACTACAACGACGTCGTCACCGGCAACCTGCTCAAGGCCAGCTTCACGCCGCACTGGTCCAACTACCGCGAGATGTGGGTCAACGTCGACTTCTTCGCGTTCCTGCGCAACAGCCTGATCATCTGCGGCTTCACGACGCTGTTCTCCACCGTGCTCGCCAGCCTCGCCGCCTATTCGCTGGCACGCTTCAAGTTCCGCGGCAACCATCCGTTCAGCGTCGCGGTGAGCACGACGCAGGTGATCCCCGGCATGCTGTTCTTCCTGCCGCTGTACATGCTCTACATCCAGATCGACGATGCCGGGCTGCCGATGATGAACACCTTCCACGGCATGATCTTCCTGTACACGGCGATGTTCACACCGGCCAGCATCTGGATCATGCGCGGCTTCTTCGTCTCGATCCCGCGCGACCTGGAAGACGCCGCGGTGATCGACGGCTGCTCGCGCCTGGGCGCCTTCGTGCGCATCGTGCTGCCGATCAGCGCGCCCGGCCTCATCGCCACGGCGTCGTTCGTCTTCCTGCTGGCCTGGGACGAGGTGTTCTTCGCCTGGGTGCTGACGTCGTCGCCCGACGTGCAGACGGTGCCCGTGGGGCTGCGCCTGTACATGGGCCAGCACGCCACCCGCTACGACCTGATGATGGCCGCGGCCGTCGTCAGCGTGATCCCGGTGCTGCTCACCTTCTTCGCCTCGCAACGCTGGTTCATCAAGGGACTCGCCGCCGGCGCCGTCAAGGGATGACCGCGATGCCCCCCGCTCCGAAACTGATTGCAATGACTCCTGAGACCATTCCCGCCGCCACCCCAGGCCTGGCAGCGTCCACGGGCCCGCGCGTGCTCGCCTTCGACGTCGGCGGCACCTGGGTCAAGTACGGCATCGTCGACGCGCACGGCCGGCTGCTGTTCTCCGACCAGCTCGCGACGCAGAGCGAGCCGGACGGCAAGGCCTTGCTGGTGCGCCTGCTGGCGATCGCCGAACCGCTGATGACGCGTTACTCGCCGGCCGGCATCGCGTTCTCGACGCTGGGCATCATCGATCCCGCCGAAGGCCGACTGGTCGGCGCCGTCGAGGCGATCACCGGCTACTTCGGCCAGTCGCCGAAGGCCAGCTTCGAAAGCGCGTTCCAGGTGCCGGTGGTGGTGGAAAACGACGGCAACTGCGTCGCGCTCGCCGAAGGCTGGACGGGTTCGGCCGCCGACGTGCGCAACTACCTCGCGCTGACGCTGGGCACCGGCATCGGCGGCGGCATCGTGATCGACGGCAAGCTCTATCGCGGCGCGAACGGCGCCGCCGGCGAATGGGGCTACATGATGGTGGACGGCAAGGTGTGGGAGGACCACGCCTCGCCGCGCGGCCTGGCAGCGGCGGCCGAAGCCGCGCGCCCCGGTTGCGGCCTCGACGCCGAGGCCGTGTTCGCCGCACGCGACCTCGGCGACGCCGAGATGGCCGCGGTCGTCACCGCCTGGTTCGGCCTGCTGGCCACCGGCCTGGCCAACCTGCTGTTCGCGTTCAATCCGTCGCGCGTGGTCGTCGGCGGCGGCATCACGGCGCGCGGCCCGGCCTTCCTGCAGGAACTGCGCGCCGAGATGCGCCTGCGCCTGCGGCCCGAGTTCTACCGCATGTGCGACATCGCGCTGGCTTCCGCCGGCAACCAGGCCGGCCTGCTGGGCGCGGCGCGCCTCTGGCTCACGCTGCACGGCGCGGGCACCGCAGGTTCCCATTTCACGGCCTCCAACGACTGACCCGCCATGCAAGTCCTGCTCAATCACGTCGGCTTCGCACCTGCCTCCGCCAAGCGCGCGACCGTGCAGCACGACCAGCCGCTCGCCGCACAGGCGTTCTCGGTCGTCGACCTGCGCACGCACGCGGTGGTGTACACCGGCGTCACCGAACCGACTGCTGCAGTGGACGGCTGGCGCGACCGCCACTTCGCGCAGGTCGATTTCTCTGCCGTCACCGCGCCGGGACGCTACGCCGTGATGCTGGACGGCACCTGGCCGCCGGTGCAGTCGCAGCCGTTCGAGATCGCCGACGGCCTGTTCGGCAGCCAGATGCTGTCGGACATCGTCCACTACTTCAAGTCGCAGCGCTGCACCGGCCTGTTCGACGCCGCCGATCGCCACGCGCCGCTGCTCGACACGCGCGCGCCGCGCGACGTGCACGGCGGCTGGTACGACGCGTCGGGCGACTGCTCCAAGTACCTGTCGCACCTGTCGTACGCCAACTTCATGAACCCGCAGCAGACGCCGCTTGTCACGTGGACGCTGCTGGCCGGCCGCGACCGCCTGCCCGCGCAGTCGAAGTGGTTCGACGAGCGCATCGTCGACGAGGCGCTGCACGGCGCCGACTTCCTGGTGCGCATGCAGGCCCCGGAGGGCTTCTTCTACACGACCGTGTTCGACAAGTGGAGCAAGGACGAACACCAGCGAGAGATCTGTTCCTACGCGACGCAAAAGGGCGTGAAGTCGGCCGACTACCAGGCCGGCTTCCGCCAGGGCGGCGGCATGGCGGTGGCCGCCCTCGCGCGCGCCGCGGGCGCGCAGCGCGACGGCGAGCACACGCGCGCGACGTACCTCGCCGCCGCGATCCGCGGCTTCGAGCTGCTGCAGGCACGCAATGTGGACTACCTCGATGATCGTCAGGCCAACCTCATCGACGACTACTGCGCGCTGCTCGCCGCGAGCGAGCTGCACCTGCGCACGGGCGACCCGCGCTGGCGTGACGCGGGCGCGGTGCACGCGCGTGCGATGGTGGACCAGCAGGACGCCGCCGGCTTCTGGTGGTGCGACCGCGCCCGCACGCGCAGCTTCTTCCATGCGAGCGACGCCGGCCTGCCCTACCTGGCGCTGATGCGCTTTCTCGACTGCGAACCCGAGCCCGTGCTGGCCGCGCAGATCCGCGCGACGCTGTTGCACGGCTTGCGCTTCGAGCTCGCGATCACGCAGGCCGTGGCCAACCCGCTGGGCTATCCGCGCCAGTACGTGGCGATGCCCGGACGCGCGGGCGCCGCGCAGTTCTTCGTGCCGCACGACAACGAGAGCGGCTACTGGTGGCAAGGCGAGAACGCCCGCCTCGGCGCGCTGGCCACGGCCGCGCGCGCCGCCCGATCCCTTCATCTCGCCGACGCCGCCTTCGACGCCGAGCTCGCCGCGTACGCGCAGCGCGCGCTCGACTGGCTGTTCGGCGCCAATCCCTTCGACACCTGCATGTTGCAGGGCTGGGGCCACAACCCGCCGCGCTACGAGCCCGGGTACTGGAACGCTCCGGGCGGCGTGTGCAACGGCATCACCGCCGGCCTCGCCGACGAGCAAGACATCGATTTCCGCAAGCCTGAAGAAACAGAGCCGACGCACTCGTGGCGTTGGACAGAGCAATGGATCCCTCACGCGGCGTGGCTGTTCTGCGCGCTGTCGTACGGGCTACCGATGCCGCCGACCTCTCACCCCATCGTCGCGGACAGTCGCTGACCCCGCAGCGCCTGTAGCCGCCTTCAGAGGCAGCCATGTCCTTCAGATTGAACCACTTCGCGTCGGCGGCCACGCTGCTGATGTCCGGAGCGCTCGCCCCTGCCCATGCGCAGCAGGCCGCGTCCGCTCCCGCCCCCGATGCCGCGGCATCGGCCGTTCCACCCGCCGCGCCGGCGCCCACCGAGGTCCAGGTCGTCGAGGTCAAGGGCATCCGTGCAGCCTACGCGTCGTCGCTGGGCAGCAAGAAAAGCGCCGACTCCATCGTCGAGGTCGTCACGGCCGAAGACGTCGGCAAGCTGCCGGCCAAGAACGTGGCCGATACCGTGCAGCGCCTGCCGGGCGTCAACATCAGCTCGAACTCCGGCGGCGACGGCGCCTTCGCCGATGCGAACCGCGTGAGCATCCGCGGCACCGCGCCGTCGCTCACGCAGACCCTGATCAACGGCCACAGCGTGGGCAGCGCCGACTGGTTCATCGCCAACCAGGGCGTCAACGGCGGCGCCTCGGGCCGCAGCGTCAGCTACGACCTGCTGCCGGCCGAGATCGTCGGCAAGGTGACGGTCTACAAGACGGCGCAGGCCGACCTGATCGAAGGCGGCGCCGCGGGCTCGGTCGACATCGAGACGCGTTCGCCGTTGAGCCTGGCCAAGCAGGTGACCGTCGACGGCTCCATCAACGCCGTCTACAGCACGGCTACGCGCAAGACCGACCCGCAGGTCAGCGGCCTGGTCGGCTGGAAGAACGACGCGAAGACCCTCGGCGTGATCCTGCAGGCGTTCTCCGAGCGGCGCCACGACCGGCGCGACGGCCAGGAATTCCTCGGCTACAACACGGTGTCGTTCCAGGACATCTACGGCCTCGCTCCCATCGCCAACCCCAACAACGACCCGGCGATCGCCGCGCAGAACGCCGCCAACGCCTCGCAGCTCGCGAGCCTGCATGCGAGCAAGCCAGGCCTGGACGGCGCCACGTTCGCCAACAACGTCAACGCGACGCTGCTGGAGATGGACATGCAGCGCCAGGGCGCGATGGTCGATGTCGAGCTCAAGCCCACCAATCGCCTGCGCCTGGACTTCAACGGCTTCTACTCCAAGCTGACGGAGACCAACCAGGACTCGAGCCTCGAGACCGAACAGACGGCACTGATCGGCATGGGCGTGCTGCCGGACAGCTACCAGGTCAACTCGGGCGGGCTGCTGACCAGCGCGACATGGAACCAGTCGTCCATGCCCGACTACGCGAGCACCGGCGCGTACGTCGCGGACTACGACAAGTACTACCGCCCCGGCGAGAACGCGCGCGTCTACTACGCGGACGTCGACCTCGACTTCGCGGCCTCCGACACGCTGCGCATCACCGGCAAGCTCGGCCGGACCCAGGCCGTCGGCGCGACCCCCAATGAATACGCCTACGTCACCAACGTCGGCAACGCGGGCCTGAGCTACCAGATGAACGGCCTGCTCAAGCCGGCCGACGTCTCGTTCCCGGGCTACCCGAACACGGGCAACTACAACGACCCGCACCTGTTCCTCGCGTACGACGGCCTCAACAAGGTGAAGTCGACCGACCAGGAGACCTACTTCCAGACCGACGCCGAACTCGCCACCGAGACCGGCGTGCTGGACGCGCTCAAGTTCGGCATGCGCCTGACCAGCCACCAGCGCAGCGTGCTCGACTACTACAACGACGGCTGCGAGGCGCAGGTTCCCGACGACACCTACACGCAGTGCGTCGGCACGGCGCAGTGGAACGGCCAGGTCGAGAACCGCTACGGCCAGGGGCTCAAGGGCGGCCCGGGTTTCCTGACCAACATCTGGCAGCTGAGCCCGGGCGCGATCACGAGCTACGTCAACGCGCCCGGCAACCTGCCCGCGTCGTCGCTGCCCTATTCGTGGCCCAGCAGCTTCGTCGTCGACGAGAAGACGCAGGCGCTGTACGGCATGGCCAAGCTCGTCGGCGGCCAGTGGAAGGGCAACGCGGGCCTGCGCGTGGTGCGCACCCAGCAGGTCGCCCACTACAACGAAGGCGCCGACGCGGCCGCGCCGGGCGACACGATCTACCCGGATCCCCACAACGGCGACTACATCCACGTGACGACCAGCAAGACCTACACCGATCTGCTGCCGAGCGCGAACTTCAGCTACGACCTCACGCGCAACCTGATCGGGCGCCTCGCCGCCTCGCGCACCATGACCCGGGCAGACTACACCGACCTGGCCGGCGCCGTGAGCCTGAACGGCCAGAACGGCACCGGCTCCGGCGGCAATCCGCAGTTGAAGCCGGTGCGCTCCACCAACTGGGACGCGTCGATCGAGTGGTACTTCGCCCCACAGGCGCTGCTCGAGCTGGGCGTGTTCTACATGGACCTGACGTCGTACATCGGCTACGGCCAGACCACCGTGCTCGCGCCCAACCTGCAGCAGAACCCGATCGTCTCGACGCCGACCTACCCCTACACCGTCGCGCAACCCGTCAACGACAAGGGCACGAACAAGGGCTTCGAGATCGCGTGGCAGCAGCCGATCGCCTGGGGCTTCGGCATGGACTTGAACTACACGTACGCGCTGGGACGCGACTCGAACGGCGCGCCCCTGGCGGGCTCGTCCCGGCATACGTACAACGCCGAAGGCTGGTACGAGAACGACTTCCTCAGCGCCCGGCTGATCTACAGCTACCGGTCGGACTTCCTGACCGGCATCGTCAGCGCGCTGCCGCAGTACGTGGCGGGCGCGGGCGACGTCTCGGCCTCGATCAACGTGAAGCTGACCGACCAGCTGTCGCTGTCCTTCGACGCGAAGAACCTGGCGGGCGCCCTCGCGCGCCAGTACGTCGTCCAGAAGGACATGCCGGCCGCGATCTACAACAACGGCAAGCAGTTCTATCTCGGCCTGAAGTATTCGATGTGACGAGCGTCGCGCGCGCCGCCCGTGCGCGCGCCCGCGAATCCGGAAAGCCAACTTGATCGCCAACCTCTCTCGCCAGCGCGTCCTCTCGATCGATGCGTTCCGCGGCCTCACGATCCTCGTGATGGTCTTCGTCAACCAGCTCGCCGGGGTCAGCGGCGTGCCGCAGTGGGCGCGCCACGTGAAGGCCGACGCCGATGCGATGAGCTTCGTCGACGTCGTGTTCCCGGCCTTCCTGTTCATCGTCGGCATGTCGATTCCGTTCGCGCTGAACCAGCGCCAGGCGCGCGGCGACGACGGCGCGGCCCTGCAGCGCCACGTGCTGGGCCGCACGCTGGGCCTGGTGCTGCTCGGCTTGTTCATGGTGAACGCGGAGGACGGCTTCAACCCGGCCTTCATGCCGTTCAACATCGGCTGGTGGTCGCTGGGGCTTTACGCGTGCACCTGGTTGATCTGGGGCGTGTACGGCAGCGCGACGGCCGGCGGCCGCAACACGTGGCGTTCGGCGGGCGTGCTCGGGCTGCTGGTGCTGGCCTGCGCGTACCGCGGCGGCGTCGACGGCAAGGCCTGGATGACGCACCAGTGGTGGGGCATCCTGGGCCTGATCGGCTGGTCGTACCTGATCGCGGCGTCGGCCTACCTGGCCGGCCGCGCCCGCGTCGCGCCGTTGCTGGCGGCCACGGCGGCGTGCATCGCCTTCTATGCGCTGTGCCACGCGTTCCCGGCCGCGAGCTATCCGAACTGGGCCGACCTGACCGACTGCGGCGGCCTCGTCTGCGAGAGTTCGCTGACGCTGCTGGGCGTCGTCACCAGTCTCATCTTCTTCGGCCGCCCTGGCGAGCGCTCGCCCGGGCGGCGCTTCGCGCAGGCGTTCGTGCTGATCGCCGCGTGCGTCGTCGCGGGCGCGCTGTTGCGCCCGGCGTACACGATCTCCAAGATCTATGCGTCGCCGACCTGGTGCCTGTACTCGGCGGCGATCTGCATCGCGCTGTTCGCGGCGCTCTACGCGTTGGTCGACCTGCGCGGCCGTTCGCGCTGGGTGCGCTGGCTGGCGCCGGTGGCGGCGCAGCCGCTGGTGGCCTACCTGATTCCGTTCGTGGTCGTCGGCATCGAGGACGCGCTGCACGTCGGGTTCCCGGATGCGCTGAACCACGGCGTCCCGGGTGTCGGCTTCTGTGTCGTGTTCACACTGTTCGTTCTTGGAGCAACGGCGTTGATCACGCGCAAGATCCGGCTCCAGCTCTGAGAA
>FTKD01000131.1_pt4 | contig 16147 bp, 15 predicted proteins | sample 1658191 | NCBI WGS metagenome assembly FTKD01 (sample SAMEA3914808, study PRJEB12502) | metagenome | biome: forest; material: soil | place: Canada | collected 2011-08-03 | depth 0.3 m
GAGAACAACGGCGTCTACGGCCTCACCAAGGGCCAGTTCTCGGCCACCGCCGACCGCGGCTCCAAGAGCAAGAAGGGCGTCATCAACAACGACAACCCGATCGACCTGGTGGGCATCGCGCTGCAGCTCGGCGCCACCTACGTCGCGCGCAGCTTCTCGGGCGACAAGGAACAGCTCGTGCCGCTGATCAAGGGCGCGATGTCGCACGGCGGCGCCGCCTTCATCGACGTCATCAGCCCGTGCGTGACGTTCAACAACCACGGCGGATCGACCAAGAGCTTCGACTACGTGCGCCAGCACAACGAGGCCGTCAGCCGCATCGACTTCATGACGCCGGGCGAGGAGATCACCACCACGTACGCCCCCGGCGACGTGGTGGACGTGCCGCAGCACGACGGCAGCGTGCTGCGGCTGCGCAAGCTGCACGCCGACTACGACGCCACCGACCGCTACGCCGCGCTGAGCTACATGCAGCAGCACGCTGCGAAGGGCGAGATCGTCACCGGCCTGCTGTACCTCGACCCGCTGGCCACCGACCTGCACGTCTCGCTCAACACCGTCGCGGCCCCGCTGCATTCGCTCGGCCGCGACACCCTCTGCCCGGGCAGCGCGCTGCTCGACAAGATCAACGCCGGGTTGCGCTGAGGGCGCACGCCGCTCCTCGACGCGTCGCATGGAAGGAGCTCTCGCCATGTCGGAACGCACCGTCCTTCAGTCCATGACCCAACGCCACGTGCTCAGCCTGGGGCCGTCGGCGAGCGTCCACGACGCCGCGTGCGCGATGACGCGTGCCAACTGCGGCAGCGTGCTCATCATCGACAGCGCCGGCACGATGCAGGGCATCCTCACCGAGCGCGACCTGATGACGCGGGTGCTCGCCAGGAGCCTCGACGCCGACGCCACGGCCGTCACGCAGGTGATGACGCGCAATCCGCAATGCGTCGGGCCCGAGATGAAGGTGGCCGACGCGGTGCTCATCATGATCGAGCGCGGCTTCCGCCACCTGCCCATCGTCGCCGAGGGCGGCCGCGTGCTGGGCGTGTTCTCGGCCCGCGACGCGCTGCCGCGCGAAGTGAACACGGCCGTGGACCTGGCCGAGTTCAACGAGCAGGTGAACGATGCGCTCGGCTGACGCGCGCTCCTGGTATTGAAGCCGTCACGCTCGACGGTTAGGATGGCCGCCCGACTCCAGGAGGTCTTGCAGTGATCGCGTGCGACGCTCCCGCGGCAACGCCCCGCCGGCGCCCATGAAGCGGGTCGTCGCCAGCTCGCACGTGCACGCGGAGACGAAGACGTCGTTCCGCTACGAGGCCATCTGGTGTGTCGAGGGCACGCTGCTCACCTGGACGGCCACGGTGTCGCTGCAAGGCAAGCTCTGGAGCCTGGCTGGCGGCACGCCCGAGTGGACGGGCGGCAGCGAAGCCAAGGCGGTGCAGCAGGACGTGGGGCGCAGCATCGACGGGCTAGAGGCCTGAATTCAGCGGCTCCTGGCCTCCTGCAACGGCACCGCGGTGGTGTGCTTCACGCGATCGAGCACGAAGCTCGTCTTGCAATCCTGCACGCTCGGGTGCTTGAGCAAGGTGTCCATCACGAAGCGCGAATAGTGCGCCATGTCGCTCACCAGCACGCGCAGCAGGTAGTCCATCTCGCCGGTCAGCGAGCTGCATTCGACGACGTCGGGCCAGGTCTGCACCGACGCGCGGAACGCGTCCATCGGCTTGCGCTTGTGCGTCTCCGAATGCTTCTCGAGCCGCACCGTGATGTAGGCCGTCAGCACCAGCCCGACGGCTTCGGGCTTGACCAGCGCCACGTAGCCGGCGATGACCCCGGCATCCTCGAGCCGCTTCACGCGGCGCAGCGTGGCCGACGGCGACAGGCTCACCGCGGCGGCGACCTCGTCGTAGGTGGCCCGGCCGTTGGCCTGCAGCACGCGCAGTATGCGCAGGTCGACGGTGTCCAGCTGAAATTGTGCGTCCATCCACCCATGTTGCAGGATTCCTGCGTAAATCGCCACCCCCGGCGTGGATTTGCAGAAATGCTGCGAGGTGAATTCCCTATGATTCGTCTCAACTTCCGTTGCCTTGGAGAACGTCATGACCGACCTGTATGAAAACCCGATGGGCCTGCAAGGCTTCGAGTTCGTCGAGTTCGCCTCGCCGACGCCCGGCGTGATCGAGCCCTACTTCGAGATGCTGGGCTTCACGCTGGTCGCGAAGCACCGCTCCAAGGACGTGCTGCTGTATCGCCAGGGCGACATCAACTTCATCGTCAACCGCGAGCCCAAGAGCCTGGCCGGCTACTTCGCCGCCGAGCACGGCCCGTCGGCCTGCGGCATGGCGTTTCGCGTCAAGGATTCGCACAAGGCCTACGAGCGCGCGCTCGCGCTCGGCGCGCAGCCGATCGAGATTCCCACCGGCCCGATGGAGCTGCGCCTGCCCGCGATCAAGGGCATCGGCGGCGTGCCGATCTACCTGATCGACCGCTTCGAGGACGGCAAGTCCATCTACGACATCGACTTCGAGTTCATCGAGGGCGTGGACCGCCGTCCCGTGGGGCACGGCTTGAAGCTGATCGACCACCTGACGCACAACGTCTACCGCGGCCGCATGACCTTCTGGGCCGACTTCTACGAGCGCCTGTTCAACTTCCGCGAGATCCGCTACTTCGACATCCAGGGCGAGTACACCGGCCTCACCTCGAAGGCGCTGACGGCGCCCGACGGCCTGATCCGCATCCCGCTGAACGAGGAGTCGTCCAAGGGCTCGGGCCAGATCGAGGAGTTCCTGATGAAGTTCAACGGCGAAGGCATCCAGCACATCGCGCTGCTGTGCGACGACCTGCTGCCGACGATCGACCGGCTGGGCCTGGCCGGCGTGCCGCTGATGACCGCGCCCAACGACATCTACTACGAGATGCTGGACACCCGCCTGCCCGGCCACGGCGAGTCGGTGCCGGAGCTGCAGGCGCGCGGCATCCTGATGGACGGCAGCACCGACGGCGGCACGCCGCGCCTGCTGCTGCAGATCTTCGCGCAGACCCACCTCGGCCCGGTGTTCTTCGAGTTCATCCAGCGCAAGGGCGACGACGGCTTCGGCGAAGGCAACTTCAAGGCGCTGTTCCAGTCGATCGAACGCGACCAGGTCCGGCGCGGCGTGCTGAAGGTCGAAGCGACGGCCTGATCGCCGTCCGCCCGACCTGCCGACGGCGCCTGCGAGGCGCCGTCCTCATTCGTGCGGTGAAGCCCTATGCCGATTCGACGGGCCGCGCGTTGGCCTCCAGCCAAACGCGCAGCCGCCGCACGCCTTCGACGAGCCGGCCTGTATCCTTCGCCGCGAAGCACCAGCGCAGCCAGCCGCCCGCCTCGGGCGCGAAGGCCGCGCCCGGCGCGAGGCCGAGGCCGGCCTCGACGACCAGCCGCCGGGCCACCGTCAGCGAATCGTCGAACCCGTCGATCTTGAAGAACGCGTACATGCCGCCGCGCGGCACGGCCACCTGCACGCCGGGGATCGCGGCGAGCAGCGGCAGCAGCGTGTCGCGGCAGGTTGCGAGATGCGCGACGATCGTCGGCGTGATCTCGTCGCGATGCGCCAGCGCGGCGAGCGCGGCGCGCTGCGTGAACACGCTGGCGCACGACGTGTTGAACTCGATCAGCTTGCCCATCGCGTCGGTCAGCGTCGCGGGCACCACCAGCCAGCCCAGGCGCCAGCCGGTCATCAGGAAGCTCTTCGAGAAGCTGTGCGCCACGATCAGGCGATCGTCGGGCGCCGCGATGTCCAGGAAGCTCGGCGCGCAGCCGCTGGCCGTGGGCTCGAAGTACAGGCGCTCGTAGACCTCGTCGGCCAGCAGCCACGTGCCGGTGGCGCGGCAGTGCGCGAGGATGCGCTGCTGCTCGTCGCGCGTCAGCGTCCAGCCGGTCGGGTTGTTGGGCGCGTTGATCACCAGCAGCTTCGTGCGCGTCGTCACCGCTGCCAGCAGCTTGTGCATGTCCAGCGTCCACGCGCCGTCGACCGGCTCCAGCTCGACGCAGCGCACGTCGGCGCCCATGATCGCGGGCTGTGCCACCAGGTTGGGCCACACCGGCGTGACGACGACGACCTCGTCGCCCGCGTCGACCAGCGCCTGCGCCGCCAGCATCAGGCCATTGACGCCGCCCGACGTGACGACGATGCGCTCGGCACCCAGCGGCGGATGCAGCGCCGAGGTGTAGCGCGCCAGGCTCTCGCGCAGCTCGGGCAGGCCGAGGTTCTGCGCATAGAAGGTCTCGCCGCGTTCCAGCGACTCGATGGCTGCGCGCCGGATCACCTCGGGCGTCACCTCGTCGCTCTCGCCGAACCAGAACGCCAGCACGTCGGCGCGGCCCATGCCGGCGTTGGCGATCTCGCGGATCAGCGAGCCCTGGAGTCGTTCGATGGCGTCACGCATGCGGCTGGCCTGGAGCTGGGAATGAGGCCGATTGTGCAGCGTCCACCGTCAGCGGGCCGCGTCGATTCCCACGCCGGCGTTCAGGCGCTGAAGTTGATGAAGCCCAGCGTCCGCGCGCGCGTGACGGCATGCTTGCGCGAGCCGGCGTCGAGCTTGTTGAACAGGTTCTTGAGATGCCACTTGACCGTCTCGTCACTCACGGCGATCGATTTGGCGATCTCCTTGTTCGAGTAGTTCCGCGCCAGCAGCAACAGGATGCTGCGCTCCTTGGGCGTGAGCGACCGGGCGGCCTGGCGACGCTGTCGCTCCTCGCCGGATTCCTGCGCGGCGACCGGCGACACCGCCGCCCCGGAGCCCGTGTCGCCGTCGCGGTCGCCGCGCCGGCGCAGGCGCACCAGCGCCAGCGGATAGTTCATCTTCTGCGCCGTCTCCTGCTCCTTGGCCTTCAGCGCCTGGCGTGCGTAGTCGTAGGCACGCGCATGCTCGCCCACCTCGGCCCAGCGCTCCGCCAGAAACGCGAACAGCACCCCGGGCGCCTTCCAGCCCTCGATGCGCAGGCCTTCGCGCAACGTGGCCTCGCCGAAATGGAGCGCGCCGGTGGGCAGCGTCATGCCGGCCGGCGCGGGCAATGCGAAACGGTGATGCAGGTCGGCGAGGACGTCGGTGATGCCCACCTGCAGGGAGTCGAGGCCGAACCCGGCTATCAGCGATCGCGCCTCGTCGAGCACGGCGAGCGTGCGCTCCGGCTGGCCCGCCGCCGCCAGCCCGCGGGCCTGGAAGATCAGGTTCAGCGCGAGGTTGTGGCCGGCGTTGGACTCGCGGTACATGTCGATCGCCTCGCTCATCGGCTCCAGCGATTCGACGGCCAGGCCCATGGCCTGCAAGGTCTGCGCGAGCGCGGCGCAGGCGATGGCGAGATTGATGCCGCGCGCACCCGCCGACAGCGCGCGGATGGCCTCGCTCAGGATCGTTCGGCTCTCCTCGTAGGCGCCGAGGTTGCGCAGCAGCTCGCCGACGCGGGTGTTGGCGGTGCCCATGAGGGTCGGCCAGCCGGTGTCGCGCGCGCGGGCGGCCGCGCGGTCGAAGCAATCGGCCGCGAGGTCGTAGTCGCCCAGGCCCTGGATCGCGGCGCCGGCGTTGATGGTCGTCACGACCTCCAGGCGCACCATGCCCACCCGGCGCGCCTGGCGGCCGGCGTGCTGGTAGACCGCGGCGGCGGTGCCCGGATCGCGGTAGGACAGCGCGAGCGCGCGCGCGGCGCTCCACAGCGCATCCCAGGCGATGCCGGCTTCGGGCCAGGCCTTGCCCGGCGGCTCGAGTGCGGCCGAGGCCTCGAGATCGGGCTGGGAGAACGAGCGCTCGTAGCTGGCCCACATGCGGGCGACCGACAGCCGCTCGGGCGCACCGCTGGCCTCGAAGAAGCCGACGGCGCGGTCCAGCGCCTGCAACTCGCGATCGCGTTGACCGCGCGTCTTGGCCAGCACCGACTCCACCAGCCAGGCGTCGCCTTCGGCCTGGGCGTCGGATGGCGGGTCGAGGTGGCGCCGCGCCTCGGCCAGCCAGCGTTCCGAAGACTCGAATTCGCAGCGCAGCGCCGTCGCCTCGCACGCCGCGAGCGCGACGCGCGCGCGATGCACCACCGGGGTATCGACCGCGCCGTCGCGATCCCGCAGAGGCCCGCCCAACACGGGCATCACGCCTTCGATCAGGCGCAGCGCACGGGCGCTGTCGCGCTGGCGCAGGTGCCACGCGAGCGCCGCCGTGGCGGCGAGCGAGCCCGCGCCTTGCGGGTTGCTCAACACCGCTTCCAGGCTCGAGATCTCGGCGTCGGCCGCATGCAGCTTCATGCGTGAATTGTAGGGTCCTCGCGACGCACTGATTCAGCTGGCCGCCCGGAGCCAGCCGAACACCCGATCGGCCATCGCCGTGCGCGGCGTGAGGCGGCTGCGCATCAGCCACAGGGGAGCGCGCGGAGTAACGGGCACCTGCGCGAGATGCACGCAGCGCCCCGTGGCCAGCGCGTCGGCCGCGAGCACCTGCGACAGGTAGGCGATGCCGGCGCCGCGCTCGGCGGCGTCGAGCAGCAGGCGCTCGTCCTGGATCGTCGCCGCGCGGCGCCGCGGCGACTTCGCGGGCGCCGGCGGCACCAGGCCGCCCCATTCGGGCGCGCTCTCGTGCAGCAGCAGCGGCGCCTTGTCCAGCACCTTCGGAAACGCGACGGCGCGCAACCTCTCGGCCAGCGCCGCGCCGCACACCGCGATTGCACGATCCTCCAGCAACGGCACGCACTCGATGTCGGCGCCCTGCAGCGGCTTGCGCGACACGATCAGGTCGACGTCGATGCGATCGATCGCCGTGACGTCCTGCTCGGACATCAGCCACACCTCCATCCCGCCATGCGCCGCGCGCAAGGCCTCCAGCCGCGGCATCAGCCAGCCGTGCGCGAAGTCGAACGGGCAGGCGAGCAGCAGCGAGTCCTTGTTGCGATAGGGCTCGATGCGGTCGAATCCGGCGCGCAGGCGTCGCAGCGTGTCGGTGGCCGTCTCCATCAGCAACTCGCCGGCGCCGGTGAGCCGCACGCCATGGCCCTGGCGGACGAACAGCCGCTGGCCGACGTGCGCCTCCAGCTTGAGCACGCGCTGGCTGATCGCCGATTGCGTGAGATCGAGCTCGTCGGCGGCGGCCGACATGCTGCCCAGCCGTGCCGCGGCCTCGAACGCCACCAGGCCGGAGAACGGCAGTTCGCGGTGCGCCGCGCTATCAGAAATATTCATATCTCGGCGGAACTGGCTAATGGGCAGCGGCGTGTCGTCCTGCGAGCATGGCGATCTGAAATCAACCGGATCTCCCCATGAAAGAACTTGTCCGCGACATCGATCATGCCATCCATCGCCGCGGCCACCTGGGCTACGAGAGCGAGAACACCTATTCCGGCGTCTTGTCCTTCATGCGCCGCCGCTACACGCGCGACCTGGCCGGCGTGGACGTCGCCGTCACCGGCATCGCGCTCGACCTGGCCACCACGTTCCGCCCCGGCGCGCGCCTGGGGCCGGCCGCGATCCGCGCCGCCTCGGCACAACTCAACGAGAAGCTGCACCCGTGGGGTTTCGGCCCGTGCGATCGCCTGGCCGTGGTGGACTACGGCGACTGCCCGCTGGACCACCACCGCCCGTCGACGATCGTCGACAGCATCGCCGACCACGCACGCCGCATCATCGCCGGCGGCACGACGATGCTGTCGCTGGGCGGCGACCACTTCATCACGTATCCGTTGCTGAAGGCCCACGTGGAGAAGCACGGCCAGCCGCTGTCGCTGATCCATTTCGACGCCCACTGCGACACCTGGGCCGACGATGCGCCCGATTCGCTGAACCACGGCACGATGTTCTACAAGGCCATCCGCGAGGGCCTGATCGATCCGAAGCGCTCCGTGCAGATCGGCATCCGCACGTGGAACGACGACTTCATGGGCATGCACATCCTGGGCGCCGACTGGGTGCACGAGCACGGCCCGAAAGCCGCCGTCGCCCGCATCCTCGAGATCGTCGGCACCGACGCCAGCTACCTGACCTTCGACATCGACTGCCTCGACCCGGCCTTCGCGCCCGGCACCGGCACGCCGGTGGCCGGCGGCCTGAGCAGCGCCCAGGCGCTCGCCATCCTGCGCGGGCTGGTGCCGGCGAAGCTGGTGGGCCTGGACGTGGTCGAGGTCGCGCCGTCGTACGACCACGCCGAGATCACCGCCATCGCCGCCGCCCACGTGGCCGCCGAGATGCTGTGCGTGCTCGCCGCGCAGCGCGGCTGAGCCGCGGCCTGCGGGCTCAGTTGTCCACTCGCAGGACGCCGTGCACCGCCGTGGCGTCGCCCAGCAGGAACACCGTGTAGACGCTGCCGCTGGTGAGCGTCTGCCCGCTCACCTCCCACAGCGTCGTGCCGGCGGAGGTGACCAGCAGGTCGGCCGCCGCGGCGCTGGCCGCGATGTTGGCGTCGTCCGACGCGGCGCCGAACGCCACGCTGTCGCCCACGACCACGCCGCTGGAGGTCAGCATCGCGCTGCCCGAAAGCCCATTGAGGCCGTTGACCAGCTTCATGCGCACCGGCAACGACGTGCTGGTGGGACTCGAGTCGTCGTCGGTCAACAGGTTGATCGTCGGCGCAGCGGCGCTGCCGGCCACCAGCAGCGTGTAGTCGCCACCGGCCGCTGCGGACAGGCCGGTCTTGGTGATCGCCACGCCGTCTATCGACAGCGTCAACGCGAGATCGCCCGCGCTCACGGTGCGCCAGGCGCTGACGGTGGGCGACGCGTAGCTGTCACCCAGCGTCGTGCCGTTGGCGCTCGCCGAGACGACGCTACCGTTGGCCGCGTCGGCCACCAGGCGCAGGCGCACGTCGGGGTTCGCATACGAGGTCAGCGTGCCTTGCTGGTTCAGCAGCAGGCCGTTCAGCAGCACGCCGCCGCTGCTCTTGGTGAGGATCAGCGTGGCGATCTGCTGGCTGGTGAGGGTCAGCGCGGGGATGTCCAGGCGCAGGTCGGTACGGTCGCCGGTGCCCGTCACGCAGACGTGCCACGAGCTGCCCGCCGTGGCGGCCACCACCGATGCATAGCCGTCCTGCAGGCCGGTGACCGCGGTCGCGACGGGCGAGTCGGCGCTGGTCAGCGCGGCGCAGGCGGTGGCCGTGACGTAGACGTCCACGCTCGCGGCCACGGCCGGCGCCGCGTCGAAGATGCGCAGGCTGGCGTAGCCCGACGTCGGCTTGTCCGCGTCGTCGGTGAGCGTCGCCGTCTTCAAGGTGCCGGCGTCCACGTAGGCCACCAGCGTGAAGTGGTCGCCGGTGGCCACCGCCTGGGACGTGGAGGCCGCGGTGCTGCTGGAGCCGGCGGTGCGCAGGTCGAATTCGTAGGTGTCGGGGCCGACACCGGCATAGCTGCCGACGCTGTCCGTGGCGACGGCATCGCCGAGCGCGTTGTCGGACTCGTAGAGGCTGATCGTGCTGTAGTCGGTGGTCGTGTTGACGAGCCGCACGTAGCCCTCGTCGGAGCTGCCGCCGCAGCCATGAAGCAGCGGGATGCAGAGAGCGAGCGCGAACGCGGCGCGTGGGATCGGGGGCATGGTCTTCTCCGGGAAGGCGGGGGTTGCGGCGAGGAACGAGCGGCGCCAGCGGGGCACTGTGCCCGCGGCGCACTGCGCTGCTGTTGCTCGCGTTTTCCGGCGCCGACATGTTGTGTCCGAACCTGCCGATGCCGCGCCGAGCCTGTGCCCGCCTCGTGAACGGCCCCGTCGCCGCCCCGTGAAGGACTGCGCCGCACGTTGCTGCCACGTTCGGATGTGTCGGCGCCGCCGCACGGCGCTGACAAATGTGCGCGCCGGCGACACGTGGCGCCGGGCAGGCGCCGCACACACTCGCGGCCACATGACCGTCTCCGTTCCCGCATCCTTCGCCGCGCTGGCCCTCGCCATTGCGCTCGCCGCTCCCGCGCATGCGGGCACCCACGCGTCACGCGCGCTCCACCGCGAGACCTACACGCTGGATTTCCCCAGCATCGATGCGGACGCCGCCGCACGGGCGATGGCCACGATCCTGGATCGACCCATCGTCGTCGACCCGCGCGTGAAGGGCACCGTCACCTTGTTCAGCGACACGCCGGTGACGCGGGCGCAGGCCTTCGCGCTGTTCCAGGCGGCGCTGCGCGGTGCCGGCGATTCGGTGGTGGAGTCCGAAGGCCTGCTCAAGGTGGTGCCCGAGGCCGACGCCAAGCTGCAGACCGGCGTCCTGATGGTGGGCGGCGTCGCGCACCAGGGCGACCAGGTGCTGACGCAGGTGTTTCGCCTGTCGTACGAGAGCGCCACCAGCATGGTGACGGTGCTGCGGCCGTTGATCAGCGCCAACAACACCATCAACGCGAATGCCGGCAACAACACGCTGGTGATCACCGACTACGCGAGCAATCTCGCGCGCCTGGGCGCGCTGATCGCCGCGCTCGACACGCCCAGCGCCACCGACGTCGAGGTGATCCCGCTGCAGTACGCGCTGGCGTCCGATCTCGCGACCCTGGTGCAGCGGCTGTCCGATCCGACCGCCGCCGCGACCGGCACGACCGCCCCGTCGACAGGCCAGGGTGCGAGTCCCGCCGCGGCCGCGCCCGCGAGCACGGCCGGCTTCGTCGTGCTCGCCGATCCGCACATGAACGCGCTGCTGGTCAAGGGCGCCACGCCTGCACGCCTGGGCGCGATCCGCGCGCTGGTCGCGCGCCTGGATCGCGTGGGCGCGGCGCGCAGCAACATCCACGTGGTGTACCTGAAGTACGCCGACGCCGTGCGGCTGGCCACGGTGCTGCGCGCCGCGTTCGCTACCGACGCCAGCCGCGTGGGCAGCAGCGGCGACAGCACGTCGGCCAGCAAGCCCGTCAGTGCGACGCTGGCGACGTCGACATCCTCCAGCAGCAGCAGCGACACCGCCTCGACGCAGACCACGGCCCCCGTCACCGGCGTGGCCGCGCCGTCCATCGGCGGCTACATCCAGGCCGACCCGGCGTCGAACGCGCTGATCATCACCGCCGCCGAACCGCAGTACCGCGAGCTGCGCGCCGCGATCGACGAGCTGGACACGCGCCGCGCGCAACTGGTGGTGGAGTCGGTGGTGGTGGAGGTCGATGCGAGCAAGGCGCTGGACGTCGGCCTGCAGTGGCAGTCGATCTTCAACATCACCTCCACCACCGGCCTGACGCTGGGCACCGTCGCCCAGGCGATCCAGACCACCTCGGGCACCAACATCCTGTCGACGGCCAACCTGGTGACGCTGGACAACGAGGAGGCCAAGATCGTCGTCGGCCAGAACGTGCCCTTCGTCACGGGCTCCTACACGAGCTCGTCGTCCAGCACCACCAACCCCTTCCAGACGATCGAGCGCAAGGACGTCGGCATCACGCTGCGCATCCGGCCGCAGATCGGCAGCAACGGCACGATCCGCATGGCGATCTACCAGGAGTCGTCATCGGTGGCCGCCACCGCCGCGACCGGTACCGCCAGCTCCGGCCCCACCGTCAACAAGCGCGCGATCGAGACCAACGTGGTGGTCGACGACGGCAAGATCATCGTGCTGGGCGGGCTCATCGAGGACAGCTACAGCGTCGACCGCGAACAGATCCCGCTGCTGGAGCAGATTCCCTATGTGGGCGCGCTGTTCCGCAACCTCTCGCGCACGCGCAAGCGCACCAACCTGCTCGTCTTCCTGCGTCCGGTGATCCTGCACGACGAGGCCACGGCCACCGCGCTGACGCTGGATCGCTACGACTACATCCGCGCCAACCAGCAGGCCGTGCAGCAGAACGCGCCCGAGACCTTGCCGGGCGAGGCTGGCGTCACGCTGCCGGCCGATACCAAGGCGCCGTTCAGGCCGGAGTGAACGGCAGCGTCAGGTAGAGCTTGCCGAGGTCGGTCAGCACGCCGGCCCCCGCGCCCAGCAGGCTGGTGAAATGCGCGTCGCTGTTCCAGCGGCCGGTGAACCACGCGTAGCGGAACACGTCGGCGCGGGTCTCGCAGGTGTTGACCATGTCGGTCATCTGCGCCTCCTGCTTGGCGAGCGTGTCGATCGCCACCGTGCCGTCGCCCGTATGCCAGTTGGCGAACTCGGTGACCCAGAACGGCTTGCCGTATTTCGTCAGACGATCGAGCTGGGCGTCCAGGCCGTAGTCGTACCAGTGGAACGCGAGATAGTCGATCTGCGGACTGCGCCCGCCATTGGCCGATTGATACGCCGCAATGAACGCGTCGAGCCAGATCACCGGGTCGCTGTAGTTCGGCATCGTGCCCCAGGTGATCGCCGGGCCGACGATCTTCGCGCCGGTGGCCGCGGCCACCGCCTCGTAGCCGATCCACGCGGCCGCGGCCTGCGCCGGCGTCATGTCGGCCTGGTCGACCAGGTTGGGCTCGTTGAGCACCAGCAGGTACTCGATGTTCGGGTTGGCCTTGACGTAGGCCTCCACCGAGGGCGCGTCGTAGCTCGCGTTCCACAGCATCGGGAGGTAGTCCATCGCCACCTGCGCCGCCGCGTTGGACGGCAGCCCGCTGTTGGGATGCACGCCCCAGTTGTACCACCAGCTCACGCCGGCGGAGAGCGCCTGCAGGTCGGCCAGCGCGGCGAAATCGTAGGCGACGCCGCGCTTGGCGCTCTTGAGCGGCGCCGGCCCGGGCGCCGGCGGCGGCGGCGGCGGCGGTAGATTGAGAACCGGAGCGGGTGGTGGCGGCGGCGGCGGCGAAGGAGGCGGCGACGGGGGCGTGGCCGACGGCGCCGACGAGCCGCCACCGCAGGACACGAGCGCGAAGCTGGCGGCCAGCATCAGCAGGCGGCGCCGCAGGTCGCTGTCGGGCGCTTGTTCGTCGTTCATCGCGAGACCACCATGGCCATCACCTCGAGTCACCGGACCGGTCTTTGCCATTGATTCGCAAATCGCATGCCCGAAGTCGCGTCGCACGCCGGTTTGATGTATCCAGATGCAAACTGACGGGCGTCGCCGATCGCTCAGCGCAACGGGCCGGATCCGCGTCCGGCCGATGCGACCAGATTTGTCACTCGCCGAGGCGACCATTTGAGTCACTTCCGACATCCGGCTGACGCGTCGCGTCCGTCCAGGTACCCCACCGCGTATCCGGATGTGAGCACTGTTGCGACCGTGCCGGCCCAGTGACGGCGCCGCCCCGGCCGCGCCGTTGCAAAATGCCGGCTGCGATTCAAGGAGACGCCATGTCCACCGTCAAGATCACCCCGACCATAGCTGTCAGCAACAACGGCGCGTTCGTGCTGTTCGGCGGCATCAACGTGCTGGAGTCCAGGGACCTCGCGCTGCGTGCCGCCGAGGAATACGTGCGCGTCACGACCAAGCTGGGCATCCCGTATGTGTTCAAGGGCAGCTTCGACAAGGCCAACCGCTCGTCGATCCATTCGTACCGCGGCCCGGGCCTGGAGGAAGGCCTGCGCATCCTGGAGGCGGTGAAGACCACCTTCGGCGTGCCCTTGATCACCGACGTCCACGAGCCGCACCAGTGCGCCGCCGTCGCCGAGGTGGTGGACGTGCTGCAGCTGCCGGCCTTCCTGGCGCGCCAGACCGACCTCGTCGTGGCGCTCGCCAAGACCGGCCGCGTCATCAACATCAAGAAGCCGCAGTTCCTCAGCCCGTCGCAGATGGCCAACATCTGCGAGAAGTTCCGCGAGGCCGGCAACGACCAGCTGATCCTGTGCGACCGCGGCACCTGCCTGGGCTACGACAACCTGGTCGTCGACATGCTGGGCTTCAGCGTGATGAAGAAGACCACGGGCGACGCGCCGGTGATCTTCGACGTCACCCACTCGCTGCAGCAGCGCGAGTCCGGCGCCGCCGCGTCGGGCGGGCGGCGCGCGCAGGTGGTCGAGCTCGCGCGCGCGGGCCTGGCCGTGGGCCTCGCCGGCCTGTTCCTCGAGGCGCATCCGGAGCCGGACAAGGCCAAGTGCGACGGCCCGAGCGCGCTGGCGCTGGACCAGCTGGAGCCGTTCCTCGCCCAGATGAAGGCGCTGGACGACCTGGTCAAGGCGTTCCCGCCGTTGCACATCCACGGCTGAAGCCGGTGGCCGGGGCGTCCGACGTCGACGACCACCTGCATGTGATCGCCGCCTGATCAGGCCTCGGTGAGGCTCTTGCGACGCCGCAAGTCGGGGAACCAGCGCATCCACAGGCCGACGACGACCAGCGTGCCCGCGCCGCCCAGCACCACGGCGCCGACCGGCCCGAACAAGGCCGCCGTCGCGCCCGACTCGAACTCGCCGAGCTGGTTGCTGGCGCCGATGAAGATCGAGTTGACAGCGCTGACGCGGCCGCGCATCTCGTTGGGCGTGTCGAGCTGCACCAGCGTCTGGCGCACGACCACGCTGACCATGTCGACCGCGCCGTTGATGAACAGCGCGACCATCGACAGCCAGAACGAGTGCGACACCCCGAACACGATGGTGGTGAGGCCGAAGACCGCCACGCAGGAGAACAGGATGGCGCCGGCGCGGCTGCGGATCGTCCAGCGCGCCAGCACCAGCGACATCAGCAGCGCGCCCATCGCCGGCGCGCCGCGCAGCAGGCCCAGCCCTTCCGGGCCCACGTGAAGGATGTCGCGCGCGAAGATCGGCAGCAGCGCGGTGGCGCCGCCCAGCAGCACGGCGAACAGGTCGAGCGAGATCGCGCCCAGCACGACCGGCTTGGCGCGGATGAAGCGCACGCCGGCGAGCAGCGTGTCCATCGTCACCGGCGCGCGCGGCGCCGGCTTGTGCTCGTAGCGCGCGCTCCACACCAGGCTCGCGCCCAGCACGAACAACACCGCGCAGACGACGTAGACCACGCTGGCGCCGGCGGCGTACAGGAAGCCGCCCAGCGCCGGGCCGCCGATGATCGCGGCCTGGTTGCCCGACGAGCTCAAGGCCATCGCGCGCGCCAGCAAGGCCTGCGGCACCAGCAGCGGCGTGAGCGCCTGCTGCGCGGTCATCTGGAACGAGCGCGCCACGCCCAGCAGCAGCGACACGCCCAGGATCAGGTCGCGCGAGATCCAGCGCTCGTGCGTGGACAGCAGCAGCACCAGTGCGGCCACCCACTGCAACGCCAGCGCCGCGGAAACGATGTGACGGCGATCGTGGCGATCGGCCACGTGGCCCGACACCAGCGCCAGCGCCAGCGCCGGCACGAACTGGAATAGGCCCACGAGGCCGAGATTCCACGCGCTGTGCGTGAGGTCGTACATCTGCCAGCCGACGCCCACCATGAGCATCTGGTTGCCCATCGTGCCGGCCACGCGGCCGGCCCAGAAGCGGAGAAAGGAGGGATGGGAAGCGAGCGGGAGCGGCACCGTCATAGGGGCGGCATCGTCGCACGGCGGGCGCGCCAAGTGTGCCGCGGGGTCGAATTCTCGTCGCGTCAGCGCCGGCCCGATCTAGAATTCCATTCTTCCAAAAAGGCTCTTGATGAAACTGGATGCCATCGACCGCCGGTTGCTGGAGATGCTGCAACTCGATTGCGACACCCCCATCGCCGAACTCGCCGCCGCGGTGCAGCTGTCGACGACGCCCTGCTGGCGCCGCGTCCAGCGCATGAAGGAGGCCGGCGTGATCACCGGCCACGTCGCGCTGGTCGATCCGAAGAGCGTCAACGTGGGCGTGACGGTGTTCGTCAACATCAAGACCAGCCAGCACACGCAGGCCTGGTTCGACCTGTTCCACGCCACCGTCGAATCGATCCCCGAGGTGGTGGAGTTCTACCGCATGAGTGGCGACATCGATTACCTGCTGCGCATCGTCGTGCCCGACATCGCGGCCTACGACGGCGTCTACAAGCGCCTGATCGCCGGCACGCAGTTGTTCGACGTCAGCTCCAGCTTCGCGATGGAGCAGCTGAAGTTCACGACGGCGCTGCCGCTGAGGTATGCCGACTAGTGTGGTGTTGCAGGCTATGAGGAACTCAATAAAGCCGATGGATTTGCCATGTGTCTCATAGCGGCGTCCTTTCCCGTTGATGATGCCTGCGGCGCTTTTTTGCCAGGCGCGCAGCGCCTGGCAAAAAAAGCGCCGCAGGCAAAGCGCCGTCACGCGACGCTCAAGGCACTGCCCACGCGGCCCACGTCGACCTTCACCGGTAGAGCACCTCGAGGAAGATCGCAATTGCCCTCTCCAATGCACACTGTCGTAGAGCATCGGCTCAAGAATCAAACAGGACACT
>FTKD01021936.1_pt1 | contig 15731 bp, 8 predicted proteins | sample 1658191 | NCBI WGS metagenome assembly FTKD01 (sample SAMEA3914808, study PRJEB12502) | metagenome | biome: forest; material: soil | place: Canada | collected 2011-08-03 | depth 0.3 m
GTAGATACTGTTATCTCCGTCAAGTGAAATGTAAGGCGGGGTCAAACGGTTTCCCCGATTTGAGCACGCCAAAGGCGACGTGAACGAGCTTGCGCATCATGGCACCGATAATGAGTTTGCCCGGTTTGCCGGCGGCCTTCAAGCGCTCTTGGAAACGTCGCCCCCATGCGGTCTTGTGCAAAGCCACCATGGCAGGCATATAGAGTCCCTTGCGCAAGATTGCGTGTCCGATCTTGGACATGCGCGGTTTGCCCCTGACACTGCTTCCTGATTCATGTTGACGTGGATCGAGGCCGGCAAAGGCGGCAGCCTGTCGTGCGTTGTCGAAGCGTCCAGGACGCATGCTATAAGCCAATAACAGGGCGATAGTGCGCTCGCCAATGCCGGGAATGCTGTCGAGCAGCTCCTGCTGATTGCGCATGTCCGGATCGTTATTCAGATGATCCTTGATCTTCTTGATCAACGTCTTTATCTCATTATCCAGCCAGGCAATGTGGCTTTCAATATCGGCTTTGACGACGTTGCGCGCAACTTCCAGTCGGTTGCCTTCTTGCGTCCGCATGGCTTGCAGGGCATCCAGGCGCAGCACCAAAGCGCGCAGTACCTGTTCGTTCATTGAAGGCGCTTCCCATGCCTCTGGACGGCGCTCACAGCAGAACTCGGCAATCAATCTGGCATCGACTTGGTCGGTCTTGGTACGTGTCAAACGCGACGCAGCAAAAGCTTTGATCTGTGCCGGGTTGATTACGCTAACGGTCATGCCTTGGTTGGCCAGGTGCTCAGCACTGGCTTCCCAATATATGCTCGTGGCTTCCATACAGACATGGACATTAGCCGCATCATGCTTGGCGAGCCATGCGACCAGCTCTTCGAAGCCTTTCGTATCATTGCTGACGGCCTTGTTTCGGTATTTGCCATTGGCCAGGCGCAAGGCGCAGTCCAACTTAGCTTTGGCGACATCTATTCCTAAATGCAACATCTCCATGTACTCCTCTTGATCTACCTTGTGAATGCGGGCTACCGGCAGGGCCGGGCCAAAGATACTGTACGATCTTTGCGGGGAGAATGAGCGGCTGGTGCAATATCTACGTCGCTGGATCAAGTCCAAAGGTTGGCGTCGGCATCCAGCCGCTCGCTCCTGAGGTGTCCCTCAGGAGGCACTACAAAACTACGGGATTGATAATACAAGGTTGGCGCTGAGCAAGCGACGCCTGACATCGGACGCCCGAAGCCTCTCATGACCTTCAAGTGCGTGCAGTTGCAGGCATCACCAAGCGCGTTACGTTGACTGCGGTCCGATGTTGGGCTTCGCTCAGCACCAACCTACCGGTGATTTTTGCGCATCACGGGAACGCGGGGATATGCGGCTCCAGCCCGCCGAATTTTGCGCTGGGATTGCTGCGCTCGATCAAGTCCTCGATGTCGCCTACCTTGCGCAGGGGCACGTCCACCATCAAGAGCACCTGCCCGCGGTCTATGCCTTCCTGGAATTGCTTGAGGCGCGAGTTGGGAATCGCGGCTGCGGCCATGCCTGACGCCCAGGTGCCGAACACGCCGCCGCCGAACGCGGTGGCGAGGATGGCGAACACTTCCAGGCGCAAACCTTCCGGTGGGAATAGCACGAGCAGAATGCCGCCCAGGAGACCGGCCCCGGCACCGATCACCATGCCCGATTCCATGCCGTGTATCAAATCGGTCTTTTGCACGAAGCTGGCTTCGGGCATGTCGGGCAACAGCACTCCCTCCTTGGCATGGAAATGCATGTATCTTTCCTCGATACGCGCCAACAACAGCGTGTCGAGCACTTTGCGCGCGCTGGGCACGTCGGGCAGCATGAAATACAGTCTACGGCGCATGATCGTCTCCTTGCACGCGGATAAAGGGAAGGTCTTTTATTGACATCCCTTTATTCTTTATAGCAGGAGCGCGTCAATGCGCAATGCCGTTTGGCAAGTCAGCGGCAGGTCAGCAGCAGGTCAAGCATCGGGGTCCTTGACGTGGCGCCGCTGTTTCACGGCTTGCGCCAGGCCTTCGAGCACGCCCAAGCTGGTTTCCCAATCGATGCAGCCGTCGGTCACCGATTGCCCGTAGGTCAATTCCTTGCCGGGAATCAAATCCTGCCGCCCTGCGATCAAATTCGATTCGACCATCACGCCGACGATGCGTGTGTCGCCCGCCGCGATCTGGCCGGCGATGTCGGCGCATACCGGCACCTGGTTCTCCGGTTTCTTCGAACTGTTGGCGTGCGAAGCGTCGATCATCAGGCGCGAGGCCAGACCGGTTGCGGCGATGTCCTTGCATGCTGCCTCGACGCTGACAGCGTCGTAGTTCGGCGTCTTGCCGCCGCGCAAGATGATGTGGCAATCCTCGTTGCCGCCGGTCGAGACGATGGCCGAGTGGCCGCCCTTGGTAACCGACAGGAAATGGTGCGGCTGCGACGCAGCCTTGATCGCATCGACCGCGATCTTGATGTTGCCGTCGGTGCCGTTCTTGAAGCCGACCGGGCAGGACAGGCCTGAGGCCAGCTCACGGTGCACCTGCGATTCGGTGGTGCGCGCGCCGATGGCGCCCCAGCTGATCAGGTCGGCAATGTATTGCGGGCTGATCACATCCAGAAATTCGGTGCCGGCCGGAAGGCCCAGTTCATTGATGTTCAACAGCAGTTCGCGCGCGATGCGCAAGCCGTCGTTGATGCGGAAGCTGTCGTCCATGTAGGGGTCGTTGATCAGACCCTTCCAGCCGACCGTGGTGCGCGGCTTTTCGAAATACACGCGCATGACGATTTCGAGTTCGTTCTTGAAGCGCTCGCGCTCCTGGACCAGGCGAGCGGCATATTCCATGGCGGCCTTGGTGTCGTGGATCGAGCATGGGCCGATGACCACCATCAGGCGGTCGTCCTGGCCGTGCAGGATGCGGTGCAAGGCATTGCGCGAACCGGCCGCGATGCTGGCGGCTGTCTCGGTGCAGGGAAATTCGCGGATCAGGTGTGAGGGTGGCGTCAGTTCCTTCAATTCCCGGATCCGCAAGTCGTCGGTGCGCGGCATGATTTCTCCAATGAAATTAATTAATAAACGATAAATAGGTAAAAAAAAACCGCCATCGCTGGCGGTTTCTTGGAATTCGGTCTGGTTTTATCGACTTGCTTTTGCGTGAACCATCCGCTTTTCCACCGCCATCGGGTTGGAATAGCTAAAGTAAAAAAACGTAAAGTAATGGCGCAAAAACGACACGATTATTCCCAGAACTGAAACTTATCGAAATTGATTGTGCAGTAATTAAGCAGGCTTGGCAAGTGGTATTTTGCGCGGTGCAACATGTCAGCGCCATTCCCTTACGCCGTGCCGCCGACCGTTACACCATTAATTCACAAGGTCACGAGGTAGCTCGTAGGGTGGGTGCAACCCACCAGTGCCTAAAAAATATCCGTGGGCATTGGTGGGTTGCACCCACCCTACGTTCTTTTCCGCTATAGGGACCGCACCAAATCGTCCGCTCATCGGGTCGCCGTCCGCCTGCGGGCGAACGAAAGCTATGCCGTGCCGCCCACCGTCACGCCGTCGATGCGCAAGGTCGGCTGCCCCACGCCCACCGGCACGCTCTGCCCCTCCTTGCCGCATACGCCCACACCCGAATCGAGGCGCATGTCGTTGCCTATCATGGAGACGCGGTTCAGCACGTCCGGCCCGTTGCCGATCAGGGTGGCGCCCTTGACCGGGTAGGTCACCTTGCCGTCTTCGATCATGTAGGCTTCGCTGGCCGAGAACACGAACTTGCCGCTGGTGATGTCGACCTGGCCGCCGCCGAAATTCACCGCATACAAGCCGTTCTTGACCGAGGCCAGGATTTCGGCCGGGTCGCGCTCGCCTGCGAGCATGTAGGTATTGGTCATGCGCGGCATGGGCAGGTGGGCGAACGATTCGCGCCTTGCATTGCCGGTAACGTTCATTTTCATGAGGCGCGCATTCATGGTGTCCTGGATGTAGCCCTTCAAGATGCCGTCTTCGATCAGCGTGGTGCATTGGGTGGCGTTGCCTTCGTCGTCGATGTTGAGCGAGCCGCGGCGATCCGGCAGTGTGCCGTCGTCCACTACCGTCACGCCCTTGGCCGCGACGCGTTCGCCGATGCGCCCCGAGAAGGTGGAGGAGCCTTTGCGGTTGAAGTCGCCCTCCAGGCCATGACCGATCGCTTCGTGCAGCAGCACGCCGGGCCAGCCGGGGCCGAGGACGACGGTCATGGTGCCGGCCGGTGCGGGGCGCGAATCGAGATTGACCAGCGCGGCATCGACGGCCTCGCTGGCGTATTTTTCCAGCATCGCGTCGCTGAAATAGCTGTAGTCGTAACGCCCGCCGCCGCCGCCCGAACCCATTTCGCGGCGGCCGTCCTGCTCGGCAATGACGGTGACCGACACGCGCACCAGCGGGCGGATGTCTGCTGCCAGCACGCCGTCGCTGCGCACCACCAGTACCACATCATATTCACCGGCCAGGCCTGCCATCACTTGCACCACGCGTGGATCCTTGGCGCGCGCGATGCGTTCTACGCGTTCGAGCAATTTGACCTTGGCCGTGGCATCGAGCGACGCCAACGGGTCGTGCGGCAGATACAGCGCGCGGCCGCCCGCGATTTGCGCGCCGGCTGCGACCTTGATCTTGCCCGCTCCCTGGCGTGCGATGGTGCGCGTGGCGGCGGCTGCGTCATGCAATGCCTTTTCGGAAATTTCGTCGGAATAGGAAAACGCGGTCTTGTCGCCCGAAATCGCGCGCACGCCTACGCCCTGGTCGATCGAGAAGGTGCCGGTCTTGACGATGCCTTCTTCGAGACTCCAGCCTTCGCTCTTGGTGAACTGGAAATACAGGTCGGCATAGTCCACCTTGTGTGTGAACATGGCGCTCAGCGCCTTGATCAGCTTCGATTCGTCCAGACCGAACGGGGTGAGGAGGATGTCGCGCGCCACGGCGAGCGATTGGAGATTCGGTTCAAATGCTTTCATGACAAGTCTTTCACAGGCGCCCGTGCGCCGTATGGCTTAAGGATAGCGGATTGCGGGCCGCTGTGCATGCAGGAGGCGGTTTACTGATGATGTTGTGGCGTTGTATGTGCATTCAAGATGCGATTGTCCCGCTTTCTGTTTAGATGAGGGTGTGGGGCATTGTGCAAGGGGGCGATGAGAGATGCCTTGCGTTGTTGGATTGAATTTTTTGGGGGAATGCGTAGTGCAGGGAATGTGCCATCGCTTTTGCTGCTCGCTCCCGCGCTCGCTGGCGGAAGAGTGATAGCGCGAATGGCGATGCGTTTAGTGAGATAGCGATCTACGCTGCTATATATAAGCACAGACGAAGCGCGACCGCCCTCACCCCTGCCCCTCTCCCGCCTGCGGGCGAGGGGTTCCTGCCATTGCATGCGGTAGTTCTCAGTGCGGCGCGACGGTCTCGCTGACGATCAGCCACTTCCCGCCCGTGTTTTCCCATTGCAGCGTTTTTTCCACTTCATCGTTGTAGCTGCCGCTGCGATAGCTCTGGTGGAAGGTGGTGGTGGCGTGTGTGGCGTCGTGCATTTCCGTCTTGAGGTTGGTCAAATCGACCGATATGTCCGTGGCCGCACCGATGCGCGCGCTGCGCTTGGCGGCCCAGTCGGCGTGGCTGGTTTCCTTGTTGGGACGGAAGGTCGGTGCGTAAAAGGCGAGGTAGCCGTTCACGTCGCGCGCGGCCCAGGCGCGGCCCCAGGCATTCAAGACGGCGACGACTGCCTGCTGCGGCGCCGACGCAGGCGTTGCCGCCGGCATGGCGATGCCGGGTGCCTTGGCGGCGATGGCATCCTTGGAGACTGTTGCCGGCTTGTCCGCAGACAGCGGTGCGGACTCGCGCATCAATTGCGCGGCGCGGTCATTCAATTCGCTCTTGTCGGCGACATAGGTTTCGGGTGCTTCGACTGCGCAATGCGTCGCTTCGGTCTCGTCGCTGCGTGCGCCGAAGTCGGGCAGCGGGCCGGCATCGGCACGCGTCAGGCCCAGGCTCTTGAACAGGTTGCCCACGCCGGCCTGCACGCGCGCAAAGGCCAGCATCTGGTCGTATTGCGCTTCGATATAGGCGCGCTTGGCTTGGAACAATTCGTTTTCGCTGTCGAGCAGATCGAGCAGCGTACGCTGGCCGATGTCGAATTGCTGATGATAGGCATCGCGCGCCTTCTCGGTCGACAATTGGTGCTGGTCGAGGTAATTCATCAGTTCGGTGATCTTGCGCACGTCGTTGTAGGCGATTTCGAGGTTTTGCCGGATGTCGCGGCAAGCCTTGTCGCGCATGTCGCGGCCGACGTTGATCTGTTCGGCGAGCTGGCGCAGCCTGGCGCGGTCCGAGAAGCCGTTGAACAGGTTCCAGGTCAGGACGATCTGCGCGGTCTTATCGTTGGTTTCGCCGATTTCGCTATTGATATTGGTACCGTGCTGCGCAGACAGGCGCAGATCCAGGCGCGGCTGAAACGCGCTGTAATGTGCGCGGCGCTCGGAGTCCGATGCGCGAATGGCCTCGATCGCGGCCAGCACGGCGGGGTGGTTCTTGTTCGATTCGCGCAGTGCCGCCAATACGTCGGATGGCATGCCGCGTTCCAGGCCGGCCGGCTCTTCCAGATCCTTGGCCGGCTTCTCGCCGACGAGGCGCTGGAAGCGCGCGCTGACGTCGTGCAGGTTGGAGGTTTCGGTCAAGAGATTGGCTTCGGCCAGCGCGAGGCGCCCCGCCGATTGCTCGAGGTCGACGCGGCGGCCCACGCCGGCCTTGGCCTTGGCCTGGATCTGGTCATACACAGCGCGGTGCTGCACGTAATTGTCTTCGGCCAGCGCCACGAGCCTGCGGTAGCGCAGCACATCGAGGTGGGCATGCACCACGTCGAGCACGGTGCTCTCGGAGGTGTCGTAGAGTTCGTAGAGACGCTCGAGCCGGTTGTGGTCGAGCCGCGCCACATCGTTGCTGGTGGCGAAGCCGTCGTAGAGCATTTGCGTCAGCGTCAGGCCCTGCGAACGCGAGTTGTAGTTTTCGACCAGCAGCGGCTCATTGTGATTTTCACGCGCGACGCCGGCCTGTGCATCGAGGCGCGGCAGGTAGCCGCCGGCGGCCACATCGCGCTCGCCGTTCGCGGCGAGGAAGGCGTGCCACTTGGCCTGCACTTCGGGATTGGAATTCATCGCTTCCTGGGCCGCATCTCTGAGAGAGTGGACCTGGGCGTGGGCAAAAATCGGCAAGAGTGCCAGCAACAGAGCAGTTTTCTTGAGCATGTTTTTCAGCAAAACGGCACTCAGGCTCCGGGCCACGCACCGCGACAGTATGAAGATGCGACAAAATAACAGGAAACCATACGTCTTGTGGAACAATTAACAATATTTGACGAAAGTTGTTCGTTTTTCATGACGACCGCAGGAATTCTAATGGATCTTCCCGACAGTCGAAGTCTCAAACAATAGTCAAAGAGTGGCCCTATTCGGTTTCGGAGGCAATACAATAGTCCTACCCTTTCCCCCGCCCTGGATCTTGAAGCGTTCCCTCTACTCGCGCCGGTATTTGCAAAGACTCGGTATGCTCGCCGTGGTCGCGGCAACGCTTGTCAGCCATTTGCTGACGCTGCCTCTGGCCTTTGCGCTCGACATGAACCAGGCGCAGGCCACGTTCCTGAAGATGGGCGGCAATCCGCAATCCTTCGCCGACTGGCAAAAGCTGCTCAAGGATGCCAAGGACTTGCCGATCGCCGACAAGCTCAAGCGCGTCAACGAATTCTTCAACCGCAAAATCCACTACGCCACCGATTGGGAGGTATGGAACCAGGAAGACTACTGGGCCACGCCAATGGAGTCCCTGTCCAAGGGAAGGGGCGACTGCGAGGATTATGTGATCGCCAAATACTACGTACTGCGCGAGCTCGGCGTGCCGGACCAGCAACTGCGCCTGATCTACGTCAGGGCGCACTTCGGCGGCGCCGACAGCGCGGAGCAGGAAGCGCATATGGTGCTGGCCTATTACGCGACGCCCGACTCCGAACCGCTGGTGCTGGATAGCCAGATCAACGATATTCGCCCCGCTTCGCGCCGCCCTGACCTGACGCCGGTGTTTTCCTTCAACGCCGAAGGGGTGTATTCCGGCGTGGCAGGCAATTCGCAGGCCGGCCCGGGCGGCGTGGGCCGCCTGTCGCGCTGGGCCGACCTGCTGCAGCGGGCGCGCGCCGAAGGATTTACAGAATGAAGAAGCCGTAAAGGAGATTGTCCATGTCCATGTACCGCCAAATCTGGCTTGCCCTGATCCTGACCACGCTCTTGAGCGCGGCCGGGGGCTTGCTGGCCTCCATACTCTCGGCGCGCGGCTATGTCGAAGAACAGTTGCGCATGAAGAATGCCGACAATGCCGCGACGCTGGCGCTGACGCTGGGCCAGAAGTCCGACCCGATCGAGCGCGAACTGACCGTGGCCGCGATGTTCGACAACGGCCACTATGAATTGGTCGAGGTGGTCGATCCGCATGGCAAGGAATTGGTCAAGAAGACGGCGATCTCGTTCGGCTACGATGCGCCGCTCTGGTTCGTGCGGCTGTTCCCGCTGCAATCCGCGCCGGGCCAGGCGCAAATCAGCAATGGCTGGAACCAGGTCGGAACCGTCACGGTGATCAGCAGCAACCGCTTTGCCTATGGCACTTTGTGGCAATCGGCCTTGCAGATGGTCGGCGCCATCGGCTTTGCCGGCCTTTTGGGCGGCTGGCTTGGCACGATGGTTCTGCGCCGTCTGCGAAAACCTTTGAATGAGGTGATCGGCCAGGCGCAGGCGATTGCGCAGCGCCACTTCGTGACGATTCCCGAACCCAAGGTGCCCGAATTGCGCCAGTTGACAGCGGCGATGAACTCTTCGGTGCTGCTGCTGAAAAAGATGTTTGCCGACGAGGCGCAGCGCCTGGAGGCCGTGCGCAAGGAGGCCAATTCGGATTCCTTGACCGGCCTGTCGAACCGCAGCTATTTTATGGCGCGCCTTTTGGCCGCGGTGGAAATCGAGGAGTCGCAGCAAGGCACGCTGCTCCTGGTGCGCATCGCCAATCTGGCTGAAGTGAACAAGCGACTGGGCCGGGCCGAGACCGACAACTTCCTCAAGGCGATTGCCGGCGTGCTCCATGGCGCCGCGCAAAAGGTGCCGAACGCGCTGGCCGCGCGCTTGAACGGCGCCGACTTCGGCATGATGCTGCCCTTCACCGATGCCCAGCCCGCGGCCGACGAATTGCTCAAGGCCCTGATCGGCGCGACTTCAGCTTATGTGGCCGAAGGCCCGGTGGCTTTCATCGGCGCCGGCGCTTACCGCTATGGCTTGAATCTCGGCACGCTGATGACCCAGGTCGATGCCGCCATTGCCGGCGCCGAAGCCGAAGGCATCAACGCCGTACGCGACGCCGCCAGCCTCGGCATCGACAACGCGCCGCGCAGCAACGACCAGTGGCTCAAGCTGATCCAGCAAGCGGTGGAGCAGCGCGATACCAAGCTCGGTTTCTTCCCGGTGGCGGATTTTTCGCAAAAGCTGATCCACAACGAATGCCCGCTGCGCCTGATGTTCGGCCACGACTGGCTGCCGGCCGGCCGCTTCCTGCCCGTGGCGGAGCGATTGGGTTTGAGCAGCACGCTCGACGCCATCGCGGTCGCCCTGGGCGTGGAAGAACTCAATGCCAATCCAAACCTGGCCGGGCTTGCCATCAACCTCTCGGCCCGTTCGCTGGAGGACGTCACCTTCCGCCACAACCTGCGCGAGCTGTTGCAATCCAATCCTGGGGCGGCAAAACGCCTGTGGCTCGAAGTGCCGGAAAACGGCGCTTACGCCCACTTCGAGGCGTTCACGCAATTCTGCAAACAGTTGTCGGATACCGGCTGCCGCCTGGGGCTGGAACACTTCGGCCGGCAATTCTCGCAAGTGGGTTTGCTGCACGACTTGAAGCTCGATTACCTCAAGGTCGATGCCAGCTTTGTGCGCGACATCCAGAACAACAGCGGCAACCAGGCGTTCCTGAAGGGCTTGATCGGGATTGCGCACAATATTGGGTTGAAGATTTTTGCCGAGGGGGTGCGGGAGAAGGCGGAGTTGGATGCCTTGGCTGCGATTGGGTTTGATGGGGCCACGGGGCCGGGGGTGGTGGTGCAAAACTGATCATGGCAATTGAATGCGCAATATGGCATTGGCCGTTGTGACATAAAGCGTATTGGTACCGACGACCGTCAGCCAACGAGGTTGGAATATACCGCCGGGCAGCGCACCCAGCATCGTGGTCGTGTTGCTGGAGGAGCCGGCCACGGTGGTTACAACACCAGACGGCGTGATTTTGCGTATCGCATTGTTCTGGACGTCCGCCACATACAGATTGCCGGTGCTATCCATTGCCAGGCCTGCTGGGCCATTAAATCGCGCGACGGCTCCTGTTCCGTCGACAAGACCTGGCGCACCAGACGTACCCGCGACGATGCTTGTCACGCCTTGCGGCGTGATCTTGCGAATGGTGTTGTTGACCGCATCGCTCACGTAAAGGTTACCGCCCTGGTCAACCGCCAGCCCCGTGGCCAACTGGGCGCATTGATGGCTAAGCGTATTTTGCGCATCTTGCTCCACCAGGGTCACTGTGACACTCTGCGAGATTTTAATGATTCGGCAGTATTCTGGATCGACAACATAAATATTCCCGGCACTATCCAGAGCGACATCGGTAGGGTCATGGATAAACGCCGACGAACTCGAATTCAACTCCGTATTTATATCGACCTTGGTCGTCACGACACCGGACGGTGAAACGACGCGGAGCGAATTGCCTACTGCATCAGTGACATACACATTCCCGTTGGGATCAACCGCCACGCCGATGGGGAAGTTAAAATTCGCAGTCGTCCCTGTGCCATCTGCCTCGGCTCCAATTTGCACCGCCCCCGCAAGCGTAGTCACCACGCCTGACCGCGAAATCTTGCGAATCGTGTCATTGTCGCTATCCGCGACGTACAAATTACCCGAATTGTCGGCGGCAATTCCTGCAGGAGTGAAAAATCCGGCGGCCGCGCCCGTGCCATCACTCGTGCCTGGAAAGCCATGCTCACTGACGAAGGTACTCACTACGCCGGCGGGTGAAACCTTTCGTATCGCTCCATTCCACCAGTCGGCAACCATCAGATTTCCGCTGGTGTCGAATGCCAATCCCAGCGGCCCGTCAAAGCTCGCGGTGGCTCCCGGGCCGTTAATGAATCCGCCACTGCCCCCGGACGTCCCGGCAAAGCTGCTCACCACGCCATCTGGCGTCACCTCACGAATAGCGTAGTCGTTCGCGAAGTTAAGAGGACACTGGCCGTCGCTGACGAACAAGTTGCCGGAGCCATCGATTGCAATGCCGCTTGGCGCGCAAAAAGTGGCCGATACACCAGTTCCATTGGCCCAGCCATACGTTCCCGGCATGCCAGCGACAGTCGAAACCACGCCCCCAGCCGTGATTTTCCGAATCGTCGCATTCCCTTTGTCCGCGACATAGAGACTGCCCGCCGCGTCAATAGCGAGTGCGCTGGGTTCGCAAAACCGTGCGGCGGCGCCCACTCCGTCGGTATTGCTGCACTGTCGGTATGCTCCGGCGATGGTTGTGACGACGCCCGCAGGTGTGATTTTTCGAATCAGGTCATTAAAGGTATCTGCTACATACAAGTTATCGTTACTATCGATCGCCAATCCCCCGGGCGCCCCAAACCTGGCCGCCGTCCCCGTGCCGTCGGCATAGCCCCAGGCCCCCTGTTGACCCGCAAAAATGGTAACGACGCCGGAAGACGTTATTTTTTGCACCACTTGACTGCCGGCGTCCGTAACGAAGACATTGCCAGCACTATCCAAGGCAATGCCGCTAGGCATTTCAAAGTAAACCATTGTGTCGGTCGTGCCTACATTGCTACCCGAGTTAAGCACCGGTCTTCCCGCCAAGATCGTTGTCGTGCCGTTGGAAGCAACCTTGAAGATGCCGGATCCATCTGCCACATATAGCGTGCCGGATGCATCCATCGCAACGGCCGCAGGTGAAAAAAGAAGGCTATCGCCCGGCTCCATGTTACCGGCAAATAAACTGATGCCGGTAGTGGCTTGAACAAGATTGTTGATTGTCGAATTAACGGTTTGTGCAAACGACGTGATGTTGGTATTGGCATCGACTTGGCCCAGCATGCTGCGGGCAATTCCCGCCGCTGCGGCGCCACTATAGGCGGAGGTCACCCCCTGGCTCGCCACCTGTGCGGTAAATGCGGCCGCAACCGCCAACCGGTTATTGATCAGTTGCGTATCGGTCTGTCCCTGTGCCGTTGAATTGGCAAGGGCGCCCGCCATGATGGCCAACGCCGCATCACCCTTGCTCAGCGCGCCGCTGTCGATTGCATTCGACCAGTAGGCCAACCCGTCGGACTGCGGCGCACGGCCCAGCACGTGCTGGAACACTGCGCTGACGAAATCCTGCGTGCCGCCACCGCCGTACAGCGTCTGCGATTCCTTGCTCGCGCCGAAGCTGTCGATCAGGGATTGCAACGCCGGATTGCTCGCATAGGCGGCAGTCAGGCTTTCAATGTTGGTCGGCGCGCCTGCCGCAGCCAAGGCGCTCTCGAAATTGGCCAGTCCGGCCGGATCGGCCGGGCGGCCGAAATAGGCGATGTACAGTTCCTGCACTTCGGTCGCATACGGGGACGATGCTTCCTTGCCCACGCGATTCAATTGCTTGTCCTGTTCGGCGCTCTGCCCATGGGAGGAACCGCCGCAACCACCAATGGCAAATCCAGCAATCAAAACTGAAAAGACGCGCAAGGAAGTCCGCAACATGAGAATTGTCCCAATTCCGAGAAATGGCAATATTAGCCAAAAAATAGTGCGTTGTGGATCAACTTGAGGGCGGATAAGCGAATTTTGGGGGTTCCCGACAAAAATTGCCCTCAGCGACGCGTGGGCACAAAAAAAAGCCCTGCTTTCGCAGGGCCAGCGCTTCCCCCCAGGATAGTTCGCCGGGAACGCTTGAACCGTTCCCGGCCTTCTCTTGCTTCTTGCTCGATTCTTACTCGACCAGTTTGCCCTTGGTGAGCAGTGACTGGATGATCTGCGCGTCGGTCAGTGTGCCACCGCTATGAACCAGGTCCACGGCGGAGAGGTTGATCTGCATCGTGTCGGCCGATGCCGAGTAGCCCGACGCATACCCGCCCGTGGCGCTGATGTGCACCGTAGTCGTCGTCACGCCGGCCGACGTCGAGGTCGTGAAGTGCAGGTAGTTCGTGATGTTCGACGAGGTGGCGCCTTGCAGCAGGTCGGCCAGGTTCAAGACGTCACCGCCGTTGGACGACGTATTGCTGTTGAAGCCGGAAATCGACTGCGTGCTCGGCGTGCCGGCCGTACCGTTGGCGCCGAGTTCGAAGCGGAAGGTTTCGCCGCCCACGATTTCGGTCAACGAATTGCTGCCGGAGTAGATTTCGGACGTGGTCGCGGTCAGGGACGACACGTTGTGCGTATCGGTGACGGTGGCGCTGACGGTGACGACCGAGGTGGACGAGCTGGCCGTCAGCGGTAGCGTGATCACGCCGCCGCTGTAGGTGTGTGCGGTACCTGAGCCGTCGATCAGGTTGCCGCCGCTGATGTGCATGGTCAGGTTGGTGCCGTCGCTGCCGACTACGTGCACGGTACCGCCGGCCGTCAGGATGGCCTGGTCGGCACTGTCGAGGGTGACGCTGGCGTTGGGCTCGACCGTGTAGTAGCCGCCCGATACGGTCGTGCTGACGGTGGCGGCGCCCGAACTGTTGGCCGCGGTGGTCGTGATCGAGGTGGTCGACGATGTCGTCACTTCCGTGTTGACGTAGATGCCGGCGCTGTTCAAGGCGGCGACGCTGGGCACGATGTCGAAGTTTGCCGTGGAGAGGGCAACGGCGGTGGCGCCGTTGTCGCTGACGTTGACCGCGTAGTCGCCCGGGCCGCTCTGGTTGTCGTGATAGGCGGCAATGGTGTACCAGCCCGACACGGCGGCAGTGAACGTGCCGGATACTGTGGCGCCGCCGTTCAGCCCCCATGTGGTGTCGAACATGAGCTTGCCGCCGACGGCCACGCCGAAGGAATCGTCGGCGGTGCCGCTGAAGGTGTAAGTATGGCCGGCTTGCAGGTAGATGAGGCCTGTGGTTTCGCTGGCCGTACCGGCCGTAACGCTGGCGTTGGACAGGTTGGTGGTGGTCGTCGTCGAGGTCGGCGTCTGCGTGGTCGCGTTGAGCGTGTTGATCAGGGTGCCTGGGTTCGTGCCGTCGCCGTTGTTGCCCTTCGTGGTGTACAGCGTGTTGTTGATGGTCGTGTTGTTGACCCACTGCTCGACGCTCAACCCACTCGAGGTCACGCCGGGGAAGGTAATTGCCACGGCGGGTGTATCGATCACGTCCTGTTGCGCCGTGGCCGTGTTCGATGACGACGACACGTTGCCGCCCTTGTCGGTCACGGTGGCGGTAACAGCGATGCTGTTGCCGTTGCCGGGCGCGGTTTCGGACAGTGTGATGACGCCTCCGCTGTACGAATAGGCGTTACCGGACCCGTCGACAAGGCTGCCGCCGCTCATGTGCAGATTGAGATTGGTCGTGGTGCCGTCGTCGACCACCTTCACCTGCACCGACCCGCCGCCGGACAGATAGGTCTGGTCGGCGGCGTTGAGCGTGACGGTGGCGGTCACGGTGGCGGCGCCGTTCAATTCGGCGGCGCTGATGTAGCCGTCGGAATTGGCGTCGGTCGTGATCGACGTGGTGGGTGCGGCCGGAATGTCGAGATCTTCGGTCGCCGAGGCCTGCCCTTGCGTCGAGACATTGCCGGCCAGGTCGGTCTCGGTCGCTGTGACGGTGATGGCGTTGCCGTTGCCCGGTGCCGCTTCGGTCAGGGTGATCACGCCGCCGCTGTAGCTGTAGGTATTGCCGGAACCATCGACCAGATTGCCGCCGCTCATGTGCAAATTGAGATTGCTCGTCGTGCCGTCGTCCACTACGGTCACCTGCACCGACCCGCCATTGCTCAGGTCGGTCTGGCCGGCGGCACCGAGGGTAACCGTGGCTTTCACGGTGGTGGAACCATTGAGCTCGGCGCTGGAGATGTAACCGTTGGAATCGGCATCGGTGGTAATCGCCACGACCGGCGCCGCCGGTGCCGTGATGTCTTCCTTGGCGGTGGCGCTGCTTGATGTCGAAACATTGCCGGCGGCATCGGTTTCGGTTGCGCTGACGGTGATGCTGTTGCCATCGCCGGGCGCGGCCTCGGTCAGGGTGATGACGCCGCCGCTGTAGCCGTAGGTGTTGCCCGAAGCATCGACCAGATTCGCACCGCTCATGTGCAGATTGAGATTGGTCGTCGTGCCGTCGTCAACCACGGTCACTTGCACCGAACCGCCATTGGCGAGATCGGTCTGGCCTGCTGCGTTCAAGGTCACCGAGGCATTCACGGTCGATGCGCCGTTCAGTTCGGTGCTGCTGATGTAGCCGTCGTGATTGGCATCGGTGGTGATGGCCACCGTCGGCGCGCCCGGCGCCGTGAGGTCTTCCTTGGCTGCGGCGCTGCCCGAGGTTGAGACGTTGCCGGCGGCATCGGTTTCGGTTGCGCTGACGGTGATGCTGTTGCCATTGCCGGGCGCGGCCTCGGTCAGCGTGATCACGCCGCCGCTGTAGCTGTAGGTGTTGCCCGAGCCATCGACCAGATTGCCGCCGCTCATGTGCAGGTTGAG
>FTKD01000090.1_pt7 | contig 15709 bp, 14 predicted proteins | sample 1658191 | NCBI WGS metagenome assembly FTKD01 (sample SAMEA3914808, study PRJEB12502) | metagenome | biome: forest; material: soil | place: Canada | collected 2011-08-03 | depth 0.3 m
CGACCAGGCGGCGCAGCTCGCCGGCCATGACGTCGTGCGTGTCGGTGAGCTGGCCGGCGTAGATCGCATCCGCGTAGGTCTTCATCGCGTCGACGACGATCGCCAGCGCGTCCTGGTTGTCCTGCAACGTGGCGCGCGTGAGCACCTGCAGTTTTTCCTCCGTCGCCATGGCCGCGGCGGCGCGCGCGATCTTGCTGGCGGCGCTCAGCTTGGTGCTGTCGAACAGCGGCGTGCCGTCGTGCGCGGCGAGCTTGGCGGCGGCGCCGGAGACGTTGCGGATGTCGCCGTCGAAGGCCGTCGCCTTCGCGCCCGACACCTTCGCCAGCGCCGTGGCGTACTCGGCCAGCGCCTGGCCGAACAGCGCCGCGGTGGCGCCGGCTTCCTTCAGCGACCCGCACTCGCGCGCGGCATCGCGTTGCGCGGCGGCGTCGTCGAACGCGCCCGCGTTGCCGAGGGCGATGTAGCGCTGGCGTTGCTCGCAACTGGCGGCCATGCCCGTCGCGAACGGCTTGTAGGCGGTGGCGAGGTGGTTGGCGGCGGCGCCGAAATCGGCCACGGGCTGCATCTGCGCGGCGCAGCCTCCCAGCAAGGGCAGCACGATCGCGGCCAGCGACCATGAAGCGCGGAGGCGGTTCGACATGGGCAACTCCGGCAGGGCTTGTTGTAATGGCGGGGAGTCTACGATCGCGGGGCGCTGCGTGCACCCGCCGTCCTGGGGGGTACGACCTGCGCGTGCCGCAGAATGCAACGTCCTGAACCTTCCGGAGACCGCTTCCATGATCGACCATACCGGCGTCACCGTCAGCGATTTCGCCGCCAGCAAGGCCTTCTACAGTGCGGCGCTGGGCGCCATCGGCTATGCGAAGCTGATGGAGTTCGGCCGCGAGATCACCGGCTCCACGTCGGTGGCCGGTTTCGGCGAGCCGCCCAAGCCCGATTTCTGGATCTACGCCGGCACGCCGAACCGGCCCGCGATCCACATCGCGTTTCGCGTGGCCACCCGGGCGCAGGTGCGCGCGTTCCACGCGGCCGCGCTCGCCGCCGGCGGCACCGACAACGGTGCACCCGGCCTCCGTGCGCACTACCACCCGAATTACTATGGTGCCTTCGTGCACGACCCGGACGGCCACAACATCGAGGCCGTCTGCCATGACCCCGAGGATCACTCATGAAGCTTTCACTGCCGCGCGGCCTGATCGCGCTCACGCTCGCCACCCTCGCCTTCTCGGCCCGCGCCGACGAGATCCAGGTGGCCGTCGCCGCCAACTTCTCGGCCGCCGCGCAGAAGATCGCCGCGCAGTTCGAGCATGACACCGGCAACACGGTGAAGCTGTCGTTCGGGGCCACCGGCAAGTTCTACGCGCAGATCACCGCGGGCGCGCCGTTCGACGTGCTGCTGGCCGCCGACCAGTCCACGCCGGAGAAGCTGGTCGCCGAAGGCAAGGGCATCGCCGCCACGCGCCACACGTACGCGATCGGCAAGCTGGTGCTGTGGTCGGCCGATCCGGCGCTGGTGGATCGCGACGGCGACGTGCTGAAGTCCACGCAGTGGAAGCACCTGTCGGTGGCCGACGCCAAGCTGGCGCCCTACGGCCAGGCGGCCAAGGAGACACTGGCCCAGTTGAAGCTCACCGACGCCGTGCAGTCGCGCGTCGTCACCGCCGAGAACATCGGCCAGGCCTACCAGTTCGTGCAGACCGGCAACGCCGAACTCGGCTTCGTCGCCCTCGGACAGGTGCAGCCGCCGGACGGCTCCCCGGTGCGCGGCTCGATGTGGCTGGTGCCCGACAACCTGTACACGCCGATCAGGCAGGACGCCGTGGTGATCGCCGCCAGCAAGGCCCGCGCCGCGGCCACCGCGTTCGTGGACTACCTCGCGAGCGACAAGGCCCGCGTCGTGATCAAGGCCTACGGCTACAGCTGGTAAGGCGTTGAACGCGGTGGAAGTCGATTGGGCCGCCGACCTGCAGGCGGTGGCGCTGACGCTCAAGCTCGCGTTCGTCGTCACGCTGCTGCTGCTGGCCATCGGCACGCCGCTCGCCTGGTGGCTGGCGCACACGCGCTCGCGCTGTAAGGCGCCGCTGGCCGCGCTGGTCGCGCTGCCGCTGGTGTTGCCGCCCACGGTGCTGGGCTTCTACCTGTTGATGCTGATGGGCCCGCACGGCCTGGTCGGCCAGGCCACGCTGGCGCTGGGCATCGGGCTGCTGCCGTTCAGCTTCGCGGGCTTGGTGATCGCGTCGATGCTGTACTCGATGCCCTTCGTCGTGCAACCGCTGCAGACGGCGTTCGAGGCCATCGGCGCGCGGCCGCTCGAGGCCGCGGCCACGCTGCGCGCCGGGCCGTGGGAGCGCTTCGTGCACGTCGCGCTGCCGCTCGCACGCCGCGGCGTGATCACGGCCGCGGTGCTGGGCTTCGCGCACACCGTGGGCGAGTTCGGCGTCGTGCTGATGATAGGCGGCAACATTCCCGGCGCCACGCGCGTGATCTCCACGCAGTTGTACAGCCACGTCGAGGCCCTCGAATACCCGGCGGCGCATCGCCTCGCGGCAGTCCTCCTGCTGTTCAGCTTCGCGGTGCTGCTGTGGGTCTATCGACTCAGTCCCAGGGGTGCGCTGCTCGCGGCCACCCCGCCCGACGGCGCGGCGCGGCCATGATCGAAGCCTCGCTGCAGCTCACGCGCGGAGCGTTCGCGCTGGACGTGGCGCTCACGCTGCCCGCACGCGGCGTCAGCGCGCTGTTCGGGCCATCGGGCTGCGGCAAGACGACGCTGCTGCGCTGCCTCGCGGGGCTCGAGCGCGCACCGGGCGGGCGCGTCGTCGTCGACGGCGAGGTCTGGCAGGACGACGCGGCCGGCGTGTTCGTGCCGACCCATCGCCGGGCGGTGGGCGTCGTGTTCCAGGAGGCCAGCCTGTTCGAGCACCTGGACGTGCGCGCCAACGTCGAATTCGGCTGGAAGCGCTTGGCGCCGGCCGAACGCCGCGTCTCGATCGCCGACGCCGTCGCGTGGACCGGCATCGAGTCGCTGCTGCAACGCGCGACCCCCGGCCTGTCCGGCGGCGAACGCCAGCGCGTCGCGATCGCCCGCGCGCTGGCCGTCAGTCCGCGCCTGCTGTTGATGGACGAGCCGCTCGCCGCGCTCGACGCCGCGCGCAAGGCCGAGATCCTGCCGGCGATCGAGCGCCTGAATACCCTGTCGGGTATCACCATCGTCTACGTCAGCCACGCCATCGCCGAGGTCGCGCGCCTGGCCGACCACGTGGTGCTGATGGAGGCCGGCAAGACGACCGCGTCCGGCCCGGTCGCCGAATTGCTGAGCCGGCTGGACCTGCCGCTGCCGCCCGGCGAGGATGCCGGCGTGGTGCTGCAAGGCGAGGTCGGCGCGCTCGACGCGGAGTGGCAGCTGGCCCGCCTCGACGTGCCCGGCGCCGCGTTCTGGACCCGCGACCCGGCGCTGCCGCCGGGCCACCGCATCCGGCTGCGCGTGCTGGCGCGCGACGTCTCGCTGAGCCTCGTCGCGCAGCCCGAAAGCAGCATCGTCAACCAGATCCCGTGCACAGTCGAAGCCATCGCCGACGACACGCATCCGTCGCAGGTGCTCGTACGGCTGCGCACGCGCCCGGGCGCCAGCGCGCTGCTCGCGCGCGTGACGCGGCGCTCCGCGCAGGCGCTCGCGCTCGCGCCGGGCCAGGCGGTGTGGGCGATGGTGAAGTCGGTCGCGTTGCTGGACTGACATTTCCGCTGCGGCGGCAATCGGCCCGATGCGAGGGCGGCCCGGCGTTCAGGAAACACGGGCCTGACCGTCTGGCGTATCGTCAGGGAAGAGCGAGAGACGACATGACCCAGACCCCCGCACCCGAGCTGATCCTCCACGGAGGCCGCTTCACCACGCTGGACAGGCGCAACCCCGTCGCCCAGGCCGTCGCCATCCAGGGCGGCCGCTTCGTCGGCGTGGGCGACGACGCCAGCGTGATGGCGCTGGCCGGGCCGGCCACGCGCGTGATCAACCTGCACGGCGCGTCCGCGCTGCCCGGCCTGATCGACAACCATTCGCACGTGATCCGCGGCGGCCTGAACTACAACATGGAGCTGCGCTGGGACGGCGTGCGCAGCCTGGCCGACGCGATGAGCATGCTCGAGCGCCAGGTGGCGATCACGCCGGCGCCGCAATGGGTGCGCGTGGTGGGCGGCTTCACCGAGCACCAGTTCGTCGAGAAGCGGCTGCCGACGACAGCCGAGCTCAACGCCGTCGCGCCCGACACCCCCGTCTTCATCCTGCACCTCTACGACCGCGCGCTGCTCAACGGCGCCGCGCTGCGCGCCGTCGGCTACACGCGCGACACGCCGGAGCCGCCCGGGGGTCAGATCCTGCGCGATGGCGACGGCAACCCCACGGGCCTGCTGCTGGCCAAGCCGAATGCGTCCATCCTGTACGCGACGCTGGGCAAGGGCCCGAAGCTGCCCGTCGACTACCAGCGCAACTCGACGCGCCACTTCATGCGCGAGCTGAACCGGCTCGGCGTCACGGGCGTGATCGACGCCGGCGGCGGCGCGCAGAACTGGCCGGACGACTACCAGGTGATCCAGGATCTCGAGGCCGCCGGCGAGCTGACGGTGCGCTTCGCCTACAACCTGTTCACGCAGAAGCCGAAGCAGGAGAAACAGGACTTCCTGGACTGGACGGCCTCGACCACCTACAAGCAGGGCAGCGACTACTTCCGCCACAACGGCGCCGGCGAGATGCTCGTGTTCTCGGCCGCCGATTTCGAGGACTTCCGGGTGCCGCGCCCCGACCTGCCCGAACAGATGGAGGGCGAGCTCGAAGAGGTCGTGCGCATCCTCGCGCAGAACCGCTGGCCGTGGCGCCTGCACGCGACCTACGACGAGACGATCAGCCGTTCGCTGGACGTGTTCGAACGCGTGAACAAGGACATCCCGCTCGCGGGCCTGAACTGGTTCTTCGACCACGCCGAGACGATCTCCGACCGCTCGATCGACCGCATCGCGGCACTCGGCGGCGGCGTCGCCGTGCAACACCGCATGGCCTACCAGGGCGAGTACTTCGTCGAGCGCTACGGCGCGCGCGCAGCCGAGGCCACGCCGCCGATCGCCAAGATGCTGGCGCGCGGCCTCAAGGTGTCCGCGGGCACCGACGCCACGCGCGTCGCGTCGTACAACCCGTGGGTGTCGCTCGCGTGGATGATCACCGGCAGGACGGTGGGTGGCCTGCAGCTCACGCCGCAACGCAACTGCCTGGATCGCGAGACGGCGCTGCGCATGTGGACCGAGAACGTCACCTGGTTCTCCGACGAAGAGGGCAAGAAGGGCCGCATCGAGGTCGGACAGCTGGCCGATCTCGTCGTGCCCGATCGCGACTTCTTCGCGTGCGCCGAGGCCGACATCGCCGACATCACGTCGACACTGACCCTCGTCGGCGGCAGGATCGTCTATGCCGCCGGACGGCTGCAATCCGAGGACGGCGGCGCGTTGCCGCCCGCCATGCCCGACTGGTCGCCGGTGCGTGCTTTCGGCGGCTACGGTGCCTGGGGCGACGGCGAAGGCAAGCCCTTGCAGGCGGCCCTGAAGCGCGGCGCGGCCGGCTGCGGCTGCGACAAGCTGTGCGGCGTGCATGGCCACCGGCACGCCACGGCCTGGGCCGCGGAACTGCCGGCCTCCGATGCGAAGAGTTTCTGGGGCGCGCTGGGCTGCGCCTGCTGGGCCTGACATGCCCGACGCCGCATGAAATTCAGCGTCCCCGTCCTCCTGAGCCTCAACGCCGGCTACGTCGACACCGCCGGGTTCCTGGCGCTGCAAGGCCTGTTCACCGCGCACGTCACCGGCAACTTCGTGACGCTGGGCGCCGCGCTGGTGTTGGGCACCTCGGGCGTGCTGGCCAAGCTGCTGGCGCTGCCGGTGTTCTGCGCCGTCATCCTGTCGACGCGCCTGCTCGCGCCGTCGCTGCCCGGGCTGGGCCTGCCGGTGCTGCGCACCATGCTGTGGCTGAAGCTGATCCTGCTCGCCGCGGGCGCCGCAATGGCCATCGCGATCGGGCCCGGGCACCCGGCCAGCGAGCCCGCGATGGTCGTCACCGGCATGCTGCTGGTGGCCGCGATGGCGATCCAGAACGCCGTCTCGCGCATCCACCTCGGCGCATCCCCGCCCACCACGCTGATGACGGGCACCACCACGCAGATGATGATCGACCTCGCCGATCTGTGGCGCGGCCTGCGGGCCGAAGAGCGCGCCGCGGCAACGGGGCGGCTGGCGCGGATGGGTGCCAACGTCGGTGCCTTCGCGGGCGGGTGCGCGGCGGGCGCGATCCTGTTCAGCCAGATCAAGATGGGGTGCTTCGTCGTGCCGCCGCTGCTGGCCGTCGTGCCGCTGCTGCTGGACGCGACGAAGGAAAAGCCGGCGGCGTGACACGCGCAGGCAGGCGCTGACGCTTCGCACGGGCCGCGCGACGCCAGGCCTTTTTTCGGCCGAATCGCGCGCGCCGCGATGCATCCACGGGCCCTTCGCGGCGCGGCGGAACAACAAAAACTGTCGTCAAGCTGTCTAAAAGACGAGCGCGCGCCCACTTTTCCTTGTTGAGCATGCACCGGCCGGATACAGTTCAGGAACTTGAGTGCGAATCAATCGCAATTGCACTATCAATTCCATGCGCACGGCAACCCGGCCGGGCGGAGCACACAAAGACCATGAACGTTCTTGGCTTCGGTTCAGGATCTCGGCCAAGAGGGCTGGGGCTCGCGATCCTCCTCGCCGGCCTGCTCGCAGGCTGCGGCGGCGGCGGCGACGCCGCCCCGCCGGCGACCGGCGGCAGCGCGTCGACGCTGTCGGCCGCCGCGCAACTGGGCGAGAAGATCTTCGTGGACACGGCGTTGTCGGCCTCCGGCCAGCAGTCGTGCGCCAGCTGCCACGTCCAGCAGTTCGCATTCACGGCTGACCCCACCGCCAGCGGCCCGGACCACGGCTCGCCCGTGCCGCTCGGCGGCCCGGCCATGAATCAGTCCGGCTTCCGCAACACGCCGTCGCTGATGTACCTGGCGTACACGCCGAACTTCTACTTCGCCGCGGACGGCAGCCCGCATGGCGGCTTCTTCCGCGACGGGCGCGCGGCGACGTTGGCCGCCCAGGCGATCATGCCGTTCACGACGGCGTTCGAGATGGCCAACGCCGACGCGCCGGCCGTCATCGCCAAGCTGAAGACCCGCCCCTACCTGGCCGACTTCGTGACGCTGTACGGCAGCGCCGTGCTCGACGATCCGACGACCGCGCTGGCGCGCATCGGCCAGGCGCTGGCGGCCTTCGAATCCGAGAATCCCGACTTCCGCGCGTTCTCGAGCAAGTACGACTATTTCCAGAAGGGCCAGGCCCGGCTCACGGCGCAGGAGCAGCGCGGCCTGGCGCTGTTCAACGATTCGTCCAAGGGCAATTGCAACGCGTGCCATCCCAGCACGTCGGCGGACGGCAAGACACCGCCGCTGTTCACCGACTTCAGCTTCGACAACCTCGGCGTGCCGCGCAACAGCGCGATGCCCGCCAACGCCGGCGCGTCCGCACCCGACTACACCCCTGTCGACAGCGACGACGGCGTGCAGACCTACTACGACCTGGGCGTCTGCGGACCGTTCCGGGCGCAGACCAGGAACCTGTTCAGCCTCTGCGGCGGGTTCAAGGTGCCCACGCTGCGCAACATCGCGCTGACCGGCCCGTACTTCCACAACGGCCGCTTCGCCACGCTGCAGGACGCGATCGGCTTCTACGTGCGACGCGACACCAACCCCGAGGAGTGGTACCCCACCGCGGACGACGGCAGCGTCACCAAGTTCGACGACCTGCCCGCGGTCTACGGCGGCCAGTTCGTCGTGCAAGCCGGCGTCGTGGGCAGCGACAAGGGCTATCTCGGCAACGTCAACACGCTCGAGATTCCGTACAACCGGCTGATCGGCGACGCGCCGGCGCTATCGGTCGACGACATCAACGACGTCATCACGTTCCTGTGCACGTTGACCGACGGCTACGACCCGACCCACCCGGGCGCGCAAGTGCTGCCCGCGCAATGCCAGGCCGCCGCCAGCGCCGCGGCCGCTCCGAAAAACTCTACAAGTCGATGAACAGCATGAAAAACACCCCCGTCGCCATCGCCGCCCTCACCCTGTGCCTGCTGGCGTCGGCGCACGCCGCCGATCCGTCACCCGACATCGCGGAAAAGCTCGCCCAGCAGATCGGCCAGATGCAGCAGCAGCTGGACGCGATGAAGCAGGAACTCGCGCGCATCAAGGCGCAGAACGACGTGCTGGCGGCCCAGCAGCAGGCCACGCAGGCGAAGCTCGCGGCGCCGGCGCCCGTCGTGGCCGCCGCGCCCGTGCCGGCGCCCGTCAGCGGCATCTCGCCCGACCTGGGCCTGTGGGGCTACGGCGAGATCTATTACACGCATCCGACGAAAGACTCGAAGCTGACCCAGGCCGACCTGGCGCGTGCCGTGTTCGGCATCGGCTACCGCTTCGACGAGCGCACGAACTTCAACTCCGAGTTCGAGGTCGAGCATGCGGTGGCGTCCGCCAGCGACGCCGGCGAATTCGAGGTCGAGCAGTTCTACGTCGACCACCAGCTGACCGACACGGCCAACGTCAAGGCCGGCCTGTTCCTGATGCCGGCCGGCCTGCTCAACGAGCACCACGAGCCGACGGCCTACTACGGCGTCCAGCGCAACTTCGTCGAGACGCTGATCATCCCGAGCACGTGGCGCGAAGGCGGCGTGGGCTTCCACGGCAACAACGACATCGGCCTCGGCTGGGACGTGGGCATCACCACCGGCTTGAACCTCGGTGGGTGGAACAACAGCCCCGAGGATCCGCAGTACCGCACCGCGCTGGAGCTGGAAGACAACAACGTGGCGCCGATGCAGGCCATGCACCAGGAGCTCCAGCTCGCGAACGCGCAGCACCTGGCGCAGTACGCGGCGCTGAACTACACCGGCGTGCCGGGCCTGCTGGTGGGCGGTTTCGCGTTCACCGGCGACCTGGCGCTGCCCGAGGTGCCTGCCAACCTGCCGCAATCGCGCCTCACGCTGTGGGAGGCGCATGCGCGCTGGACGCCGGGCAACGCCGACATCTCGGCCGTCTACGCGCACGGCTCGATCTCCAAGACCGCGACGTACAACCTGGACAACACCGGCGTCTCGAATCCGATCCCGGCGTCGTTCCTGGGCTACTACGTGCAGGGCGCCTATACGCTGTGGCAGGAGGGTGGCTACAAGCTCAGCCCGTTCGTGCGCTGGGAACACTACGACATGGCCGCGAGCTATGCGGGCATCGCCCCGGGCTTTTCGACCACGCCCACCGGCCTCGCGTCGGACGGCAAGCCCTGGCCGCAGCCGCACGATCGCGTCTGGACGGCCGGCGCCAACTTCAACCTCAACCCGCACGTGGTGCTGAAGGCCGACTACCAGCGCTTCACGACCAACACGGACCTGACGCGCTTCGACCTGGGCCTGGGCGTCGCGTTCTGACAAAAAAAGGATCGCCGCAGCGATCCCTTTTCGGCGCGCGAGGCGTCTTACTTGTGATTGGCGGCTTCGGCCGCCATCTTCATTTCCTGCTCGGCCTCGTGCAGCAGCTTCTCGGCCTTGGCCGCGTGGCCGTGCATGTCGTACTCGTTGGCCGCCTGCGCGGCCTTCATCTTCTCGATTGCCGTCTGCGCGGCTTCGCGCGCGGCGATGATGTTCGGATGGCCGGCTTCCGGACCGGCGTAGGCGGTACCTGCCGCGATCAGGGCCGTGCCGAGGGCGGCCAACGTCAGCGTCGTCTTGAAGGTGAAGGTCATGTGTGTCTCCTGTGAGGCGGGTCCGCTCGCCGGTGTGGACGTGTACGGACTACCGGGACAACGCCGGCGTCCCCCGGACCGAGGACAGCGAAAGCCCTGATTCCTGAAGCCGGGCTTGCATGGGACGGTACCGCGTCCAATGCGCGTTCTGCGGACACGTTATTGGTGTGAACAGGCCTCAGTCGCGCGCCGGATACCCGGTGATGTCGCGAATGCGCGCATACAGCGGCGCCAGACGCGGATACATCTTCTGGTAGACCTGCTCATACAGCTGGTCGTAGAGCGCTGCGTTCTTCAAGTCGGGCTCGAAGGTACGCGCCACGCGCGTCATCGCGCGCACGGCGGTGGGGAAGTCCGCGTGCAGGCCCAGGCCCACGGCGCAGTCGACGGCGGCGCCGAGGCCGCTGGTCTCGTGGACGTGCGGACGGCTGGCGGGCAGGCGGAAGATGTCGGCCGTCAGTTGCAGCGCGGCGTCGGACTGCGAGCCGCCGCCCGACACGCGCAGCTCGGTGAGCGGCACCCTGGTCTTTCTCTCGATGCGCTCGCGGCCGTCGCGCAGCGCGTAGCCCAGGCCCTCGAGGATCGCGCGGTACACGTGCGCCCGCGTGTGCGCGTCGCCGAAGCCGATGATCGCGCCCTTGGCGTCGGGGCCGGGATGGCGGATGCCGGGCGTCCAGTACGGTTGCAGGATCAGGCCCAGCGAGCCGGGTGGCACCGCGGCCACCAGTTCGTCGAGCAAGGCCTCCGGCGCCACGCCGCGCTCGGCCGCGGCGCTGCGCTCGCGGTCGCCGAACTGTTCCTTGAACCAGCGCACCATCCAGTAGCCGCGAAAGATCTGCACTTCGCTGTCGTAGTGGCCGGGCAGCGCGGCCGGGTACGGCGGCACGAACGACAGCGCCTCGGCATACTGGCGCGTGCAGACGTTGATGGTGGCCGTGGTGCCGTACGAGATGCCGCCGACGTTCGGTTCCAGGCAGCCCGAACCGAGTACTTCGCAGGCCTTGTCGGCCGCGGCGGCGATCACGGGCACGCCGGCCGGGATACCCGTGGCCGTACTGGCCGCGGCGCTCACGCGTCCGAGCACCGAGCCCACCGGCAGCAGATCGGGCAACTGCTCGCGACGGATCGCCAGGCCCTGCCATTTCCAGTCGGACGGCTTGGCCCACGCGTGGGCCTTGAAGTCGAACGGCACGTAGCCCACCTGCGAGCCGATCGAGTCGACGAACTCGCCGGTCAGCTTCCAGTTCAGCAGCCCCGACAGCAGCAGCACCTTGTGCGTGCGCGCCCAGGCCGCGGGCTCGTGTTCGGCCCACCAGTTGACCTCGGCTTCGCGCTGGAAGTAGCGCACCGTGTCGCCCACCCCCGCGAGACGGAACGCCGCGCGCCAGGCCGCGCCGATCGTCGGCACCTTCGCGGCGCGGCGCTGGTCCAGCCAGATCAGCGCCGGCAGCGCGGCGGAGCCGTCGGCGGCGATGGGCATGATCGTGCCGCGCTGCGTGGTCACCGTGACGCCGCGCACCGCGGCCGCCAATTCGGGACGCTCCAGCCACAGCTGGCGGCAGGCGCGCGTGCAAGCGGCCCAGAAGCCTTCGACGTCGTGGGCCATCCAGCCCGGCTGCTCGATGACGTAGTCGTCCAGCGCCACCTGCGACTTCGCGACGAGGTTGCCGCGCGCATCGAACAGCAGCGCACGCGCGCTCTGCGTGCCGCAGTCGACAGCGAGCAACAGGTCGTCGGGGCGGGCAGTCGTCATGGGGTGGGCACCGTGTAGCACTGCGCGATGATGTGCGCGTAGCGGTCGCATTGATCGCGCCATTCGCCACCGGACCAGCCCAGCGCCTCGCGGGCGACGGGTTCCAGGCGCGGCAGCAACTCCGCGCCGCCGGCGGGCAGCAACAGGCCCAGGCGCGTGCGGCGCAGCAGCAGGTCGTCGAGGAAGCGCACCTGCTCGTGGCGCAGCGCCCAGTGCAGTTCGGCCCACGGCGTGGCGGTGCCGGCCACCGTCTCGAAGTCGGCCGGCGCGGCCTCGCGCAACAGCGCCTGCGCCTGGTGGCCGTAGCGACCGAGCAGGCGGCTGCGCAGGCCGTGCGGCAGCGCCGCCAGCGCGGGCGATTCGATTTGCGGCGCGAAGATGGGGTCGGCCGTGCGGTAGTCGAAGCCGCCGAGCCGAGCCGATGCGGCGAGGTACGGCGCGGCATGGCGCAGCGCATCGAGCGCGTTGACGCGGAACGTGGTCAGCTTGCCGCCGGTGACGGTGATCAGGCCCTGTTCGTCGCGCACGACGTGCTCGCGCGGCGCCTTCGACGGATCGCCGCCGCCGGCGCGGTCGTCGACCACCGGACGCACGCCGGCGAAGCTGCAGATCGCGTCGGCGGCGCGCAGGTCCAGGCGCGGGAACGCGTGGCGCAGCGCCTCGATCAGGTAGGCCGTCTCGGTGGCGGCGATGCGCGGTTCGACGTCGGGGTCGTCGTGGTGGTCGAGGTCGGTGGTGCCCACCAGCGCCACGCCTTCCCACGGCGTCGCGAACACCGGCCGGCCGTCGCGCGGATGCAGCAGGCTCACCGACTGCGCCACCGGCAGCTTCCACAACGGGAACACCAGATGGCTGCCGCGCAACGGGCGCAGCATCGGCGCGCCGAGGCCGCTGCGCAGGCCGTCGGCCCAGAAGCCGGTGGCGTTGACGACGCAGCGCGCCCGCACGTGGCCGGTGAAGCCCGCACCCTCGATGCGCGCGCCGACGACCGTGCCCGGCTTCACGCCGGCGTCGCCCGGCTTGGCCAGCGACGACAGCGGCACGTCGACATCGCCCGCGCGCAGCAGCGACTTCACGGCCGCGCGGTTGTAGACGCGCGCCCCGTGCCGTTGCGCCTCCTGCAGCACGCGCATCACCAGGCGCGAGTCGTCGGTCTTCGCATCGAGATAGCTGGACGCGCCGAGCAGCTGGTCGGTCGCCATGTGCGGCGCGAGCATGCGCACCTGCGCGGGCGTGTGGAACGCGCGCGTGCGCTGGTGCGCCATCGCGTCGTAGATCGCCAGCCCGGCGGCGAGCGTGCGCCGGCTCGGCGAGCGGCCGTCGTAGTGGCCGAGAAGAAAGCGTTGCGGCTCGACCAGGCCCGGCGCGTCCTGCAGCAGGCGGCCGCGCTCGCGCACCGATTCGCGCGTGAGGCCGAACGCGCCTTCGCGCAGGTAGCGCAGTCCGCCGTGGACCAGCTTGGAGGAGCGCGACGAGCTGCCCCAGGCGAAGTCGCGCGCCTCGACCAGCATCACGGCAATGCCGCGGCGCGACGCCTCCAGCGCCACGCCGGCGCCGGCGATGCCGCCGCCGATCACGAGCAGGTCGACATCGGTCATCGGAGAGCGCGTGCGAACGCGAGACCGCGACGCGCGCTCACTCCGCGTCCCCCAGCAGGTTGCCGCGCGCCATCACGCCGTGCGGATCGAACTCGCGCACCATCGCGGCGATGGCCGACATGCCGGTCGCGCCCTTCTCGGCCGCCAGCCAGCGCGCGTGATCCTTGCCGACGCCGTGCTGGTGCGTGATGGTGCCGCCCTGCGCGACGATGGCGTCGCCCACCGCGGTCTTCAGCGATTGCCAGCGCGCCAGGGCACTGTCGTAGTCGGCGCCGATGCGGTAGACGAACGTCGAGTACACGCTGGAGCCTTGCGCGTAGACGTGCGACAGGTGCGTGTAGCAGTGCGCGCGCTCGCCGTGCTGCGCCAGAGCGGCGCGGCCGGCCGCCTCCAGCGCCTGCACCATGCCGTCCACGCGCGGCCAGTCGCACGCGGTCTCCATCGTGTCGACGGCGTAGCCGGCGTCCCACAACGCGTTGCGCAGGTACACGCCGGCGAAGCGCCGCGCCGCCCACTTCCGGCCCAGCACCGTGCCGGTGGACACGCCGCCATGCGTGCGCCAGATGGCCGCGGCGGCACGCTGCAGCGCGCGCACCTGGCTCGCGCCGGCGCCGGTGAACCCGGCGAACAGCAGACACTTGCCGTCGGCCGCGCCGCGCAGCGAGAGCCAGCGTTCGAGCCAGGCGATGGCCTTCTCGTGGCCGGCCATCTTGAGCGTGGTGAAGGTCTCGGCCGGGTTGGCCAGCCGCAGCATCGACAGTCCCAGCCGGGCCTGCGCCAGCTGGCGCACCGCGGCCAGGCCGCTGGCCCAGTCCGGGAAGAAGACGCCGACGAAGCGCTCAGCGGCCGGCGCGCGCGTGACGCGCACGCTGGCCTCGGTCAGCACGCCGATGCGGCCTTCGGAACCCAGCACCCATTCGCGCAGGTCGGGGCCGGCGGCCGACGCCGGGAACGTGGGCAGCACCCATTCGCGTTCGGGCGTCTGCAGCGTGCCGCCGGCAAACAGCTGCTCGATGCGGCCGTAGCGCGCCGACTGCTGGCCCGACGAGCGCGTGACGACCCAGCCGCCCAGGGTGGACAGCTCGAAGCTTTGCGGGAAGTGGCCCAGCGTGAAGCCGTGGGCGCGCAGTTGCGCCTCGAGGTCGGGACCGGCGACGCCCGCCTCGAAGCGCGCGAGCTGAGCCACCGGGTCGAGATCGAGCAGCCGCATCATGCGGCCCAGGTTCAGCGTCAGGACGGGTGCCGCGCCCACCGGCGTCAGGTGGCCCGCGACGCTGGTCGCGCCGCCCGACGGCAGCACCTGCACGCCGTGCTCGCGCGCCCAGGCCAGCAGCGTGCGCACCTCGGCCGAGCGGGTCGGAAACGCGACGCCGTCCGTCACGCGGCCCAGCACGCCGAAGCGCAGCCGCAGCCAGTCGTGCATGGACTGGCCGAAGCTGGCGCGCAAGCGCGTCTCGGCGCGGGTGTCGACCAAGGGATGCGGCGGCAGCCGCGACGCCTGGGCCTCGACCTGCGCCAACGCGGCGGCGAAGGGGGTGTCGGGCAGCGGCTGGCCGTCGCCGATGGACTGCGCCAGAAAGGCGCGCGCCTCGGGCTTGAGCTCCTCGTGCACGCTGGCATCGCCCCAGCCGTTCCAGCGTCGTTGTGCGGTCATCGTGGCTATACTCGTTTTTTGAAGGTCGACAGGCACGGGCGAGGCCCAGCCTGCCGCGATGGTGCACCGATCGCGCCGATCCGGCTTGTCTTTCGCCGACAGGCGAGTTGCCACAACATGCCAGTGCCGCCCGCGACGACGTCCCTCTCCCGCTCCGAAGCCGCCCTGCACGCGGACGCGCCCTGCCCGATTCCGCCGGCCGCGGACGCGCGCGTGGCGATGGCCTACGCGCAGACCGCCGTCGCCACGGCACAGGCCCGGGGCGTCACGGCCGCGGCGATCGCCGCCCACCTGGGCTGGCCGGAGGACACGCTGGCCGCGTCGCGCGACAGCCTGACCGTGGCCGAATACATCGCGCTCCTGGGCGCAGGCGACCACCTCGCCGGCGATCCGGCGTTCGGCCTGCACGCGGGCCTGCACGCGCGGCTGTCCACCTATCCGTTCTACGGCCTGGTCGTTTGCGCCTGCACGACGCTGCGCGGCGCGTTCGCCCAGACGCAGCGCTACGAAGGCCTGGCGCACGACCTCGGACGCTCGCGCCTGGACGAGCGCGGAGGCATCGCCACCTACTACTGGGACACGCCGTGGCTGGACGCCTGCACGCCCGCCGAGGCGCGCCATCTGTGCGACAGCGTGCTGGCGGGCATCCTCACCTTCGTCAGCTGGCTCGCGCACGAGCGCCTGCCGGTGCACGAGATCGGGCTGCCCTACCCCGCGCCCGACGCCGCCGTGCGCGCGGCCCACGCGCAGGTCTTCGGCCCCGCCGTCGTCTACGGCGTGCCCGTCGCCTACGGGCGCTTCGACGCCGCGCTGCTCGACCGCCCGGTGCCCAACGCCGACGGCAGCATGCTGAAGGTGCTGCAGCGCCACGCCGACGAG
>FTKD01015237.1_pt1 | contig 15675 bp, 17 predicted proteins | sample 1658191 | NCBI WGS metagenome assembly FTKD01 (sample SAMEA3914808, study PRJEB12502) | metagenome | biome: forest; material: soil | place: Canada | collected 2011-08-03 | depth 0.3 m
GGGGGAGCTTGTTTTGTGAGGTCAAGGAGGAGGAGGCCGCAGGCCGACGGGGGACACGAACAAAACAAGCTCCCCCGGTGAGTCGTGCCTGACCCAGCGCGTCCCGCAAACCAGCACCCCTCGCAAACCAGCACGCCCCGCAAATCGACGATGAACCTTTTTTCATGGGCGATCGCGTAGCTTGCGGGCCGGAACGCCGCCCCAGATCTCGTAGGCGCCCACCGATGTTGTCAGCACGGCCCCGGCCGCGATGATGGCGCCGCGGCCGATCGTCACGCCCTTGAGGACGACCACGTTGGCGCCGATCCAGACGTCCTCGGCGATCGCGATGGCGGCCTCTGCACCGTCGGCCTGGCGCGCCATCGGCACGGTCCGATCGGAGAAGCCGTGGTCGTGGTCGATGAACCGGCAGCCCGATGCGATCAGGCCATGCGCGCCCACGGAGATGGCCTGGCGGATGTTGAACTCGCAGCCGCGGCCGATGAACACGTCGTCGCCGAAACGCAGCACCGGCCCGGGACGATAGACGCCGTCGAACTTGAACGCCGAGTCCGGCTCCAGCGTGCAGCGTGCGCCGAACGCGACCTGGTGCGGCCAGGTGACGTGGATCCGCGGCAGCAAGGTGCCTGCGCCGACATGCAGGCCGGCGGCCCGCCAGAGCAGCGTCCTCGGACGGGCCACGAGCCGCTCGCGCGTCACGGCGCGCAGTCGAAACAGGACACGGGCGAAAAGGGACGACACGTCGAACGGCCCCGATGAAGCGGAGCCGGCATCATGGCCGCCTCCGGTGTCCCGGCCGTGACGGTCGAACGCCCCAGGCGACTCAGCGTGCGGCCGCGAGCGCGCGCGCCTGGTCGACCAGCATCCTGGCCACCGTCTCGAACGGCTCCATGTCCTGCTCCGCGCGGCTCATCACCACGGCGCCCTCCGCGGACGCGACCAGCGTGGTCGCGAAACGGCGCGCCTCCTTGCGCGCCAGGCCGCCCTGCTCCAGCAGTTCGGCAAGCCGTTGCCGCCAGAGCCGGAACACCTCGGCCGCGCGGTTCAGGAGCGCGGGCGAATCGGTGGCCACGGCCACGGCCAGTACGGCGCAGCCCGACTCGCATCTCGATTGCGCGAGCACGCCGCGCCAGATCGCCAGGAAGTGCTCGGTGACCTGCACCGCGGACGCGCCGGCCCGCTGGTCGAACGCGCCCACGAGGAACGCGCCGGCCAGGTCGACGGCCTCGCCCACCATCTGGTCCTTGCCCTCGGGGAAGTGGTGGTAGACCGAGCCGCGCGGCGCGCCCGTGTGCTCCAGCACCTCCGCGAACGACGTGGCCTGCAACCCGCGGCGCGCCAGCAGCTGCGTCGCCCCCACGATCATCTTCTTGCGCACCTCGCCGGCCACTGGCGCTCCCTGGCTTGACTATGTTGATCGTCATAGTCTAAGCTCTATGCAACTCGTCATATTTTTCAGGAGCCCGCCATGCCGATGATCGATGTCTACGCCCCCGCCGACCTGTTTCCCGCCGACGCGGATCGCGCGCTCGGCGAGCAGCTGACGCTGGCTGTGCTGCGCGCCGAGGGCGTGCCCGCGCCCGGCCCGTTCCACGCCGACAACACGGCGGCGTACATCCACCGGCTGCCCGCGTCCGCGGTGCAGACCCACGCCACCGCGCAGGCGCGCACGGTGCGCGTGCAGGTGATCACGCCGCCGGGAGCGCTGAGCCGCGACGGCCAGCGGCAGCTGGTCAAGGAGGCCACCGGGATCGTCGCGACGCTGTCCGGCGACCCATCCCTGGCCGCGCGTACCTGGGTGATCCTCACCGAGGCGGCCGAGGGCGGCTGGGGCCTGCTGGGCACGGCGTTCGGCAAGGAGGAGTTCGCCGCGCTCGCCGCGAAGGCCCGACCGGCGCAATGACGACCGCGCTGCGGCAAGATGGCGCGATGAACTCCGCCACGCTCGCCGCCCTCGCCGCCTTTCCCGACCAGCTCGAGGCCCACTTCGCCGCCTTCGCGCCGGAGTTCACGCGCTGGGCGCCGGCCTCGTGGGACGGCGTGCCCAGCGAGCCGCTCACGGCGCTCGAGCAGCTGTGCCACGTGCGCGACATCGAGATCGACGGCTACCAGGTGCGCATCCGCCGCACGCTGGCCGAGACGAACCCGCTGCTCGCGTCCATAGCCACCGACGCCCTCGTGCGCGAGCGCGCCTATGCGCGTGACGTGCCCGCGCGCGCGCTCGCCGCGTTCCGCGCGGCGCGGGCGGAGACGCTGGAGATGATCTCGGGCCTCGGCGACGCGCAGCTCGCGCGCACCGCCGTCTTCGAGGGCTACGGCCCGCTGACGCTGCGCAGCCTGATCCACTACCTGTGCAGCCACGACCAGCAGCACCTGGCCGGCCTGCAGTGGCTGCTGGGCAAGGCCGACGCGTCGCGCCTGGGCTGACTGCCCGGCTCGGCGCCGGGCCTGCGCGCCGCATGATTCGCCGCGGGCGATCCCGCGCACCCTCGCGACGGGACTAAATCCGGCCCGCGTCGACTGAAAGACGTCGGATACCGCCCGCCGTACCGCGTTTTGGGGATGACTCATGAAAGCGCTTTCTCTAGCATCGGCCAGCGGCGGACGGAACCGGTTCCATGGCTCGCCGACGACGGTCTTCACAACCACATGCACGAGGCAAGCACCATGAAATTCCGACACCTTCTCGTATCGGCGGCCGCGCTGATGTTGGGCCACGCGGTCCAGGCCCAGTCCTGGCAGCTCGTCTGGTCGGACGAGTTCAACGGCTCCATCGGCCCCGACTGGGTCTTCGAGACCGGCGGCGGCGGCTGGGGCAACAACGAGCTCGAGTACTACCGCAAGGAGAACGCGACCATCGAGAACGGCAACCTCGTCATCACGGCCAAGCGCGAGGACTACGGCGGCTACCGCTACACCTCCGCGCGCATGAAGACGCAGGGCACGCGCAGCTGGAAGTACGGCCGCATGGAGGCGCGCATCAAGCTGCCGGCCGTGCAAGGCACCTGGCCGGGCTGGTGGATGCTGGGCAACAACATCTCCAGCGTCGGTTGGCCGGCCTCGGGCGAGACCGACATCATGGAGCAGATCAACACCGCCGGCACGGTCTACGGGAGCGTGCACTGGCAGGCCGCCAACGGCTCGCAGGCCGACTACAGCAACAGCATCGGCACCACGCCGACGGACTACCACGTGTACGCGGTCGAATGGGACCAGGACTACATCAAGTGGTTCGTCGACGGCACGCAGTACAACCAGTTCCAGATCACCAACGGCGTCGGCAACACGCAGGCCTTCCAGAACCCGTTCTTCCTGCTGTTGAACATGGCCGTGGGCGGCAACTGGCCGGGCTTCACGATCAACGATGCCGCGTTGCCCGCGAAGATGTACGTCGACTACGTGCGCGTCTACCAGAAGGGCACGCCGGTGAGCATCCAGATCGAGGCCGAGAACTACGCGGTCATGAGCGGCGTGCAGACGGAGGCCTGCTCCGAAGGCGGCCTGGACGTGGGCTGGATCGACACCAACGACTGGATCGTCTGGAACGTCAACATCCCGGTGGCCGGCACGTACACGGTCTCGTACCGCGTCGCGAGCCTCAACGGCGGCGGCGTGATCCAGCTCGAGAAGGCCGGCGGCAGCCCCGTCTACGGCAGCGTGAGCGTGCCCAGGACCGGCGGCTGGCAGACCTGGACGACGGTGTCCCACCAGGTGACGCTGCCCGCGGGCCAGCAGCAGATCGCCGTGAAGGCGCTGGCTGGCGGCTACAACATCAACTGGCTGAAGATCACGAACTGACGCACTGCCATGTCATCCTGCGACTTCGCGCAGGATGACGGGTGGCGGCCTGTCAGTGACCGCCGGATTCGCCGGCCAACAGCGCGGCGTTGCCGCCGGCGGCGGCCGTGTTGACGGTCAGCGTCTGCTCGGCGCAGAAGCGGAACAGGTAGTGCGGGCCGCCGGCCTTCGGGCCGGTGCCCGACAGGCCCTCGCCGCCGAACGGCTGCACGCCCACCACCGCGCCGATCATGTTGCGGTTGATGTAGACGTTGCCCACCTTGGCCAGCTTCGCCAGGCGCTGCGCGCGGCTGTCGATGCGGGTCTGGATGCCCAGCGTCAGGCCGTAGCCCAGGTCGTTGATGTCGTGCATCACCTGGTCGACGTCGCCGTTCCAGCGCACCACGTGCAGCACCGGGCCGAAGATCTCTTCCTTCAGGTCGCCGATGGCGCCGAGCTCGAAGGCCACGGGAGCCACCAGACGCGGGAACGCGGACGCCACGCGGCTCTCGCCCAGCAGCTTCGCGTCCTTCTTCAGGCGCGCCACGTTGCGCGAGACGTTGTCGTAGGCCTCGCCGTCGATCACCGGGCCCACGTCGGTGGCCAGCAGCGACGGGTCGCCCACGTTGAGCACGCCCAGCGCGCCGCGGATCATCTCGATGACGCCGTCGGCGATCGAGCCGTGCACCACCAGCAGCCGCAGCGCGGAGCAGCGCTGGCCGGCCGAGCGGAACGCGCTCTGGACGACGGCGTCCACCACCTGCTCGGGCAGCGCGCTCGAGTCGACGATCATCGCGTTGAGGCCGCCGGTCTCCGCGATGAACGGCACGATGGGGCCGTCCTTGTGCGCGAGCGTGCGCTGGATGATCTTGGCCACCTGCGTGGAGCCGGTGAAACACACGCCCGAGCAGTGCAGGTTGGCGGTGAGCGACGCGCCGACGGTCTCGCCCGGGCCGTGCAGCAGCGTCAGCGCGTCCTTGGGCACGCCGGCCTCGTGCAGCAGGGCCACCATGCGCGCGGCCACGGCCGGCGTCTGTTCGGCCGGCTTCGCGGCCACCGTGTTGCCGGCCACGAGCGCGGCCACCACCTGGCCCGCGAAGATGGCGAGCGGGAAGTTCCACGGCGAGATGCACACGAACACGCCGCGGCCGTTCATGCGCAGCTCGTTGCTCTCGCCGGTGGGGCCGGGCAGCACCTGGTCCTGCAGGCGGATCTGCGCCTGGTCGGCGTAGTAGCGGCAGAAGTCGACCGCCTCGCGCACCTCGGCCACGCAGTCGCCCAGCGTCTTGTGCGCCTCCTTCACGAGCAGGCCGCAGAACTCGGCCAGGCGCGCGTCCAGCAGGTCGCCGGCGCGGCGGATGATGGCGGCGCGCTCGGCGACGGGGCGCCCGTTCCAGGCCGCGAAGCCGTCGTCGAGCTTCACCATCGCGGTGATGACCTCCTCCGTGGTGGCCTCGCGGATCGCGGGCACCACGGTGGCGGCGACGGCGGCGTCGAGCGGCGCGCGATCGGCGATCACGGCCAGGTCGGCGCCGGTGGAGTTGCGGCGCTGCAGGCCGTGGTCGACCGGGTAGAGGAACGTCGGCATCGGGAACGCCGGCGGCCGCGCGTTGGTCATCGGCGAGGCGAGCAGCCGCTCGACGTCCACCGCGCTGTCGGCGAGCTGGTGCACGAAGCTCGAGTTGGCGCCGTTCTCCAGCAGGCGGCGCACGAGGTAGGCCAGCAGGTCGCGGTGCTCGCCCACGGGCGCGTACACGCGGCACGCGACGGCCGGGTCCTTCATCACCTCGCGGTAGATGCCCTCGCCCATGCCGTGCAGGCGCTGCATCTCGAACGCGGCGCCCTTGGCGCGCGCCATCTGCAGGATCGCGGCGATGGTGCCGGCGTTGTGCGTGGCGAACTGCGGGTAGATGACGTCGGCGTGCGCGATCAGCGAGCGCGCGCAGGCCAGGTACGAGATGTCGGTGTGTTCCTTGTGCGTGAAGACGGGGTAGCCGGCCAGGCCGCCCTCCTGCGCGCGCTTGATCTCGCCGTCCCAGTAGGCGCCCTTGACCAGGCGCACCATGAAGCGCAGCTTGTGGCGGCGCGCGATCTCGGCGACGGCGTCTACCACCTGCAGCGCGCGGCTCTGGTAGGCCTGCACGGCCAGGCCGAAGCCGCCCCACTTCGGGAAGGCGTCGGCGATGCGCGCGGCGAGCGCGTCCAGCACGTCCAGCGACAGCTCGAGGCGATCGGTCTCCTCGGCGTCGATGGTGAGGTTCAGGTTCGCGGTGGCGGCCTGCACCACCAGCGTCCACACGCGCGGCAGCAGCTCGGCGAACACGCGCTCGCGCTGGCCGTCCTCGTAGCGCGAGAACAGCGCCGACAGCTTGATGGAGATGCCGTCGGCCGTCTCGGGCGACGCGGCGACCTGGCCGCGCGAGATCGCCCGGATGGCGTTGGAGTAGGACGCCAGGTAGCGCTCGGCGTCGTGCTCGGTGCGGGCGCCCTCGCCCAGCATGTCGTACGAGAAGCGCAGGCCGGTGGCGGCGTTGGCGCTGCCGCGGCGGGCGCTTTCCACGTCCTTGCGCTGGCCCTGCGCCTCTTCCATCGCCTCGGCGATGGTGCGCCCGAGAACGAACTGGCGGCCCAGCAGCTGGATCGCGCGCACGGTGGCGGCCACCACGGTCTTGGCGCCCAGGCGCTTGAGCAGGCCGCCCTCGCCCTCGGCGTCGGGCAGGAACTTCTTGGACAGCGAGATGGCGCTGGCCGAGATGCCCGCCAGCATCTTGTGCGGGCCCGCCACCGCCGAGTCGGCGTCGAAGTCGGCGCGGCCCAGCTGGTCGGCGGTGAGCGCGATCGCGGTCTCGACGTCGGGCACGCGCAGCAGCGCCTCGGCCAGGCGCATCAGGGCCAGGCCCTCGGCGCTGGAGATCGGGTATTCGCGCAGCAGCGATTCCATCGCCCAGAACGGCGCCGGCTTGTCGCGCACTGCGTCCACCCAGGGGCGGCCCGCGCGGATCACCTGCGCCCAGTCCAGCTGCCCCGCCAGCGTGGCCAGCGCGGACTCCACGACCTCCACCTCCGGACGGTACGGATAGGGCAGGCGGGCTTGTTGCGGAGGCGCTACAAACGCAGCGTTGGATGAAGACATGGCGGTAGAAATCCTGACTGGATAATTTGGTAGCTTAGGGCGAGAATCCATGAGATAAATTCGGATTTCGTCAGAGAGCGCGGAGATTCGTCCAGCATGAACAAGAGCCAGCCCGAACCGTCGTCGGTGTCGAATCTGTCGAACGACAAGGGCATCGACAAGATCGACGCCCGCATCCTGCGCGTGCTGCAGCGGGATGGCCGCATCAGCAACCTGAAGCTGGCCGAGGAGGTGCACCTGTCGCCCACGGCCGTGCTCGAGCGCGTGAAACGCCTCACGCGCGAGAACTTCATCCTCGGCTACGAGGCCCGCCTGAACCCGAACAAGCTCGGCGCCAGCATGATGGTGTTCATCGAGGTGCTGCTCGATCGCACCGCGCCGGACATCATGGACACCTTCAAGGCAGCCGTCCAGACGCGTCCCGAGATCCTCGAGTGCCATCTGGTGGCCGGCGGCTTCGACTACCTCATCAAGACCCGGGTGGCCGACATGGCCGCCTACCGCGAGATGATCGCCTCGGTGATCTGGAGCCTGCCGGGCGTTCGCGAGACGCGCACCTACACGGTGATGGAAGAGGTCAAGACGACCAACGCGCTGCCGATCTGAGGCAGCGCCCCGTGAAATAGTTGGCGGGGCGCTCCCCCCAACGGTGGCCCCCCACCGGAGGGATGCGTCCGGTTACCTCGAACGGCAAAGTTCGGTCATCGGTTGGACGACGAGTCCGACCCGCCGAAACACCGAACCAGCCGAGGTTTCCATGAACGCAGCCGCCGTCTACATCGCCCGCGCGAACCACGCCGCCAACGACTTCGCGCGCAGCCAGGCCGCTCGCACGATGGTGCGCGCCGCGATGCACAGCGACGCCGTGGTCTATTGCCGCACCTGGCCGACGCTCGAGGCCATCGAGACGCTGGGCGAGGCGGAGGTCGACCCGTCGCTGCGCTTCAACGGCTTCCTGGACTCGACGCTGGACCTGCGCGACGGCCTGTCGGTGGTGGAGGTGTTCGCCCCGATCGACGAGCCCGCAGCGCTGCAGGAATTCGCGCTGCTGCGTCGCTGAGTCGTGCCGCGCTCAGGAAGCCGCTTCGGGCTTCGCGGGACGCGACCCGAAGATCGCCGACCCGATCCGCACCCAGGTCGCCCCTTCGGCGATTGCCGCCTCCAGGTCGGCGCTCATGCCGATCGACAAGGTGTCCAGCCCGAGGCCCTCGGCGTTGATCGCCTCCAGCAGCTCGCGCAGCGCCCGATGCGGCTCGCGCTGGGTGGCCAGGTCGCCGGCCGGCTCGGGAATCGCCATCAGGCCGCGCAGCTTCAGTCGCGGCAGCGCCGCCACCTCGCGCGCGAGCGCCAGCGCGGCGTCCGGCGCCACCCCGCTCTTGCTGTCCTCGCCGCTGATGTTGACCTGCAGGCAGACCTGCAGCGGCGGCAGCTCCGGCGGCCGCAGGTCGGACAGGCGCTGTGCCAGCTTCATGCGGTCGACCGAGTGCACCCAATCGAAATGGGCGGCGACCTCGCGCGCCTTGTTGCTCTGGAGCGGGCCGATCAGGTGCCAGCGGACCTCGCGCCGGAGATCGGCCAGTTCGGCGATCTTCCCGAGGGCCTCCTGCACGTAGTTCTCGCCGAAATCGCGCTCGCCGGCGGTGAACGCGGCACGCACTGAAACACCCGGAAACGTCTTCGTGACCGTCAACAGGTGCACGGTTGCCGGAAGGCGGTCAAATGCCCGGCAAGCCGACGCAATTCGGCCCCGGACTTGTAGTATGTTCTCTGCGATGCTGGCCATTCGGGCCGGAGCATAGCCCCAAGCGGGGCCACGGACCACATGGACATCACCCAACTGCTCGCGTTTTCGGTCAAGAACAAGGCATCCGACCTCCACCTGTCCTCGGGTCTGCCGCCGATGATCCGCGTGCACGGCGACGTTCGCCGCATCAACGTCGATCCGATGTCCCACAAGCAGGTCCACGGCCTGGTGTACGACATCATGAACGACACCCAGCGCAAGCACTACGAAGACACGCTGGAGTGCGATTTCTCGTTCGAGATCCAGGGCCTGGCGCGCTTTCGCGTCAACGCGTTCAACCAGAACCGCGGCGCGGCCGCCGTGTTCCGCACCATCCCGTCCAAGATCCTCACGCTGGAGCAGCTGAACTGCCCCAAGATCTTCGCCGACCTGGCGATGAAGCCGCGCGGCCTGGTGCTGGTGACGGGCCCCACGGGCTCCGGCAAGTCCACCACGCTGGCCGCCATCATCGACCACCTCAACGACAACAGCTACGGCCACGTCCTCACCATCGAGGATCCGATCGAGTTCGTGCACGAGTCCAAGAAGTGCCTGATCAACCAGCGCGAAGTGGGCCCGCAGACGCTCAGCTTCTCCAACGCGCTGCGCTCGGCGCTGCGCGAGGATCCCGACTGCATCCTGGTGGGCGAAATGCGCGACCTGGAGACCATCCGCCTGGCGCTCACCGCCTCCGAGACGGGCCACCTGGTCTTCGGCACGCTGCACACGTCGAGCGCCGCCAAGACCATCGACCGCGTGGTCGACGTGTTCCCCGCGGCCGAGAAGGACATGGTGCGCGCGATGCTCTCCGAGTCGCTGGTGGCCGTCATCTCGCAGACGCTGTGCAAGACCAAGGACGGCACCGGCCGCGTCGCGGCACACGAGGTCATGCTGGGCACCGCGGCCATCCGCAACCTGATCCGCGAGAACAAGATCGCCCAGATGTACTCGTCGATCCAGACCGGCAACGCGGCCGGCATGCAGACCCTCGACCAGTGCCTGGCCGACCTGGTGCGTCGAAACATCGTCGCGCCGGCGGAAGCACGCCAGAAGGCCAAGTTCCCGGAAAACTTCCCGGGCTGACCCGTATCGCCATCGCGCCTTCGACTTCCGTGAAAAACCTCCTCGCCCGGTTTCGCCGCAAACCCCAGCCGTTGACGGTCACGCCGCGCGACGATTCGTCCAGCTACTTCGCCACGCAGTTCCAGGAACAGCACCAGGACACCCAGCTGATGGTCAGCTGGGACACGCGCAGCATCGACCTGCACACGAAGCCGTACGACTCGGCGCTGGGCACGCTGGCGCTGGTGAAGCTGTTCGGGCAGGACCCGCAGCTGTCGCAGCTGGGCCCGGAGGCGCTGTCGGTGTTCGGCAACTACCTCGAATACGTGCAGGTGGAGGCCGGCCGCCAGGTGATCGGGCAGGACGAACAGGGCGATTTCCTGCTCATCGTGCTCGATGGCACCGTGGCCGTCGAGCGCGTGCAGCCGTGGGGCGCGAAGGCGCGCCTGGGCGAGTCGCGCGCGGGCGACGTGCTGGGCGAGATGTCGCTGCTCGACGCCGGCGCCCGCTTCTCTGCCTGCACCACGCTCACCGCGGCCAAGTTCGCGGTGCTCGGCGCGGCCGCGCTCGACCGGATGATGCAACACGAGCCGCGGCTGGCGGCCGCGCTGCTGGCGTGGCTGGCCCGCCGCCTGTCGCTGCGCCTGCGCCAGGTCAGCGCGCGCCTGTCGGCACTGCTCACGCGCGAATGAGGGAGGCGGCGGCCGCCCTGCCGCGGTCGTTGCCATTGAAACGCCCGGGCAGCCCCGGTGCTGGCAAGATGGTGTCTGAAGGACATTGAAGGAAGACGGTCATGGAAAGAGAACAAGCATCGAAGTTCGTCAACGACCTGCTGCGCCTGATGGTCACGCGCAACGGCTCCGACCTGTTCCTCACGGCCGACTTCCCGCCCGCGATCAAGGTCGACGGCAAGGTCACCAAGGTGTCGCCGCAGCCGCTCACCGGCGCGCACACCATGGCGCTGGCGCGCGCGATCATGAACGACAAGCAGGCGTCCGATTTCGAGCGCACCAAGGAGTGCAACTTCGCGATCTCGCCCTCGGGCATCGGCCGCTTCCGCTGCAGCGCGTTCCTGCAGCAGAGCCACGTCGGCCTGGTGCTGCGGACCATTCCGCAGGACATCCCCACCATCGACAGCCTCGGGCTGCCGCGCGTGCTCAAGGACGTCGCGCTCACCAAGCGCGGCCTGATCATCATGGTCGGCGCCACCGGCTCGGGCAAGACCACCTCGCAGGCCGCCATGCTCGACTGGCGCAACGAGAACACCTTCGGCCACATCATCACGGTGGAAGATCCGGTGGAGTTCGTGCATCCGCACAAGAACTGCATCGTCACCCAGCGCGAGATCGGCATCGACACCGAGTCCTGGGAGGCCGCGCTGAAGAACGCGCTGCGCCAGGCGCCCGACGTCATCCTGATGGGCGAGATCCGCGATCGCGAGACCATGGACCTGGCCGTCGCGTTCGCCGAGACGGGCCACCTGTGCATGGCCACGCTGCACGCCAACAGCGCCAACCAGGCGCTCGACCGGATGATCAACTTCTTCCCGGAAGAGCGGCGCACGCAGCTGCTGATGGACCTGTCGCTGAACATGAAGGCGTTGATCTCGCAGCGCCTGCTGCCGCGCCAGGAAGGCAAGGGCCGCGTGGCCGCCGTCGAGATCCTGCTCAACACGCCGCTGGTGGCCGACCTCATCTTCCAGGGCAAGGTGGGCGACCTGAAGGACCTGATGAAGCGCTCGCGCGAGCTGGGCATGCAGACCTTCGACCAGGCGCTGTTCGACATGTACGAGGCCAACCTCATCACGTACGAAGACGCGCTGCGCAACGCCGACTCCGTCAACGACCTGCGCCTGCAGATCAAGCTCGACAGCGAACGCTCGCGGTCGACCGATCTGGCCGCCGGCACCGAACACATGACGTTCGGCTGAACATTTCCGATCCATGGCAAAGACTTACGAGCAGATCCCGTCCCGCAAGGTCGCCTTCCTCGGCCTGGGCGTGATGGGCGGCCCGATGGCCGGCCACCTGGCCGCCGCGGGCCACCAGGTCACCGTCTACAACCGCACCGCGGCGAAGTCGCAGGCCTGGGTGGGCAAGCACGGCGGCCGCGCCGCGGCCACGCCGCGCGAGGCGGCAGCGGGCGCCGACTTCGTGTTCGTCTGCGTGGGCAACGACGCCGACCTGCGTTCGGTCGTCCTCGGCGACGACGGCGCCTTCGCGGGCATGGCCGCCGGCGCGGTGCTGGTCGACCACACCACGGCCTCGGCCGACGTCGCGCGCGAGCTGCACGGCATCGCCTCGCGGCGCGGCCTGCATTTCGTCGACGCGCCGGTGTCGGGCGGCGAGGCGGGCGCGGTCAACGGCCTGCTCACCGTGATGTGCGGCGGCGACGCCGCACCCTTCGACGCCATGAAGCCGGTGGCGATGGCGTTCTCGCGCGCGGTCACGCGCCTGGGCGAGAGCGGCTCCGGCCAGCTCGCCAAGATGGTCAACCAGATCTGCATCGCGGGGCTGGTGCAGGGCCTGTCCGAGGCGGTGGCCTTCGGTCAGCGCGCGGGCCTCGACATGCCCGCCGTGCTCGACGTGATCGGCAAGGGCGCCGCGCAGAGCTGGCAGATGGACAACCGCGGCAAGACGATGGTCGAGGACAAGTTCGACTTCGGCTTCGCAGTGGACTGGATGCGAAAGGATCTCGGCCTGGTGCTGGACGAGGCGCGGCGCAACGGCGCGCGCCTGCCGGCCACCGCGCTGGTGGATCAGTTCTACGCCGAGCTGCAGAACCGCGGCGGCGGCCGCTGGGACACGTCCAGCCTGATCCGCCTGCTCAACAAATAAGGCGCGGGCTCGGGAAAAACGGACGCCGAGGCGTCCGTTTTCCATTGGTGCGCCGACGCGCCTACTTCAGGTTGGACAGCTGGTCTTCGGTGAGGATCTCGAACACCCGCACCACCTTCATCACGCTGGGCTGCGCGCGGGCGATGTCGGCCGCGCGCGCGGCCTCGCGCTCGCTGACACGGCCCATCAGGTAGACGTTGCCGCGCTCGGTGACCACCTTGATCGCGCTGGCCTGGATGTCCTTGGCGTCGATCAGGCCGCTCTTGACCCGCGTGGTGATCACCGTGTCGCTGGAGCGCGTGGAGAGGGTGCTGTTGGCGCCCACCTCGAGCTCGTTGACGGCGTTGGTGACGCCCTCGATACCGGTGATCGCCTTCTCGACGGCCGCCTTGTCGGCATCGGTCGGCACCTCGCCGGTGATCAGCGCGATGCGGTTGTAGCTGGTGACGTTGATGTGGCCCTTGTCGCCGATGGCGTCGCGGATGCGGCCGCCGGACTTCAGCTCGATGGCCTGGTCCTCGATCTGCGTGCCGCCGGTTCGGCGATCGTTGAGCGACATTCCGCCGGCCACGGCGCCCGCGCCCAGCAGCGCGATGCAGCCCTGCATCGAGGCGAGCGTGGCGGCGGCCAGCGCGCCCACGAGGACGGTGGCGAAAAGCGGGCGGCGGGTGGAGGCGGAGGTGTTCATGGTCATCAGAGGTCGGCGTCGCCGAGCAGTTGGAGGTCGACGGCATCGCACAGGGCGTGCAGCGTCAGCAGTTGGAGTTCGCAGATGCGCGCGGGGCGCTCGTGCGGCACGGAGATCCAGATGTCGGTCTCGGCGGCGATGGCGGGGGTGGCGCGCGGCGCGCCGACGCCCGGCTCGCGCCCGGCGATCACCAGGGCGCTCATCTCGCGCTCGTGGGCGGCGCCCACCAGGGCGGCCAGCAGCGCGTCGTCGGGACGCAGCGCGAAGGCCACCAGCACGTCGCCGGCCTGGCCCAGCACACGCAGCTGCGTCACCGCCGGGGCGTCGGCCTCGGGCGCGCGCGCCTCGGACAGCAGCAGGGGATCGACGGCCAGCACCATCGCGGCTAGGCCCGGGCGCTCGCGCTCGAAGCGGCCCGACAACGCCGCGCCCAGCAGCTGGGCCGGTGCCTGGGCGACGCCGCGGCCGTGCACCCAGAGGCGGCCGCCGGCGGTGACGCAGTCGACGATGGCCTGCGCGGCGTCGGCGATCGGGCGCGCCATGGCCTCGGCCGCCTGGTAGCTGAGGTCGGCGCTTTCGAAGAAATGCTGTTGGATGCGAGGTTCGAGCATGGAGTCCCGGAGAGGCGGGCCGCAGGAAGGGCCGCGCGCGGATCATAGTGCAGCGCTTCGTAGGACAGAGTCGCGACGTGCCGTCGAGTTCCTCCGCGGACTGGTGCGACGCAACACGGCGCCATTTGACGTCGATTATTCATGCAATTTACGGGTTTGTACCTATCAAGAACCAATTCCAACGGTCGATACGCCCTTGAAGGCCGGATCCGAGGGCTCAATCCGCGTCGAACGCCGCCTTCAGCCATGCCACCCGGTCACCGTCCACCGCGACGACGTCGAACCGGCAGGGCGGCACCCGATCCAGCCGCGACAGATAGATTCGTGCCGCATAGACCAGGCTCGCGCGCTTGGCCGCCACGATGCTCGCCGCCGCGCCACCCCCTTCCGCGCCGCGCCGGACCCGCACTTCGACGAACACCAGCGTGCCGTCCGCATCGAGCGCGACCAGGTCGATTTCGCCGCCCCGGCGGGAACGCCCGCGCGCCACTCGATAATTGCGTTCGAGGACGCGCATCCCGCGCGCCTGCAGGTAACGCTGCGCCAGCGCCTCGCCGGCGCGTCCCGTGCGGGCGCGGTCGTCGTCCGGGGAGGGCGCCCGCGCACCCGCACCGTTATTCCAAGGCCAAGCCATCGTGTCCGAACACTCCCTGAGCAGCCCCGGCGAACCCGTCGCGGGCGTCGGCCTGCGCCAGACGCTGCAGACCGCCGCGGCCGTGGCCGGCCTGCAGGACTTCCCGCGCGGCTGCCTCTACGTGGTGGCCACGCCCATCGGCAACCTGGCCGACATCAGCCTGCGCGCGCTCCACGCGCTGGCGTTGGCCGACGTCATCGGCTGCGAGGATACGCGCACCAGCGGCGCCTTCCTGCGCCATTTCGGGCTGGAAAAGCCGCTGTTGGCGCTGCACGAGCACAACGAGCGCGCCGGCGCCGCGCAGGTCTGCGCGCGCCTGGCCGCGGGCGAGCGCGTGGCCTACATCAGCGACGCCGGCACGCCGGCCGTCTCCGACCCCGGCGCCGTGCTGGTGCAGGTGGTGGCCGCCGCCGGTCATCGCGTGATGCCGCTGCCCGGCGCCAGCAGCGCGATCACCGCGCTGAGCGTGGCGGGCGACACCGCGGCCGACGGCTTCGCGTTCGCCGGCTTCCTCTCCAGCAAGGCGCAGGAACGCGCGACCGAGCTGGCGCGCCTGTCCGACGCCCGCTGGTCGACGGTGATCTTCGAGGCGCCGCACCGCATCGAGGCACTGGCCGCCGCGATGGGCGAGGCGCTGGGCGGCGTCTCGACGCCGCGCCTGGTCACGGTCTGCCGCGAGCTCACCAAGCAGTTCGAGCAGGTGGTGACGCTGCCGGTGGGCGGGTTCGCGGCCTGGCTGGCGGCCGATGCCAACCATCGCCGCGGCGAGTTCGTGCTGGTGCTGCACGCCGCCCCGGCGCAGACGGCGCGCGAGGACGGCCTGCCCGCCGACGCCGAGCGCACCTTGCGCGTGCTGCTGCGCGAACTGCCGCTGAAGCAGGCCTCGGCCCTCGCCGCCGAGCTGTGTGGGCTCCCGCGCAAGCGCCTGTACGCGCAGGCGCTCGCGTGGCGCGCCGACGCGCCCGCCGGTGACGCGGACGACGAATGAAAAAAGGTTCATCGTCGATTTGCGGGGTGTGCTGGTTTGCGAGGGGTGCTGGTTTGCGGGACGCGCTGGGGCAGGCACGACTCGGCGGGGGAGTCTGTTTTGTTCGTGTCCCCCGTCGGCCTGCGGCCTCCTCCTCCTTAACCTCACAAAACAGACTCCCCC
>FTKD01001454.1_pt5 | contig 15673 bp, 13 predicted proteins | sample 1658191 | NCBI WGS metagenome assembly FTKD01 (sample SAMEA3914808, study PRJEB12502) | metagenome | biome: forest; material: soil | place: Canada | collected 2011-08-03 | depth 0.3 m
GACAAGAACGGCCGCTGCATCGACGGCCTGGGCGCGATGGGCTTCGGCTTCATCGAGGTGGGCACCGTCACGCCCAAGGCGCAGCCGGGCAACCCGAAGCCGCGCATGTTCCGCCTGCCCGCGGCCAATGCGCTGATCAACCGCCTCGGCTTCAACAACCTGGGCCTGCCCGCGTTCCTCGACAACGTGAAGCGCGCGCACAGCTTCCGCCGCGCCGGCGGCATCCTGGGCCTGAACATCGGCAAGAACGCCGCGACGCCGATCGAGAACGCCGTCGACGACTACCTCACGGGCCTGACCGCGGTGTACCCGCACGCCGACTACGTGACCGTCAACATCTCCAGCCCGAACACCAAGAACCTGCGCGCGCTGCAGAGCGACGAGGCGCTGGACGCGCTACTGGGCGCGCTGTCCGAGCGCCGCGCCGCGTTGGCCAAGGAACTCGGGCGCACGGTGCCGATGTTCCTGAAGATCGCGCCCGACCTCGACGAAGGCCAGGTCCACGTGATCGCCGCCACGCTGGGCCGCCACGGCATGGACGGCGTCATCGCCACCAACACGACGATCTCGCGCGACGCGGTCAAGGGAATGAAGCACGCGGAGGAAGCCGGCGGCCTGTCGGGCGCGCCGGTTCTCGCGGCCAGCAACCAGGTGATCCGCCAGCTGCGCGGCGAGCTCGGCAAGGCCTTCCCCATCATCGGAGTGGGCGGCGTGATGAGCGGTGCCGACGCGAAGTCCAAGATCGCCGCAGGCGCGGATCTGGTGCAGATCTACACCGGGTTGATCTACCAGGGCGCGCCGCTGGTGCGCGACGCGGCCTTGGCCATCAGGGGCTGATCACCAGCGATCGGAACGCATCAGCGGATCCCACGCCCCGCCACGCAACTGGTACACCGCGACGGCGCCATAGCGCTGCTCGCCGTCCTGACCGAAGCGCATCGAGTTGGTCATCGGGCAGTTGCCGTCGAAGTCCTTCAACGTCTTCAGCAACGCCACCTTGTCGATGCTCGCGTTGCGCGACAGCGCGTCGGCCACCAGGTACACCGCGTCGTAGGCGTAGTGCGCGCCGTAGACCGGGTCGCCCTTGTACTTCGCGCGGAACTTCTCGAGGAAGACCTTGCCGCCCGGGAATTCCCTGGGCTCGACGATGGACGACGTCGCGTAAACCGCCTTGATGGGGATGGCCTTCTGCAGCAGCTTGTCCGTCTTGATCGTGTCGCCGCCGACGATGGTCATGTCGGTCAGGCCGGCCTTGGCGAGCTGCGTCATCAGCGCATCGACCTGGAAGTCGCTGAGCGTCGTCACCAGCAAGTCGATCTTGGCCGCCGTGAAATCGGCGACCAGCGGGCCGAAGTCGGTGGTCTTGTCGTCGAGCGACTTGCGCACGTCGACATGCTTGCCCTGATCCCCGATCACCTTGGCGGCCGAATCGGCCAGGCCCTTGCCGTAGGGCGTGCCGTCGTCGACCACCGCGTAGTGCTCCACGCCCGCCAGTTGCACGGCGTACGAGCCGAGCGCCTTCGATTGCAGGTCGTCGCTGGCCACCAGGCGCAGCGTGCCGGGGAAGCCGAGCCTGGTGAACTCGGGCTTGGTCGAGATCGCGAGTTGCGGGATCTTCGCCTCGTTGTAGATCGGCGCCGCATGGATGCTGACGCCGGAATTCAGGTCGGCGATCGCCACCTCCACGCCTTCGTCGACCAGCTTGTGGGCCGCCGCGTCGCCGGCTTCGTTGGTGCCCTTGTCGTCGGCCGACACCAGCGCCAGCTGCACGTGCTTGCCGTGCACGTTCACGCCGCCGGCGGCGTTGATCTCGTCGACGGCCATCTGCGCGCCGTTGAGCATGTCCTGGCCCAGCGGGGCGAGTCCGTTGGACAGCGGCTGGGCCACGCCGATCTTGACGACGTCGGGGATGCGGTCGCAGCCGCCCAGGCAAAGCAGGGTGCCGAGGCCGGCGAGCGTCGCGACGCAAGCGAAGCCACGCAACACGCCAGCAGGAAGACGAGGCTCGAGATTCATGCGGCAGACCTCCAACGACTTGTCGTATGCGTCCGACCGCGGGCCGGCGCTCGTGCGAGCACCGCAAGACGCTGCGGGCTCGAAACGATTATCAAGTGACAAGTCGCGCGCAGATGCGCGTTAGGAGCCCACGCGGCCGCCGAAGATGCTCAATAGTTGGCGCCGCGCGCCATCAATCGCGGCCGCGCGCGCTCAAGCCGTCGCGCCGGCGGCCGATGGCGCGATCCTCAATGGATCGTGGCGCCCGTGCGGCTCTGCAGTTCGTCGCGCGTGACGCCCGGCGCCAGCTCGACCAGCTTCAGGCCCGCGGGGGTGACGTCCAGCACGGCCAGGTCGGTGATGATGCGGTTGACCACGCCCACGCCGGTGAGCGGCAGCGTGCAGGCGGGGATGATCTTCAGGTCGGTGCTGCCGTCCTTCTTCGTCGCCACGTGCTCCATCAGCACCACGACGCGGCCGACGCCGGCGACGAGGTCCATCGCGCCGCCCATGCCCTTGACCATCTTGCCGGGGATCATCCAGTTGGCCAGGTCGCCGTGCTCGCTGACCTGCATCGCGCCGAGGATGGCCAGGTTGATCTTGCCGCCGCGGATCATGCCGAAGCTGTCCGCGCTGGAGAAGATGCTGGAACCGGGCAGCGTCGTCACCGTCTGCTTGCCGGCGTTGATCATGTCGGCGTCCACCTGGTCCTCGGTGGGGAACGGGCCGATGCCCAGCAGGCCGTTCTCGCTCTGCAGCCAGACCTCCATGCCCGCGGGCACGTGGTTGGCGACCAGCGTCGGCAGGCCGATGCCCAGGTTCACGTAGAAGCCGTCCTGCAGTTCCGCGGCGGCACGTGCCGCCATTTCGTCTCGCGTCCAAGCCATTGTTCTTTGCTCCGAATTCGTTGGGGTCAGGCGGCGGTCTTGGTGACCGTGCGTTGCTCGATGCGCTTTTCCGGCGTCGCGTTCAACACGATGCGGTGCACGAAGATGCCGGGCAGGTGAACCTGGTCGGGGTCGAAGGTGCCGGTCTCGACGATCTCCTCGACCTCGACCACCGTGATCTTGCCGGCCTGCGCCACGTTCGGATTGAAGTTGCGCGCGGTGCGGCGGAACAGCAGGTTGCCCGACTTGTCGGCCTTCCAGGCCTTGACCAGCGAGACGTCCGGGTTCAGTGCGAGCTCCATCACGTACTGGTGGCCGCCGAACTCGCGGATCTCCTTGCCGTCGGCCACGATGGTGCCCACGCCCGTCTTCGTGAAGAAGGCCGGGATGCCGGCGCCGCCGGCGCGCAGCTTCTCGGCCAGCGTGCCTTGCGGCGTGAAGTCCAGCTTCAGCTCGCCGGCCAGGTACTGGCGCTCGAACTCCTTGTTCTCGCCGACGTAGCTCGAGATCATCTTGGTGATCTGGCGCGTGGCGAGCAGCTTGCCCAGGCCGAAGCCGTCGACGCCCGCGTTGTTGGAGATCACCGTCAGGTCCTTGGCGCCGCTGTCGCGCAGCGCATCGATCAGCGCCTCGGGGATGCCGCAGAGGCCGAAGCCTCCGACGGCGAGCAGTTGACCGTCCTTGACGATGCCTTGCAGCGCCGCGGCGGCGCTCGGGTAGACCTTGTTCATGCGCGCTTGTCTCCGGAAAGAAAATCGGGGTGCATCGGCCCGGAGTCTGCTCCGGTGCCACCGGCCCCGAGCGTACTACCTAAGGCATTACGTAGTCATTACGTAGAATTGACTACATGACGATCGCCGAACTGCAAGCACTCTACGCCGAGGTCTTCTCGACCTGGGTCCGCGAACTCGACCTCGAGGTGCGTGCCACCACCGAGGACAGCGTCACGCTGGCGCTGCCCGTGCACCCGCGCCACGTGCACGCGGGCGGGGTCGTCTGCGGCCAGACCCTGATGGCCGCCGCCGACACCGCGCTGGTGCTGGCGATCAGCCACAAGCTGGGCGGCTTCCGGCCGCAGACCACCGTCCAGCTGCAGACGAGTTTCCTGCGCCCGGTCGGCAGGGACGTGCCCGCGGTGACCGTCGTCGCGCGCATCCTCAAGAGCGGCCGCAGCCTCGTGTTCGGCGAGGTGAGGCTGCAATTGCCGGACGGCCAGTTGGCGGCGCACGCCACCAGCACCAGCGCGCTGTTGTGACCGGGACATGAGCAGGGACGCCGTGACCCCGCCCGCATCGGCCTCCGCCGAGGTGCTGGCCCACGCCGCCGACCTGCGCGCCGGCTTCGACTACCGCACCGCGTTCGAGTTCGCGCCGATCGGCCTCGTGCTCTCGCGCCATCGGCTGATGATCGACTGCAATCGCGCCGCGCTGGCGATGTTCCGCGCCGAACGCGAGCAGTTGATCGGGCAGTCGTTTCGCGTGCTGTATCCGACCCAGGGCGAATACGAGCGCACCGGCGAGCGCATCCTCGCCAGCCTGGACATCGACGGCCGCTACGCCGACGAACGCGTCATGCGCCGCGTCGACGGCGAGCTGTTCTGGTGCCACGTGTGGGGCCACGCGCTCGATGCCGCCGACCCGCACGCCGCGGGCATCTGGAGCTTCGAGGACCTGTCGTCCAAGCGCTCGCTCAAGCTCGACTTCACGCCGCGCGAGCGCGAGATCGCCGCGCTGCTGATCGAGGGGCTCACCAGCAAGATGGTAGGCAAGAAGCTGGGAATCAGTCCGCGGACGGTCGACGTGTATCGGGCGCGGTTGATGCGCAAGGTGGGGGCATCGACGACGGCGGAGCTGGTGCACAAGCTGCTGGCGGGTTGAGCGCCAGCGCCGCGCGTCAGCTGCAAGCCGCCCGCAGATCGTCCGGCAACACCACCGTCTTCTTGTTCGGGAAATCCAGCCACACCAGCGTGGCGCCGCCGTTGGCGGAGATCAGGTCGGGCGTCTCGGCCATGGACAGCGTGAAGTAGGTGTCCAGGCTCTTGGCGCCCGGCCTGGCCACGTAGTGGCGCGCGATGATCTCGCCCGGATATTCGATCTGGCGGATGAAGTTGCAGAAGCCGTTGGCCATCACCGGGCCGACGCCCTCGGGGTTGGGCTCGGACTTCATCTGCATCAGCCACTCGATGCGCAGCGACTCGAAGTAGCGGAAATAGATCGTGTTGTTGACGTGGCCCATCGCGTCGAGGTCGCCCCAGCGCACCGGGATGCGCATCTCGTGGACGAGCTTCAGCCCTTCCGGCAGATCGAAGCGCATCGCGTCAAAGACCGAAGCCGTCGTCCGCTTGAAGGACGGCGCCGTTGATGAAGTGGCTCTCGTTGGCGCACAGCATCAGCAGCGCGCTGTCGAGGTCGGACGGCTTGCCGATGCGCTTGCGCGGCGTCATCTGGATCAGCTTCTGGCCAGCCTCGGTGGACCAGTGGTGGTGGTTGATCTCGGTGTCGATGTAGCCGGGGCACAGCGCGTTGACGTTGATGTCGTAGCGGCCCCATTCGAGCGCCATCGCGCGCGTCATGTGGATCACCGCGGCCTTGCTCATCGCGTAGACGCCGATCTGCGACAGCGGGCGCAGGCCGGCCATCGACGCGACGTTGACGATACGGCCACCCGTATACGTGCCGGGCGCGGCGCCGCGGGCGCGCGCGATCATGCGCTTGGCCACTTCCTGGGCCACGAAGAAGGCGCCGCGGGCGTTGACGTCGAACACATAGTCGAAATCTTCCGGCGTGACGTCGGTGAGCTTCTGCGTGGTGCTGACGCCGGAGTTGTTGACGAGGATGTCGATCACGCCCATCTCCGTCTCGGCGTGGGCCACGGCGGCCTTGATGCTGTCGGGGTCGGTGACGTCGAGCTCGACCACGTGGGCGTCGCCGCCGTGCGCCTCGATCTCGGCGCGCAGCGTCTTCAGGCGCTCCACGCGGCGAGCGGCCAGCACGACGCCGGCGCCGGACTCGGCCAAGGTCTTCGCGAATTGCGCGCCCAGCCCGCTGGAGGCGCCGGTGACGAAGGCCACGCGGCCGGCCAGGTCGATCTTCATGCCCATGATGCTGACTCTCCGATGTTCGTTTTCGCGGCCCCGCAAGCGCTACGCGGCGTCCGGGCCGACGCGGCTTCGCAGGAAGCGCGATGGACCGCACCATAGCACGCACGCCAAAAAGCGAACGATCGTGCTATTTTTATTTGAGCGCCCCTTAGAATGCACGTCCATCGGCCCCCGACTGGCGCCTCAAGCTTCTTATTTTCCCCAGGAAAGCTGCTCATGACTCCGCAAGAACTCATTGCTCAATACGGCCCGCGCGAGGCGATGGAATACGACGTGGTGATCGTCGGTGCCGGCCCGGCCGGCCTCGCCACCGCGATCCGCCTGAAGCAACTGGCAGCCGAGTCCGGCAAGGAAGTCTCCGTCGTCGTGCTGGAAAAGGGCTCGGAGCCGGGCGCGCACATCCTGTCGGGTGCCGTGATGGATCCGCGCGCGATCACCGAGCTGCTGCCGAACTGGAAGGCCGACGGCGCGCCGCTGTCGCAGCCGGTCACCGGCGACGAGGTGCTGTTCCTGTCGGAAACCGGCGCCAGGAGCACGCCGACGTGGCTGATCCCCGAGTGCATGCACAACGAGGGCAACTACGTCATCAGCCTGGGCAACGTCACGAAGTGGCTGGCCGTCCAGGCCGAGGCGCTGGGCGTCGAGATCTTCCCCGGCTTCGCCGCGGCGGAGGTGCTGTACGACGACAAGGGCGCGGTCAAGGGCGTGGCCACCGGCAACGTGGGCGTCGGCCGCAACGGCGAGCCGCACGACGGCTTCCAGCTGGGCATGGAGCTGCACGGCAAGTACACGATCTTCGCGGAAGGCGCGCGCGGCCATCTCGGCAAGCAGGTCATCGAGCGGTTCAAGCTCAGCGATGGCCGCGACGCCCAGAGCTGGGCCATCGGCATCAAGGAGCTGTGGGAGATCCCGGCGGACAAGGCCAGGCCCGGCCACGTGGTGCACACCGCCGGCTGGCCGATGGTGGACGACACCTTCGGCGGCGGCTTCCTGTACCACCTCGAAGGCAACAAGGTCACGCTGGGCTTCGTGATCGGCCTCGACTACAAGAACCCGTGGATGAGCCCGTTCGAGGAGATGCAACGCTGGAAGACGCACCCGTCCATCCGCGCCCACATCGAAGGCGGCAAGCGCATCTCGTACGGCGCGCGCGCAATCAACAACGGCGGCCTGCAGTGCCTGCCCAAGCTCGTGTTCCCGGGCGGCGCGCTGGTGGGCTGCGACGCCGGCACGCTCAACGCGTCGCGCATCAAGGGCAGCCACGCCGCGATCAAGACGGGCATGCTGGCCGCCGAGGCCGCGTTCGCGGCGCTGCAGGCGGGACGCCAGCAGGACGAACTGGCCGACTACCCGGCCGCGTTCGAGAAGAGCTGGCTGCACACCGAACTGCAACGCACCAAGAACTTCAAGCTGTGGTTCAAGAAGGGCAAGCTGGTCGGCAACCTGATGACCGGCATCGAGCAGTGGCTGCTGCCCAAGCTGGGCATGCCCATCCCGCCGTGGACGCTGCACAACTCGAAGAAGGACAACGAGTCGCTGCTGCCGGCGGACCAGATGCCCAGGATCGAGTATCCGAAGCCCGACAACAAGCTCACCTTCGACCGCCTCAGCTCCGTCTTCGTGAGCAACACCAACCACGCCGAAGACCAGCCGATCCACCTGACGTTGAAGGACAACTCGGTGCCGGTGAGCATCAACCTGGCGAAGTACGCGGGCCCCGAGAGCCGCTACTGCCCGGCCGGCGTCTATGAGTTCGTCAAGAACGCGGACAACACCGACCGCCTGCAGATCAACGCGCAGAACTGCGTGCACTGCAAGACCTGCGACATCAAGGATCCCACGCAGAACATCGTGTGGGTGACGCCCGAAGGCGGCGGCGGACCGAACTACGCCGGCATGTGACGGCACCGGCCGACGGGCCGCCCGCACCGGAACGCCCGCCTCTTGCGCGGGCGTTTTTCATGGTGCGCCGGCACGCGAAGGTCTCCACGGTCGAGTCTTCGCCGGGAGAGAAACCTGCAACGGCGCGTGATATTGGGCACCTTTTCGGTGCTACGGCCGGCGAAAGTCCGTTAGTCTGTAGGCATCAGAAAAAAAGCGGATCCCCGACTGGACATGGCTTCCCTGCGGGCGTTGTCCAACGCCCTCTTCACCACCGATCGCCACCAGCGTCTACGACTCGCGCAGGCCTGGCTCGCGTGCATGCTGCTGTTCTGCTGCGTGCTCGTGCTGCACGCCGCCGCGGCGTTCGGGCTGATGGACGACGGGCCGTTGTGGTGGTGGTCGGCGGCCTCGCTGGCCGGCATGCTGGCCGTGGTGATCGTGATCCGCAGCGGCCTCAACAAGCGTCTCGCCGATCCGGCGATGACCATCCAGCAGATGCTCTACGCGGTGCTGTGCGCCGCGTGGGCCTATTCGTTCGCCGGCTCCGCGCACATGATCGTCGGCCTGATCCTGGCCGTCATCCTGATGTTCGGCATGTTCGGCCTGACCAGCCGCCAGATCATCTGGGTCGGCATCTACGTGCTGGCGATGTTCGGCGTCGTGATGGCGCTGATGTCGCAGCACAGCCCGGAGCGCTATCCGCTCGGCGGCGAGGTGGTGTACTTCATCATGCTGTGCATCATGGTGGCCGGCGTCGGCGCGCTGACCGTGCGCCTGCACCGCATGCGCGACCGCCTGCGCCGCCAGAAGGTCGAGCTCGGGGCCGCGCTGGCCCACATCCATCGCCTGGCCACGCACGACGACCTCACCGGCCTGGTCAACCGCCGCCACATGCAGGAGTTGCTGGAGAACGAGCGCATGCGGCTCGAGCGCAGCGAGCAGGACTGGTGCGTGGCGCTGATCGACCTCGACCACTTCAAGAGCGTCAACGACGCCCACGGCCACGCGATCGGCGACGAGGTGCTGCGCGCGCTGAGCCGCCACGCCCACACGCTGATCCGCCGCACCGACGTGCTGGCGCGCTGGGGCGGCGAGGAGTTCGTGCTGCTGCTGCCCAACACGCCGATCGCCATGGCCGTCACTTCGCTGGAACGCCTGCGCGAGCACTTCCACGCGAATCCGCTGGTGGTACACGGCATCGAACTGCCGGTGTCGTTCTCGGCCGGTCTCACCGAACATCTGCGCGGGGAGACCGTGGCGCAGACGCTGGAGCGGGCGGACAAGCTTTGCTATCAGGCGAAGACGTTGGGGCGGAATCGTGTGGAGCGCGAGTAGAAGCCAGGGGATGGGTGGCGGAGCCGTGCAGCTCGGAGACTGAGATTCGCGTTTTTGCTGCTTCGAGCAGCGCGCCTTCGGGGGCGTTTCAATGCCTGCGGCGCTTTTTTTGCCAGGCACTGCGCGCCTGGCAAAAAAGCGCCGCAGGCGAACCGCGCAAGCGAGAGCCAACAAGCAAAAGGCGAAACCCGCGCGGCAATCCACCGACGCCGACCGCCACACCGACAGTCAACGCAAGATCAGATCGGCTCGACGGTGACGCCCACCCGCGGCGCATTGCCCGACCCGCCGCGAATGACGCCACGCAGCGGCGCCACGTCCGCATAGTCCCGCCCCCACGCCAGCGTGACGTGATCCTGCCCCACCGGCACGTCGTTGGTCGGGTCGAGCGCCAGCCAGCCGTACGGCGGGCACCAGACGGCGGCCCAGGCATGGGACGCGTCGGCGCCTACCAGGCGCGGCTTGCCCGGCGGCGGCTGCGTCAGCAGATACCCGCTGACGTATCGCGCCGCGAGGCCCAGCGAACGGCAGGCGCCGATCAGCACGTGCGCGAAGTCCTGGCAGACGCCGTGGCGCAGCGCCAGCGCCTCCAGCGCGCCGGTGGTGACGGAGGTGCTCTGCGGCAGGTACTCGAACTCGTCGTGGATCTGGTGCATCAGCGCGAGCGCGAGTTCGGCGATGCCCGCATGGGCCTCGGCGGCCGGGCGAGCCCAGTCGGCCAGCGCCGTGGCACGCGGGGCGAGCGCGGAGTCGAGCGCGAATTCGGCGGCCTCGAAGGCGGCGCGTTCGTCGCGGCGCTCCTCCGATGAGACGTTCGCGCTCACCGCGTGCGCGCTGGCACCCGCGTGCAGGCGCAGGTCGCGCGCGACCTCGCGCCAGGGCTGGCTGGTGCCGGCCGCAGGCGGCTCGGACACGCTGATGCCGGCCTCGAAGGCGGAGATGACGTCGAGCTCGTCGTGCACCTGCGAATGCGCGAACACCTGGCGCGCGTTGCCCCAGGGGTCGAAGGTCTCGCGGATGCCGCTGGCCAGCTCCACGCCGGCGTCGGGGTGCGGCGAGACCACCAGCGACCAGGCGCGGATCTGCTGCGTGGCGGTGTCGCGCGGACGCAGGTGCGCGAGGTGGTGCGCGCCTTCGACCTCGGAATCGTAGCGGTAGCTCGTCTCGTGGCGCACGCGCAGCCAGCGCACCGCCGGCGCGGCCATCGTCTCGGCGGCGGCATCGCGTTCGGCGTCATGCTCGTAGGAATCGTCCGCTGCAACGCGTGGTTCGGGATCGTCGACGTCGAAGCCGCTGTCGGCGGCCGCGGGCTCCGTCCCTTGCGACTGGGACTGCCCTTGCGATGACCCATCTTGCGACTGGGCCATCTGCTGCGGCTGCCATTGCAGTTGCCACGTGAGCGGCGCTTCGAAGTCGTCGTTCATTGCCACACCGTGTGATCGCCCGGACCGACGTGCGAGAACAGGCGGCGCCCGACCTCGGCCGACAAGGCCTGTGTCCGCTCGCTGAGGTTCTTCAACGACGCGAGCAGATGCGCGTGGCGGCCGTCCTCGTCCTGCGCGCACAAGGCTTCCAGCGACCATTCGTCGGGGGCCGGCAGCTCGTCGAGCACGCGCTGCACCCAGCGTGCCTCGTGGCGCGCGAGGCGCGTGACGCGGTCGCGCAGCGTGCGCGCGACGCCCGCGAGCGAGCGCGGGTTGTCCAGCTCCAGCACCAGCAGGTGCAGCAGCGGCGGCAGCTCGCGCCGGGCCTGGAACTGGGCGCGGTAGGTGATCGTGGAATCGAACAGGCCCAGCAGCAGCGCGAAGCCGTCGTCGCGCGCGGGCAGGTCGAGCTGCAGGCCCAGCATCAGCGACTGCGTGAGGAAATCGAGGCGCTCGGTCTGGCGGCCGACGCTCAGCAGGCGCCAGCCGTCGTCGCGGGTCATGCGGTCGGACTGCGCGCCGGTGATGGCGGCCAGGTGCGTGGCGGCGCGTTGCAGCACCACGAGCACGTCGCTGACGGACTCCACCGTGTGACTGGTCGCGCCCGCGGCGCGCGGCTGCAGGACGGCGCCGAGGCGATCCTCGAAGTTGCGGCCCACGGCGTCGATCAGCTTCCAGTGCTCCACCGACAGCCGTTCGCGCAGCGCCTGCGCGCAGTGGCGCAGCGCGCGCAGGTTGAACGCCACGCTCATCTCGGACGGATCGGCCATCGTGTGCACCAGCGAGCGCTCGAACACGCGCACCGACTGCGTCGGCAACGGCACGCCGCCGCCGATGAGGCCGTTGCGCAGCGCCAGCCGCCCCAGCGCGTCGAGCATCACCGGGTTGGCGTTGCTCAGCGATTCGAGCGTGATGCGGGCCAGGCGAACGCTGTTGTCGGCGCGCTCCGTGTAGCGGCCGAGCCAGTAGAGGTTCTCGGCAGCCCGGCTGGTGACGGTGCGCCGCGTGCGCGCCAGGTCGGCCGCGCTGAGCGGCTTGGGCAGCAGCGTGGTGGGGTCGACCTGGCCTTCGGTGAGCACCCAGGTATCGACGCTGACGCTGCCATGCTGCATCGACAGCCAGGCGTCCTGCGCGGCGTCGCGTCGCGTGGCGACACGGGTCAGCGCGCTGGGCATCACGTGCCAGCCGCCGCGGCCGTCGGTCATCGCGTAGACCCGCACCAGCGCCGCGCGCGGCTCCAGCGTGCCGTCGTTCCACACCGGAATCTCGGACGGACGCACGCGGGCCTGCAGGGTGTAGGCCGCCGGGCGGGCGTCGATGGCGGCCAGCAGCTCGTCGCGCGCCCGCGGCGGCAGTTCGGCGACGCCGTGCGGCGCGAAGCCTTCGGTGGTGTCGCTGGTGGGGAACGTGGGCGCGACGACGAACTCGGCCAGGCGCTCGCGCTGCGCGGCCCACACGCTGTCCTCGCCGCACCACCAGCTCGTGGTGGACGGCAGCAGCAACTCCTCGTTCAGCAGCCGGCGCGCGACGGCGGGCCAGAACGCGGCCAGCCCCGGGCTCTCGAGGAAGCCGGCGCCGGGCGCGTTGGCCACCACCACCTGGCCGGCGCGCAGGACGCCCAGCAGGCCCGGCACGCCCAGCGCCGAGTCGCCGCGCAGTTCCAGCGGATCCAGGTACTCGTCGTCGACGCGGCGCAGCAGCACGTGCACCGGTTCCAGGCCGTGCAGCGTCTTCAGGTAGAGGCGCTCGCCGCGCACGGTGAGATCGCCGCCCTCGACCAGCGTCACGCCCAGGTAGCGCGAAAGGAACGCGTGCTCGAAATACGTCTCGTTGTGCGGGCCGGGCGTCAGCAGCACCACGCGGGCGTTGTCGCCCTCGGGGCTGAGCCGTTGCAGTCCCTGCAGCAGGCCCAGGAAGCCGGCGGCCACGCGCTGCACGTGCAGGTCGCGGAACGCGGCCGGGAACTGCTGCGAGATGATCAGGCGGTTCTGCAGCAGGTAGCCGAGCCCCGACGGGGCCTGCGTGCGCTGGCTGACGACGCGCCACGCGCCGTCGGGCCCGCGCGCGAGGTCGAACGCGGCCACGTGCAGGTGCACGCCGCCGGCGGGCCGGCAGCCGTGCAGCGCGCGCAGGTACTGCGGGTGTGCCAGCACCAGCGACGCCGGCAGCAGCCCTTCGTCGAGCAGGCTGCGGCTGCCGTAGACGTCGCCCAGCACGGCGTCGAGCAGGCGCGCACGCTGGATCACGCCCTTCTCGATCAGGTCCCAGGCCGCGGCGTCGATCAGGAACGGCAGCGGCTCCAGCGGCCAGGCGTTGGCGGCCGCGGCGCCTTCGGCGTAGACGTTGTAGGTGACGCCGTCGTCCTGCACGCGGCGTGCTATGCGCGCCTTCGTCTGCGCCAGGTCGACCCAGCCGTCGGCGCCCGCGGCGTCGAAGAACGCCTGCCACGGCGGCGCCAGTTCGGCGCCGGCGGCGGCTTCCTCGGCAATGCGGCCATGCAGCTCGTCGAAGCTGCCGGGCGTGCCGCGCTGGGCCGCGGCGCGCGCGAGCGCCGCCGCTTCGGGCGCGTCGTCGGGGAGAAAGCTGGTCTGGACGGAGGTCGGCATCGGGGGCACAAGAGCGGCGGCCAGCGAGGCCGCCGCGCGGGATCAACGGTCGCGCCGCAGGTCGAGCGTGAACGGGAATTCGTCGCTGCGCCGGGGTCGCGAAACGTTCATTTTCCCAGGTGTGTGGCCCAGCGCGAAGAAACGCGCCAGTCGACGGCTCTCCGCCTCGTACGCATTGACCGGAAGCGTTGCGTAGCTGCGACCGCCCGGATGCGCCACGTGGTACTGGCAGCCGCCCAGCGAGCGCTGCGACCACAGGTCCACCAGATCGACCGTCAGCGGCGCCTGCACCGGAATCGTCGGATGCAGGCCCGACGGCGGCTGCCACGCGCGATAGCGCACGCCGCCGACGAACTCGCCGACGCGGCCCGTGGGCTGCAGCGGCACCGGCTGGCCGTTGACGGTCAGCACGTGGCGGGAGGCGATCAGGCCGCTGACCTTCAGCTCGATGCGCTCCAGCGACGAATCGACGTAGCGCACCGTGCCGCCGGCGCTGCCCTCCTCGCCCATCACGTGCCACGGCTCCAGCGCGTTGCGCAGCGTCACGTGCACGCCGCTGGACGCGAACTCGCCCACCTTCGGGAAGCGGAACTCCAGGTGCGGCGCGAACCATCCGCGATCGAAGGCCATGCCGGCCTCGTTCATCTCGCCCAGCACGTCGTCGAAGTCGCTCTGGACGAAGTGCGGCAGCAGGAAGCGGTCGTGCAGTTCGGTGCCCCAGCGCACCAGCGGCTGCTCGTACGGCCGGGCCCAGAAACGCGCCACCAGCGCGCGCAGCAACAGCTGCTGCACGACGCTCATGCGCGGGTGCGGCGGCATCTCGAACGCGCGCAGCTCCAGCAGGCCCAGGCGGCCGGTGGACGAGTCGGGCGAGTACAGCTTGTCGATGCAGAACTCGCTGCGGTGCGTGTTGCCGGTGGCGTCGACGAGGATGTTGCGCAGGCTGCGGTCGACCAGCCACGCCGGCACGGTCTCGCCACGCTCGCGCGTGGCGCGCGCGATCTCGGCCAGCGCGATCTCGAGTTCGTAGAGCTGGTCGTTGCGGGCCTCGTCGATGCGCGGCGCCTGGCTGGTGGGGCCCAGGAACATGCCCGAGAACAGGTAGCTCAGCGACGGATGGTTGTGCCAGTACGCGAGCAGGCTGCCCAGGACGTCGGGGCGGCGCAGGAACGGCGAGTCGGACGGCGTGGCGCCGCCCAGCACGAAGTGGTTGCCGCCGCCGGTGCCGGTGTGGCGGCCGTCGATGAGGAACTTCTCGCTGGACAGGCGCGACAGGCGCGCCGCCTCGTACAGGAACTCGGTGTGCTCGACCAGCTCGTGCCAGTTGAAGGCCGGGTGGATGTTGACCTCGATGACGCCCGGGTCCGGCGTGACCTGCAGCATCTTCAGGCGCGGATCGCGCGGCGGCGGGTAGCCTTCGAGCACCAGCTTGACGGCCAGCTCCGTGGCCGTGGCCTCGATCGCGGCGAGCAGCTCGAGGTAGTCCTCCAGGCGCTCCAGCGGCGGCATGAACACGTACAGCACGCCACTGGCGCTGCCGACGCGCTCGGCCTTCGGGCCGTTGGCACGGCGAGGGTCGCGCACCTCGATGCACAGCGCCGAGCGCGTGAGCCAGTTGGCCGACTCGAACTTGGCGGGGAGACGGTCGTCGATCGCCGACGCGGGCGCGTTCGCAGCGGCCGAAGCCGCGCGGTTCGCGGCCAACGCGGCGGCGACGCCGGTGCCCGTTCCCGCGCCCGCGACGCCGGGCGTGACGCCGCCGACGATGCGCGTGGGCACCGCCCTGGCGTCGGCCGCGCCTTGCGGCGAGATCGACGTGCCGATGCCCGTGCCGCCCGCGGCGCCCATGACGCCCCGAGGTGCGGATTGCGGCGTCGCGCCCGCGACGGGGAAGCTCGTCGGCAAGGCCCCGCGTGCCTCGAACGGGTCGCGCTCGATCATGAACGGGTACTCGGTGTCCTTGACCCAGGCCAGCGAATCCAGCGGCAGGCGATAGCCCATCGGCGAGTCGCCCGGGATCAGGTACATGCGCTCGCCGCGGAAGTGCCACGGGCCGGTGACCCAGCGGCCGCCGACCAGGCCCGGGCCCGGCTCGCGGCGCAGCGGCAGCACGTAGCCGACCGGCGCCTCCAGCCCTTGCGAGTAGACGCGGCGCAGGCGATTGCGCTCGAGCTCGTCGTCCAGGCGGGCATCGAACGGATCGACGTTGATCGGCAGCTGGCGCTCGCGCCAGAGGTAGTAGAAGGTGTCCTCGAAGCCGGCCTGCACCGTGGTGTCGGTGATCCCCAGCTTGCGCGCCAGCGTCTGGCCGAAACGCTGCGCGTCGGCGGCGGTGTAGTTCTGCGGCACGCGCTCGTCGGCGAACAGCGACGGGTCGGTCCAGCACGGCTGGCCGTCGGCGCGCCAGCAGATGGACAGCGCCCAGCGCGGCAACTGCTCGCC
>FTKD01001435.1_pt2 | contig 15612 bp, 12 predicted proteins | sample 1658191 | NCBI WGS metagenome assembly FTKD01 (sample SAMEA3914808, study PRJEB12502) | metagenome | biome: forest; material: soil | place: Canada | collected 2011-08-03 | depth 0.3 m
TCCATGGTCGACGGCCCCGCCCGCGCCCTCGACCTGCTCGATTCGCTCGCCGCACGCGGCGGCATCGACGACTACCACCTGCTCTCCGCCGTGCGCGCCAACCTGCTGCAACGCCTCGGCCGCCGCGACGAAGCCCTCGCGGCCTACCGCGCCGCAATGGAAGCGGCAAAGCTCGAACCGGAACGGCGCCTGCTCGCGCGCCGCATCGCCAAGCTTGACTCAGATCCCTTGCTCAAATATATGTCACCGTGAGACTGTCGGCTGTCGCTCACGACAGGCTTCGCGAAGAATCTGGCTCGACCCTTGACGAATCGCCGACTCCATAGGCGGCGACAGCTGAACTTTGTTGTCAATCACCAAGAGAAATAACTGGATGAACAGGCAGATCGGCGCCCAAGCGGCGCCGTGCAGCGCGGCATCGCCAGGCACGGCTATCGCCGAATCACCTGTCATCATTTGGCTTAAACGGCATTCTCTGCTGGTTCTCATTGCACTGGTAACGATCGGCTCGCTGCGGATCGTCGGTACCTATACCGTGTTCAATCACACGAATGACGAACCGGTGCACATTGCCTGCGGCATGGAATGGCTGGACCAGGGGGTTTACCGTTGTGAACCCCTGCATCCACCGCTGGCACGCGTTGCGGCCGCGCTTGGTCCATTCCTCGACGGTGGAACTTCTCATGGGAATCCGGGGCGATATGGCGAAGGTCTGGCCATCCTGTCCGCCGGCGGGCACTACGACCGCACTCTGGCGCTGGCCCGGCTCGGCATCCTCCCGTTTTTCTGGGTGGCATGCCTGGTTTTGTACTTGTGGGGCAAACACTACTTCGATGCGCTTCACGCAATCCTCGCGGTCCTGATTTTCAGTTCGCTGCCGCCGATTCTGGCGCACGCCGGACTGGCAACAACCGATATGGCGCTCACCGCCATGGTTGGCGCCTCATTTCTTTCCGCTGTGATCTGGTGCGAGCGGCCGAATATGGCCAGTTGTTTGGTGTTTGGCGCGACCAGCGGCTTGGCGGTGCTATCCAAGTTTTCCTCCCTGGCGTTCCTTCCGGTTTCGTTCGTCGCCGCCCTGGCTTGCTATCTGCTCGTTGAGAGACCCGGCGCTGTCACCGTTTTTAAGCAGGCACGAGCGCGCGCGTCGACTTTATGCCTAGCCGTGCTTGTGGCCTTTTATATCATCTGGGCGGGATACCGCTTTTCATTCGGTCAAGTCCCCTTCGCCTCGTTGCGCCTGCCCTTCCCCGAACTGTACTCCGGCGTTCAAGCCGTCATCGAGCGCAATCGTGCGAGTGTTGACTTTGCTTACCTGCTGGGCGAGCACAGCGATTCGGGGTGGTGGTACTATTATTTCGTGGTGCTGGGCGTAAAGACTCCGCTCGCCTTTTTCGCCTTGCTTGCATGCGGCCTGTTCGTCGCCGCGCGAAACGGCGCTTCACGCGGCCTGTGGTTGGCGCTGGCCTTCTCCTGCAGCATCCTGCTGTTCTGTCTGTTCAGCCACATCAACCTGGGTGTGCGGCATGTGCTGCCGGTCTACATCGGCTTCTCAATCGCCGCCGCCGCGGGGGCCGCGGCCTTGCTGAACCGGGCACGACAGTTGCGGGCGGCCGGCTGGATCGGCGGGACGCTGCTGGTGGCGCTGACCGCAACGTCGGCACTGGCTCATCCGGACTATCTGGCGTACTTCAATGGGCTGGCCGGCTCTCACCCCGAACGGATTCTGGTGGACTCCGATCTCGACTGGGGCCAGGACGTGAAACGTCTCGGCCGCCGCCTTCGGGCAGTGGGAGCGCCCCAGGTGGCGTTCACGCCTTGCCTTCCCGCCGATTTCGGAACACTGGGATTGCCGCCGCTGGCGCCCTCTGATTTTCTGCACCCGTCGCCAGGTTGGAATGCGATGAGGCTGACGGTGCTGGAATTGATGATCGCCAACAAGCGGAGCAAGGATCCGGGCCGCCACTTCTGGGCCGAAGACCTCAAGCCTGAGGAGAAAATCGGCAAAAGCATCTTGCTGTGGTACTTTCCACCCGGTACGGTGCCCGACCCATCGCCGGCGATGCCGGGAATCAGAGTACATTGCCCCTGGCAATGACTGCGATGAACTAAGCGCCCGTTACGACCCCTGGAAGACAAACATCCGGGGCAACGCCACCCCCGCCGCTTCCCGCACACACTCCGCAAACATTCCCGACATCTCCGTCTGCTCCGGATTGATCTCGATCATCCGCGCCCCGCTGCGCGCCGCCGCCGGCACCATCCCCGCCGCCGGATAAACAATCCCCGAAGTCCCCACCGCGACAAACAGTTCAGCCTGCGTGATCAGCCGCTGCGCCTGCGTGAACACCGCCGCGTTCACCGAATCCGCGAACCAGGTGATATCCGGCCGCAGCGTGGCGCCGCAAAGCCCGCACTCGCGATGCGCATACCCGGCCGCCGCCAGATCCTCAAACGCCCCATGCCGTGCGCAACGCATCCGCCACAAACTGCCATGCAGCTCGATCACGCTCCTGGCCCCGGCCCTTTGATGCATCCCGTCGGTGTTCTGCGTAATGATGCTCAGCCCCGGATGCGCCGCTTGCAGTGCGGCCAGATGAAGATGGCCGGCATGCGGCGCGCAAGCCAGCACACGGCCGCGCCGTTGCTCATGAAAATCCAGTACCTTGTCCGGATCGGCGTCAAAGGCGTCCTGACAGGCGTATTCTTCCCAGCGATACTGTGCCCAGATGCCGCCGCTTCCGCGGTAGGTAGGCACGCCGCTTTCGGCCGACATGCCGGCGCCGGTGAAAAATACGACACGCGAAAACTGACTCAGCGAGATCGGCTTCATCATGAACCTTTACGACCGTTATCTGTTGCCCACCCTGATCGATCTGCTCTGCGGCATCAAGCCGGTGCAGCGCCAGCGTGCCAAGATTGTGCCCCGCGCACAGGGCCGCGTGCTGGAAATCGGCATCGGCACCGGCCGCAACCTGCCGTTCTACGACAAGTCCCGGCTGACGCAACTGTACGGCCTCGACCCGGCCGCGCAAATGCACCCCAAGGCGCGGCAGCGCATGCTCGCCGCCGGCTTTGAAGTGGAGTTGCTGGAACTGCCGGCGGAGAAGATCCCGATGGCCGATGCCAGCTTCGACACCGTCATCACCACCTTTACCCTCTGCACCATCCCCGACGCCGTGGCCGCGCTGCGCGAGATGCGGCGCGTGCTCAAGCCCGGCGGCCGGCTGCTGTTCTGCGAACACGGCACCGCGCCGGACGCCTCGGTGCGTCGCTGGCAGGACCGGCTGACGCCGTTGTGGAAGCCGATCGCCGGCGGCTGTCATCTCAATCGCGATATTCCGGCCCTGCTGCGCGAAGGCGGTTTCCACATCGACGATATGGAGCAGCTCTACCTGCCCGGGCCGCGGCCGCTGACCTACAACTACTGGGGCAGTGCCACCGCCTCAGCGTGAGGCCGCCGGCGGATCAAGCGCGATCTCGAACAGCCTGGGCCAGCGCTTGCCCGTGACATAGAAGTGCCCGGTGCGCGGATCGTAGGCAATGCCGTTGAGCACATTGTCCCCCGGATCCCAACCGGCTGGCTTGGGAAAGCGTTCCTTCAAAGGCGCCAGGTCGATCCAGCTTTCCACCAGACCCGTTTCCGGCACGATCACCGCGATGCGGTCGCTGTGCCAGACATTGGCGTAGATGCGCCCGCGCGCATACTCCAGTTCGTTGAGGTCGATGATATCGGTGTCTCCGTCACGGACGCCGACGTGGCCGATGGTGGTGAAAGTCCGCGGGTCGATGAAATACAGCACGGCGGTGCCGTCACTCTGGATCAGGCGCTGGCCGTCATAGGTCAGGCCCCAGCCCTCGCCGTTGAAGCTGAATTGGCCGATCTGCCTGAGCCTGAAGTCGTAGACAAAGCCGGTGTTCTCCTTCCAGGTCAGCTGCACGATATGGTCGCCGACGATGGTGGCGCCCTCGCCGAAGAACTGCGCCGGCAGCGGCACCGACTTCAGTTTCCTGCCGCTGGCCAGGTCGCGGATCGCCAGGGTCGAGCGGCCATAACTGCCGCCGCTCTCGATCAGCTGCCCCTTGGCGTCCAGCACCAGCCCTTCGGTGAATTCTTGGGGGTCGTGCGGGTATTCCCGCACCAGGTGCCAGGCCTGCAATGGCGCGGAGGCCTCCGGATCGGCGGCGGCGCTGCCAAACGCGGCGACGAGAAGGGCCAGTGCCGGTACAATTCGCATGCCGTCTATCTCAATATAAAGAAGTGGTGCACATGATTCGCAGCATGACGGGCTATGCCCGCGCCGAACAGCAGGGCCCCTGGGGACGACTGAGCTGGGAACTGCGCTCCGTCAATCATCGCTATCTGGACCTGCAAATCAAGGTCCCGGACGAATTCCGCGTGCTCGAGGCCGAGTTGCGCGCCCTCGCCGGCGGCAAGGTCGGCCGCGGCAAGGTCGAGGCCGGGCTGCGCTTCAGCCGCGAATCCGCGGTCAGCGCCACGCCGCTACCGGATCGCGCCCGCCTGGGCGAGTTGCGCGATGCGCTCGCCGTGCTGGCCGAGGAGCTGGGACCGATTGGCCAGCCCGAGCCGATGCGGGTGCTGGCCTGGCCCGGCGTGATCCGCCAGGACGCCGGCGAAGTGGCGCCGCCGCTGGCCGAGGCTACCGCACTGTTCAAGCTTGCCCTGACCGATTTTGCCGATACCCGCGGCCGCGAAGGCGAGCGCACCGCCGCCTTCCTGCGCGAGCGCATCGAGGCCCTGGCCGCCCTGGTCGAGCGCGTGCGCCTGCGCGGCCCGCAGGTGCGGGACGCCTGGCTGGAACGCCTGCGCGCCCGCGTCGCCGATCTGGGCGTTGAAGTGGACCCCGCGCGCCTGGCGCAGGAAGTGGCCCTGGCGGCACAGCGCGCCGATGTCGACGAGGAAATGTCCCGCCTCGGCAGTCACATCACCGAGATCCGCGACACCCTGGTGCGCGACGAAGCCATCGGCCGCCGCCTCGACTTCCTGATGCAGGAGCTCAACCGCGAAGCCAACACCCTCTCTTCCAAATCGCAGGACGCGGAAATGACGCGCTGCGCGGTGGAGATGAAGGTGATCATCGAGCAGATGCGCGAACAGGTGCAAAACATAGAATAGCGTCCGTGGAGGTTCGTCGGCATCCGCCGAATAGTCCGCTGGCGTCCGCAGGTCAGAAATTGCTTATTTCGGACGGGTCGAGAACCTGTCCGCACTAGTTCGCCGGCATCCGGGGGCTTCCGCCTAAATCCGGTGCTCTGCCGTATCCCAACTTACGCTTCGGATTCGTCCGCGCACGCGCGCGCGTTACTGGAGTTGCGGAAGTCCGGTGCCGCAATCTGCGCCTGGCGGGTGGCGCGAACCTCTGCTGTTGGAAAATGAATCCGATGTCTCCCATGCAGGCCCAAAGCTGACGTCAAGTGATCAGCGCCGAAGTGGATGTCGACGCTGGAAAATTCGCCCATTTCCCATACGGATTCGTCGGTTTCACCTACGAAGGTGAACGACTCGCCGTGATTGGACCCCATATTGCTCAAGTTGCAACGTCGGACCCAAAGCAAGCGTCGTCAGATCGGCGCGCTCGGCACTTTGCACCCGGCGGCACAGCACCGGTCCGGCTGTTTTGACACGCGCTTGCCTTGGTCGAGAACGCCGCGGTCCAGCAGGTTTTGCACCAATTCGACCTTTTCCATGACAGGATAATTTCGCCAGATCTCACGCTTCATCGCTTCGGGCGAACCTCCCCCGTGAAGGGAGATGACTGAATACCAGCCAGCCTCGTGTGAAACGGTGAGATCCTCGATCAGCCGCGCCACCTCCATTCGATGCTCCACTGGAATATCGGCCCGCCCGCCAAGCACCGCCGTAAGCGATGCCCGCGTTTCAGGATTGTGGTCTTCATCCGGTCCGGGCAAAGCCACAATGATTCCTCCGGAGACGTAGTGTGCAAGTTTGTGCATGTCGTAAATCCTGGTGGCGAGGAGCAGTTTACCGATGTTCGAAAACACCGCATCAGGTATCACGGAGCCGGCGGGATCTTTCGCGCAGTAGACTGAAGCTGCAACTCCGCAGGCGTAAAAGCCTTCCGTAATCGTGATGAGCTCCACCATCGCCTCGCGGATGTGCGCGTGATGATCAGGGTCGAGACCATTCGCTGCGATCATCAACGCGCCTGCGCCGATCAACAGGTCCCCGAATCCGGCCCGCGCGCCAATGCACGAATGGCGATGGTGTGTGGCGTACGCTGTGGTGAGGGATCCGCCCTCTTCGGTCTGTCCATCGACGAAAACCCGCTCGTGTGGAACGAATACGTTATCGAAAATGACAACTCCGAGCGATTGACCGTATTTTGCCGAGAATGTCGCGCCAGCGTCCCCGGGACGACCGGCAGGCCTCGCCACAATGGTGACTCCAGGGGCATCGATCGGAACCGCACAACAAACTGCGAAGGCTCTGTCTTCCGGTGTATGCGTTCGACAAGGCATCACGAGGAGCTCGTGCATGTACGGAGCGCCAGTCACGATTGCCTTGGTTCCGCTAATGACGATGCCGCCGGGCCGACGTTCCTTGATGTGAACGTAGACGTCTGGATTTGCTTGTAGACCAGGTCGCTTCGAGCGGTCGCCCTTTGCGTCGGTCATGGCGATGCCCAGTGCAAGATCTCGATCCTGAATATCGTGGAGGTACGCCAGGAAGCGCTGACGATAGTCGGTGCCGTGCTGATCGTCGATGCGCTTGGTAGCCTGAAAGAGGCCGTTGAGCGCATCGTGAGCAAGGTAACGCTGGGCACACCCGGAAGTCCTGCACACGAGTCGAACTGCTTCGAGTTTATGGAGAAGGTCGGTGGACGTTTCATCGATGTGCAGCATGCGATTGACGGCCTTGCCGGAGGTTCCCTGCCGCGAAGTCATGAGACCCTTGTGCTCGGGACGGTGCGCGAAATCGTAGGTTACGCCAACAGCTGCAATGCCGGGCGCGAACAGAGGCTCATCAGCGACGCTTGCAACGCTCATTCCGTTCACGAAAACCCGGGGCTTGTAAGCGCGCAGAGAATCCCGATAGTCGGCGGCTGTCATCAGCATAGAGGCTTCTCCAGTTGATCAACGATTGAATACCTTAACTTAGCTGCCGCGCAATTCCGTATGTAAACAATCCTAGGATCTTATAGGGAACACCCTATATCGCGTGGTGTGCACCCTAATTGCTGCGCCTCGCCTGTCGCGGACATAGTTGCTGCAGTTCCCATCCCGGTCTCCATGGGAAACTGGCCCGATCGAGGTGAGAGAATGGCGTTGCAGGTAGGCATTGACCGCAAGAGCGGGGGTGTGGCCCGATGAGTGCCTGCATCGTGGGCTGGGGACATTCGCGGTTCGGACGTCTTGCCCAGAGCCTGGAGTCTTTGATATCGGAGGTGGCGCGGGAGGCGATCGCGGACGCGGGTATCGCCGCTGGCGACGTCGACGCGATTTGGCTGGGTCATTTCAACGGCGGCTTTGTCCGGGGAACCTTCAGCTCGTCTCTGGTGCTGCAAGCCGACGACGATCTGCGCTGGAAGCCGGCGACGCGGGTCGAGAACGCCTGCGCGACCGGGGCGGCGGCGGTGTTTTCCGCAATCGATGCGATCGAGGCCGGACGTGTGCGCATTGCGCTGGTGGTCGGCGCGGAAAAAATGTCGGCCGTTTCAACGGCGGAAACGACGCGCATACTCGGCGCGGCCAGCTACGACGACGAAGCCGGGCGGGGCATGAGCTTTCCCGGCTTGTTCGCCGAAATCGCCCAAGCCTACTTCGCCAAATACGGCGATCATTCCCGGACACTGGCGCGGATCGCGGCGAAGAATCACGCCAACGGCGTGAACAATCCCTGGGCGCAGATACGCAAGGACCTCGGTTTCGAGTTCTGCAACACGGTGTCCGAGAACAATCCGCTGATCGCAGCGCCGTTGCGCAAGACCGATTGCTCGCTGATTTCCGATGGCGCCGCTGCCATCATCCTGGCCGATGAAGCGACCGCCAGGTCGATGCGCAAGGCAGTGCGCATCCGCGGTCATGCGCAGGTCAACGACTTCCTGCCGATGGCTCGCCACGACATGGCCGCGCTGGAAGGCCCGCGGCGCGCGTGGTCGCAAGCGCTCGCCGCCGCCCGGTGCTCGCTCGGCGATCTGTCGCTGCTGGAGGTACACGACTGCTTCACCATCGCCGAGCTGCTGCTTTACGAAGCGCTGGGACTGGCGGCACCCGGTGAGGGTGCCCGCGCGATCGACAGCGGCATGGTCTACGCCGACGGCAGCTTGCCGGTGAATCCTTCCGGCGGACTCAAGGCGAAAGGCCATCCGATCGGCGCCACCGGCGTGTCGATGCACGTCCTCGCCGCGATGCAGTTGTGCGGTGTGGCGGGCGACATGCAGGTCCGCTCGCCGCAGTTGGCCGGGATTCTGAATATGGGAGGAACGGCGGTGGCAAATTACGCCAGCATCCTGGAAGCGACCGCATGAATCTGACACAGCTCCTCGTCCGCACGGCCCGGGTTTTCCCAGCGCGACCCGCGCTTTTCCACGGCGACCGTCTGCTTTGCGATTACCGCGAGCTGGCCAGCCGCGCCGCACGTGTCGGGGGTTTTCTGCAGCGGCACCTCGGGCTGGCGCCAGGCGAGCGTGTGTGCATCTGGATGTCGAACATCCCGGAGTACCTGGAGGTGCTCTACGGCGCATGGTTTGCCGGCCTGGTCGTCGTTCCGGTCAACGCCAAGCTGCATCCCAGGGAGGTGGATTTCATCCTGCGGGATTGCGGCGCTTCCGCCTTGTTCGTCTCGGACGATCTCGTCGGCAGCATCGGCGCGCTGCTGGGCGAGCAGATGGGGGTGAAAGCGGTGTTCGTGCCCGGCTCCGCCGAATACGCCTCACTGCTAAAAGCCGAGCCCATGCCCGAGCCTTTGTACCGGAACCCGGACGATGTCGCCTGGCTCTTCTACACCTCGGGAACCACCGGCCGGCCCAAGGGCGTGATGCAGACACATGGCAATCTGCTGACCATGATCGCCTGCTATTTCATGGACGTGGATTCGCCGGGTGCGCAGGACGGCATCGTCTATGCAGCACCGATGTCCCACGCGGCGGGAATGCTGAATTTTCCGCACATTATCGCCGGCGCGCGTCACATCGTTCCGGAATCCGGCGGCTTCGATCCCGCTGAACTGGTCGCCCTGGCCGGCCGGCAGAAGAGTCTCTGCATGTTCGCCGCCCCGACGATGGTCAAACGCCTGGTCGATCAGATCGAGGCGGTGGGTGCCGATCCCTCGGGATTCAGGACCATTGTCTACGGCGGCGGGCCGATGTACATCGAGGACACCCGACGCGCCTTGCGCGTGATGGGTGAGCGCTTTGTCCAGATCTACGGACAGGGCGAGAGCCCCATGACCATCACCGCGCTGGGGCGCTTTCATCTTTCCGACACCCTGCATCCGCGCTACCTGCAGCGCATTGCTTCGGTCGGAACCGCGCAACGCCTGGTCGAGGTGCGGATCGCGGATGCGGAGGGAAGGACCCTTCCATCCGGAGAGCCGGGCGAAGTCCTGGTGCGCGGGCCCAGCGTAATGAAAGGCTACTGGAACAACCCGGACGCCACCGCGAAGACAATACGGGATGGATGGCTGTTCACCGGCGACGTTGGCAGCTTCGACGAGGACGAATTTCTTACCCTGAAGGATCGCTCGAAGGATGTCATCATCAGCGGCGGCTCCAATATCTACCCGCGTGAAGTGGAAGAAGTCCTGTTGTTGCATCCGCAGGTGCAGGAGGTATCAGTGGTCGGACGCCGGCATGCGGAGTGGGGCGAGGAAGTGATTGCCTTCGTCGTGCCCAAGGGTAGCCGCAAGGTCGATGAGGCCGAGCTGGACCTGCTATGCCTGCAAAACATCGCGCGGTTCAAGCGCCCCAAGCACTACCGCTTCGTGGAAGCCCTGCCCAAGAACAATTACGGCAAGGTCTTGAAGACGGAGCTCCGCGAACAGCTTGCAATCGAATGAAGCTGCTGCGAACGGATGGATGGCGTGGGTGCGCTGTCGCGACTGGATGGGCGGCAATGCCCGGGCGGCCATGATGATTGCCGCGACGTGCGGTGCAGGAGGAAAGCGCGCCATGGTACCGGCGTCAATTGTATTGAGCCTGCTATGCACAATATGCGGCGCCGCATTCGGCGACGGCGCCGACGATCTGGCGGCGGCGATCAGCGAACAGAACAAGGGCCACGAGCAACTCGGCATCGTGCTCTACAGCTCGGCGATCCGTGACCCCGCGCTCTCCGATCAGAACCGGATGGTCGCCTACTACAACCGTGCCGACGCCTATCAGGCCGAAGGCGACTATGACGGTGCGATTGGGGATTACAGCGAGTTGCTGCGGCTCGATCCCCGGCACTTGCGGGCTTATTCCGGCCGCGCCGATGCCTACTGGCTCAAAGGCGAAAAGGGCAAGGCGATCGCAGATTACAGCGAGGTCTTGCGGCAGGATCCATGGAATGCCTCGGCTTACTGCGCCCGCGCCAACGTCTATCGCTCCCAGTTCGACTTCGTACACGCGTTCGCCGATTACGATGTGGCGCTGCGCCTGAATCCCAACGATGCCGAGATCTATTTCAACCGCGGCACTGCATACACCGATACGAACGAGAACTCCAAGGCGATCGCCGATTTCGACCAGGCGCTGCGGCTGAATCCAAACTATGCCAAGGCCTACTTCCTGCGGGCCCACGCCCAGCATATCAACGGCAATCTGGATCGCGCCATAGCCGATTACACCCAGGTGCTGCGGATCAGCCGGAAGAACGCGGCGGCTTACTACGACCGCGCCAATGCCTATAACGCCAAGGGCGACTTCGAGCACGCGATCGCCGACTACGATCAGGCGCTGAACTTGTCACCGCGCAACTCCTGGGCCTATTTCAATCGCGCCGGAATGCGCCTGATCCAGGGCGACTATGAGCGCGCGATCGCCGACTATCAACAGTCGCTGATACTCAGCCCCAATAACGCCGATGCCGTGTTTGCATTGGGCTGCGCCCGCTTTTTCGCCGGTCGCTACCAGGAGGCCGCAGAGGATTTCAGCCGCTCGCTGACCATGCCGGCGGACACCATGCTGGCCTGGTCCGAGGGAGGCGCGGTCGCGGATTCCGACGCCGAAGCCAAGTACCGACTGATCTGGCGCTTCATCGCCCGGCGGCGCGCGGGCCAGGACGGAACCGCGGAGTTGCGTGACGCAGCGGCGCCGATGAACGGTAACGGATGGCCGTCTCCGGTCATCGCCTTCTTCCTCGGCAAAATTGGCGGCGCCCAACTGCTCGAGTCCGCCGGCGATGTGGATGCGGCACGACAACAGAAAAAGCGCTGCGAAGCGGGCGCTTACCTGGGTGAAACCGAGCTCCTCGCCAGAGACCATATGGCCGCGCTACCGCATTTGCAGCAGGCGCGCGAACAGTGCCCGCCGCTGTTCATTGAAGCTGCCCTCGTCAATACGGACCTGAACCGTCTGGCTTCGTCGGGGCATTGACAATCGAGATCCATCGCAGCGTCTTCGGCACCGGTGTGTGGACCGGACCGCGCAGTGCGGTGTCGGCATCTGCGCCGCCACGGTCCGGTGCGGTGCGCGATGTGCCCGGTATTCAATGGCATGCGCCGCGCCGCTGCCTGCCCGTGAACTGGGTCAGCTGATATGTACTCTCTGCGCTTCCGCATCGCGCGCTGGGTGCTGTCGCATCGCAGGCTGTCGCTGGCCGCGTTCTTCCTGGTCACCGCTTTCTTCGCGGCCGGGCTGCCGCGCGTCCACCTGCGCACCATCTTCTCCGATCTTCTGCCCAGGGACGATCCGTTCGTACAGGTATTCAAGGACCATCCCGGCTTCGGCAATCCCCTGACCATGGCGGTGATGATCAAGCGCAGAAACGGCACGATCTACGACGCGCAAACCCTGGCGAAGGTGTGGAAGTTCACGCGCGACATCGATCTTGCACCGGGCGTGGACCACGATCAGATCCTGTCGATCACGACGGAGAAGGCACGCTACTCCGAAGCCACGCCGTTCGGTATCGACATGCGCCCCTTGATGGGCGACGCGCCGCCGCAGAGCGACGCCGAGATTGACGTGTTCCGCAGCCGCGTGAGCAAGTCGCCGAACGTGCGGGTGTTTCTGATCTCGCGCAACGAAAGCGCCACGCTGATCACCGCGACCTTCATTGAGCAGCGGGTCGATTACGGAGTGGCTTTCCGCTACGTCCAGGGCCTGGTTGAAGCGGCGCGCGACGCCGATCATGAAGTGGTGCTCGCAGGCCAGCCGGTTCTGATCGGCTGGGTATATCAATACGAGAGGCAGATGATCGGCATTTTCGCCGTCACCCTGTGCGCGCTGATCCTGGCCCTGGCGCTCTACATGCGGAACGTGGTCGGCACGGTAACACCCATCGTGACCAGCGCGACGGCCGCGGTGTGGGCGTTTGGCTTCGTCGGCTGGCTGAATATCTCGATTGAACCGCTGCTGATGGTGGTGCCCCTGCTGCTCACCGCGCGTTCATTTTCGCATTCCGTACAGTTCACCGAGCGCTTTTACGAAATCTACGCAGCGGTCGGTGATCGCGCCAAGGCGGCGGAAATCACCATGGGCGTCATGATGGCGCCGAGCGTGCTCGGCATCATTACCGACATTCTCGGCATCTTCATCGTGATCGCAGCGCCGATCCCAGCCATGGTGCGGCACGCCATCTTCTGCGGCATGTGGGCGGTGTGGCTGATTCCGACCGGCGTCGGGCTGATTTCCCTACTGCTTGCGTCGCTGCCGCCGCCGCGGAACGTCAAGCGGCTGCTGGGTCGGCACCAGGACTCGGGCATCCATCACGGCATCCAGGCTGTGCTTGGCGCCATTGCCCGACTGACCCACGGCCGTCGCGCGCGCCTCACCGCCGTTGTGGTCGTGGCCTGCTCTGCAGCGGCGCTCTACGTTGCCCAGCAGATCAAGATCGGCAACCCGGTGGAGGGCACCAGCCTGCTGTGGTACGACTCCGAGTTCAACGGCGCGGTACGCAAGATCAACGCGAATTTCCCCGGCGTCAACACCCTGGAAATCGTGCTCGAAGCCAAGGACCGGAAGAACCCGAGCTGGGTGGCGAACCAGGCCGACACGGCAATGACCATGCTGCGGCTGCAGCGGCTGATGGAGGCCGGTGACCGGCCGCCGCGCGCCAGCCTGTCGTTCGCCGACTACATATCTGAAGGCAATCGCCTGTTCAACGGCGGCAACCCGAAATGGCTGCCGCTCGATCCGAACGACACTGCGGTCAACGCTGCAGCAGTCGGCGTGATGATGGGTTCCAGCGCCAAGAATTTCGGCAATGTCGTGGATCTCACCATGCAGAACACGACGGTGTCGCTGTGGTACAAGGACAACAAGCAGGAAACCGTGGATGCGGCGCTGGCCGCTGCGCGCGCCGCCGTCGCGGTGGTGAATCCGGATCATCCTTCCTTCCGCATCCGCCTGGCAACGGGGACCATCGCCCTGCAGGAGGCCGTGAACCGGGTCGTCGCCCGTTTCCACTGGATCGTGATCGCGCTGCTCAACGTGTTCGTGTTCACGTCGTGCAGCCTCGCCTACCGCTCGCTGACCGCGGGGCTGTTGCTGCTGGTTCCGGTCAACCTCGCCAACCAGGTGCTGTACGCGGCCATGCATCTGGCCGGCGTCGGGCTGGACGTCAACTCCCTGATCGTTGCGGCCATCGGTGTCGGCGTGGGGATCGACTACGGCATCTACCTGCTGTCGCGGATCTGCGAGGAGTTTCACGCCTGCGCGGGCGACTGGGGCCAGGCCATCGACACCGCCCTGCGCACCACCGGCAAGGCGATCCTGTTCACCGCAACCATCATGATCCTCGGCATCGCGCCCTGGTATTTCCTCTCGGGTCTGCGCTTCGTCGCCGACATGGGCTTGTTGCTGATCGTGATCATGCTGATCAACATGATTCTGGCCCTGGTCGTCCTGCCGCTGCTGGTATGGCTGGTCAAACCCGGCTTTGTATGGCGCCGGGACAAGCTGTTGGGCGTCGGCGTCGACCTTGCCCTGTTCACAGAAGCCTCGACCCCGGTGCCTGCCGACGGCCGCACTTGAACCGGGGTGGCGGGCTGCGGCAGGGAAAGCGCGCCCGCCCGCCGATCAATCCCCCCGGCGCCGGCGCAGTTGGCGTGGCGTAGTTAGGGAAATCCCTACAACGGGGAAGGCAGCCTACTAATTGAGCGGTCCGCGTGCTCCGTCTACCGTCTACGGGTCGGTCGCGGATCGACTACAAGTATTCAAACAACTGCTCGAGAGGAGCGTACATGGGACTGCTGATCAGCATCGACAACGGTGGCACGCTCACCGACGCCTGCGTAATCTCCGGCGCCAAAGTCTTCCACGCCAAAACCCTGACCACGCCGCACGACCTGACGCAATGCTTCGTCGAAGTGCTGCGCCAGGTCTCCACGCGTATCTACGGCGAGTCGAACCTCGCTGCGCTGCTGGAGGACGTCGACTACATCCGCTACTCGACGACGCAGGGCACCAACGCGGTGGTGCAGCGCAAGGGGCCGCGGCTGGGCCTGATCGTGCGCAAAGGCCAGGATCGCGACGGGCTGGTGCGTAATAACGATGAACGCGAACTGCTGCAGGCGCTGGTTGGAGACCGCGTCGCGCAGCTCGACCTGGCGCAGGACGACGAGGCGCTCGAAAGCTCGGTGATCGGCATCGTCAACGAGCTGATGTCGCGCGGCGCCAACCGCCTGGTGGTCAGCCTCGGCGGCGACCAGCTGGATGAGGACGAGAGCCGGATCAAGCGCCTGGCGCTGTTGCGCTATCCGCGGCATCTGCTCGGCGCCGTGCCGATCCTGTATTCGCACCAGCTCTCGGACGACCGCGACGACGCGCGCCGTACCTGGAGCAGCTTGCTCAATGCCTTCCTGCATCCGGCGATGGAGCGCTTCCTGTACAACGCCGAGGGCGTGTTGCGCGAGCATCGTGCGCGCAATCCGCTGCTGATTTTCTGTAACGACGGTACTTCATCGCGGGTGGCCAAGACCGTCGCGCTCAAGACCTGGGGCTCCGGGCCGCGCGGCGGCATGGAAGGCGCCAAGGCGCTCGCCCGGCACTATGGGCGCAAGACCGTGGTGACGATGGACATCGGCGGCACCACCACCGACGTCGGGGTGGTCGAGGGCGGCGCCGTGCGCGAGCAAAGCCGCGGCAAGCTGGAAGACGTGCAGATTTCGTTCCCGCTGTGCGAGGTCGAGAGCCTTGGCGCCGGCGGCAGCTCGATATTCCGCGTGGTCGACGGCGCGATCCGCGTCGGACCGGAGAGTGTTGGCGGCGCGCCGGGCCCGGCGTGCTTCGGCTACGGCGGCAAGGAGGCGACGATAACCGATGCCTACCTGCTGCTTGGCATCCTCGACGGCGACTCCTATTTCGGCGGTGCGCTCAAGCTGGATATGGAACGCGCCCGGGCGGCAGTAATCGAGAATATCGCCAAGCCGCTCGGCGTTTCGCTGGACGAGGCGCTGCTGAAGATGGAGCAGGCCTACGTCGACAA
>FTKD01000194.1_pt5 | contig 15590 bp, 12 predicted proteins | sample 1658191 | NCBI WGS metagenome assembly FTKD01 (sample SAMEA3914808, study PRJEB12502) | metagenome | biome: forest; material: soil | place: Canada | collected 2011-08-03 | depth 0.3 m
CTGGCCGGGCGCATCGCCGCGGTCAGCACCACCGGCTTGGCCGGGGCGAGCACGCGATGCAGGAAGTAGGCCGTCTCCTCCAGCGTGTCGGTGCCATGGGTGATCACGATACCGGCGACTTCGGCGCGGGCGACATGGTGCGCCACCCGTTCGGCCAGGCGTTGCCAGATCGCGGCGTCCATGTCCTTGCTGTCGACGGCCGCGACGGATTCGGCCTCCAGGCGGTGATCGGCGAGCGCCGGAACGCCGGCGATCAGGGTCTCCACGCCCAGCGCGCCGGCGCGATAACCGGTGGTGTCGGTGCTCGTCGCGGCGCTGCCGGCGATCGTCCCGCCCGTGGCGAGAATCACTACAAGCGGCTTGGGGCTTTGCATTCTTGGCAACCTTGGATAAAAATACAGACCTGTATGAACAACCAGATGCCAGCCACGGGACGCAAGTCTCCTGACGGACAGGACGCCATGGAAGTCGAATCGCCGAAGCTCACCGCCCGCCAGCAACAGATCCTCGATCTGGTGCAGAGCGCGATCGAACGCACCGGCGCCCCGCCGACGCGTGCCGAGATCGCCAACGAACTGGGCTTCAAGTCGGCCAACGCGGCGGAGGAACACCTCCAGGCGCTGGCCCGCAAGGGCGTCATCGAGCTGGTGGGCGGCACCTCGCGCGGCATCCGGCTGAAGTCTGACACATTGCGTGCGCTCAACGAGGCGCGCGGCAAGCAGTACTCGCTGCCGCTGCCCAGCCTGTCGCAGCTGTCGCTGCCGCTGGTCGGGCGCGTGGCCGCCGGCTCGCCCATCCTCGCGCAGGAACACGTCGAGCAGACCTACCTGCTGGAGGCCTCGATGTTCCCGCGCCGCCCCGACTACCTGCTCAAGGTCAAGGGCATGAGCATGCGCGACGCCGGCATCATCGACGGCGACCTGCTGGCGGTGCAGAAGAGCCGCGAGGCGCGCAACGGCCAGATCGTCGTCGCGCGCCTGGGCGACGAGGTCACCGTCAAGCGCTTCCGCCGCACCCGCACCACCATCGAGCTGCTGCCCGAGAACCCCGACTTCCAGCCCATCATCGTGCCGTTCGGCGACGTCGACTTCGAGCTCGAAGGCATCGCGGTGGGCCTGGTTCGCAACAACATGACGAGCTGAGCATGGCAGGCGGCTCGCATCGTTCGCCCCCGCGTGACGCCCGCGCGCGCGAACGGGGCTGATCCGGAGCACGCCATGGGTTCGTCGTCACGCCAGCACATGAAGTCGCCCAAGGCCGCCACGGCCGAAGCCTGCCTCGCGCTGGAGCAACTGCCCAACGTCGGCCCCGCGATGGCGGCCGACCTGCGGCTGCTGAACATCCATACTCCGCAGGAGCTCAGGGGCCGCGACGGCCTGCAGCTGTATCGGACGCTGTGTTCCGTCACGGGCCAGCGCCACGATCCGTGCGTGCTCGACACGCTGCTGGCGGTGGTCGACTTCATGAACGGCGCGCCGCCGGCGCCGTGGTGGGCCTATACCCGGCAACGCAAGGCGATGGTGGGGCAGTTGCGCGACTGAGCGCCTGCACGCCGATCCACGCGCTTCGTCGCGGCCTGCAGCCCGGCGTCCTGGCCATCCCGGGCAGCGCCGGGCCGCGACGATATGAGTAGTTGACCCAGTGGCGGCGCCCGGGCCCGAGCTTCTAAAGTCCCCCCTCCGGATTGGAATCGGTTCCATCCGGATCGAACTTCAGGAGACACCATGCCGCCACCGACATCGCGTCGCGCGCTTTCGCCCGTCTTGTCGGTGCTGGGCTGCCTGGTCGCGTTCGCGCCCGCGGCCTGCGGCGCGGACAACGATGCGCCCCCGGTGCCGCGCGTGGCGAACCCGTTTCCCGGGGACGCCGCACAGGAGACGCAGATCCGCGCGATCGTGGCGCACATGACGCTGGCGCAGAAGATCGGCCAGATGACGCAGCCCGACATCCGCGCGATCACGCCAGCCGAAGTACGCCAGTACGACATCGGCTCAGTGCTCAACGGCGGCGGCGCGTGGCCCGGCAACGACAAACACGCCTCGCTGGCCGACTGGCGCGCGATGGCCGACGCATGGTGGGAGGCGTCCATGGGCACCGACATGGCCGTGAAGGTGCCGGTGATCTGGGGCACCGACGCCGTCCACGGCAACAACAATGTCTACGGCATGACGCTGTTCCCGCACAACATCGGACTCGGCGCAGCCGATGACCCCGAACTGGTCGAGCGCATCGGCGCGGCCGTCGCCCGCCAGGTGCGCGCCACCGGCGTCGACTGGACGTTCGCGCCGACCGTCGCCGTCGTGCGTGACGACCGCTGGGGGCGCACCTACGAAGGCTTCTCCGAGGATCCGGCCATCGTCGCCGCCTACGCCGGCCGCTACGTCACCGGACTGCAAGGCCGTTTCGACCCCGCGGGGCGCCCCACCATCGTCGCCACTGCCAAGCACTGGATCGGCGACGGCGGCACCGACAGGGGTGTCGACCAGGGCGAGAACAAGGCCAGCGTGGCCGAACTGCTGCGCATCCACGGCGCGGGCTACGTCGCCGCGATCGGCGCCGGCGTGCAGGCGGTGATGGCGTCCTTCAACAGCTGGACGTTCACCGGCACCGACGCCGAAGGGCGCGCGCTGTCGTTCGCCAACGCGAAGACGACCGGCAACAAGTACCTGCTCACCGACGTCCTGAAGACGCGGATGGGCTTCGGCGGCCTGGTCGTCACCGACTGGGACGCCATCGGCCAGGTCACCTACACCGACGCCCACGGCGCGACGAGGTCGTGCAGCACGTCGTCGTGCCCGCCGGCCATCAACGCCGGCATCGACATGGTGATGGTGCCGTTCGCATGGAAGGCGTTCATCGCCGACACGATGGCCTCGGTACAGGCCGGCGAGATCCCGCTGGCGCGCATCGACGACGCCGTCACCCGCATCCTGCGCGTGAAGATGCGCGCCGGGCTGTTCCGCGTGGTGGACGGCGCCAGCGTGTCCGTGAAGCCGTCGCAGCGTCCGGGCGCGCAGGACGCCGCCGCGGCGAACCCGCGTGCGCTGGCGCGCGAGGCCGTGCGCAAGTCGCTGGTGCTGCTGAAGAACGACCGCGACGTGTTGCCGCTGGCCCGCCACCTGCGCGTGCTGGTGGTGGGCAAGAGCGCCGACAGCATCGCCGACCAGGCCGGCGGCTGGTCGCTCACCTGGCAGGGCACCGGCAACACGAACGCCGACTTCCCCAACGCCGACTCGGTGCTCACCGGCGTGCGCGAGGCGGCCGGCGACGCCAACGTCACGTTCTCCGCCGACGCCAGGGACGTGGACGTGAAGGCCTTCCAGGCCGTGATCGCCGTGATCGGCGAGACGCCCTACGCCGAAGGCGCGGGCGACATCCGCGGCGCCGACACGCTGGAACACGCACGCCGCCATCCCGAGGACCTGGCCGTGCTCGAGCGCGTCGGCGGCCACGGCGTGCCCGTCGTCACCGTGCTGCTCAGCGGCCGGCCGCTGTGGGTCAACCGCGAGATCAACCGCAGCGACGCCTTCGTCGCCGCCTGGCTGCCGGGCACCGAGGGCAAGGGAATCGCCGACGTGCTGTTCCGCCACGCGGACGGCGGCGTGGACGACTTCACGGGCAGGCTGTCGTATTCGTGGCCGAGGACGGCCTGCCAGACCACGGTCGACAAGGCCGGCGCCGACGCCGTTCCGCTGTTCGCCTGCGGATACGGCCTGACGTATGCGCGCCGGCACGCGAAGATGGACACCCTCGACGAGACGCCGCAGCCGCAGCGTTGCGACGCGCCCGCGGCTACCCCGCCGTCTTGAACGCCATCACCGCCTGGTTGCGCAAGGTGCGCAGCAGGCTCAGCTCGCGGTCGCCCAGCACGATGCCGCCCGCCGTCGCGCAGTCGGCGTAGATCAGCGCGAACGGCGCGCTCTTCATCGTCAGCGGCAACAGCACGAAGCTGCGCGCATCGGCCTCGCGCTGCAGCCAGGTAGGCAGGCGCGTGCGCACGTTGTCGGCAGACGCGTCGGAGATCAGCGTGTCGGTCGCCTTCTTGCAGGCCACCGACAGCAGGTCGACCGGGCCGTTGGGATTGACGTCCACGCGGAACTGCGCGGACAGCGCCGCCGCCGCGGCGCCCAGGCCCAGGCGGCCGGTGATGACGCCGGTCTTCTGGTCGCGCATGCCGAACACGACGCAGCGGAAGCCGAGGGCGTCGTGCATCGTCTGCAGGATGGTGCGCAGCACTTCGTTGAGCCGGAAGCTGTCGCCGGCGAGCGCGCTCGTCACGCTGGCGATGCCGTTCTCCAGCGCCAGCATGCGGGCGCTCGAATCGGCGGCGACCGGGCTCGCGGGCGCCGCGGCCGCACTCGGATGCCCGGCCGCCGGCGCGACAGCCGGTGCCGCTGCCTCCGGCATCACGACCGTCGCCGGATTGTTGTTGCCGGTCGGCACGGACAGCGCCTGCGGCAACAGGCGGCGCGCCTTGGAATCGGCCTTGAGATCGATGCCCAGGTCGGTGGACATCGACTGCAGATGCGATTGCGCGCTGCGTACCGCCGTCTCGAACTGGTCCTTGGGCAGGTTCAGCGCACGCGAAAAGCGGTCGCCGATCGCCGCGATCCTGGCGGCGGCCGATTCGGCCGGCGCATGCATCAGCGCCTGCGCCAGTTCGGTCGACGCCTGCACGCACCAGCGCAGACGGTCGGCGGCCGAATCGACGCTGCGCGTCGGCGGCGCGCCTTCGGGCCGGGCGATGGCTCGGCGCAGCGAGTCGGGCAGGCCCCACACCTTCGTGACGCCCACGCCCAGCTGCTCGTACGTCAGGCCCAGCACTTCGCAGACGGCGCGATCCTCGACGGCGTGCGACCACTCGCCGCGCTGCCACGCCGGCTCCACGCGGCGCCGGATCAACGTCGCCTCCTCGGGGAAATAGAACTCGGTCAGCATCCGGCCGAGCTGAACCATCATGCCGGCCAGGAACGGTTCGTCGTGCGCCTTGGCCGACGGGGTGAGCTCGTCGCACAGCGTGCCCGTCATCATGGCCATCAGGAACATCTCCTTCAGGCGGGAGACGTGCGCCTTGTCCTGCATGTGCTCCAGCAGCACCAGCGACAGCGCCAGCGTGCGGATGCCGGCCAGGCCGATCAGCGATACGGCACGGGGTACCGACGCGATGGTGCCGGCGCCGGCATTGCGGAACTGCGCCGTGTTGACCAGGCGCAGCAGCTTGTTGGTGAGCGCCACGTCGCGCACGATCTCGTCGGTGACGCCGGCGATGCTGGCGTCCTCGGATTGCGTCACGCGCTGGATGCGCACCACCGCGTCCGACAGCGCCGGGAAATCGCTCTTGTGGCGCATGCGGCGCAGCAGGAATTCGAGCGTGGCGCGATCGCCGCCGTCCGCGCCGACGGGCGCCGGATCCAGCCACTGGTGCAGCGCGTTGCGGAACGCCGCGGCCGACTCGGGCCGGCGCGCCGGGTCGCGCGAGACCGCGCGCATCACCAGCGCGCGCAGGACGTCGTCGGTGCCGTCCTTGCCGCCCCTGGCATCGACGGACAACGCGTCCAGCGGCCAGACGATGTCTTCCTTCTGGATGCGCTCGAGCGCGCGGTACGGATCGCGCTCGTCGAGCATCGGCCGGCCGCAGATCATCTGGCCCAGCATCATGCCGGCCGCGAACACGTCCATCAGCGGATGCGGCGCGGCCCCGCCGATCGCCTCGGGCGAGATGTAGCCGGGCGTGCCGGCGATGCGGCCATCGTGGGCGGCGGACACGCGCGCCGCGATGCCGAAGTCCATCACGCGCGGACGGCCCTGCGCGTCCATCAGGATGTTGGACGGCTTCAGGTCGCGGTGCACGATGCCTTGCGCGTGCGCGGTGGCGATCGCGTCGAGCACGTCGCGCATCAGCGCCGCGGCCTCGCGTTCGGGCAGCTTGCCGCGCTTGCGCAGCAGCTCGCCGAGGGTCGGGCCCGTGACGTACTCGAACACCATGAACGACACCGCGCCGTCCTGGTCGGCCTCGAACACCGGCACGATGTTCGGGTGCGCCAGGCGGCTGACGGCGCGGGCCTCGTCCAGCCACTGCGCCACCGACGCCGCGTCGGCATCGGGATTGATGACCTTGACCGCCACCTCGCGCTGCAGGCGCGGGTCGTAGCCCAGCCAGACGGTGGCCTGCGCGCCGCGGCCGAGCTCGCCCTTCAGCTCGAAGCGGCCCACGCGCCGCGCGGCCCCGCCCGTGCCGCGCCGGGTCGGCACCGGCACGGCGCTCACCACGTGCCTCCGCGAGACGCGCGAGCGCGTGCGAGGAACCGGTCGCGGTGCGAGTTCATAAGGCTACCCCCCGCCTATCGGCTGCGGTGTGATCGCCTTCGGGCGGCCGGGCGGCGCTCATGCGCTCGTCCGATCGGGTTGGGCCGTCGGCGGCTGCAACGCATCCTGGATGTCCTTCAGGCTGATGTCCAATGCGCGGCCATAACGCTGGGCAACACGCTGCAGGGCGGCGATCGCCTGGCGCGACGGCAGGCTGACGGCGTCCAGCACGTCGTTGGCGCAGCTCGCCACGAGCCGCAGCATGTCGACGTCGGAACTCGGCGTGTGGATCGGGCCGGTCGGCGGGGCGCGCCGCACCATGTGCTGCACGCCGTCGTCCAGGCCCCAGTGGTGCATCACGGCGGAGCCGAGGGCGTCGATGTCGATGCCCAGCACCGCGAACGACGCGCCTTCGGCCGTCATGCCCTGCTCGTCCGGTTCGCCCTCCTTCTGCGCCGCGCTCGGCAGCATCAGGCGACGGATCTGGGCGGCCTCGTCGGGGAAATGGTACTGCACCACGAGCCAGCCCAGGTTCTGCAGTGCGGTGATGAGGTAGACCACCTCCTGGTCGTAGCCGGCTGGCTGCAGGATGCGCGCGATCGTGCCGGCCCGCTTGACGCGGGTCATCAGCGCGCTCAATGCGTTGGCGGCCTCGTCGTTCAACGGGCCGGGCCACGGCCGCAGCGACAGGGCCGCCTGGCGCACGCCGTCGAGGCCCACCATCGCGATCGCGCGGTGGATCGCCAGCACGGCGCCGCTGCCGTTGTGGCCCGCCTTGGACTGCGCGAAATTGACCAGGCGCACCATCTCGAACGACAGCGCGAAATCCTGCAGCACGACGCTGGACAGCTCGTGCGTGTGGCCCGTCTCCAGCAACGCCAGCCGCGCCGCGCGGTCGGCGCCGCCGGGCATCGCCGGCAGCAGGCCGACGTTGCGCATGCGTCCGAGCAGCAGCGTGATGGGGCCGGCTTCCTGCTCGTTGCTCGCCTGCAGCCAGCCTTCGAGCGCGCGCTCGAACGTGCGCGCGTTGCGGTAGCGCTGGCGCTCCTGGCGGTCGGTGGCGCGATTGACGATGGCGCGCAACGGCTCGGCGATCGGGCGCGGCACCGTCCACGGCAGGCGCACCATCTCGTGGCCGAACGGCGGCAGGCGGCCGACGACCTTCGCGACGTCCTCCTCCTCCAGCGGCGTCGTGCCGGCCAGCACCTGGTGCATCACCAGGCCGAAGGCCAGCACGTCGATCTCGGCGGATTGCCGCTGCATGCGACGCTCGTCCACTGCGGCCTGCTGGCTGTCGGTATCCGCCTGGACGGGAATGAAGGACTGGGCGAACGCTTGCGCGTCGACGATCTCCAGGCCCAGCAGCTTGACGTTGCCGGCGTCGTCCACCAGCAGCGAATACGGTTGCAGGTCGCGGTGGGCGCTGCCCGCTTCATGGGCGAACGCCAGGCCTTGCAGCACCTGCACGCTCCACTGGGTCAGCTCGGGCCCGGGCAGGCCCTTGGCGGTGAGCCTCTCGCTCCAGGTGACGAACGCGTCGCGCTCGTAGATCGCATAGGGCCAGCGCTCGTGCTCGCCGACATGGAGCACGCGGGCGAGCCTGGGATGCTTCAGGCGGCTGGTGCGGCCGACGCGGGCGAGCCAGGCGCCGAGCGCATCCGGGTCAGCCGGCCGCGCACGGGGCATCGCGAGCATCACTTCGACGTCGCCATGGGAATCCTGCGCCAGCCACAGCATCGTCTGCGCGCTCTTTCCGAGCAGGCGCAGCAGCTGATAGCGGCCGAGCATGCGCACCGCCCGGTTGGGCGTGGCAGGACTCGCGGCGGCAGCGGTGGAGGTGGGAACGGTGGCGACCATGAACGCAGTGACGGAAGAATCGCTCGATTGGAACGCCGCAGGACGCCGGGCGACGGGCGAAAGAAGGGCCGAAACGGTGCGTAATTCACCTGCCCTTCAGTTTTCCGAAAGCGCCCCCATGTCGTCCATGAGAGCCGGGATCGGCCGGCCTCGTCCCACCCCCACCGCGGGGCGGGTCGGCCTGTTGTGTCAGAATCTTTTCACTGGTGGCGGGCAATGCGAGTTTCCCGATGAACTCCCGTCCCCGGTGCCCCAAGGAAAACGCATGAGCAGCGAAGCAATCAAACATATCTCCGACGCGTCCTTCGAGACCGACGTCCTCAAGTCCGGCACCCCGGTGCTGGTGGACTACTGGGCGGAGTGGTGCGGCCCGTGCAAGGCCATCGCCCCGATCCTGGAGGAAGTCGCCAAGGACTACGGCACGCGCCTGCAGATCGCCAAGATGAACGTCGACGACAACCGCGACGTGCCCGCCAAGTTCGGCATCCGCGGCATTCCGACGCTGATGTTGTTCAAGGACGGCCAGCTCGCGGCGACCAAGGTCGGCGCCCTGTCCAAGTCCCAGTTGACGTCCTTCCTCGACGGCCATCTATAATCAAGCCTGACCAGTGTTTTGTGGCGCCCCGCTCTGACGAGCAGCGGCGCCGGCACTGAGCCAAGGTTGCGCCCCCGCGCCCAGTTCTCCGCTCTCTTTGGCGAGTTCCGGCGCGCGGTTTCGGCGATTCGTCCCAAGCCCCTTCCGTTTCACGTCGCCACGACGGCCTCGACCCGGCCCAGGCTCGCATTCAGCGCGCTGCCTGATTTCCCCGAGTCGGCTGATCCGAGGTGCGCCCTTTCAGTTCGGGCGTGCCGCCGGGCGACCTGCAGCAGCCGCGGCTCACACCCCAGGGTGAAAAAACAATGCATCTTTCCGAACTGAAGGCCATGCACATCGGCGCGCTGATCACGATGGGCGAAGCCCTCGAGATCGACAACGTGGCCCGCCTGCGCAAGCAGGAGCTGATGTTCGCGATCATGAAGAAGCGCGCCAAGGGCGGTGAACAAGTGTTCGGCGACGGCGTGCTCGAAGTGCTGCCGGACGGCTTCGGCTTCCTGCGCGCCATCGACGAGAGCTACATGGCGTCCACCGACGACATCTACCTCAGCCCGAGCCAGATCCGCCGCTTCAACCTGCACACCGGCGACATGATCGAAGGCGAAGTGCGCGTCCCCAAGGACGGTGAACGCTACTTCGCGCTGGTCAAGGTCGACCGCGTGAACGGCGTCACGCCGGAGGAGAGCAAGCACAAGATCATGTTCGAGAACCTGACGCCGCTCTTCCCCAAGGAGTGCTTCAAGCTCGAACGCGACATTCGCGGCGAAGAGAACATCACCAGCCGCATCATCGACCTGATCGCGCCGATCGGCAAAGGCCAGCGCGCCCTGCTCGTCGCCCAGCCCAAGACCGGCAAGACGGTGATGATGCAGCACATCGCCCATGCGCTGGTCGCCAACCATCCCGAGATCCACCTGATCGTGCTGCTCGTCGACGAGCGCCCGGAAGAAGTGACCGAGATGCAGCGCACCGTGCGCGGCGAAGTCATCAGCTCCACGTTCGACGAGCCCGCCGCCCGCCACGTGCAGGTCGCCGAAATGGTGATCGAGCGCGCCAAGCGCCTGGTCGAGATGAAGAAGGACGTCGTCATCCTGCTCGACTCCATCACCCGCCTGGCCCGTGCGTACAACAACGTGCTGCCTTCGTCGGGCAAGGTGCTGTCGGGCGGCGTCGATGCCAACGCGTTGCAGCGCCCGAAGCGCTTCTTCGGCGCGGCGCGCAATGTCGAGGAAGGCGGCTCGCTGACCATCATCGGCACGGCGCTGATCGACACCGGCTCGAAGATGGACGAAGTCATCTACGAAGAGTTCAAGGGCACCGGCAACTGCGAAATCCACCTGGATCGCCGCATGGCCGAGAAGCGCGTCTACCCGTCCATCCAGATCAATCGCAGCGGCACCCGCCGCGAGGAGATGCTGCTGAAGCCGGAGATCCTGCAAAAGACCTGGATCCTGCGCAAGCTGCTCTATCCGATGGACGAGATCGAGGCGATGGAGTTCATGCTCGACAAGATGAAGGCCAGCAAGACCAACCTGGACTTCTTCGACATGATGAGGCGCGGGGGCTGAACAAGCCCCGGGCCCTGGCTGTCGACCTTCGAAAGGCCCGCTCCGCGGGCCTTTCGTGCGTCTGGAGCGGCCTGGTTCAGGGCGCCTCGGCGCCGGCACCTAGACAAGCATCGCCGATGCGGCATATAATCCAAGGTTTTCCGCTTTCGGAAAGTGCTGGGCATGGTGCCCACGTGGCTTCCGACGACACCCCGGGTTCAAGACCCGCGGCAAAGCGAGATAGAGGGCACCCCCATGAAGCAAGGCATTCACCCCAACTACCGCGAAGTCTGCTTCGTGGACCTGTCGAACGGTTTCAAGTTCGTGACGCGCTCGTGCGCCACCAGCAAGGAAATGACCAAGATGGAAGACGGCAGGGAACTGCCGCTGTTCAAGCTGGAAACCACCAGCGAGACCCATCCGTTCTACACCGGCACGCAAAAGAGCGTCGACAGCCTGGGCGGTCGCGTCGAGAAGTTCCGCAACAAGTTCGCGCGCGTCGGCCTCAAGAAGTCGTCGGCCCCTGGCGCGGACGCCGCAGCGGAGTAAGGCGCGGCCTCGGCCACGTCCCCCCTGAAAAGGCAGCCTCGGCTGCCTTTTTGTCGTCCGTGCCTTTGTTTCGGGCTGACGAAGCGCGTCGCGCCCGAGCGACCCCGCGCACCAATTTGAGCCTGCCCGCCGAGCAACGCCTCGGCATGCGGCATGATGGCCCCCCGTGAATCTGCCAACTCCCGCCCTCGTCACCCAGCGCGCGGCCCAGCGACTGCCGCGCTGGGCCCTGATGCTTTTGTGCGCCGCCTACCTGCTGCCCGGGCAGTTCGGACGCGAGCCGTGGAAGAACGCCGACATCACCGCGTTCGGCTACATGGCGTCGCTGGCCGACGGCCGCAGTCCGTGGACGGCGCCCGCGCTGGCCGGGCTGCCGGGCGACGGCGCGCTGCTGCCCTACTGGCTCGGCGCGCTGGCCATCAAGCTGATGCCTTTCATCGACGCCGCCAATGCCGCACGCGTGCCGTTCGCGCTGCTGCTGGCGGCCACGCTGGCGCTGATCTGGTACAGCACCCAGCACCTCGCGCGCACCGAGGCCGCGCAGCCGGTGGCGTTCGCGTTCGGCGGCGAGGCCTCGCCGCTGGACTACGCCCGCGCGCTGGCCGACGGTGCCGTGCTGGCCACCATCGCCAGCCTGGGGCTGCTGCAGCTCGGCCACGAGACCACGCCGGAGCTGGTGCAGCTCAGCGGCGCGGCGCTGTTCATGTGGACGCTGGCCGCGGCCCCCACGCGAGCGCGCAAGGCCGCCGGCGCGGCCGTGCTCTCGCTCACCGTGATCGCGGCCAGCGGCGCCCCCACCATCGCCATGGCGCTCGGCGCCAGCGGCTTCGCGATCTGCCACTGGTCGCGCTATCCGGGCGCACTCGGACTGCGTCCGTGGCTGGTGCTGGGCATGCTGGCCGGCGCGCTGGTGGCGGCCGCGGGCCATGCGTGGGCCTGGCGCGCGGGCATGCACTGGAATTCGGCATGGGAACTGGTGCGCCTGAGCGCCTGGTTCCTGTGGCCGGGCTGGCTGTTGGCGCTGTGGACGCTGTGGCGCTGGCGCCATCACCTCACCTATCGCCATATCGCGGTGCCCAGCATCGGCGTGGCGGTGGCCCTGGTCGCGTCGCTGTCGATGGGCGCGTCCGACCGCGCGCTGTTGCTCGCGGTGCCCGGCGTCGCCGTGCTCGCCGCGTTCGCGTTGCCCACGCTCAAGCGCTCCACCGGTTCGGCCATCGACTGGTTCTCGGTGTTCTTCTTCACCACGCTCGCGATCGCGATCTGGGTGTTCTACATCGCGCTGATGACCGGCGCACCGGCCAAGGCCGCGCTGCGCCTCGCCCACCTGCTGCCCGGCTTCGAGGCGCACTTCTCGGCACCGCTGCTGGCGCTCGCCGTCACCGGCATGGCGGCGTGGCTGGCGCTGGTGCGCTGGCGCACCGCGCGCGTCCAGCACGCGTTGTGGAAGTCGCTGGTGCTGCCGGCGTCGGGCGTGGCGCTGAGCTGGCTATTGCTGCTGACGCTGGGCCTGCCGGTGATCGACTACGCGCGCAGCTACCGGCCGTGGGTCGCCCTGGTCGCCCAGGACGTTCCCGCCGGCGTGTGCGTGGCCGCGCAGCTGCCGCGCTCGGCGCTGGCCGCCCTCGAGAACTATTCCAGCTGGCGCATCGACGCCCAGGGCGACGTCGAAAAGATGAGCCCCTGCCCGTACCTGCTGGTCGACGAGAACCGCCGTGCACCCGTCGCGGCACCGCCGGGGTGGACGCTGGTGTCGCATCTGCATCGGCCGTCGGAACGCGACGAGTCGACGGCGGTGTTCAGGAAGGTCGGCGCCGCGGCGCCGGTGCCGTCGCCGGCCGCATCGCGCTGACCCGCGCGCCCGTGCGCGTGACGCGCGCGGGCCCGCCGGGTTCGACCGCGTCGCCTCAGTAGCGGTCGCGGCCCTGCTGCTCGCGCCGCATGTCGCGCAGCATGAACAGGTAGAGGCCCTCCACCTTCTCGCGCGCCCACGGCGTCTTGCGCAGCAGCTTCAGGCTGGACTTGATGCTGGGCTCGAACGCGAAGCAGCGCAGCGGGATGCGCTCGTCCAGGCCCTGCCAGCCGTAGGCGTCGACCAGCGCCGTGACGATGGCCTCCAGCGTCACGCCGTGCAGGGGGTTGCGGGGCTGCTCCGGCGGCGGCGGGCGGGGCGATTCGGGGTCCGTCATCGTCTGATTGTCGCTGGCTCGCAGGTGCGCCGTCCAACTGCGCCGGCGAGTCGGCGTCCCCCATGAATCGAGTTGACGCGTCGACGCACCTTTCTCAACATGTCGCTCAGCCTCATCGAAGCCGGGAGACGAGCCATGCGCCCTGTCCTGAGCCGCCTGGCGCTCGTCGCGTCACTCGTGCTTGCGCTGCCCGCGGTCGCCGTCGCGCAACCTGTCTTGACCATCAAGCCATTGGCCGAGAAGAAGGTGGACACGCTGCCCGCCGGCACGCTGTTCTGGCGCATCGAGACCCTGCCGTCGCTCGCGGCGGCCCAGGCGCTCGCCGGGCCCTTGGCTATCGCCGTCGAGTCCGCCGGAAGGGCGTGGTTGTTCACGCTCGGGCCTGCAGGCGGATCGACGCCCGGCGCCGCCCGGGTCGCCGAGGTCGGCCCCATCGCGCGCGTCGCCGCCACAAGCTATCTGCTGCGCATCAACGATGCGAGCGGGCCGCCCGGCAGCGCGACGCCCGTGCACAGCCATCCGGGATCGGAGGCGTTCTACGTGCTCGCCGGCGAGCAGAGCATCCGCGATGCGCACGGCACGCTGCGCGTCGAGGCCGGAGGCGCCGAGCCAGGTCATGGCGCCGACATGGCGATGCAGGTCTCGAGCACGGGCCAGGGCGACCTGCATGCGCTCGTGATGTTCGTGGTGGATGCGGGCAAGCCGTTCTCGTCGCCGGCGACGCTGCCGTCGCAGTGAAGCCCGGGCCCGCGCCCGGCGACGGGCCGCAGCGGCCATGTCGCCTCGCGGTGTATCGTCTCCACTTCGCCATCACCCGCGTGACATTCGTGAGCACTCCCCCATCGACGACGCCGTATCCGATCGGCATTCCCGGCACGCCCTGGGCCGCCGCTGAAAAGGCCGCCTGGCTCGTCCGCCAGCGCGTGCAGCGCAGCTACGCCGACGAGGTCGTCGCGCCGCTCGAGGCCCGCCTGCCCGCGCAGGCCGAGCTGTTCCAGTACGGCGTTCTCGACTACGCGCGCCTGGGGTTGGGCCGCTATCCGCTCCACGCGGTGCGCAGCCGCGCGTGGAACCCGGATCGCCCCGTGGTGCTGGTCACCGGCGGCGTCCACGGCTACGAGACCAGCGGCGTGCACGGCGCCCTGCAGTGGCTGGCGCAGGAGTTCGGCCGCCACGCCGGGGCGATCAATCTGCTGATGCTGCCGTGCATCAGCCCGTGGGGCTACGAGACCGTCAATCGCTGGAACCCCGACGCGCTCGACCCGAACCGGCAGTTCAAGCCGGACAGCCCGGCCGCCGAGTCGGCGCTGGCGATGGCGTGCGTGGCGGCCCACGGCACGCGGGTGGACCTGCACGTCGACTTGCACGAAACCACCGACACCGACAACAGCGAGTACGGCCCCGCCAAGGCCGCGCGCGACGGCAAGGCGTTCGACTGGCACGCCATCCCCGACGGCTTCTACCTGGTGGGCGACACCGAGCGACCCGCGCCCGAGTTCCAGGGGGCGCTGATCGCCGCCGTCCGCCGCGTGACCCACATTGCCGACGCCGACGCGCACGGCCGCATCATCGGCGAGCCGCTGCAGCAGGCCGGCGTGATCAACTACGCCAAACGGTCTCTCGGCCTGTGCGGCGGCATGACCGGCGCGCGCTTCGTGACCACCACCGAGGTCTATCCGGACAGCCCCACGGCGAGCCCGGCGCAGTGCAACGAGGCCCAGGCGGTGACCGTCCGCGCGGCGATCGAGTACCTGCTGCGCGCCTGAGCGCAGCGGCCCGGGAGCGGGCCGCTGCCGCACTCAGCCCGGCTTGACCGCGCTGCTCTTGATCAGCCCCATCGCGGTCGCGATCAGCCCCGACACCTCGGTCATGTTGCCCGGCACGATCATCGTGTTGTTGGTCTTGGCCAGCGACTGGTAGGCATCGACGGCGCGCTCGGCCACCTTCAGCTGCACGGCCTGTTCTCCACCCGGCGCCTGGATGGCCGCGGCGACCTGGCGGATGGCGTTGGCCGTCGCCTCGGCCACCGCGACGATGGCCGCGGCCTCGCCCTGGGCCTTGTTGATCTCGGCCTGCTTCTCGCCCTCGGAGCGCGCGATCGACGCCTCGCGCTGGCCGGTGGCGATGTTGATCTGCTCCTGGCGCCGGCCTTCGGACGCGGCGATCAGCGCGCGCTTCTCGCGCTCGGCGGTGATCTGCGCCTGCATCGAGCGCAGGATCTCGGCCGGCGGCGTCAGGTCCTTGATCTCGTAGCGCAGCACCTTCACGCCCCAGTTGGACGCGGCGTCGTCGAGCGCGTTGACGACGAGGCCGTTGATCATGTCGCGTTCCTCGAAGGTCTTGTCCAGCTCCATCTTGCCGATGACGCTGCGCAGCGTGGTCTGGCACAGCTGCGTGATCGCGACCACGTAGTTGCTGGAGCCGTAGCTGGCGCGCATCGCGTCGGTGACCTGGAAGTACAGGATGCCGTCCACCTGCAGCTGCGTGTTGTCGCGCGTGATGCAGACCTGGCTGGGCACGTCCAGCGGGATCTCCTTGAGCGAGTGC
>FTKD01000300.1_pt3 | contig 15564 bp, 13 predicted proteins | sample 1658191 | NCBI WGS metagenome assembly FTKD01 (sample SAMEA3914808, study PRJEB12502) | metagenome | biome: forest; material: soil | place: Canada | collected 2011-08-03 | depth 0.3 m
CCCCCGAGACGGCGCGCCCCAGTTCGAAATCGGAGGACGGGCCGGCGGCGGGCCGCGATCGGTCATAGAGCAGAGCGCCGTCGATGAACACCTGGTCGGCATGGCTGTAGACGCTGAGCGGATTGGCGGACCAGATCACCACGTCGGCGTTCTTGCCCGGCTCGAGCGCGCCGACGCGATCGGCGAGGCCGAGCGCCTTCGCGGGATTGCTGGTTACCCAGCGGATCGCGCGTTCGGGCGGGATGTCGAGCCCGGCGCGGCGTCCCGCGGCCGCGGCCTTTCCGGCTTCGAGGTTGAGATGCTGGCCGATCGCCGGCGAGTCCGAATGCATCATGACGCAAACACCGGCCGCATCCAGCAGCGCGGCATTCTCGGGAATGCCGTCCTCGGCCTCCACCTTGAAGCCCCACCAATCGGCCCAGACCGCCACGCAGGCGCCCGACTGGCGCAGCAGGACGGGGATCTTGTAGGCGTCCGTCGCGTGGTGGAAGGCGGCGACGCGGTAGCCCATCTCCTTGGCGACGTCCAGCACCACAGCCATCTCGTCGGCCTTGTAGCAGTGCATGTGCACGCGGATGTCGCCGTCGAGCACGCCGACCAGGGTGTCCAGCTTCAGGTCGCGTTTCGGCGGCTCGCCTCCGGAGCGTTCGTACTTGTCCCAATCGGCCTTGTAGCGGCGCGCCGCCAGCCAGGCTTCCCGGTAGCCCGCCACGTTGCCCATGCGCGTGGCGGGGAAGCGGCCCTTGCCACCATAGAAGAATTTCGGGTTCTCGCCGCAGGCCATCTTCAGCGAATAGGGCGCCCCCGGGAATTTCATGGCCTGCATCGTCACCGCGCTGATCGGCTTGAGCACCACGCCGCGACCGCCGAACAGATTGACCGACCCTGGCAGCACCTGCAGCGCCGTCACCCCGCTGGCGAGGGCGCGCGAAAAGGCCGGGTCCATCGGCTGCACGGAATGTTCCGCCCACACGTTGGCGGTGTTCCAGTCGGTCGACTCGTTGGTGTCCGTGTTGTCCGATGTGAGCGGCAGCGCGAAATCGCCGTCGTGGGAGTGGACGTCGATGATGCCGGGCGTCACCCAGCGGCCCTGCGCGTCGATCACTTGCGCGCCGGTGGGAGCGACGAGCCTCTTGCCGAGGGCGACGACCTTTCCGTTCTGGAGCAGCAGGTCCTCGTCGTCGAAGCGATGGCCGAGGCCGTCCAGCACGACGGCGCCGCGGATCAGCACATCGGTGCTTGGCGCGGGGCGATAGGTACTGGGAAACGGATCGGCTGGATAGGGTCGGGGAACCCGCGTGGCGGGCGAAGCGGCGCCAATGGCCAGCCACCCCAGGGCGGCGATCACGCCGCGGACGATCAATCGCCAGGATCGTGGGTCCATGGGCTAGTGGCTGGCGCGCGCCAGCCAGTCCGCGGCGGTGGTGGGGCCGACGGCCGCGGTGTCGGTGTGGCTGGCGATGAATCGGCGGATCTCGAAGAAGAAATCGGCATCGGACGGCGCGCCCATCTTCTTCAGTGCCTCGCTCACCCGCGCCGACTTTCCGGGCGGGTTGTGTTCGGGCTGGATGAAGATGAAGTCCCAATCCGCGCCATCCTGATGCACGTAGAGCTGGCGCGCTGGCAGTCCGGCTTCCTTGTTGGCCGCGTCGAACTGGGCGATCAGCCGCAGGAAGGCCTCGTGCTGGCCGGGTGCGATGCGGTAGATCTCGATGGCGACCTCGGGCAGATCGGGGCGCGGCGGCGTGGCGGTCTGGGCCCGGATAGGCGCGGCGGCGAACGTGATGGCGAGCGTGAACAGGCAAGCGTGCAATTTCATCGCAGGTTCTTTCTCGAGGAAGGAGCCGACGTCTTCGCCGGGTCGTTTGGTCGAGTTTAGGTCGCCCCTGCAACGCGTGCCCGCCACTGCGGGCCACGGACTACGGCGCATGGGCCACGATGCGCCAGAAGGAATCGCTCCGCGAGCGTTGGCCCGAACACGTCATTCATTGGCCTCGCGACTGGGGCCGAGCTGAATTGCTCGGGTTACCTTGGATCCACTCAACGAGTCGAGCAAAACAAACGGTTGAGAACAGTTCTCAAATTCTTTCAATCGCAGGAGCCCACCATGCACTCCCCTGTCTTCCGCCACAGTGCCTTGAGCTCTGCAATCGCGATTCTCGTCGCCGCGTCGGGCCAAGCGCATGCGCAGGCTGCGACGCCTGCGAGCGAGGCCGCATCGGCCGGCTCCACCGGCACCGCCGCGGAGCCGGCACAGATCGTGATCGTGCGTGCCAGCGCCGATGCCTCGGCCGGCGGCCTCAAGGCACCTTACGCGGGCGGCCAGGTGGCGCGCGGCGGCCGTGTCGGGATCCTGGGCAGCGAGGACATCATGGACACGCCGTTCGCCATCACGAACTACACGCAAAAGCTGATCCAGGACCAGCAGGCAAGCAGCATCGCCGACGTGCTGCAGAACGACCCGGCGGTACGCGTCGCACGCGGCTTCGGCAATTTCCAGCAGTTGTACATGGTGCGCGGTCTGCCGATCTATTCCGATGACATGTCGTACAACGGCCTGTACGGCTTGCTGCCGCGCCAATACCTGGCCGCCGAACTGGTCGAGCGCGTCGAGGTGCTGCGCGGTGCAAGCGCGTTCTTGAACGGCGCGGCGCCGGGCGGCAGCGGCCTCGGCGGCGCAGTCAACATCAGCCCGAAGCGCGCGCCGAACGAACCGCTGACCGAAGCGACGCTTGGCGCAACAAGCGGCGGCGGCACATTCGAGGCCATCGACATCGCGCGCCGCTTCGGGCCGGACAAGAGCCTGGGCCTGCGCCTGAACGCGGTCAACCGGGACGGCGGCACGGCGGTCGACGGGGCGAAACAGAAGACGAACGCGTTGTCGCTCGGCGCCGATTTCCACGCCGGCGGCCTGCGCGTCTCGGCCGACATCGGCTACCAGTACTTCAAGCTCACCGACCCGATGCCCAGCATCACGGTCGCCTCCGGCCTCGCGATTCCGCGCGCACCCAAGGCCTCCAGGCAGATCGCGCAGCCGTGGACGTATTCCGACGAACGCGACACCTTCGGCACGCTGCGCGCGGAGTACGACCTGGCGCCGAACGTGACGGCCTGGGCCGCGGGCGGGTTCCGCAACGGCAAGGAAGGCAACAACCTTGCCACGACCACCGTGACGGCCGCGGACGGCACGGACAACATCCTCGGCTTCACGAACGCGCGCAAGGACACGGTCGGGACCGGCGAAGTCGGCGTGCGCGGCAAGTTCACCACCGGGTCGGTGGATCACACGGTCGTGGCGTCGTACAGCGCCTACTCGCTCGACTCCAAGAACGCCTACGGCTTCGCCAACTTCGCGGGCCTCTCGGCCGGCACGATCTACGACACGGCCTTCGTCGCCGCGCCTGACGAGACGTACTTCACCGGCGGCAAGCTGAGCGATCCACTCACGACCGCGCGCACCGTGAGTGCCAGCTTCGCCATCGCCGACACCGTGGGCTTTCTTGACGATACCGTGCTGCTGACGCTCGGTGCCCGCCACCAGCGGATCGGCAACTCGAGCTACGACTACAACACCGGCGTGGAAAGCTCGGGCGCCGACAAGGCGGCGCGCGTCACGCCGGTGGCCGGCATCGTGTTCAAGGCCAGCAAGCAGCTGTCGATGTATGCGACCTACATCGAGGGCCTCGTCGCGGGCGATACCTCTCCGAGCGACGGCTCGGTCACCAACCCGGGCATCGCCTTCAAGCCCTACCAGACCAAGCAGGAAGAGATCGGCGCCAAGGTCGACCTGGGTCGGTTCGGCGGCACGTTCAGCGTGTTCCAGTCGCGCAAGCCGACCGCCTCGGTCATCGACAAGGTGTTCGGCATCAACGAAATGCAGCGCAATCGCGGCGCCGAGTTGTCGATCTTCGGCGAGGCCGCGCCCGGCCTGAGGCTGTTGGGCGGCGTCAGCTTCCTCAACACCCGGATGAGCGGTGCGGGTGCGACCGGCAGCCACGCCATCGGCGCGCCGAAATCGCAGTTCAACCTCGGTGCCGACTGGGACGTGCCGGGCGCGATCGGCCTCGTCGTCGACGCCCGCGCGGTGCACACGGCTTCGCAGTTCGCCGACGGCGCGAACACGCAGATCGTGCCGTCCTGGACGCGCTTCGACCTCGGCGGACGTTATGCGCTCGACGTCGGCCAACAGGTCGTCACGTTGCGGGCAGGTGTCGACAATGTCACCAACAAGAACTATTGGGCGTCGGCCGGCGGCTATCCGGGGGCGGGCTACCTGACCGTCGGCGCGCCGCGCACGTTCACGCTGTCCGCAACGCTGGCGTTCTGACGGCGGAGCGTTTCGCCTGATGTCGACGAGATCGCCATGTTGAGCGCTCGCGCACTGCGCGTGTGGTCGTGGCTGCACAAGTGGAGCAGCCTGGTCAGCACGCTGTTCCTGCTGCTGCTGTGCCTGACCGGCCTGCCGCTGATCTTCCATCACCAGATCGGCGAATGGCTGGGCACCGAGGTCTCGGCGCCCGCGATGCGCGACGATGCGCCGCGCGTCGACCTCGACCAGGTGATGCAGGTCGCCAAGGCGCGCTTCCCGGGCAAGAGCGGCATGTTCGTGTCGCAGGAGCCGGACGACGACAAAGTGTGGTTCGTCACGATGTCGGACACCCCGACCTCGTCGACCGACCTCAGGCAGGTGGCCGTCGACGCGCGCTCCGGCGCGCTGCTCGCCGAGCCCAAGCTCGATCGCGGCGTGATGTTCGTGATCCGCACGCTGCACGTCGAGCTCTTCGCCGGTCAGGCAGGCAAGCTGTTCCTCGGATTCATGGGGTTGCTGATGCTGGTGGCGATCGTGTCGGGCGTCGTGCTCTACGCGCCGTTCATGCGCAAGCTGCGCTTCGGCGAAGTGCGGCGCGACCGCTCCACGCGTCTCAAGTGGCTGGACCTGCACAACATGCTGGGCATCGTGACGCTCAGCTGGGCGATCGTCGTGGGGGCAACGGGCATCATCAACACGTGGGCCGACATCGTCGTCGAGCACTGGCGCAACGACCAGATGGCCGACATGGTGGCGCCTTACAAGGGCATGCCGCCGATCGCGCGGCTCGGCTCGCTCGAGAAGGCCGTCGCGGCAGCCGAGGCCCAGGAGCCGGACTTGAAGATCGGCTTCATCGCGTTTCCCGGTACCTCGTTCACCAGCGCGCACCACTATGGCGTGTTCATGCGCGGGCGCGAGGCGCTCACCGCGCGTCTGTTCAAGCCGGTGCTGGTGGATGCGGTGACCGGCAAGGTTTCCGCGAACCGGGCGCCACCGTGGTATCTCACTGCGCTGCTCCTGTCGCAGCCGCTGCACTTCGGCGACTACGCCGGTGTACCGATGCAGTGGCTGTGGGCGGCACTCGACGTCGCCACGATCCTCGTGCTGGGCAGCGGCCTGTACCTCTGGATCGGCAAGCGCTCGGCGACCCGCCAGATCGGCCTCAGGGCGGCATCGAAGTCGGCGCTGCGCGCGAGTGGCCCGGAGATGCCGCAATGAACCCGGCCCATTGGTCGAGGCGGTGGTCGGCGGCTCTCGCACTCTGGGGCTGGCCCATCGTGTTCGCAGTCGTCAGCGCAGTCGGCTTGATAGGCGCTCTGATCGGCAATGGCCGCTGGGATTGGCTCGCCTGGATCGGCCTCGGGTTGCCGACCGCAGCGTCGCTCTGGCTCGGGCTGCGGGGGCGCGGGCGGCGGCGCTGAGCATCACGCAGCGTCGCCCGCCGAGCTCGGCAGCGTCAATCGATCTTCAGTGCCTGCAGCAAATACACCGTTTCCAGCGCACGCAGCTCGGCCTGCTGCTGCGGAGAAGCCTGGCCTTCATGCCCGCCCTCGGTGTCTTCGTGGAACAGCACGGGTTGTCCGATGCTGCGCAGTTTCTCGGCGAGCCGTCGGGCGTGGCCCGGGTGCACGCGGTCGTCTGCCGTCGACGTCACGAGCAACATTTCCGGATAGGCGACACCGGTGCGCACGTTCTGGAACGGTGAGTACGCGCGCAGCTGCGCGCCTTCGATCGCGTCGTCCGGGTCGCCGTACTCGTTGATCCAGACCGAGCCCGTGTAGAGCTTGGTGAACCTCACCATGTCCGTCAACGGCACTTCGGCGATCAATGCCTTGAACAGCGTCGGTGACTGGACGCCGGTGGCCGCGGCAAGCAGGCCGCCGTTGGAGCCGCCGATCATCGCCAATCGGTCGGGTGACGCAGCGTGGAGGCGCACGAGGTCGTGGGCGACGGCGGCGAGGTCGTCGAGTCCGTTCTGCCGCAGCCCGCGACGAGCGCCTTCATGCCAGGCAGGGCCGTATTCGCCGCCGCCGCGGATGTTCGCCTGCACGAACACGCCGCCACGCTCGACGATGGGCCAGCCGATGTCTGTCTTGAACTCGCGATTCGCATAGCTGGGCAGCCACGAAACGCCGAAGCCGCCATAGGCGCTCACGATCGCAGGCGCCGTGCCATCGAATCTGAATGTCTTGCTTCGCACGAGGTAGTAGGGCACGCGGGTGCCGTCTCGGCTCGTCGCGAAATGCTGCTCTGCCACGTAGCCCGAGGCATCGACCACCGCAGGCGAGGTCGCGATCGTCTGCGGCGCGCGCACGGTCGAGTAGAGCAGGGTCGTCGGCGGCGACAGGAGGCTCTCCACCCGGGTCATGACGGCGTCCTGGGCGGTTTCACCCGACAGCATCTGCACCGCCGCGTGCGGCGGCAAGGCGTGCTCCTCGATGCGCCAGCGACCGCCGCGCGGCGCGGCCGAATACAGGTGCGCGTCGACGTCCTTCATCGCGACGAACCACAGACGGTCGCGCGCCATCGCGAGGTGGAAGATCGGATCGATCGCCTGTGTCGAGTCGGGCTCGAACACGATTCGGGGCGTCCCGCGGCCGTCGATGCGCAGCGCGATCAGCGAACCCGCGCGCACCGATCGACCGGCGATCGTCGCGGCGGCGGACGTCATGGCCACCAGGTCCTGTCCGAGCACGCCGACGACGCCGCGGTACGGCACGACCGCGGCCGGCAAGGCCAGGCGCAGCGCGGCCCGGTCCGGCCGCACGCGCCAATACTCGGGCGAGGGCGCGCCGCGCAGCCACACCTCGGCAAGGAACAGCGGCGCGCCGCGGCCCTTCATCGCGTGCAGGATGAACAACACCGTGTCGGCAGGCGCGTCGAACACCGGCTTCGCGTCGGCCAGCGACGTCCCGCGCTTCCAGAGACGGGCTTGCAACGCGTAGCCGGCGGGCGACAGCGAGCCGGGGCCGAAATCGGTGCTGAGCATCACCGTGTCGCGATCGACCCACCGGACCACGGTACGCGCCGCAACGGGAATGGCGAATCCGCCTTCGGCCGGCGGCACGAAACGCCGGGTTGCGAGATCGAACTCGCGCAGTACCGTGCGGTCGCCGCCGTCGGGCGAGATCGACACCAGGCAGCGCGAACCGAGCGAGACGTCGCACACGGGGTTGAGCCAGTCTGCGCGGAACTGCCAGCGCGCACCCTCGCGCGCGGCCAGTTCGTCCAGGCTCAGCACGGCGTGCCAGGCCGAGGCGGTGCCGCCGTGCCCGATGCGCATGACCCGCCAGGTGCCGAGCGGGTGCTGCGCGTCGCGGATCATCTGGTGGGCATAGCCGCCGCCCGCATATTCCTCGCGGCCCGCCGCCTGGGCGAAGTGGCGAAAGCGCTCGACTTCGCCGGCGAAGCGCGGATCGGTGCGCAGGCGACGGTCGGTCTCGGCGTTGCGGTCGGCCACCCACGACAGGGCACGCGCTGCGTGGACGTCCTCGAGCCAGAGGAAATCCTGGTCGGGGGCCGGCGCCGATGCCGCCGGTGCCGCCGACGCTGCGACCGCCGCCTCGGCCGGCTGCGCGACGGCGCTGATGGACGCGATTGCGGCGCTCATGGCGAGCGCCGCGCGCAGGTGAGACAGGGCCGTCGCGAGGGCGTTCACCGGGGGACTCCTTCGCTCACGCCCCGGCCGCCGCGAGATGGCGACGCAACCAGGTCGAGGTTTCGGCGAGCGCACGGCGGCTGACTTCGGCCATCGACATCGCCTCAAGAAAGCTGTGGACGGTACCCGGGTAGATCACCGAGGTCACATCGACGCCGGCCTCTGCCATGCGCGCCGCCATCGCGATGCTGTCGTCACGCAACACGTCGCATTGCGCGATCGCCAGGTAGGCGGGTGGCAGCGCGCGCAGGTCGGCGATCGGTGAGCGCAGCGGCTCGGCCGACGGATCGCCGCCGGCCTCGTCGACACGGCTGCCCAGGTAGTCGCGCCAGAAGCTCTGCATCTCCGCCGAGCCGAGCGAAAAGCCGGGGCCGTCGAAGAGGCGATGGGAGTCGCTCGTCGCTTCGCGCGAGAACGTGCCGTAGTTCAGCACCAGCGCGCGCGGCGGCGGGGCGTGGCGCGAGAGGCCGAGCGCGATCGCGGCGGCGAGTGCGAGGTTGCCGCCCGCGGAGTCGCCGCCCAGCGCGAGGCGCGCGCCGTCGAGAGCGAATTCGGCGGCATGGGTCTGCAGCCATCCGAAGACGTCGATCACCTGGCGCAACGCTTTCGGATGAGGCGCTTCCGGCGCCAGCGCGTAGTCGACGCCGACGACCACGATGCGCGCGCGGTCCGCGTACTCGCGCATCAAGCGGTCGTGGGTGTCGATGCTGAACAGGCGCCAGCCGCCGCCGTGCAGGTAGATCAGTGCCGGTGCGGCCGCTGGTGCGTCCTCGGGCACGTGGAAGCGGAGTCGGGCGCGCTGTCCGCCGGCCTCGACTTCGCGGTCGATCGTGCGCGCCATGACCGGGCCGCCCAGCGCGAACGGCGCGCGCACTTCCTCGGCAATGCGGCGTGCCTCGACGTGCGAGACGCCGTCCAGGTCGGGATGCCGTGCCCAGTGTTGCCCCAATAGTCGCCGGAAAGCATCGATTTCGGGGTCGAGGGCATACCGATCCTGGTCGGTGAAGGGGACGATGGGGGCGTGGTCGGAAGAGGACGGCATGTCGAACGCGCGATGAATGCGCGAAGTGTCGTGGCGAGATCCAGGATAGCCATTCGCCGGTCGCCTGCCCGCCGCGACAAGGTCGATCGCTGTCGCGAACGGGCAGTTCCGGATGGGTGCCTCCGGCGGAGCGTCTTCCGGCCCCTGCGATTTCTGGCCCGCGTGCAGCAGAACTTGACCTTGCACGGCGCGAAAGATGGATGCCGGCCTGCTAGGCTTGTTCGATGAATGCGCCTACTCCTTCGCGTCCCTTTTCGAAGTTCGACGCCCGCACGCCCGCCGACGAGTTACGTCTCCTGCGCGACTACCCGCTGGCCTGGGTGACCTCCGGCCATGGCGCCAACCAGGTGAGCGCACCGCATGCGACGCTGCTGCCGATCCAGGCGAAGACCGATGCTCACGGGCGCCTGGTCGGGTTGGTGGGACATTTCGCACGTCACAACCCGCAGGTCGAGGCGTTGCGCCGCCAACCGCAGGCGCAATTTCTCTTCCTCGGGCCGCATGGTTACATCTCGCCGTCGTGGATGGCCGATCGCAGCCAGGCACCCACTTGGAACTACGCCAGCGTTCGCTGCGTCGCGACGGTGCACTTTCACGACGACGGGCGGCGCCTGCGCGACGAGATCCGTGCGCTCGTCGACAGCCAGGAGGCGGGGCGCACCGGGCAATGGGGGGTGGACGACATGGGCGAGCGCTACGAGCGGCTGGCGCGCGCCATCGTCGGTTTCGAGGCGCGGATCGATGACGTGCAGGGAAAATTCAAACTGGGCCAGGACGAGCGCACCGACGTGTTCGAGGACATCGTGCGGGGATTGGCGGCACAGCCCGGCGGCGACGCGGCGACGTTGCTGTCGTGGATGCACGAATTCAATCCGTCGCGCTCGACGGGCTGACCCGAGCGCAATGCGCGGCGGGAACCGGCGCGGCCGATCGGACCGCACCCCCGTACGGCGTGCCACTGCACCGTTGCGGGGTTCGATGTCGACAAACGGGCAGGCGCGGCGACTGACCTTGCGCGAAAAGTAGCGGGTGGATGCGGCACTGCATCGAGTGGGCCATGAACTATCTCGATCGGGCCGGGTTTCGGCGCCGTCGCCGCCGATCGACGCGCAAACACGCACTTGCCGATCTAGCCCATTTCTTGCATGCTCGGAGTCATGCTCAGTAGCCTCGATCTCCACGACGTTCCGCGTCCGGTCGTGGCGCTGGCCGACGAATATCCGGCGAAATTCGTCGACCCGCGTCACCATCATGCACGTGCGCAACTGCTTTACGCGGCCTCTGGTGTGATGTCAGTGGTCACCGACGGCGCCAGCTTCGTCATCCCGCCGCAGCGTGCGATCTGGATGCCGGCTGGCGTCGACCATGAGGTCACCTGTCGCAGCGCCGTCTCGATCCGGACGCTCTACGTGGATGCGGCGCATGACATGCCGCACGACTGCCGGGTGATCGAGGTCTCGGAACTGCTGCGTGCGCTGATCCTCGAAGCGATGACACTACCGCGCGAATACGACTCCGCCGGCCGCGAAGGCCGCATCGTGCAGTTGTTGCTCGACAGCATCGTCGCGCCGCGCGCGGCGAGCCTGTCCGCACCGATGCCGTCCGACCCGCGGTTGTTGAAGGTTTGCCAGGCCTTGATCGAGGATCCGACGCGAGCCGACTCCATCGATGACTGGGCCGCCCGCGCCTGCATGAGCCGACGCACTTTCACGCGCTGCTTTCGGGAGGAAACCGGGCTGAGCCTGGCGGAATGGCGCCAGCACGTGCGCCTGCTGGAGGCGCTCGCCCGCCTGGCCTGCGGCCAGCCCGTGACGACGATCGCTTTCGACGTCGGCTATGAAAGCCCCAGCGCCTTCACGGCCGCGTTCCAGCGTGCCTTCGGGATGCCGCCGAGCCGTTATCTGGTCTGACGGCCGGGGTCGCGTCCAGCCTCCTGACACGCGTCTTTCGCGTCAGCGGCCACCGGCCGACCCGCCGCCTTGATGAGAGGGCCGGCGACCGTAAGTGGCCAGGCGACAAGCCGTGCATGTTCTGTGGTCGCGCGAACCAGACGGGCCCGGCCAACAGAGCAATGCAAGGCCCGAGCTGCATTCTTGCCCGAAGGCTCCGCTTCAATCCGGAAAGGCGAGCTCCAGTTCGTCGATCAAGCCGCCCACGTAGGCCACGGCGCTGCGGATCGGCGCCGGGGAACTCAGGTCGATTCCGGCAAGTTGCAGCAACTCGAGGGGCTTCAGCGTGCCGCCGGCCTTCAGGACTTGCAGCCAGCGCTGGACGGCGCCCGGCCCTTCCTCCGTGACCAGGCCGGCCATCGCGGTCGAGGCGACCAGCCCGACCGAATAGGTGTACGGGTACAGGCCCATGTAGTAGTGGGGCTGGCGCATCCAGGTCATGCGCGCGCCGTCGTCGATGGCGACGGCATCGCCCCAGAATTCCGCGAGGATGTCGCCCTTGCACTGGTTCAACAGCGTCGCGGTGACGGCCTGCCCGGCCTCCGACATGGCGTAGACCCGGTGCTGCAACTCGGCCTCCAGGAGGTGGGTGACGAAGTTGTGGTGGTAGGTGCCGAGCAGCTGCATGATGACGCTGCGGCGCGTGCGCGGGTCGCTGCTCCCGGCAAGGATGTGCCGCGCCAGCAGCATCTCGTGCATGATCGAAGGCGCTTCAACGAACGGCATGGCCGGGCGCGTGTTGACGAATCGCTGGTGCTTCATCGCCAGGCCGAAGTGCGCGGCGTGCCCCAGTTCGTGCGCCAGCGTGAAGACGTTGCGCATCGTGTTGGCCCAGGTCACCAGGATGTACGGATGGACGCCGTAGGGCGACGTGCAGAACGCGCCCGAAGACTTGCCGATATTGTCGGCGCGATCCACCCAGCGCTCGGTCAGCGCCGTGCGCGCGAACTGCACGTACTCGGGCCCCATGACCGCCATCGACTCGAGGATCGTCGCGCAGGCGTCCTCGTAAGAGACATGCGGTTCGAATTCGGCGTCGAGGGGCGCCTTGATGTCGCAGTACAGCAGTTGCTCGAGCCCGAGCACGCGGCGGCGCAGTCGCGCGTAGCGTTGCATGTGCGGGGCCAGTTCCGTGCGGATGATCTGCCGGACGTCGGTGTAGAGCGCCAGCGGAACCTTGTGCGCCTGCAGCAGGTAGTCCTCGGTGCTGCGGTAGCGGCGCAGGCGCGCCATCACCACGTTCTTCTTGACCTCGGTCGCGAACGTCGCGGCGTACGTGTTGTTGTAGGCCTTGAGCCCGGCGCTGAACGACGTCCATGCGGCGCGGCGGACGCCGGCGTCCGGATGGGACTCGTACGTTCCCTCGAACAGGTTGAAGGAGTTGGCGCGCTGCGCGCCTTGCGGGTCCACGAACGGCGCGAACTGGATGTCGCTGGCCTTCGAGCGGTTGTAGATCATGGCCGGCGCGCCGAGCACCTCGCCCAGCGATGCCAGCACGCCTTCCGTGTCGGCACTCAGGCGGTGCGGTTTCGTCTCCAGCAGGGACTGCAGGGGAACCCGGTGTGCCGCCAGGCCGCCGTCTTCTGCCATGAACCGTTCGACCGTGCCGTCGGGCAGTTGAAGCGTCTCGGAGTCGACAAAGGCAATGCTGGCGGCCAGCCGGGCTGCCAGGGCGTTGACGCGTGCCATCGCGGCCTGGTAGTGCGGGTTGGTCCCGTCCTGCGCGTTGCGCAGATACGCAAACGTGCTGACCCGCATGAAGCGCTGCTGCAGCATCTCCACCGTGTTCAGGCAGCGCGACAGCGTGGCGGCGCTGTCTCCCAGCCGGCCCTGGTACGGCTCGACTTCGGAGCGCGCGATGTCCAGGGCGTCGAACTCGGCCTCCCATTGCGCCGTGGAAGCAAACAGGTCGTCCAGGTCCCACGTCGTTTCCAGGGGCACGTCGGCCCGCGCAAGACGGCTTTGCATGTCACTTCGTCCTATTGATTGGGGTGTCCGGGCATTGTCGCCGCGGGAGCGCCGTACTCGTTTCCGAACGAGCTCCGAAGTCAAGGTCGGCTCCCCTGGAGCATCGAAGCTGAAGACGTCGTTCAGGGTGCGTTCACCTTGGTCCGAACTCGCTGGATTCATACCCGGTGGCGTACCCTGAAATGGGTATGCGGCGCTGACGCTTCGCCATTGACGCGCGTGGCGCGCGGACCGAACGATCCAGCTCAACTCCAACTTCATGCCGACGGCCGCCTGCAACGGCCACTCCGGCTGCCTCGCGTGGGAGCAGTTCGTCTACTCGTCGAGCGAGACGTCGGCCTTCATGCAATATGGGCTGATCGACTACGGCAACAGTTGCCCGAGCGGCTGGAACTCGTATGACGGCAGCTGCTGCATGAACAGCGCCGCGGTGTCGGTGCCGAAAGAGCCGATCACGTCGCTGGCCAGCCTGAAGCTGTCGGGCACCGCCGTCAACGGCGGCAACGACACGCTCGTGTTCACGGCCGGCACCAAGGCCTAAAGCACCACCGGCAAGGACAGCGGCGCCAGACAGGGATTGACTGGCGCCGCGGGCGCGGCGACGATCGGCGCGACCCGGGGAGCAGACGAGATCAGGACGCCGTCAGCAGGTCCGCCAGTTGGGCAAACGAGGCTTCGTAGCCCGGAAACTGCTTGCTGCCGTCGGCGACGTACTGCTCCTTCGAGATCTTCTTCTCGAACAGCGATTGGGACTCCTGGAAGAACCATTCGCGGTCCGCGCTGGTGTTCAGGGGAATCTTCTTGTAGCCGGGATCCTCCTTCACGTGCGCGATCACGGAAGACATCTTGGCATCGAATGCGGGACCGGCCATCGAGACAGTGGTGGTCAGCAGGCCTGCGGCCAGCACGGCGGTGGTGGCGATGGCGGCAGCCGCGCGATGCAGCTTGGTGCCCTGGAACTTGTTCATGGATATCTCCTTCTTCATGAGTGGTCGATTGCGCGGGGCCGGCCGGCCGCGCAATGCAAAATTATTCCGACTCGGATGCCGGTTAGGCCGTCGAGCGGTGTCCAACGGCACGCACGTCTGCATAACCGCTGGCTTGAAGTCTATGCCGCATGGGTGCGCCGGTCACTGCATCTCGGCACCCCAATCTCGCACTTCGTCGCAATGCGCGGGGGTCGCCCGCCCGGCTCGGGCGGAAGGGGACGCACTTTCTGTCGAGCAGGAACGCCATGTCGATCCGGGAGTACCGGGCCGGCAATGCGAAGGCGTCCTTCGTCGCGCCCGAAGGACGCCGGATCAGTCGGCGGACTCGCCGAACGCCGCGGCGAATTCCCGCGCGAACTCCGCCGACCCCGTGATCGTCAGCGCCACCGCATGCCAGCCGTCGCCCTCGACGCCCACCTGCAGGTCGTGATCCCACTCGCCACCGTCGTCCGCGGGTCCGTGCGTGTGCGGGTATGCGCGCCAGGCCCAGTCCAGCACCTGCTGCACCTCCGCCATCACGGCGGCGTGCCGGTCGGCCGACGTGGCGGCAAGGGCCTCGATCGTCGTGACGCCTTCGTCGTTGTCGCTCAAGTCGACCGTGAGGTACTGCAACGAAGTCATGCTGCAGGCATGGCCGGGGCGACGGCCGCGGCCGCGCTGCCGAACACCTGGTCCAGCGCGGCGTTGAATACCTTGAAGTCCAGCGGCTTCGTCCAGTAGTCGTCGAAGCCGGCCTGCAGCGCGCGCTGGATGTCGGCGGGAATCGCGTTGGCCGAGAGGGCCACCACGCGCAGCCCGGCGGTCTGCGGATTGGCACGCAGGCGGGCCAGCACTTCCAGGCCGTCGATGTCGGGCAGCTGCATGTCCACCAGCGTCAGGCCGGGCAGCGTCTGCGCGGCGCGGGCGACGCCGCTGGCGCCGTCGGGCATGCTGTCGAACTCGATGCCCGGGCGCCGGCGCACGAGCTCGCTGACGATCAGCACGTTGACGGCGTTGTCCTCGATGTAGAGCAGCCGGCGCGCAGGCAGCGCGAGCGGGCCGGACTCGGCGGCGGCGTCGAGGCAGACCTCGAACACGCTGCCCACGCCGCGCGCGCTGTGCACGCCGATGCGCCCGCCCATGCCTTCGACCAGCGCCTTGACGATCGTCAGCCCGATGCCGGTGCCCTCGATCCCGTCGCGCTCGGCGCCAGCGCGGTTGAAGGGCTCGAACGCGTCGGCCTGCTGCTCGCGGGTCATGCCGATGCCGTCGTCGGAGACGCGGATGCGCACCTGCCCGGCCTCGGGCGACACCTCCAGGTGGACGTTGCCGCCGGGCCGGTTGTACTTGATCGCATTGGTGAGCAGGTTCACCAGCACCTGTTTCAGGCGCGTGGCGTCGGCGCGCACGTACAGCGCGCTGGCAGGCGCGACCACCGTCACGCCGTGCTGCTGCGCGAGGCCTTCCACCAGCGGCAGGCTCTGTTCGATGACGGTGGCCAACAATACTGGCTGCAGCACGACGTCGCGCGCGGGGCCGTCCAGCCGCGACAGCTCCAGCACGTTGTTGATCAGCGTCAGCAGATGTTCGCCGGCGGAGTGGATGTGCTCGAGACGGGCGCGGCGCCTGGCCGCGCCCTCGGGGCTGTCGTCCGGCGCGCCGTCGTCGGC
>FTKD01001188.1_pt2 | contig 15517 bp, 11 predicted proteins | sample 1658191 | NCBI WGS metagenome assembly FTKD01 (sample SAMEA3914808, study PRJEB12502) | metagenome | biome: forest; material: soil | place: Canada | collected 2011-08-03 | depth 0.3 m
TCTGAGAACTCCTCGACGAAACGGGCTGAATTCGTCTTGTCGCCGGCCTGCAACCTTTGCATACTGGCCCTCGATCAAGACGAATACCATCCGGGGCACCGCAGCCCGGCCACGAGGAGACTGCATGTTCAATCGCCGGCAACCGCCGCCCGTCGCGATGCCGCCCGCCCAGGCCAGCCCGGACTACACGGCGGCGATCCGCGACATCGCCGCGCAGGCCGGCGAGCTGGGGCGTGGCGCCGCCGAGCTCGACGGCGTGATCGAGGACGTCGTCGCCACCGGCAGCCGGCAGGTCGGCGAGATCGGCCAGCTCGCCACCGACATGCAGGCGATGGTGCAGTCCAATCGGGCGATCGAGGCCAGCGGCGAAGCCGGCCGGGTGGCCGTCGGGCAGGCGCGCGACGCCGTCGCCCATGTCGGCGCGGGCGTGCTGGGCGTCGTCACCTCGCTGCGCGAGGTGGCCCGTGCGGCGACCGACATCACGCAGATCGCGCTGCAGACGCGCCTGGTCGCCTTCAACGCCACGGTCGAGGCCAAGCGGGCGGGCGAGGCCGGCGCCGGCTTCGCCGTGGTGGCCGAGGCGGTGAAGGACCTGGCGGCCAAGGTCGAGCAGTCGTCCAAGCTGATCATGTCCACGGTGACGCAGCTCGACGCGCGCATCGACGATCTCGCGGCCAGCATCACCGAGAACAAGGACACCGCGCAGCACAGCGCCTTCCACGCGGCGCTGGCGCAGGTGGAGGCGAGCGTCAACGAAATCGTCGCGGCCACGCAGCGCAACCTGCAGACCTGCCAGGGCGTCAGCGCCGAGGTGGGCACGGTGGCGGCGTCGGTCGCGGCCAACGCGGACACGCTCAAGCGCGTCAACGCCAACACCCGGCGCTTCCTGCAGGCGTCCGAGAACCTGATCGAGATCACCAACGAGTGCGGCGCGGTGACCTCCGACTCGCCCTTCATCGAGGCGGTGCAACGCGGCGCCGCGCAACTGTCGGCCGCGCTCGAGCAGGCCGTCGCGCAGGGCCGCATCTCGATGGCCGACCTGTTCGACGACAAGTACCAGGCCGTGGCCGGCAGCAATCCGGCGCAGGTCATGACGCGCTTCGTGGCGCTCACCGACGCGCTGTTCCCGCCCGTGCAGGAGGCGTTGCTGGCGTTCGACCGCAAGGTGGTGTTCTGCGCCGCCGTCGACCGCAACGGCTTCCTGCCGACCCACAACGTCAAGTTCTCGCAACCGCAAGGCGCCGATCCGGTGTGGAACGCCGCGCACGCGCGCAATCGCCGCATCTTCAACGACCGTACCGGACTGGCGGCCGGCCGCAACGAGCGCCGCTTCCTGCTGCAGACCTACCGCCGCGACATGGGCGGCGGCCAGCGCGTGCTGATGAAGGATCTGTCGGCGCCGATCACGGTGCAGGGGCGCCATTGGGGCGGGCTGCGCCTGGCCTATTCCTTCTGACGCCGATGCCGGAGCGGCGTTCAAACTGACAAAACGGTCATCTTTCGGTCAGCGTGGCGTCCCGCGCCGGGGCTAGAGTGCAGCCTGATCCGCTCACTGCCGAAGTTCGCCTTCGTTTCCCGGCCATGGCTCCTCGTTCCTCTTTCGTCGCCCTGGCGGCCGCCGCGCTGCTGTCGGCCTGCGCCGTCGGGCCCGACTACGTGCGGCCGACGCTGCCCGTGCCGGCCGCCTACAAGGAGTCCGGCAACTGGAAGCCGGCCGATCCGGGCCGCGCCCTCAGTGGCCAGCCCTGGTGGCAGGCCTACGGCGATCCGGCGCTGAACGCGCTGATGGTGGATGCGCAGAAGGCCAACCAGAACATCCGCCAGGCCGAGGCCCAGTACCGCGAGGCGGTCGCGATCGCCGATGCGGCGCGCGCCGGCCTGTTCCCGACGCTGGGCGTGAACGCGGGCGCGGCGCGGGCGCGCACCAGCACCACGGGCGTCGTCCGCACGGGCAATGACTTCACCCTGGGAGCAGGCGCGAGCTGGGAGCCCGACCTATGGGGCAGCGTGCGCCGCCAGATCGAGTCGGGCGAGGCGGGCGCCCAGGCGAGCGCCGACGACCTCGCGGCGGCGCGGCTGAGCATCCAGACCACGCTGGCGCAGGACTACGTGCAGCTGCGCATCACCGACCAGCAGCGCGACCTGTACGCCGCCACGGTCGACGCCTACACCAAGGCGCTGAAGCTCACCCGGGCGCAGCGTGCGGCCGGCGTGGCGCTGCAGTCCGACGTCTCGCTCGCCGAAAGCCAGCTGGCGCAGGCGCAGGCCCAGGCCGTCGATCTCGACGCCACGCGCGCCCAGCTCGAGCACGCCATCGCGGTGCTCACCGGCCGTGCGCCGGCGCAGTTCACGCTGGCGCCCGTTCCCGCGAACCAGCCGCTCGCGCTGCAACTGCCCGCCAGTCCGGCCGGGCTGCCGTCGCAGTTGCTGGAGCATCGCCCCGACATCGCCGCCGCCGAACGCCGCGCGGCGCTGGCCAACGCCAACATCGGCGTCGCCAAGGCCGCGTACTTCCCATCGCTGACGCTCAGCGCCAACGGCGGCTTCGGCGCCGCCGCGCTCGGCAGCCTGTTCGATACCCCTGGCCGTGTCTGGTCGCTGGGCGCCGCGCTGGCCGAGACGATCTTCGACGGCGGGCTGCGCAGCGCCCATACCGCGCAAGCCGTGGCCGCCTACGACGTCGCCGTCGCGCAGTACAAGGAGACGGTGCTGGGCGGCTTCCAGCAGGTCGAGGACAACCTCGCCCTGCTGCGGCTGCTCGACCAGGAGACGACGTTCCAGGACCAGGCCGTGCGCTCGTCGCAGCAGGCCGAGCAGTCGGCGCTCAGCCAGTACCGCGCCGGCACCACCAGCTACCTGAGCGTGGTGACGGCGCAGACGCTGTCGCTCACCAACCAGCGCACCGCCGTGCAACTGCGCGGCCGCCTGATGGCCGCCAGCATCGCGCTGGTCACCGCCACCGGCGGCGGCTGGAGCGCCACCGACCGACCCGAACCCACGGCCGCCGCGACCCCCGCGCTGCCGCAATGACCCGAACCGACGACGCCATGACCACGACCTTCTCTCGCCACAGCACCACCTGGGCCCTTGCCGCGATCGCGATCGCCGTCCTCGGCTTCGGCCTCTGGTCCGTCGAACGTCCGGCCCAGGCCGCCGACGACAAGGACAAGAAGAAGGCCGCCGAGCCGCCGGTCGTGATCAAGTCCGTCCTGGTCAAGGCGCAGGACATGCCCATCTTCCGCACCGGCATCGGCACGGTGACGCCCACGTTCTCCGTGACGGTCAAGGCACGCGTCGACGGCGAGCTCGACTCGGTCGGCTTCACGGAAGGCCAGGACGTCAAGAAGGGCCAGGTCATCGCCAGGCTCGACCCGCGCACGCTGCAGGCGCAGCTGCTGCAGGCCCAGGCCACGCGCGCCAAGGACCAGGCCACGCTCGCGAACGCGCGCATCGACCTGCAACGCTACACCACGCTGATCGCGCAGGACGCGGCGACGCAGCAGCAGCTCGACACGCAGAAGGCGCTCGTCGCGCAGCTCGACGCGACGGTCAAGAACGACGACGCGCAGATCAACTTCGCGCAGGTCCAGCTCGGCTTCACGACCATCGTCGCACCGATCAGCGGCCGCGTCGGCGCGCGCCTGGTCGACCCGGGCAACATCGTTCATGCAGCCGACACCACCGGCCTGGTCGTGATCAACCAGATCGACCCGATCTCGGTGCTGTTCACGTTGCCAGAAGACGCCGTCCAGGACACCAACCGGGCGCTTTCCACGGCCAAGAAGCCGCTGGTCGCGAAGGCCTTCCCGCGCACCGGCACCGAGCTGCTCGGCGAGGGCACGCTGACGCTGGTCAACAACCAGATCGACACGACGACCGGCACTGTCCAGATGAAGGCGTCCTTTCCGAATCCGCTGCACAAGCTGTGGCCGGGCCAGTTCGTGAACATGCGCCTGATCCTGGGCACCTACCCGAAGGCGCTGACGATGCCCGAGGCCGCCGTGCAGCGCAGCCAGGCGGGCGTCTACGCCTACGTCGTCAGCACCGACGGCCAGACGGTGCGCAGCCAGCCGATCAACGTGTTGCAGATCGAGGACGGCGTCGCCATCGTCAGCAGCGGCCTGACCGCCGGCGAGCGCGTCGTCGTCGACGGCCAGTACAAGCTGAAGCCGGGCTCGCATGTCGTTGAATCCGGGCATGCCGCGTCGGCGCCCGCCTCCGGCGCCGCGGGAGAGACGAAGTGAGCGTTTCTTCCGGCTTCATCAAGCGGCCGATCGGCACCACGCTGCTGGCGCTCGCGATCCTGCTGATCGGGATCGCGGTGTTCCCGCTGCTGCCGATCGCCCCGCTGCCGCAGGTCGATTTCCCGACCATCCAGGTTTCCGCCAATCTTCCCGGCGCCAGCCCCGAGACGATGGCCTCCAACGTCGCGCAGCCGCTCGAGCGCCAGTTCTCGCTGATCGCCGGCCTGAGCCAGATGACGTCGACCAGCGGCATCGGCTCGACGCAGATCACGCTGCAGTTCGACCTCAACCGCGCGATCGACGGCGCGGCACTGGACGTCCAGGCCGCCATCAACGCGTCCTCCGGCCAGCTGCCCGCCAACCTGCCGAGCCCGCCGACCTTTCGCAAGGTCAATCCGGCGGACTCGCCGATCATGCTGCTCGCGGTGCACTCGGACACGCTGCCGCTGATCCAGACCAACGACTACGCCGACAACATCCTGGCCCAGCAGATCTCGCAGATCACGGGCGTCGGCCTGGTCAACATCGGCGGCGCGCAAAAGCCCGCCGTGCGCATCCAGGCCGACCCGGCCAAGCTGGCCGCGATGGGCATGAGCCTGGAGGACATCCGCGCCGTCATCGCCAACGTCTCGGTGAACGCGCCCAAGGGCACGCTCGACGGCACGACGCAGTCCTTCACCGTCTACACCAACGACCAGCTGCTCGCGGCCGCGCCGTGGAACGACGTGATCCTCGCCTACAAGAACGGCGCGCCGATCCGCGTAAAGGACATCGGCGTGGCGGTGGACGCGCCGGAGAACAACAAGGTCGCCGCCTGGGCCTACTCCGGCGCCGCGGCGCCGGACAGCGTGGGCAACGGCCGCGGCATGCTGCTGGTCATCACCAAGCAGCCGGGCGCCAACGTGATCGAGACCGTCGATGCGATCAAGGCGGCCCTGCCGAAGCTGCAGGCGGCGATCCCGCCGACGGTCAAGGTCGACACGCTGATCGACCGCACCCAGACGATCCGCGCGTCCGTGCGCGACGTCGAGTCCACGCTGCTCCTGACGATCGCGCTCGTCGTGCTCGTCATCTTCGTGTTCCTGCGCAACGTCGCGGCCACCCTGATCCCGAGCGTGACCGTGCCGCTCGCGTTGATGGGCACCGCCGCCGTCATGTACCTCATGGGGTACAGCCTGGACAACCTCTCGCTGATGGCGCTGACCATCGCGGTGGGCTTCGTCGTCGACGACGCGATCGTGATGCTGGAGAACATCTACCGCTACGTCGAGGAGGGCATGAGTCCGATGGACGCCGCCTTCAAGGGCGCCGGCGAGATCGGCTTCACCATCATCTCGATCTCGGTGTCGCTGGTGGCCGTGTTCATTCCGCTGCTGCTGATGGGCGGCATCGTGGGCCGGCTGTTCCGCGAGTTCGCGGTCACGGTGACGCTGACGATCGGCGTCTCCGTCATCATCTCGCTGACGCTCACGCCGATGCTCTGTTCGCGTTTCCTCAAGAACGAGCATGCGACGAAGCACGGCAAGCTCTACCAGCTGTTCGAGGCCGGCTTCGACAAGATGCTCAGCGGCTACAAGCGCGGACTGGACATCGTCTTCAAGCACCAGTTCATCACCTTGATGGTGTTCTTCGCGACGCTCGCCTTCACCGTCGTGCTGTTCATCGTCATCCCGAAGGGCTTCTTCCCGCAGCAGGACACGGGCTTCATCTTCGGCAACGCGCAGACGTCGCAGGACTCGTCGTTCGAGGCGATGAACCGGCGCCAGGTGCAGTTCGCCGACGTCATCCGGCAGGATCCGGACGTCACCGGCGTGGCGATGTTCGGCAACTCGTCGCAGTTCAACACCGGCAACTTCTTCATCGCGCTCAAGCCCAAGGACGAAGGCCGCAAGCTGAGCGCCGACCAGATCATCGCGCGCCTGCGTCCGAAGCTGGCGCAGGTCGAGGGCGCGTCGCTGCTGATGCAGGCCGGCCAGGACATCAACGTGGGCGGGCGCCTGGCGCGCACGCAGTACCAGTACACGATCGTCGACGCCAACCTCGACGAGCTCAACGAATGGGCGCCGAAGCTGCTGCAGCGCTTCCAGCAGCTGCCGGAGCTGACCGACGTCGCCACCGACCTGCAGAACGCGGCGACCACGGCGAGCCTGACGATCGACCGCGATCGCGCCTCGAGCTTCGGCATCTCGCCCGCGCTCATCGATGCGACGATCTACGACGCCATCGGCCAGCGCCAGGTCAGCCAGTACTTCACGCAGATCAACAGCTACCACGTGGTGCTCGAGGTCACGCCGAAGCTGCAGCAGGATCCCAGCCTGTTCGACAAGCTGTACCTGACCTCGCCGATCACCGGCCAGCAGGTGCCGCTGTCGACGTTCGTCAAGGTCGACACCAACAAGACCGCCTACCTGTCGATCAGCCACCAGAGCCAGTTCCCGGCCGTCACGATCTCGTTCAACCTGAATCCGGGCTTCGCGCTCGGCCAGGCCGTCGACGCGATGAACAAGGCACAGGCCGAGATGGGGCTGCCGCAGGCGTTGTCGGGCTCGTTCCAGGGCACCGCCCAGGCGTTCCGCGATTCGCTCAGCAGCCAGCCCTACCTGATTGCGGCCGCGCTCATCGCCGTCTACATCGTGCTGGGCCTGCTGTACGAGAGCTACATCCACCCGCTGACGATTCTCTCGACGCTGCCCTCGGCCGGCGTGGGCGCGCTGCTGATCCTGATGGCGGGCGGCTACGACCTCACCGTCATCGCGCTGATCGGCATCATTCTGCTCATAGGCATCGTGAAGAAGAACGGGATCATGATGGTGGACTTCGCGCTCACGGCCGAGCGCGAGCAGGGCATGAAACCGGAGGAGGCGATCTACCGCGCCTGCCTGCTGCGCTTCCGCCCGATCATGATGACGACCATGTGCGCGCTGCTCAGCGGCCTGCCCCTGATGCTGGGCCACGGCGCCGGCTCCGAGCTGCGCCGCCCGCTCGGCTTCGCGATGGTCGGCGGCCTGGTGCTGTCGCAGATGCTGACGCTGTTCACGACGCCGATCGTCTACCTGTACCTCGATCGCACGCACTACTGGTACGAGTCGCGCAAGAAGGCGCGCAAGGCCCGCAAGGCGGCGAAGCTGATCGCGGCCGACGGCACCGATGCCAACCGCAGCCTGCCGGTCGTCGTCGATGACGCGCCGCATTGAAGCGCCCGTGCCTGCCATGAAGCTGCTGATCGTCGAGGACGAGCCCAAGACCGCCGAGTACCTGCAGAAGGGTCTCGTCGAGCAGGGCTGTGCCGTCGACGTGGCGCACAACGGCATCGACGGCCAGCACCTGGCGCTGGTGCACGACTACGACGTGATCGTGCTGGACGCGATGCTGCCCGGCATCGACGGCTTCACGCTGTTGCGGGCGCTGCGCGCGGTCAAGCAGACCCCGGTGATCATGCTCACCGCGCGCGATTCGATCGAGGACCGCGTGCGCGGCCTGCACGACGGCGCCGACGACTACCTCGTCAAGCCGTTCTCGTTCCTCGAGCTGCTGGCCCGGCTGCAGGCGCTGCAGCGGCGCGGCCGCGCGCAGGAGCCGACGCAGTTGAAGATCGCCAACCTGCAGATCGACCTGATCGCGCGCAAGGCGTGGCGCGGCAGCGAGCGCATCGACCTGAGCGCCAAGGAATTCGCGCTGCTGGCCGTGCTGGCGCGCCGCCAGGGCGAGATCCTGTCGAAGACGGCGATCGCCGAACTGGTGTGGGACATGAACTTCGACTCGAACACCAACGTCGTCGAGGTCGCGATCAAGCGCCTGCGCGCCAAGGTGGACAACGCCTTCACGCCCAAGCTGCTGCACACGATCCGCGGCATGGGCTACGTGATGGAAGCGCGCGACGAGAGCGTCGGCCACGAGGAGCCGGCGGCGTGAAGCGCTCCATCACCACGCGCCTGGTCATCATGTTCGCGCTCGGCGCGCTGGCCACGTTCACGCTGATCGGCGCCGCGCTGTACAGCGTGCTGGAGCGCGAGCTCGTCCGGCACCAGAACGACGACCTGAACACCAACCTGCAGAACATGCGCTATTCGATCGAGCGCTTCGGCGATCTGGAGCACTGGCCGCGCCTGCAGACCAAGATGGACACGCTGAGCCCCGCCGACGGCAGCGTGCGTTTCTGGGTGCTGAGCGACGATCCGCGGTTCCAGTACGGCAAGGGCCTGGACGAGATGGAGCGCGTGAATCAGGGCGAAGCCGGCCATGGCACGCTGACCCTGCCGATCACCGGGCGCTCCTATCGCACGTTGTCGATGCGCGTAGTCCCGTTTGCCGATCGGCCCGCGGTGCGCCTGATCGTCGGCGTCGACGTGGCGCCGTACGAGCACACGCTGCGTGCGTTCCTCGTCGCGCTGACCTTGCTGTCGCTGGGCGCGATGGTGATGGTGATGGCGCTCGGCTGGTGGATCGCGCGCATCGGCCTGCGGCCCCTGCAGCGGCTGTCGGCGGAGGCCCGCGCGCTGCGCCCGAAGACACTGTCGCAGCGCCTGCAGGTGGAACGCCTGCCGGTGGAGCTCGAAGACCTGACGGTGGCCTTCAATGGCGCACTCGGCCGTCTCGAGGACGCCTACCAGCAGCTCGAAGGCTTCAACGCCGACGTGGCGCATGAACTGCGCACGCCGCTCGCCAACATGATCGGCGGCACCCAGGTGGCGCTGTCGCGCCCGCGCAGCGCGGGCGAATTCCAGGAGACGCTGCAGTCCAACCTGGAGGAGCTGGAGCGCCTGCGTTCCATCGTCAACGACATGCTGTTCCTCGCCCGCGCCGACCAGGGCGAGGCGGCCACCGGACTGACGTCGGCCGACGTGGCGCACGAAGTCGAGATGACGATCGAGTTCTTCGAGCCGCTGCTCGACGAGACCGGCACGACGGTGGCGATCGAAGGCGAGCTGCGCGCGCAGGCGACGATGAACATCGCGCTGTTCCGGCGCGCGCTGTCCAACCTGCTGCAGAACGCGATCGAGCACTCGGACGCGGGCGCGCGCCTGGTCGTCACGATCACGCAGCACGCGAGCGCGATCTGGATCGCCGTCACGAACCCCGGCGCGACGATCGCGGCGCCGCACCTGCCGCGCCTGTTCGATCGTTTCTATCGCGTCGACTCGTCGCGGCACGACACCGGCGAGATCCACGGCCATGGCCTGGGCCTGGCCATCGTCAAGGCCGTCGCGTCGATGCACGGCGGCACGACGCGCGCCACCAGCGACGCCGGCGTGACGACGATCGCGTTCAGCCTGGCCAGCGCCCGGTAGTTCGGCAGCTCAGTAGCCGCGCGCCGCGCCGTTCGGATCGCGCTGGTCCGAGTAGCCGTAGAAGCCGGTCGGCGTGATCTGGATGGTCTGCGTGTCGCCCATCGCCGGGCGCTCGACGACGTTGTGGCCCATCCCGCGCAGCAGCGCGATCGTGTCCGGGTTCAGGCCGCGTTCGATGCGCAGCTCGTCGGGCAGCCACTGGTCGTGGAAGCGCACCGCCGAGCCGGCCTCGGCCGGGTTCATGCCGAAGTCGATCATGTTGACCAGCACCTGCAGCGTCGTCGTGATGATGCGCGCGCCGCCCGGCGAGCCGGTGGCGAGCCAGGGCTTGCCGTCCTTGAGCACGATGGTGGGCGACATCGAGCTGAGCGGGCGCTTCATCGGCCCGACCGAATTCGCGTCGCCGCCGACCAGGCCGTAGGCATTCGGTACGCCGGGCTTCGCGGAGAAGTCGTCCATCTCGTTGTTGAGCAGGATGCCGGTGCCCGACGCGACGATGCCCGAGCCGAAGTTCGTGTTGAGCGTGTAGGTGACGCTGACGACGCTGCCGCTGTCGTCGGCGACCGTGAATTGCGTCGTCTGGTCGCTCTCGTAAGGTTGTGGACGGCCGGGCTTGATCTCGGACGACGGCGTCGCGCGGGCAAGGTCGATCTTCGCGGCGAGCTCGTTCGCATAGGCCTGCGACGTGAGGCCCTTGAGCGGCACCTTCACGAAGTCGGGATCGCCCAGGTACTCGGAGCGGTCGGCATAAGCGCGCTTCTCGGCCTCGGCCATCACGTGGATCGTCTTCGCGCTGTTGTGGCCCCAGTCGCGCAGCGGAAAGTTCGACAGGATGTTGAGGATCTGCACGATGTGCGCGCCGCCGGAGCTCGGCGGGGGCATCGAGACGATCTCGTAGCCGCGGTACGTGCCCTTGACCGGCGTGCGCTCGACGACCTTGTAGTTCTTCAGGTCGGCCGCGGTGATCAGGCCGCCGTGCGCCTTCGCCTCGGCGACGATCGCGGCGCCGATCGGGCCGTCGTAGAACGCTTTCGCGCCGTCGCGGCCGATCAGCGCGAGGCTCTTGGCGAGGTCGGGATTGCGCAGGATGTCGCCGGTGTGCGGCAGCTTGCCGTCATGGAAGAAGACCTTGCGCGTGCCCTCCCAGGCGCCGAGGTGATCGTGTTCGGCCGCGAAGACGCCGGACAGCGTCTCGCCCACCGGGAAGCCCTTGCTGGCCAGCGCGACGGCGGGCGCGACCAGCGCGGCGCGCTTCATCGTGCCGTAGTGCTCCAGCGCGTACGTGAGGCCGGCCACGGTGCCGGGCACGCCGATCGCGGCCTGCGTGAACAGCGACTTGTCGGCGATCACGTTGCCGCTGGCGTCGAGGTACATGTTGCGTGTCGCGGCCGCGGGGGCCATCTCGCGGAAGTCGATCGCGGTGTCCTTGCCGGTCTTGCCATCGTGCAGGATCATGAAGCCGCCGCCGCCGATGTTGCCCGAGTTGGGCATCGCCACCGCCAGCGCGAAGCCCGTGGCGACCGCGGCGTCCACGGCGTTGCCGCCGCGCCGCAGCACGGCCACGCCGATGTCGGACGCCAGCGCGCTTTCGGAGCTGACCATGCCGTGCAGCGCATGCACCGGATGGATGATCACGTCGTCGAGGTCGTAGTGCACGACCCCGGTGGATTCGGCCACGGCCTGCGCGCCGGCGGTCAGCGGCGTCGCGACGATCGCGGCCAGCAGCGCGGCAGCAAGGCACGACGTGGAGATCGCGTGGCGGGCGGGCAGGACGGCGGGCAGGGGCGGGGCCATGGACATGGGTTCCTCGTTGCAGGAGTGAAACGGTGCCAGCGATGGTAGTTCGACTGGAGCCCCCCGTCATCCGGCGAGTCGACAGCCGTGGTGCAATACAACCATTCGCCGCCTCTCTTCATCCCGGAGCCACTGCCCCATGTCGACTCGCCTGCCCCGCCTTCTCGCCGTCGTGGCCAGCCTCGCCGCCGCGCTGCTCGCGCCCGCTGCCCACGCCGCGCCCGAGCCCAAGGTGCTCAACATCTACAACTGGTCGGACTACATCGCCGACGACACGTTGAAGAACTTCGAGAAAGAGACCGGCATCAAGGTCAACTACGACAACTACGACACCAACGAGATCCTGCACGGCAAGCTGGTGGCGGGCAAGACGGGCTACGACATCGTCGTGCCGAGCGCGCACTTCGCCAAGATGCAGATCGAGGCCGGCCTGTTCCAGAAGCTCGACCGCAGCAAGCTCACCAACTGGGGCAACCTCGATCCGGTGCTGCTGGGCATGATGGCCAAGGTCGATCCGGGCAACCAGTACCTGGTCGACTGGCTGTGGGGCTACATCACGGTGGGCATCAACACCGGCAAGGTCAAGACCGCGCTCGGGGGCCTTCCGATGCCCGAGAACCCGTGGTCGCTGATCTTCGACCCGAAGTACGCGGACAAGTTGAAGAGCTGCGGCATCAGCTTCCTCGACTCGCCGTCCGAAGTGCTGCCGGTCGCGCTCGGCTACGTCGGCAAGCCGGCCTACAGCCGAACGGCGGCCGACTACGCGGTGGCCGGCGCGATGCTCAACAAGGTGCGCCCGGACGTCTCGCGCTTCTCGTCGTCGGGCTACATCAACGACATGGTCGCGGGCTCCGTCTGCGCCGTGCTGGGCTACTCGGGCGACATCAACATCGCCCGCGCACGCGCGATCGCCGCGAAGAACGGCAACGACATCGTCGCCTTCGTGCCCAAGACCGGCGCCACGCTGTTCTTCGACTCGATGGCGATCCCGGCCGACGCGCCGCATCCGCAGAACGCGCTGCTGTTCATGAACTACATCCTGCGCCCCGAGGTGCACGCGTCGCTCACCAACAAGGTGTTCTACGCCAACCCGAACAAGGCCTCGCTGAAGTTCGTGCAGAAGGACGTCGCCGCCAACCCGAGCGTGTTCCTCAAGCCGGAGGACCTGTCCCGCATGGCGGTGCCCGATTCGCTGCCGCAGGACATCAAGCGGGTGCAGACGCGCACGTTCACCTCGTTCAAGACGGGGCAATGACGGCCCCACGCTCGCTGGCGCTCGGGAAGCATCCGGCTTGCAGGCCGGATGCCGTTCCGGCGAGGCCTCGCTGCGCGAGTCCTTTGCCGCCTCCACTCCCCGAGGGGCCGGCCGCGTACGGACCGGCAGAGCCGGATCCGTCGCTCCCTTGAACTTCGCTTGGAATGAATGAGCGGCAGCGCCGTGAATGGGCGCGGCCGCGAACTGGCGGGATTCAGGCTGTTGTTCGGGCTTTAGTTCGACGGTGGCCTGTCTACGATCGAACTGCGGTGAATGCCTCCCCGGCCTGCATCGCGTTCGACCCATCAGGAATCTGCCATGCGCATCCAAGCACACCCCGCCGCAGCGTCGACGCGGCCTGCCGCGACGAAGTCCTCCCGCTCGCCGCACACGCCCGCCATGAAGGCCACGCCGGCCGCCGCTGCCGCGACCGCCGCCAGGCCCGCGGCGACGCCGGCCAAGGCTGCCGCGGCCGCCGCCTCGCCCGAGACCTACGGCGGCGCCGGCAGCCTGCTCGACACCCACGCCTGACCCGCGCGCGTCCCGCGCCACCCTGGCGCCCGCGCGCAGCCGCGCGCGACGCCCCACCCGACTCCGCCAAGGGGTCTTTCGTCGTCGCCATTGGCCTATCGGCGCCCGTTGCCTAAGCTGCGCGTTCCAACACGAGGGAACGCATGGCCAAGAAATCGAACGGCGCCAAGATCGCCACCAGCATCGACATCGGCATCGGCGCGAAGGATCGCGCCGCCATCAGCGAGGGCCTCAGCCGCCTGCTGGCCGATACCTACACCCTGTATCTGACGACGCACAATTTCCACTGGAACGTCACCGGTCCGATGTTCAACACCTTGCACGTGATGTTCATGGGCCAGTACACCGAGCTGTGGAACGCCGTCGATCCCGTCGCCGAACGCATCCGCTCGCTGGGCCATCACGCCCCCGGCTCCTACGCCCAGTTCGGCCGCCTCAGCTCGCTGCCCGATGCGCCCGAGACCCCGCCCAAGGCGCTCGAGATGGTGCGCGTGCTCGTCGCCGGCCACGAGGCCGTCGCCCGCACCGCCCGCGCGCTGTTCCCGCTCGCCGACAAGGCGGGCGACGAGCCCACCGCCGACCTGCTGACCCAGCGCCTGACCGTGCACGAGCAGACGGCCTGGATGCTGCGTTCGCTCCTCGAAGAGTAAGCAATGCCCGATCCCCGGGCGCCCTTCACCAAGGAATGGCCATGCGCGTCGCGATCGTCACGTTCGATGGCTTCAACGAGCTCGACTCCTTCATCGCACTGGGGCTGATCAACCGCCTGCGCCAGCTGGGCGTGCAGGCCGAGATCGCCAGCCCGTCGGCCCAGGTGACGTCGATGAACGGCGTCACCATCACGGCGCAGCAGCCGCTGGAGTTCGTGCTCGATGCCGACGCCGTGCTGTTCGGCAGCGGCATCTACACGCGGGCGATCGCCGAGAACGCCGCGCTGATGGATCGCATCGTGCTCGATCCGACCCGCCAGCTGATCGGCGCGCAATGCTCCGGCACCTTGCTGCTCGCCCGGCTCGGCATGCTGGGCGACGCGCCGGCCTGCACCGACCTCACCACCAAGCCCTGGGTGGTGGAGGCCGGCGTGCGCGTGGCCGACCTGCCGTTCATCGCCCGCGGGCCCATCGCCACCGCCGGCGGCTGCATGGCGTCGGCCTATCTCGCCACCTGGGTGATGTGGCGCGCGGCGGGCCGCGAGGCCACGCGCCAGGCGCTGCACTACGCGGCCCCTGTGGGCGAGAAGGACGCCTGGGTCGATCACGCGCTGAAGGTCGTCGGCGAATCGTTGGGCGAGTCCGCGGCGCCCTGATGACCGCCGCCGCGCCCGTGGACTTGTCGCGGAAAGTCCTGCTTCCCGCGCCGGACGAAGGTACGCGGAAGGGCAAACCGCGATAATCATCGGTTAGCCTCCTTTTTTCGCGCCCGCCCACGTCCTGGGCCGCGCCCGCCACCATGTCCGCCGATCTCGCCACCCAGGTGCGCCGCCGCCGCACCTTCGCCATCATTTCCCACCCGGACGCGGGCAAGACCACGCTCACGGAAAAGCTGCTGCTGTTCTCGGGCGCGATCCAGATCGCCGGCTCGGTGAAGGCGCGCAAGGCGGCGCGCCACGCCACGTCCGACTGGATGGAGATCGAGAAGCAGCGCGGCATCTCGGTGGCGTCGTCGGTGATGCAGATGGAATACCGCGACTGCGTCATCAACCTGCTGGACACGCCGGGCCACCAGGACTTCTCCGAAGACACCTACCGCGTGCTGACCGCGGTCGACGCCGCGCTGATGGTCATCGACGCGGCCAACGGCGTCGAGCCGCAGACGCGCCGCCTGCTGCAGGTCTGCCGCGCCCGCAACACGCCCATCCTCACGTTCGTCAACAAGATGGACCGCGAAGTGCAGGAGCCGCTGGCGCTGATGGACGAGATCGAGCGCGAGCTGGGCATGAGCGTGGTGCCGTTCACCTGGCCGGTGGGCATGGGCAAGGCGTTCGGCGGCGTCGTCGACCTGCGCAAGAAGCAGATGCGCGTGTTCTCGCCCGGCGAGGCGCGCGCGGGCGGCGACGAGGAAGTGCTGACCGACCTCGACAACCCGGCCTACGCCGAGCGCTTCGGCATGGGCTGGGATCAGTCGCAGAACGAGATCGAGCTGCTGGGCGCCGCGGCACCCTCGTTCGACGAAGAGGCCTTTCTCGAAGGCCGCCAGACGCCGATGTTCTTCGGCTCGGCCATCAACAACTTCGGCGTGCAGGAGGTGCTGGACGCGCTCGTCAACCTCGCCCCGTCGCCCGGCCCGCGCCCGGCGATGCAGCGCGAGGTCCTGCCCGAGGAGCCCAAGTTCACCGGCGTCGTGTTCAAGATCCAGGCCAACATGGATCCGTCGCACCGCGACCGCATCGCGTTCCTGCGCGTGGC
>FTKD01001092.1_pt3 | contig 15515 bp, 11 predicted proteins | sample 1658191 | NCBI WGS metagenome assembly FTKD01 (sample SAMEA3914808, study PRJEB12502) | metagenome | biome: forest; material: soil | place: Canada | collected 2011-08-03 | depth 0.3 m
GCGCATCGTCGTCGTCAGCGACGAGCCGGAGCGCTACAACTCCGGCGTGCGCCTGGCCGAAGGCACTACCGTGCACCACCGCGACGAACTCGACGCGATCCAGCGCGAGCTGCGCGAGGTGCCGGGCGTCACCGTCATCATCTACGACCAGACCTGCGCCACCGAGAAGCGCCGCCGCCGCAAGCGCGGCACGCTGGCGCAGAGCCCGCGCCGCGTGGTCGTCAACGAGGCGGTGTGCGAAGGCTGCGGCGACTGCTCGGTGCAGAGCAACTGCCTGTCCGTCGAGCCGGTGGAGACCGAGTTCGGCCGCAAGCGCCGCATCAACCAGAACACCTGCAACCAGGACTTCTCGTGCGCCAACGGGTTCTGCCCGAGCTTCGTGTCGGTCGAGGGCAAGCTGAAGAAGGCCACGCCGGCCAAGGCGAAGAACGCCCCGGCGTTGCCCGAGATCCCGCTGCCCGTGCTGCCCAACGCGGATACGGCCTGGGGCATCGTCGTCGCCGGCATCGGTGGCACCGGTGTCATCACGATCGGCCAGCTGCTGGGCATGGCGGCCCACCTCGAAGGCAAGGGCGTGATCACGCAGGACGCGGCCGGCCTCGCGCAAAAGGGCGGCGCCACCTGGAGCCACATCCAGATCGCCAACACGCAGGAAGCCATCCTCACCACCAAGGTCGACGCGGCCAAGGCCGACGTCGTGATCGGCTGCGAGGCCATCGTCACCGCGAACCCGGTGACGCTGTCGGTGATGCGCGAAGGCCGCACCTACGTCGCGCTGAACACACACGGCTCGCCCACCGCCAACTTCGTCAACAACCCCGACTGGCAGTTCCCGGGCGGCCAGTGCGAGGCCGCGATCGCGCACGCCGTCGGCAAGGACCTGCTGGGCGCGTTCGACGCCGACAAGGTGGCCGTGCAACTGCTGGGCGACTCGATCTTCACCAACCCGCTGATGCTGGGCTACGCCTGGCAAAAGGGCCGCGTGCCGATCGGCCTCGAGGCGATGATGCGCGCGATGGAGTTGAACGGCGTGCAGGTGGACAAGAACAAGGCGGCGTTCGACTGGGGCCGTCGCTGCGCGCACGACCTCGCATCGGTGCAGTCACAGTTCGTGGCCGCCAAGGTCATCGAGTTCGTCAAGCGTCCGTCGCTGGAACAGACCGTCGCGCGCCGCGTCGAATTCCTCACCGGCTACCAGGACGCGACCTACGCGGCGCAATACACAGCGCTCGTCGACCGCGTGAAGGCCGCCGAGGCCCCGCTGGGCGGCACGCGCCTGACCGACGCCGTCGCGCGCAACCTGTTCAAGCTGATGGCCTACAAGGACGAGTACGAGGTCGCGCGCCTGCACACCGACCCGGCCTTCCTCGCGAAGCTGGCCGACCAGTTCGAGGACGGCTTCAAGCTGAAGTACCACCTCGCGCCGCCGCTGCTGGCCGCGAAGAACGCCAAGGGCGAGCTGGTCAAGAAGACCTACGGCGGCTGGATGAAGAACGCGTTCGGCGTGCTGGCCCGGTTCAAAGGGTTGCGCGGCACGGCGTTCGACGTGTTCGGCTACACGGAGGAGCGCAAGATGGAGCGCGCCTTGATCGTCGAGTACCGCGCGCTGGTGGATGAGCTGCTCGGTTCGCTCACCGCCGATCGCCTGAGCGATGCCGTCGCCCTCGCTTCGCTGCCGGAAGACATCCGCGGCTACGGGCACGTGAAGGAGCGCCACCTCGAGAAGGCGCGCGCCAAGTGGACGCAATTGCTGGCTGCCTGGCGCACCGGCGCGACGGGCACCGCTCGCGCGGCCTGACGCCGGATAAAGTCGGCGGGTGAGCCACTCGCCGACTTCTCTTCTCTCGCTGTCCCACGTCCGCCGCGAATTCGCCGGCGGCCGCGTGGCGCTCGCGGACGTCAGCCTGCGCATCGCGGCCGGCGAATTCGTCAGCCTGGTGGGCCCTTCGGGTTGCGGCAAGAGCACGATGCTGCGCCTGCTGAGCGAGCTCGACACGCCGACCGCCGGCACGATCACGCGCGACCTGGCCGCGGGTGCGGTACCCGGCTACGTGTTCCAGGACGCCGCGCTGATGCCCTGGGCCAGCGTGCGCCGCAACGTCGAATTGCCGCTCACGTTGCGCGGCGAACGCGGCCCGACGCTGCGCAAGGACGTCGATGCCGCATTGCGCGCCGTGGGCCTGGACGACTCCGCCGATGCCGTGCCGCGCGAACTCTCGGGCGGCATGAAGATGCGCGTCTCGCTGGCGCGCGCGCTCGTCACGGCGCCGCGACTGTGGCTGCTCGACGAGCCGTTCGGCGCGCTCGACGAGATCACCCGTTTCGCGCTGAACCAGACGCTGCTGTCGCTGTGCCAGCCGCGCGACGGCACGCCGCCGGCCACCGCCGTCTTCGTCACGCACAGCGTCTACGAGGCCGTGTTCCTGAGCCAGCGCATCGTCGTGATGGCGCGGCCCGGACGCATCGTCGACGAGATCGCCGTCGACGAGCCCTACCCGCGCGCCGCCGCGTTCCGCACCACACCGCGCTTCACTGCGTGGTGCGCGCAGGTGTCGGACGCGCTGCAGCGCGCGAGCGTGGACGCGGGAGCGCCCGCGTGACGCGCGCACGCGCGCACGCACTGACGCGCCTGGGCGTGCCGACGCTGTCGGTCTGCGTGTTCCTGGCGGCGTGGGAGATCGCGGTGCGCGCGTTGAAGATTCCCAGCTACCTGCTGCCCGCGCCATCGCTGATCGCCACGACGCTGGCCGACAACTTCGCCTCGCTGATGACCAGCTGGTGGTTCACGGTGCGCGTGACCGTCGCCGCGCTCGCGCTGGCAATCGCCGGCGGCGTGCTGATCGCCGCGTTGTTCGCGCTGTCGCGCACCGCCGAACGCGCGCTGGCACCGTTCGCGGTGGTGCTGCAGGTGACGCCCATCGTCGCCATCGCGCCGCTGCTGATGATCCTCACCGACAGCTCGCTGGCCACCGTGCTCGCCTGCGCGTGGCTCGTCGCGTTCTTTCCGATCCTGGCCAACACGCTCACCGGCCTGCGCAGCGCCGACGCCAACCTGCGCGACCTGTTCACGCTGTACCGCGCGAGCCGCTGGCAGACGTTGCGCCATCTGCTCGTGCCGGCCGCGCTGCCGTCGTTCATGACCGGCCTGCGCATCGCCGGCGGGCTGACGCTGATCGGCGAGGTCGGCGGCGAGTTCGTGGCCGGCGCCGCGGGGCGCGACACGGGGCTGGCTTCGCGCATCCTCGAGGCGTCCTTCCGCACCGAGATCCCGAAGATGTTCGCGGCACTGGCGCTGGTGGCGCTGACCGGCGTGGCGATCTACCTGGCGACGGCGGCGCTGAGCCGCATGTTGCTGCAGCGCTGGCACGAGAGCGAACGCGCCGGCTGAAACCGGCTCGCCGCGGCAGCCGCCGTCAATGCACCTTGTCGGCGCGTCGCGCCGTCGATGCGCCGCGGCCACGCGACGCCGGCACCGCCACCAGCTCCCGCAGCCGCTCGCCCGTGAGCGCCCCCAGCTTGCCCGCCAGCGCCAGCGTGGGCGGCGCCGCGAGCATGCGCGCGAAGGTCTCGCGCACCTGGTCGGCCGAGACCCCCTCGACGCGCTCGCGCAATTCCTCGGGCGAGCGCACGCGCCCGTGCACGAAAAGATCCAGCGCCGCGTCCTCGACCCGGCGCACCGGACGCTCCTGCGAGCGCATGCGGCGCACGGCGATCTGGTTGCGGGCGCGTTCGAGGTCGATCGCGCCGACCGAGGCCGCGTGCGCCTGCAGCAGGCGGTGCGTCTCGCGCAGCAGCTCGTCGACCTTGTCCGGCGTGGTGGAGGCCTCGATCACGAACTGCCCGCAGGCCTCCATGATGTCGGCCGAGCAGGCGGCGTAGTAGACGAGGCCGCGGCGTTCGCGGATCTCGTTCATCAGCGGCGAGCTCATGCCTTCGCCGAACAGCGCCGCGGCCACGCTGGCGGCGGGCTGGTCGTCCTTCTGGGACGCGATGGGATAGCCGAGGACGACGTGGCTCTGGCTGCAGCCGGCCAGGCGCGCGGCCTTGACGCCGCCCAGCCACGTGGGCGCGTCCATCGCATGCGGCGTGCCGGCGGGCATGTCGCCGAAGGCGGCCGCGGCCTCGCGCACGATCGCGTCGTGGTCGACGTTGCCGGCCACGCCCACCACCACGTTGGCGCCGCTGTACTGCTGCTCCACGTAGGCCAGCAGCTCGTCGCGCGTGAAGCGCTCGATGTTGCGGCGCGTGCCGATCACGGCCTGCGCCATCGGGTGCGCGCCGTAGCAGAGCTTGTCGAACTGGCGGAACGCGGTCGACATCGGGTCTTCCTCGTCCTCCAGGTATTCCTGCAGGATCACCTGGCGCTCGCGCTCGAGTTCGGCGGCCGGGAACGTGGGCCGGCGCACGATGTCGCCCAGCATGCGCACGAATTCGGCGGCGTCGCGCGCCATGCCGCTCAGGTGGTACGCCGTGTGGTCCTTGTCGGTGTGCGCGTTGACGTCGGCGCCCAGGCGTTCGGCGTCGATGTTGATGCGCGCGGCGTCGCGCGTGGTCGTGCCCTTGAACGCCATGTGCTCGACGACATGGCTGATGCCGGACAGGCGCGCGCTTTCGTGGCCGCTGCCGGTGCGCACGAACACGCTGGCGCTCGCGCTGGCGAGCCAGGGCATGCGGATCGTGACGATGCGCACGCCATTGGGCAGGGTCGTGATGTCGGTGTCGGGGCTGGCAACGGTCGCGGGACGGGTCATGCCCCCATTGTCGGCGACCGGCGCCGGGCGGGCCGCCGCGAGGTCTTCCCGCGCCCGGCGGCCGCTCGTATGATGGCCCGCCATCCCGGCGCCCAACGGAATTGCCATGCACAAGAAGCTCGCCCTCTTCGCCACGCTGCTGATCGCCAGCGTGGCCGCCCACGCCCTCGACAAGGTGGTGTTCGCGACGAACTGGAAAGCGCAGGCCGCCCACGGCGGCTTCTACCAGGCGGTGGCCGACGGCACCTACAAGAAATACGGCCTGGCCGTGGAGATCCGCCAGGGCGGCCCGCAGGTCAACAACCGGCCGCTGCTGCCGGCCGGCCGCATCGACTTCCTGATGACCGGCAACCTGCTGCACAGCTTCGACAACGTGAAGAACGGCGTCCCGGTGATCGCGGTCGCCTCGATGTTCCAGAAGGATCCGCAGGCGCTGATCGCGCATCCGGACGGCGGCTACGCGAAGTTCGAGGACCTGGCCAGGGCGCCGGTCGTCTTCGTCGCCAAGGACGCGCAGTTCTCGTGGTGGCAATGGCTGAAGGCCGACTACGCGTTCAAGGACGAATCGCTGCGCCCGTACAACTACAACGTGGCCCCCTTCCTCGCCAACAAGCGCAGCCTGCAACAAGGCTACGCCGTCGAGGAGCCGATCACCATCGCCAAGGAGGGCGGCTTCAAGCCCGCCGTGTTCCTGCTGGCCGACCACGGCTACAGCACCTACAGCACGACGATCGAGGCGCGCACCGACACGGTGAAGAACAAGCCCGACCTGGTCAAGCGCTTCGTCGAGGCGTCCATCATCGGCTGGAACAACTACCTCTATGGCGATCGCAAGGCGGCCGACGCGCTGATCATGAAGGACAACCCGGAGATGACCGCCGACCTGATCGCGCAAAGCCTGCAGCTGATGAAAGACATGGGCATCGTCGACTCGGGCGACGCGCAGACGCTGGGCATCGGCGCGATGAAGCCCGAGCGCATCAAGGACTTCTACGACAAGATGGTGCGCGCAGGGCTGTACAAGGCCGGCGACGTCGACCTGTCCAAGGTGGCGACCCTGCAGTTCGTCAACCAGGGCGTGGGCGTCGCGCTGAGGAAGCAGCTGACGGGGCGTTGACCGCCTCGGTGGCGCGCGGGCGCCCGCGCGTCACGTCTTGCGCGCGTGGCCGATCACCACCAGTGCCACGCCGGCCAGGATCACCGCCATCCCCAGCAGTTGCGGCGCGCTGACACGCTCGGCGGCGAACGCCGCGCCGAGTCCCACCGCCACCACCGGGTTCACGTACGCGTAGCTGGTGGCCAGCGCCGGCCGCGAGTGGTTGATCACGTAGACGAACGCCGTGTAGGCCAGGATCGAGCCGAAGACGATCAGGTACAGCAGCGCGAACCAGCTCTGCGCGGGCACCGGGCCGGCGATGTGCTCGCCGCGCAGCAGCGACATCGCGAACAGGAACACGCCGCCGCCCACCATCTGCACGCCGGCCGAGACGGCGCCCCTGGGCATGTCCAGCCGCGGCTGCAGCACGGTGGCGAGCGACCAGCTGGCGGTGGCGATCACCAGCAACACGACGCCTGCCGGGCTCGCCGCCGCGCGCGCGTCGAAGTTCAGCACGAACATGCCGGCCAGGCCCAGCAGCACGCCCAGCCATTCGAACAGGCGCGGCCGCGCGCCGAAGCCAAGTCCGAACAGGATCGCGAACACCGGCGCGCCGCCGACGAACAGCGCCGCGATGCCCGACGGCACCAGTTGTTCGGCAAGGCACACGCAGCCGTTGCCCAGGCCCATCATCATGATGCCCATGACGACGCCGTTGCGCCATTGCCGGGCCGTGGGCCAGGCCGCGCCACGCCAGAACATCCAGCCCAGCACCAGCGGGCCGGCGACCAGGTTGCGCGACCCCGCCATCAGCAGCGGCGGCAGGCCCTCCAGCGCGATGCGGATCGCGAGATAGGTCGAGCCCCAGACGATGTAGACCACGGCCAGACAGGCGATGAGGATGGAGGCGCGGGACTTGAGCATGGGCCGGCCATTGGAACAGGGCCGCCGCGCGGGTGCACGCGCAGGGGCATGGCGCGCACGCCATGTCCCTGCGCCGATCAGGCCCGGTCGAAGCGGTCCAGGTTCATCACCTTGTTCCAGGCCTTGACGAAGTCGCGCACGAACACGCCCTGCGCGTCGCTGGCCGCGTAGACCTCGGCGATCGCGCGCAGCTGCGAGTTCGAGCCGAACACGAGATCCGCGACGGTGCCCGTCCACTTGAGCTCGCCGCTCGCCCGATCGCGGCCCTCCAGCACGCCTTCGGTGGCGGACTTCTGCCACTTCGTGCGCATGTCGAGCAGGTTCACGAAGAAGTCGTTGGACAGCGTGCCGGGACGCTTGGTGAACACGCCGTGCGCGGTGTGCCCGAAGTTCGCGTCGAGAGCGCGCAGCCCGCCGACCAGCACCGTCATCTCCGGCGCGGTGAGCGTCAGCAACTGCGCCTTGTCGACGAGCAGCTCGGCCGCATGGCCTGCGAGCCCGCTGCGCAGGTAGTTGCGGAACCCGTCGGCCTGCGGCTCCAGCGGCGCGAACGATTCCACGTCGGTCTGCGCCTGCGAGGCGTCCATGCGCCCCGGCGTGAACGGCACGGTGACGTCCTGCCCGGCCTTCTTCGCCGCGGCCTCGATCGCCGCATTGCCAGCCAGCACGATCAGGTCGGCCAGCGAGATCCTCTTGCCGCCGGACTGCGCGCCGTTGAACTCCTTGCGCAAGCCCTCGAGCGTCTCGAGCACCTTCGCGAGCTGGGCCGGCTGGTTGGCCGCCCAGTCTTTCTGCGGCGCCAGACGGATGCGCGCGCCGTTGGCGCCGCCGCGCTTGTCGCCGCCACGGAACGTCGATGCGGAGGCCCAGGCGGTGCCGACCAGCTCCGCCGGGGTCGGGCCCGACGCCAGCACCTTCGCCTTCAGGGCAGCGACATCGCGCTCGTCGACCAGCGGATGGTCGACGGCAGGAATCGGGTCCTGCCAGATCAGTTCTTCCTGCGGCACCAGCGGGCCCAGGTAGCGTTCGCGCGGCCCCATGTCGCGGTGCGTCAGCTTGAACCAGGCGCGGGCGAAGGCGTCGGCGAACTCCTGCGGATGGGCCATGAAGCGACGCGAGATCTTCTCGTAGGCCGGGTCGATGCGCAGCGCCATGTCGGCCGTCGTCATCATCGGCGCATGGCGCCTGGCCGGATCATGGGCATCGGGCACCGTACCCGCCCCCGTATCGCCCTTGGGCTTCCACTGGTGCGCGCCGGCCGGGCTCTTCGTCAGCTCCCACTCGTAGCCGAACAGCGTCTCGAAGAAGCTCATGTCCCACTGCGTGGGCGTGGGCGTCCAGGCGCCTTCCAGCCCGCTGGTGATCGTGTGGAAGCCGCGGCCGCTGCCGAAGCTGTTGGCCCAGCCCAGGCCCTGCTCCTCGATGCTGGCGCCTTCGGGCTCCGCGCCCACGTGGGCCGCCGGCCCCGCGCCGTGCGTCTTGCCGAAGGTGTGGCCGCCGGCGACGAGCGCCACGGTCTCCTCGTCGTTCATCGCCATGCGGGCGAAGGTTTCGCGCACGTCGCGCGCCGACCCGACCGGATCGGGATTGCCGTTCGGGCCTTCCGGGTTGACGTAGATCAGGCCCATCTGCACCGCGGCGAGCGGGTTGGCGAGTTCGCGGCCGTTGCTGTAGCGCTCGTCGCCCAGCCACTTGGTCTCGGAGCCCCAGTAGATTTCCTGGTGCGGCTCCCAGATGTCGGGCCGGCCGCCGGCAAAGCCGAAGGTCTTGAAGCCCATCGTCTCCAGCGCGACGTTGCCGGTCAGCACGATCAGGTCGGCCCAGGACAGCCGGCGGCCGTACTTCTGCTTGATCGGCCACAGCAGGCGCCGCGCCTTGTCCAGGTTGCCGTTGTCCGGCCAGCTGTTGAGCGGCGCGAAGCGCTGCGCGCCGGTGCCCGCGCCACCGCGGCCGTCGGCGATGCGGTAGGTGCCCGCGGCATGCCAGGCCATGCGGATGAACAGCGGGCCGTAGTGGCCGTAGTCGGCGGGCCACCAGTCCTGCGAGTCCGTCATCAGGGCGCGCAGGTCCGCGATCACCGCGTCCAGGTCGAGCTTCCTGAATTCCTCGGCGTAGTCGAACGTCTCGCCCATCGGATCGGATTTGCTGGACTGCTGGTGCAGCATCGCCAGGTTCAGCTGGTTGGGCCACCAATCTGCATTCGTCGGGGCGCCGGCCACGGCGTGCTTGCGTGCGCCGCCGGAGAAAGGGCAGGTTGCTTCGTTGGACATCGTGATCTCCTTCGTTGATTCGATCCATGGAGCGCGGTGCCGGGCACCGTGCGCAGACCCTGACTGTCGCGCCTTCGATCTTGTTGCGCTAATTAATCCTTGTTAGTGATCCGATAGTTAAAAACTTATCCATCCCGATGGGCCATTGACTTGACCCGCGAAGACATTCGCGGCCGCCCCGGCCAGCGGTCGTCCAGGCTGCGGACCGATTGCATAGACTCCGGCGTCGTCCCCGTCTCCGGAGTTGCCTGTGTCTGCATGCCGTCGCCTGCCCGCCTTGATTGCCGCGTTCACGATCGCCCTCGGTGCGGGCTTGATGCCCGCCGCGAAGGGCGCGGAGGCCTTGCCGGGCAGCGCGCCCGCGGCGGTCGCGCCGCCGAACCGCCTCGACGAGATCCTCGCCCGCGGCGTGCTGCGCGTGGGCACCACCGGCGACTACAAGCCGTTCAGCTACCGCGTGGGCACCGGCGACACCTTCGTCGGCCTCGACATCGCGCTGGCCGCCGATCTCGCGAAGACGCTGGGCGTGCGCCTGCAGGTCGTGCCCACCACATGGGGCACGATGATGGGCGACCTCGGCGACGACCGCTTCGATCTCGCGCTCGGCGGCGTCTCCGTGTCGCTCGAGCGCCAGAAGAAGGCCTGGTTCTCGATCCCCTACCTGCGCGACGGCAAGACGCCGATCGCGCGCTGCGAGGACGCGCAAAAGTACCAGACGCTGGCCGACATCGATCGCCCCGACGTGCGCCTGATCGTCAACCCGGGCGGTACCAACGAGCGCTTCGCGCGCGCACACGCCGCGCACGCGAAGCTGACGCTGTTTTCCGACAACGTGACGATCTTCGACCGCATCGTGGCGGGCGACGCGGACGTGATGATCACCGACGCCATCGAGGCCCGGCTGCAGCAGCGCCTGCATCCGCGCCTGTGCGCGATCCATCCGGACGCCCCGTTCGACTTCTCCGAGAAAGCCGTGCTGCTGCCGCGCGACGCCGTGCTCAAGGCCTACGTCGACCAATGGCTGCACCAGGCGATCGAAAGCGGCGCATTCGCGCGCGCCAACGAGCAGTGGCTGGCGTACCCGTGGGGCGTCGAATCGCTGCGCGCGCTGATCGACGCGCGCCTGCTGCTGGCGCCCGACGTCGCCCGGTTCAAATGGAACCACCACCTCCCGATCGAGGATCTGCCGCGCGAGGCGCAGGTCATCGCCGCGCTGGGCCGCCAGGCCAGCGAACTGGGCGTGCCGCAGGCCTGGGCCGAGAGCTTCTTCCGCGCGCAGATCGAGGCCTCGAAGACGGCCCAGAACGAGTTGTTCCAGGGCTGGGACGTGTTCAAGCACGGCCAGTTCCCCGACGCACCCGACCTCGCCACCGTGACCCGCCCGAAACTGGACAGGCTCACCGGACAACTACTGCACGCGCTGGCCGAGAACTGGCCCGTGCTGAGCGATCCGCAGCGGCGCGACGACGTGCTGCGCGCGATGCACCCGATGCAGGCCGAGGACATCAGCGCGAAGGCCGTCGCCGAGGCGATCGCACCGCTGGGCCGTTGACGCGGACAAAAAAAAGCAGCGTCGCCGCTGCTTTTCTTTCAAGGGGTCGCGTCGGACCGATTTACTGCCGCGTGCGGCGCTTCGCCATGAATCCCACCAGACCCAGGCCGGCGAGCAGCAAGGCCATGTTGGCGGGTTCCGGCACGGACAGCGGAATGGTGTCCGACGGGGCCTGGATCGTGACGTTGTAGCTGGTGCCGAGCGGCGCCCCGATGGCGCCGGTGATCTCGAAGAAGTAGTTACCCTTCGTCAGATTGGTGAACACCGTGTTCTGGATCGTCTGGCCGGCAAATGAGAAGACGTTGCCCACCATGTCGCCCGCGGTGCCAGAGTTGCCCGTCGACGTGCCCGTGTAGAGCGTGAAATCGGCGTTGGAGGCGGCGACGACGGGGCCGCTGTACGTGTTGCCGCTCACGTTGAAGTTCGACGTGGCGTCGAGCTGGAAGTTGTAGACATAGTCGAACGTCGGGGTGGTGCCCGCGGGCCCGTCTTGCTCGAAGACCGCGTAGAGCTGCGGGCCGAGCACCGGATTGTTGGCCAGCGCGGTATCGGTCGCGGCGTCGTACAGCGTACCGACCGTGGCAGCCGATGCGGCACCGCCGGCCAAGGCCAGCGCGAGCGCAACGAGGGGGGTAGTTAGTTTCATGGAAGTCTTCTCCTAGCGAGTTGAAGGGTATGGCCGAGCCATCACATCGATTGCCTGTAACCCATTGCAACCCACGTTCCCGCTGTCGCCGATCAGCGACTTATCGTTTTCACCTACCCGTTTTCGGTGAGCCGTCATAGGCAATCGCCCCGCCCTCGTCGCATTTCTGCTCGACCGTGGCCCGGAATTGCGCTGCAAGTGCTGGTTAGTTCCGGAGCGCTGCTCGACTGAATCTCTTCCGGCTCGCCGGGCCGAATGAATCCGCTGGCGTTGACCAATAGCAAGAGCCTCAGTTGCCAGCCTCGGAAGAGATTCGATCCAACGCGTTCGCCATGAATTTCGCGGTGGAATTACCCGGATTCCGGAAACGGTCGAGTCGATATCGGCGCATGCCGAAGCCCGGGGGAAGGCGGACACCAATCGCAGGCTGGCTTGAAAGCGCCCGCCATTGCGGGGAGACGCGTTGATTTTAATTTTCGTGCCCGCCGATTTACCTCGCAACGGCTCCGGGCCCTGATCAGGATACTTGTCTCTTATGGGCAACGAGAATCTATCCGGCGCCTCCAGTAAATACTATTCAAGGCCCGAATCTGCCCCGATTTGGCGCAAATCTGCTCGACCGTAGGCTGAAAACCATTGCCTGACCATCGAATTATGGTCGAGCAGCACCTTGTTGCATCTTTGCCGGTGAACGGGTAAATGCTTCGGTAATATCCGCCTGCCGTTGCGATACGGCAACCCGTCAGTCGAGCTCGATACTCTTCCGTTTCGAACCCGACGCACTCGCTGCTCTGAATCGATACGCCGGCCCTTGGTGGTCCGCGTCGATCCAACAGCGCCTGGCAGCCGGTCCTTCAAGGTCGGGCTGCTTGTCCACACCCGGCGCGCCGGCGTGATGGCGTGCCGTTCCACGATGCCTTGCGGCGTTGGGACCGCCGCGTCATTCGCCGACCGCCAGCGAACCAGCTCATCGAAGGATCGGTCTTGTGAATAGTCTTGCCCTGGCTCAAAAAGCCACTCCCACCCTCGCCCTCTCCGCCCTCCTCCTGGCCGCCCTGACCGCCTGCGGCGGCGGCTCCGGAGCCGACTCGCTCGCCCAGCCCGCCGCCGCCTCGGGCGCCGCAGAGGCTGCCTCCAGCTCGCAGGCCACCGGTGCCGACTCGCTCGACAGCAGCGTCGCCAGCGCGATGGCCAGCACCGAAGTGCTGCCCGCCTACCACATGGCCCCCGTGCTGCTGGACGAGCCCAGCCAGGCCGACGTTGGCGGCACCAACAACTCGGCGCATTTCACCCCCAAGACGTTCGAGGTCGACGGCGCCCTCGCCGACCTTCCGACCGCGCGACTCAACCGCCAGGCCGTGAGCCAGCGCATCGCCGCGCTGGCCAAGACGCGCACCGCGTCGGTCACGAGCGAGTCCTCGGCTCCGCTGACGACCACCCTCACCGGCTCGGTTTTCACGCCCGCGCAGATCCGCGCCGCCTACGGCCTGTCCGCCCTGCCGGCCACCGGCGCCTCCTTGACCTCGGCCCAGGCCGCCGCGCTGGGCGCCGGGCAGACGATCTACCTCGTCGACGCCTACCACGATGCCACCGCGCTGTCCGACCTGAACGCGTTCTCGGCCAAGTTCGGCCTGCCGACCTGTGCCAACGTCGCGATCGCGACCACGACCACGAAACTGGCGACGCCGCCGTCGAGCTGCACCTTCTCGCAGGTCCATGCGACCACGAGCGGCACGATGACCTCGACCGTGCCGGCCTACAACGCCACCTGGACCCCCGAAAGCAAGCTCGACGTGCAATGGGCGCACGCGATCGCGCCGCTCGCGCGCATCGTGCTGATCGAGATGCCTGACTCGATGTCCACCAGCATCCTCGGCGCGAGCCTCCTGGCCACCAAGTTCGGGCCGGGCGTCGTGTCGATGAGCTTCGGTTCCGCCGAGGCCGGCTGGGCGCCGACGGTGGACTCCTACTTCGCCGGCACCGGCATGACCTTCGTCGCCGCCGCCGGCGACTCCGGCGCGCAAGTGATCTGGCCCGCGGTCTCGTCCAACGTGCTGGCCGTCGGCGGCACCGGGATGAACTGGTCGGGCACGACCCGCACGGAATTGGCCTGGTCCAGAACCGGCGGCGGCATGAGCGCCTATGAGGCCCTGCCGGCCTACCAGAGCGGCGTCACCCCGACCGGCGGCAGCGGGCTCGCGCGCCGTGCCGTGCCGGACGTCGCCTTCAACGCCGACCCGATGACGGGCGAGTACGTCGCGCTGACCCTGCCGGGCGCCGCCACGGTGTGGAACGCGTATGGCGGCACCAGCATCGCCGCGCCGCAATGGGCCGGCGTCGTCGCCGTCGCCAACGCGATCCGCGCCGCCAATTCGAAGGCGACGCTGGGCGGCGACATCCACACGCTGCTCTACAAGTCGATCGCGGCAGTGCCCGGCACCTACGCCGCGGCGCTGGGCGACGTGACCGAGGGCACCAACGGCACCTGCGCCACCTGCCGCGCCGGCGTCGGCTACGATCTGGCCACCGGCTGGGGCACGCCCAACGCGACGGCACTGTCCAACGCGTTGACGGGCGTGTCGACCGCCGTCACCGTGGCGGCTGCGCCGACGGTGCCGGGCGGCTCGTACACCGGCAAGGCGGGCAGCGCACTGAGCCAGTCGCTGGGCGTCACGGCACCCACGGGTACCAGCACCAGCTACGCGCTGTCCGGCGCGCCGAGCGGCCTCGCGGTCGACACCACCGGCACCCTGAAGTGGGCGGCGCCGGTGGCCGGGAGCTACTCGTTCACCGTGACGGCCACGACGGCCACGGGCAAGTCGGCGAGCGCGAAGTACGCCCTCAAGGTGATTCCCGGCACGGCCCCTGCTTTCGCGAGCACCGGTAAATACACCGGCACCGCCGGTAAGGCATTCGCGGGCACGCTCAGCGCCACGAATCCGAACACCGGCACGCTTTCCTACAGCGTCAGCGGTGCCCCCTCGGGCCTGACGGTCAGCAGTGCCGGCGCGCTGAGCTGGGCCGCTCCCACCGCGGGCAGCCACACGTTCACGGCGAAGGTCACGGACAGCTACGGCTATTCTTCGACGCAGACAGAGACGCTGACGGTGGCCGCTGCCGCCGCGACGGCCAATCACGCGCCGACGCTGGCCTCGGCGACCTTCTCCGCGAAGGCCGGCGCAACCTTCTCCACCATCCTCACCGGCCAGGACGTCGACGGCGGCTCGCTGACCTACACCGCCGCCGGCATCCCTGCCGGCATGAGCCTGCTGTCCTCCGGCTTCCTGTATTGGGTCACGCCGGTGAAGGGCACCTACACGTTGACGGTCACCGTGCACGACAACAAGGGCGCGACGGGCAGCGCCGTGATCAAGCTGGTCGTTGCCTGAGTAACGCGCGGGAGCAACAGCGCGCCGACGCCCGCCTCTCGCGCGGGCGTCGGCGTTTTTTCGAGCGCGACGGCAGTGCGCCGGGCCCGGCCTGGCGATTCAGGCCGGCTGCAGCAGCGCGCGATGCGTGGTCAGGGCTGCAGTCACGATCTCGCTGAGGCCGGCGCCGGCTTCGGTTCCGACGGCGGCCAGGATCTGGCTGCGCATGCGCGGCTCCCAGAACTTCTTCAGGTGATCGGCGATGCCCGCCAGCGCCTCGTCGCGATCGGGTTGCGCCACGAAGAAGTCGCCGATGCGGTTGGCCATGACGATGAGGTTGTCGAGATCCATGGCTCAGTGTGGCGTGGCGGGGCCGAACCGGTCGGCGCCTGCATAAAGCACCAGATCGTCGCGGCGCGCGAATCCGGCCAGCGCGAGCCCGGCACGGCGAGCGGTAGCGACCGCGCGTGACGTCGGCGCGGACACCGCGACGAGCGCGGTGATGCCCGCCGTCACCGCCTTGCGCACCATCTCCACGCTCGCGCGGCTGGTGATGCAGCAAAAGCCGTCGCGCGCATCGACGCCGGCCTCCACCATCGCGCCGACCAGCTTGTCGAGCGCGTTGTGGCGGCCGACGTCCTCGCGCACGAGGCGCACCTGTCCGTCCGGCGAGCACCACGCGGCCGCATGGGTGGCGCCGGTGCGTTGCTGCAGGGCCTGGTGCGCCGGCAGCGCGCGCAACGCGGCGGCGATCGCGGGCGGCGACAGCGGCGTGGCGCACGGCACCAGCAAGGGCAGCGGCGGCTCCACCTGGTCCAGGCTCTCGGTGCCGCACAGGCCGCAGCCGGTGCGCCCGGCCATCGAGCGGCGCCGGTCCTTCAAGCGCGCGAAGCAGGCGCTGGACACGT
>FTKD01002505.1_pt1 | contig 15439 bp, 11 predicted proteins | sample 1658191 | NCBI WGS metagenome assembly FTKD01 (sample SAMEA3914808, study PRJEB12502) | metagenome | biome: forest; material: soil | place: Canada | collected 2011-08-03 | depth 0.3 m
TTTCAAACCTGCCGCCCCTACGCGTCTGAAAGTTGTCACCCATTCGCATTTCAAAGTTGCCACGTTGCGAAGGGCCGGAATATGCGGGAACCGGTCATTGATAACTCTCAGGATTCGAATGCCTCTCGTCGGTAACACCCTCCATCCCAACATTCAAGTGAAGCGAATCTGAGCAGCGTGTTCAGCGCGCAAGCAGTCCCTGAGCGAGCCGGCCCAAGCGCTGGACACCATCCTCGACGCTGTCAGTCCATCCTGAGCCCACGCTCAGGCGCAAACAATTGCGGAAGCGCCGACTCGCGGAGAAGACGTCGCCGGGCGCAAAGCAAATCCCTTGCTCAAGCGCTTCGTCGAAGAGCAGACGCGAATCGAAACGCTTGGGCAGTTCGAGCCAGAGCACGAAGCCCCCGGCAGGCTGGCTGACCTTCGTGTCTGCCGGGAAGCTTGCTTCAATCGTACGTGTCATGCGGGCGAGGTTATCTTCAAAAATCCGGCGTATGCGGCGCAAGTGCGCGTCGTAAGCGCCGCTGGCCAGGAAATCCGCAAGCGCAACCTGTGGCAGGACCGGACTGCAGAGGCTGAATGCAAGCTTGCGCTCCAGCACGCGTTGCGCATGGGCGCCCGCCACGATCCAGCCGATTCGGTACCCGGGCGCAAGGCTTTTCGAAAAAGAACTGCAATAGATCGTATTGGCACCGCCGTCGAGTGCGATGAACGGCTTGGGCCGCTCACGGCTGAAATGGATATCGCCGTAGACGTCATCTTCGATCAGCGGCACGCCATGCCTCGCGAGCAGGGCAAGAACCGCCAGCTTGTCGGCTTCGGCCATTGCCGAGCCGAGCGGGTTGCTGAAGTTCGACGACAGCAAGCAGGCCGCCACCGGTTCCGAATCTAGCAAGCGTGCCAGCGCGTCGACGTTGACCCCGCGTGTCGGGTCGGTCGGCAGCTCCAGGGCCTTCAAGCCCAGCACCTCCAGGGTATGCAAGAGCCCGAAGTAAGTCGGCGATTCGATTGCAATCGTATCGCCCGGTTTGGCGACCGCGGCAAGCGCGAGCGTGAGTGCCTCAGTGCACCCGCCAGTAATCATTACATCGTCGGGCGATAGCGCATGGCCGAAGTGCATTGCCCGCTTCGCGATCTCGCGGCGCAGGCTCGCCTCACCCTGCGGCGCGCAATAGACGTTGTAGCGCGTGCCATGCTGGCGTGCTGCGCGCGCAAGTGCGAGATCGAGCCGATTCGATTGCAGCATCGCCGCGTTGGGCACGGCGCAACCCAACGGCACGAGCACCGAGTTCGATGCATGCTCAAGCAATGCCGCGACGGCGCCGGAAATCGACACCGTCGATGCCCGTGCACGCGGTCTCGAGGTGGACGGCAATGCGAGCGCCCGACGGCGCGCTCCCGCGACATAGTAGCCCGACTGCGGGCGCGCCACGAGGATGCCGCGATCCGCAAGCAATCGGTATGCCTGTAAGGCCGTAAAGATGCTGATGCGCTGCTGTTCGCTGACTACGCGTACGGATGGTAGCCGCGCGCCGGGCGCGAGCGTGCCGTTGTCGATCATGCCGACAATGAGCTCGGCCAACTGTTCGTAACGGAACGGAACATGCGTTTCCATGGAGATTTCCGTGATGGAAGAATGCCCGATTATTGATCCGGCTTCCGCAGTTCGTCAAGCAAACTGTGACGGTTCAATCAATGGAAAACTGTGACTGTTATGGTCGAGCCGGGACTGCTAAGATTTCCCCATTCCCAATACAACCCAAGGCGTCCAGATGCCCGCCCGTAGCAATGTTCCTCCCAGAACTTTGATTTTCAGTGGGGCGGTGCAAGTGGCGCCGCTCGATTCGGCAGAAGGCGCTTCGAAATGAATATTGCACCGTTTTCCATTGACTCGTTGACCAACGGTATTTCGGTGACCAACCCCTTCGACGGCGTTGAAGTGGGCACCGTTGAGAACATGCCGCCGGAACGTGCGCAAATGCTTATCCAGGCCGCGAAGGAAGGGGCGCGTGTTTGCCGCAGCCTGTCCCGTTACGAGCGGGCGCGCGTGCTCGACACTTGTGCATCGCTGGTGGAGCGTGACAAGGCCGCGTTTGCCGATCTCGTCGTCGCGGAAGCCGGCAAGACGGTCAAACAAGCCCAAAAGGAAGTGCTGCGCTGCGTGAATACGCTCAAGCTTTCCGCCGACGAAGCGCGCAGAAACGGTGGGGAGGTCGTGCCGTTCGACGCCTATGCCGGATCGGAAGACAGGCAGGGATGGTTCACGCGCGAGCCGCTTGGCATCATCGTTGCCATCACGCCCTACAACGACCCGCTGAACCTGGTTGCGCACAAGCTAGGACCGGCAATTGCCGGCGGCAATGCCGTGATCCTCAAGCCATCTGATCTGACGCCCTTGTCGGCCATCAAGCTCGTCGAATATCTCGTGGCAGCAGGAATGCCGTCAAACGTCGTGTCGGTCGCGACGGGTGGCGCCGCTCTCGGCGAAGCGCTCGTTTCTTCCCGCGAGGTCAGAATGATTTCCTTCACCGGCGGATTCGCCACAGCAGAGAAGATTGCCAGGTCCGCAGGCCTGAAAAAACTGGCGATGGATCTGGGAGGTAATGCGCCGGTCATCGTACTGGGTGACTGCAACGTCGACGATGCCGTTGAATCCTGTCTCTCCGGGGCATATTGGGCCGCAGGCCAGAACTGTATCGGTACGCAACGCATCTTGATCCAGTCGTCCATCTACGAAGAATTCAAACAGCGCTTCGTCGCCGGCACCAAGGCGCTGAAGGCGGGCGATCCGGCTTTGCCCGATACCGATGTCGGGCCGATGATCACGGTGCAATCGGCGACGCGGACGAAAGGATTGGTGGACGCGGCGATCGAACGGGGTGCCCGGCTGCTGTGCGGCAATACCCAGGTCGGCGCCCTCTATACGCCGACCGTCCTCGAGGACGTCAACCATGAATGCCTACTGTGGCAGCATGAAGTATTCAGTCCAGTAGCCGTCCTTCAACGGATCGAGACCCTCGATGAAGCGCTCTCGCTCGCCAACAGCCCGGAATATAGCCTCCATGCCGGCATCTTCACAAATGACTTGCAGGCCGCTCTGAAAGCAGCCAGCGAACTGGAGGCCGGCGGCGTCATGATCAACGATTCGTCGGACTACCGGCTCGATGCCATGCCGTTCGGCGGATTCAAGTACGGAAGCCTCGGCCGCGAAGGTGTCCGGTTTGCCTACGAGGAAATGACGCAGCCGAAGGTCGTATGTATTCGAAAGACCAATCACTAATCCCGGAGTGGCATATGACAACCAGGAACATGAAGCAACGACCCGACAAGGAACAGCCGGCGAGCCTTTCATTTGACAGCCAGGCGGTACATGGCGGAAATCAGATCGATGCGACGACAGGTGCGCTTCGTACACCGATCGTTATGGCTAACTCGTATAAATTGCCTGATGACCCGTCGGCGCTCGACTGGTCTGATTCGCAAACGCTGTTCTATACGCGCAACTCGGGTCACAACCAGCTTTGCCTGGAGCGCAAGCTCGCCATGCTGGAACGTGGTGAGGATGCTGCCGTTTTCAGTACCGGTGTCGCCGCGTTGCATGCGATATTCTTCACCTTCCTGAAAAGCGGCGACCATGTCGTTGTCAGCGATGTGACGTATGAGGCCGTCTGGCGCCTTTTCAGCGAACTTCTTCCGGCGCGGTACGGCATCGAAGCGACCTTCGTGGATATCAGCGACCTCGCTGCGGTACGAAAAGCCGTGCGTCCAAACACGAAACTGATCCACGCCGAAACGATTGCCAACCCTACAACGAAGGTCGCGGATATCGCCGCGCTAGCGATGATCGCGCAAGAGGTCGGGGCCATGCTGTCGATCGATGCAACGTTCACGCCGCCGCCGATGTTTCGCGGCCTTGAACATGGCGTCGATCTCGTGGTTCATGCATTGACGAAGTACATCAACGGCCATGGCGATGCAATGGGCGGCGCCGTCATCGGCCGCTCCGAGTTGATCCGCCGGCTCAAGGACGACGCGCTCGTTGACGTCGGCGGCTCAATTTCGCCCTTCAATGCCTGGCTCATCATGCGGGGCTCCGTGACCCTGCCGTTGCGCTTGCCCAGGCACATGGCGACGGCGCAGCAGGTCGCACAATGCCTCGACGAGGATCCACGGATTGCCTTCGTGGCATTCCCGGGCCTACCTTCACATCCGCAGCATACGCTTGCGTCACGCCAATTTGGCGGCATGGGGTACGGTGCCGTCTTGGCCTTCGCTGTCAAAGGCGGGCCGGAAGTACAAAATCGCTTTGTGGCCAATCTTCGGCTCATTACCTCGGCGGTATCGCTCGGCCACGACGAGACACTGATCGTGCACGTCGGCAAGGCGGGGCGAGGCGGATCGGAACACTATCCGCAGGCGTTTCGTGAGCATGGCCACCTACGGCTATCGATTGGCCTGGAAGATCCGGCCGATCTGGTCGCGGATATCGCCGCGGCACTTGACGAGACGTTCGCGTGATTGCCATGGCGTGGTGCGTCTTTTGATCGAATTCAACAGGAGCAAACATGAAGCGATCCTACAAAGTGGTCGACGTTTTCACCTCACGACCGCTCCTGGGTAATCCGGTGGCGGTGGTGCTGGACGCCGAGGGGCTGGACACCGAGACGATGCAAGCCATCGCAGGCTGGACCAATCTGTCCGAAACCACATTTGCCCTTCCGCCAACGACGGCGGATGCCGATTATCGTTTGCGAATATTCACCCCGCGCAGCGAACTTCCCTTTGCCGGGCATCCGACCCTTGGCAGTGCGCATGCCATCCTCGAAGCAGGGCGTGTCACGCCTCGCCAGGGCGGACGACTGATTCAGGAATGTGGTATCGGTCTCATTGAACTGACAGTCGGGGAGCAAGGCAGCCAGCGCCGCCTGACCTTCGGCTTGCCGCCGGCGAAAATGGCCCCGCTGTCCGCGGCAGATATTGCGGAAATGGAGCACATCCTCAAGCGCAAGGTGGACATCAAGACTGCGCCGGCCATCGTGAACGTCGGCCCTGTCTGGGTGATCGCGCAAATGACCGATGCGGCTTCCGTACTCGATCTACAGCCCGATTTCCCGCGGCTGGCGGCATTCGAACGTCGCCTCGGCCTCACCGGCCTGACCGTATTCGGCAATCACGAGAACGGTGATGCGGCAATCGAAGTGCGCACCTTCGCGCCATCGTGTGGTGTGGAAGAAGACCCGGTTTGCGGAAGCGGCAACGGAAGCGTGGCCGCGTTTCATTGGGCTCGCGGCCTGTTGCCGTCTGGCGGAGGAGACTACGTTGCTGCCCAAGGTCGCTGCGTGGGACGAGATGGACGAGTGAGCGTGCATGTGGACGCGAGCGGAAAGGTATTCGTCGGCGGCGCCTGCGTTACCTGTGTCGAAGGTTCGTTGATGCTGTAGGGACCGAGCCGGCCTGCGCACGCGATGCGGTTGCCGCACAAAGAAATTTCAACAGATACAAGGAAGAAACATGAAGGCTTTACAAAAGACTATCGACGACACACAACGACCCGACGGCGATGGATCGAATTCTCCGGCATGGCGCGGACGATTTCCTTACAACGAGATCATATCGCTGCTCGACGTGAATCGACGGTTCAACCTGGCGGAGAGCACCTCGCAAGACTTGACGGTCGGCGAGCTTCTGGATATGCCCGGCCTGGAGGATATCCGCGATCTGAAGCTGGGCTATGGCAAATCGGCCGGTACGGTCGCGCTACGCGAGGCAATTGCCGATGCCTGCAATGTGCCGGTCGAGCAGATCATCACGACCCAGGGCACGGCGCTCGGGCTCTTTCTTCTTGCTTTCGAAGTCTGCCGGCCTGGCGACGAGGCTGTCCTCGTGACACCATGCTTTCCGCCAAGCCGCGACAGTCTTCTGGGCGCCGGCGTCAGTCTTCGTGAGGTTAAATCGTCCTTCGAGAACGGCTATCGGTTGAACCTGGAACACATCGAGGCGAACCTGACACCGAAAACCAAGCTCGTAAGTATCGCGTCACCCCAAAATCCCAGCGGAGTGCAGACGTCCCGCGCCGATATCGAACGGCTCCTTGCTTTGATGGAAAAGAAGTCTCCCGACGCCTTGCTTTTTATTGATGAAACCTATCGAGAGGCGACCTACGGCGATCACAGCGCGGTCGATAGTTTTGCTGGTTTTTCATCGCGTATCGTCACTGGCGCATCGGTATCGAAAGCGCTAGGTGCGCCTGGCTTGCGAACAGGATGGCTGACGGTGGCCGATCCGGATCTGCGCGCGCGTCTCCTTATTGCCAAGATGAACACCGTGATCTCGGGCTCGGTGCTCGACGAAACGCTTGCCGCAACCCTATTGCGCAACAGGGAAAGCGTGCTTGCGCCGCGACGTCGCCTGCTGGCGGGGACCCTTGAGGAACTGTCGGCCTGGTGCAAGGATGAGCACGGGCGCGTCGAATGGGTAAGGCCCGACGCAGGTGCGTTGTGTTGCCTGCGGCTTGGCTCCGACGCATTCGATGACGCCGCCGTCGCGCGATTCTGGGACCTGTTGCCCGGGCAAGACTTGCAACTGGCGTCCGGATCATGGTTTGGTGAAAGCAATCGCGTGTTCCGTCTGGGCTTTGGCTATCTGCCGCCCGCACGTCTTGGTCCTGCCTTGTCCGCTCTTTCGTCGGCCCTGGACGCTGCAAGCGCGTGACGAAACTGAGATTCGTGCCATCGATGTACAGGGGAAATACCAAACCGTGCGGCAGATGGTTGGAACATTAACCTGAAGATAAATCAAGTGAGTGCAATCATGAAAGTAAGAATCGCCTACATAGAGGAGCCGCCGTTCTACTGGACCGGCCACAATCAATCTGCGACGGGCGCGGACATCGAATTGGCCGAAGTGGTGCTTGGAGCGATCGGCGCTTCCATCGAGTATCAACTGACATCGTTCGAAGAGCTCCTGCCTGGGGTGCAAGAGGGTCGCTGGGATATGAACGTGCCGATTTTTGCGACGACTGAACGTGCCCGGCATGTCGCTTTCAGCACGCCGGTCTGGGCCTTGGGCGATGGCTTTGTAGTACATCGCGGAAATCCGAAGGCATTGACGAGCTATGAGGCGGTGGCGGCGAAGGGCGATGCGCGGCTCGGAATCATTCCAGGGCAGATACAGTTTGGCTCCGCAAAGTCGGCAGGTGTGAACGATACGCAGATTGTTATGTTCAAGGACCAACCTGAAGCAGTTGCCGCGCTAATCGCCGGGAAGATCGACGCGTTCGCAGCGACTGCGGTTGGCAACCGTGTCATTGCCGGAACCCATAAGGAACTGGAGGCCGTTGCACACGAAATCAGCAGGGCAGGGAATGTGCCTGTCGGTGCGTTCTCATTCAACAAAAACAATCATGTTCTTTTGCGTGCGGTGAATGAGCAACTTCGTGTGTATCTCGGCTCGGCCGATCATCGTACCCGCATGGAAAAGTATGGTATCGCAGAGACGGAAATTGACAGTGTTGTCCTAAGTGGGAAATAACAGGCCGGGAGCAACGCGGATTGAATGCCGCGCATTAATGGAGAGTTCGCAACGGCCGCAAAGAGTGGTATTGCCGACACGCGGCATTCAAATTTCGTGGATTTCGAATGGCCGATTCGTGGCGCATTGTCGCCTCTAGCGACCGGGCATCCAATATCTGGTGGCAGGTACGCGATGCGAACGGGTGGCAATTTTGAAATGCGAAAGCCTGGCAAATTTCGGGTGCGCAGGGGGGCAAGGTTGATGCGAATATGCAGTTGGGAAGGAGTATTCCGGCCCCAGAGAGGCATCTACAGCCCAAGCGACCCGATGGCCTTCGAGAGACCTGGGCTGCCCGCTTATGAAACTTCGCTTCCTCTTTGATGTGTTTGCACTCACTAGATTCTGCTCGCACCAAACCCGTGATATCCGTCCCCAAATACCTTCGTGGCCGCTTTACACAGGTAGCTCGTTCGGTAGAAAAAACTGGCGACACTTTTATCATCGCTCTGGCAAATGCGGTAGGACGCATTTTCCGGTACGTGGACTAAACCACGGGCTTCGTTGACTGGCAATCCTAGCGCGCTGGCCCAAGCTTCTTGAAGTCGATTAAACATGTTATCCCGGCCAGGTTCGAATTTTCCAATCGCGCAAAAGGCGTCGTAGTTTAAAAGAATGGCAAAGTGAAAATGTGGAAGCCCATGTCCGGAAGCCTCCCTGGCCCATACGTACCTGACTACAGTATCGTGCGCATATTTGTTCTTCCGAAACGCCAATGTTCGGTTGTGCCGGATCTTTGCCTTGAATGATTCGATGAACCGATCAATAACTTCATTTCCGCTCGGAATTTTCTGATATCCGTGGTCGGAAGGTAGTCGCAGATCGAATCTGAAAGCAAATACTCGTGGGTATTGGTCCAAGGCGCGAGTCGTCGTCTCGTGGAGCCGTTGAAGGTACTCGCTAATGAAGGGGCCTTTTCCCACTTGTATCGGGAATTCTAGGTAGGTGTTTTCGTAGTGAAGCGTGAGGTTATGATTGGTGGCATGACGCGACATTTTTATACTCCACAAGTTAAGTGTCATAACTTGTGCCACCGGAGTATTTTTTACTATTGCTTTTCAGTTTTATACGCCGCGCCTATCCCACGTTAGATGGATGTATTTGGATAATCATCATGTGTCTCGTGATTATTCAATGGAAAAATTCGTCAATGTTATGGAAAATCTAATCGGGTATTTTGCGCCTGTTACGTCATCAGAGGATATCTAGCTTATTAATTAAAACATAGTACCAATACCGAGAATTTTTCTGGATCAATTGACGCAGGAATCTGTCCAAAAGTGTTCAATATGCACCAGCGACGGCTCATTTATTACTGGCAGATCGCTCTGGAAAATTGTTTTTGTTTTTAGATCCTTGATTTGGCGTCGCGATTTTCGATCCGTGTCTGAATCCATTCCTGGATTTCGCTTTCCAACCATCCTACGCTGCGCTCCGTTAGCTGCAAAGGCAATGGAAATTTTCCTTCGGAAATATATTTGTAAATTGATGAGCGGCAAAGCCCGGTTGAATCCATGACCTGATTGAGTCGCATTATTTTCACGATTGGCTCCAATTGTTTTCGCAAACAATGAGGTGAGCCAATATTTTTCTTCAGACATCTCGTCTCGACTTAGCGCGCAGCACAGTATGCTCCGCATTCGCGCAACAAGTCGCGTTAAAGGAATCGTGCAATCTTTGCAATATCTCGCGAGTCCTGTGTAGAATCCGACATCTTCAGCATGCCAGTTTTCCCCAACCCGGCTTCTGAACTCACCCCCGAGAGGCTTCCGTGACCAGCTCGCACACCTTCCATCGATGGCTTCCGGAATTCCAGGACCGCACGCTTGAACGCGCCTTCCGCTCACATCAATTCACGGAATCGGTCCGCTACAGCCAGGTGGTGCTGGCCGTGGGCTGCCTGTCGGTGATGGTGTTGGTGGTCAACGACTATCTGTTCTGGAAAATCAGTCCGCAATTCTTCATCCTCGTGACCTCACGGGTGGTCTCAACGGCCTTGGGTGTGGGCTTGATGTTGAGCGCCGGCCGCCGTATCCGCACGGCAGAGGCGATGGACCGCTGGATGCTGGCCTGGATGACGAGCTTGAACGGGCTATGCGTCGTCGCCTGCTGGTTGCGGCCGCCGGAATTCACCTTGCACATCATGGTGGTGCAGGTCGTCATCCTCGCGGCTTACCTGTTCGTGCCGCTGCGCTTTCCGCACCGCGTGATGTCGGGGATAGGCGGCTCGGTAGCCTACATCACCATGCTGTGGCTGACCAAACCCATGGGGGTTACGGAAATCGTACCCATCATCTGGGCCTTCATCATCTCGAACATGGTCGGCATGACGACGGCGGCCCAGTTGCACCGCCTGCGCCGTCTCGACTATGCGCGCCTGACCGACGAGCATGCGGCCAATATCAGGCTCTCCGAAGAGATCCGCGAACGCCAGCGCCTGATGTCGGAACTGGCCAAGCGCGACCGCTACCTCACGCACATGTTCGAGGTCACGCCCGTGGCGCTGGCCTTGACCGATGCGGCGCAGTGCACGGTGCTGCGTGCGAACCGCAAGTTTCTCGATCTGCTGCAGGTCGAACGCAGCGAGATTCCCGCGATCCGCTTTGCCGATTGCTTTGACGCCGCAGATGCCATGCAAGATATGCCGGCCGAACTCGCCGGCTCGGGCTCAGGACGGGAGATGCACATCACCACGCGATACGGCGCCACGCCATGGGTGCTGATCTCGGCCCGCGCGCTCGATTTCGAAGGGCGGCCCTGCCTGATCGTCAGCCTGGTCGACATCTCCATCCGCAAGGCGGAGGAACAAAGCTTGCGCGATGCGCGGGCGGCGGCGGACGAAGCCAACCTGGCCAAATCGCGCTTCCTTGCCGCCGCGAGCCACGATCTGCGTCAGCCGATCCATGCGCTGGGCATGTTCGTCGGCGCCTTGCGCGCACGGGTGGCGGATACCGAAGCGATCAGGATCATCGACCACATCGACGATTCGCTGCACACCATGGGTGAATTGTTCTCCTCGCTGCTCGATGTCTCGCGCCTCGATGCGGGCATCGTGCAGCCGCGCTTCGAGGTGCTTCCGATTCAATCGCTGCTGGAGCGCGTGCACCGCGAATTCCAGGAAGCGGCCCAGGAAAAAGGCTTGAAGCTGGTGCTGCACCCCTGTTCGCTGCACGTGCGTAGCGACCCGATGCTGCTGGGCCGCATCGTGCGCAACCTGGTGGCCAATGCCGTGCGCTATAGCGAGACGGGCCGCGTGGTCATCGGCTGCGGCCGGCGCGGCGAAAACCTGTCGATCCAGGTGCTCGACACCGGCCCGGGCATTGCGCCGGAACACCGCGACCTGATCTTCCAGGAGTTTTACCAGATCGGGAACGATGAACGCGACCGCAACAAAGGCCTGGGCTTGGGTCTTGCCATCGTCAGGCGCCTGACCAGCCTCCTTGGCACGCCGCTGCAGGTACGTTCCAGCGTGGGCAGGGGTTCGGCGTTTTCGGTCGACGTGCCGGTTGCGGCAGCCATACCCTTCCTGCCCGTGCGGGAAGAGATGCCGGGGCCGGCCGTGTCCATGCATGGCCTGGTCTTGATCGTCGATGACGAAGCCACCGTGTTGCGCGCCATGCAAAACCTGCTCGGCAGTTGGGGGCTGGACGTGATCGTGGCCGGCTCGTGCCAGGAGATGTTGGCGCAGTTGGCCTCTTGCGAAGTGCGCCCCCGCCTGATCATTTGCGACTACCGGCTGCGTGAGGGGGAGCGCGGCATCAACGTCATCCGGCGCCTGCAGTCGGAATACAACGACGACATTCCCGGTGTGCTGATCACCGGCGACACGGCGCCGAACCGCTTGAAGGAAGCGCAGGAAAGCGGCTTCGTGCTGCTGCACAAACCCGTACCCAACGCCAAGCTGCGGGCCACGCTCACCAGTCTGATGCGGCCGATGGATGCGGCCTCGGTAGCCTAGTCGATCAGCCCTGCTTCCTGGGCCGCGCGCACGGCCTGCATGCGGTTGACCACGTCGAGCGCCTTGAAGATGGCCGACACGTGGGCCTTGACGGTGCTGTCCGACAGATCGAGCCGGCGGCAGATTTCCTTGTTCGACAAGCCCTGGCACAGCAGCTTGAGTACGTCGGCCTGGCGCTCGGTCAAGCGCGCCAGGCGTGCTGCACTGTTGCGTCCCGGAGTGGCTTCAACCGCCGCCACGGGCATGCTTTGCAGCAACAGCGGCGGCACATAGACATTGCCCGACATGACCAGCCGGAACGCCGAGAGGATGGTTTGCGGGCCGGCCGATTTGGGGATATAGCCCAGCGCGCCATAGCCGAGCGCGCGCCGCACGTCCTGCGCATCCTCCGACGAGGACAGGACGATCACCGGCAATTGCGGATGGCGCCGTACGAACTCCTGCACGGCCGCCATGCCGTCCATGCCCGGCATCATCAAATCGACAAACACAGCATCGAGCTCGGGATGTTCCTGCGCCAGCGCCAGGCCTTCGCTGCCGCTGCCGGCTTCCAGCACTTGCACGCCCGCCTCCATCTGGGCCAACAGCAACGCCAATCCGGCGCGCATCGTGGGATGGTCGTCGACGATCAGCAATTTCATCGGCAAGAGTCGGGCAGGAAATCCATCGGCGCATTATCGCCGGGAGCGGGGCAAACCGCAACGCTGCGCAAGGGTCCATCGGCACTAAGCCGGGTACTAGTACCCGGGCCGGTATCGTCCTCGATATTTTGTCCAATTTACATTAGACCGCGCGTTGACGATACTGCGCTTCATCGCTGGCCCGGATTCACATCAAAAGGAGAAAGGTATGTCGGAAGCAACGCAAGGCGCCTACACCGGAAGCTTGTCGAACTGGATGTCGGGCTTGGACAGCGCGCTGACGATGGCGCAGCTGTCCGTGCCCGGCACGCATGATTCGGGTACGGCAAAAATAAAAATGGATGCCTATCACACGCAGAATTTCGGCATCGGTCAGCAACTGACCGACGGCATCCGCTTTCTCGATATCCGGCTCACCACGAACTCGGACAAGAAGGCGTCCGCCACCGACCCGCTGCAAGTCAACCACGGCAACAAGTCCTGCGACCTCACCTTCGGCGAGGTGCTGACCCATTGCAGTAAATTCCTGCAAACCAATCCGGGCGAAGCCATCGTCATGCTGGTCAACGATGCCGGCGGCAGTGCCACCGATGAAACGGTCTACGACGGCTTTCAAATCTACCTGCAAGAAAGCAACTGGCAAAACCTGTTTTGCCTGAGCCCCACGTGTTCGCAGCTGCCGCTGTCGCAATTGCGCGGCAAGGTCGTGCTGCTGCGCCGCTTCTGGGCGCCGGACGATGCCGTGCTGGGCTTGAACCTGCAACAGCAGCCCGGCACGTTCGACGGCGTAGGCTGGCCCAACAACAACAGCGCCACCTTTTCCACCGCCACACCGGACGGCCAGACCAGCCTGTACATCGAAGACCAATTCAACAACCACGATACCGGCAGCAAGATGCAGGCGGTTTCCGATGCGCTCACCCTGGCTTCCGCCAATGCCGACGATGGAAGGCTCTACCTGAGCTTCAACAGCATCGCCTACGGCAATGCCCATACGCCTTACGACTATGCCTGGAGCTTCAAGAAGAGCCCGATGAACCCGGCCTTGCAATCCTGGCTCCAGGCCAGGCCGGGAAAGGCGCGCTTCGGGTTCGTCATGCTCGACTACTACAACAACGAGAACGGCAACATCGACAACCGCAATGTGACGGCTGTGATCAATGCGAATTTTTGACCCCCGGAGCATCACTTGCGCCCCGGACCTTTTCAGCACCTTAAACAGAGAGGAAGAGAGACATGAGCACCGAACAGCACAAGAACGACTTCACCTTCGATATCCCCGGCTTGACCGGGGTCGGCTTCCAGCTGGCCGACTACAGCATCAGCGAGGGCCAGGAATCGACCTGGGGTGGCGTGAAATGTGACGGCAACACCGTGATCGTCTATGCCGGCCGGCATAAAACCAAGCCGGTCGCCAAGTGGTTCAACAACGCCGCTGCCGGCGGCGGCGGCATCGCCCTGACCTATGCCGATACGACACCCGACGAATTGAACTTCGCCGTGCGCGGCACGCTGACCCTGCAAATCGGCGGCGTCACCTACACCGCCCAGGATTTCCTCCTGGCACAAGGCAGCGCCAAGAGCGGCGACAATAACTGGTGGCTCGGCTCGCCGCAGATGAGCGACATCACCCACAGCAACGTCACCCAGGAATATGCGATCGAGGTGACGAAAAAGGCCTTGAGCTTCGTCAGCGCCATCGTCACCGACGACCCCGAAGGCGCCATCAAGGCTACCGCGGACTTGATCGTCTTCGCAGTAAAGAAGCACAAGGTCGGCTCGGGCCAGGTGCCCTTCACCATGAGCAGCACAGGCAGCTCGGTGGAACTGCTGCTGTTCCAGATGGCCGACAACCACCTGACTCAGGGACAACTCACGGGCACCTATAGCGCGCCCAACTGACTTTCCGTGTATCCGCGCCGGCGGCGACGGAGGCATTGCTTCCGCCGCCGTCAATCTCGTCAGCGCAAACCGCCGCCGGCAGCCAATATCTCGCCGGTCACATAAGTGGTCGCATTCGACGCCAGGGAAGCCACTGGCTCGGCCACTTCTGCCGGCTGGGCTAAGTGCATCGATTTTCTGATCTGAATGTCCGGTATCGGCGCTGTTTGCTTTTGTCTGGTTTGGCTCGTCACACGACGAATCGCTCTGCTTGTGGGGTTTGTCCGTTGACCTCTTGAAAGCGGCCAGACAACGGACGCAAGATATTTCGGTTGAAGGAGCGCAAAGTCGGGTAGGTGATTTTACAGAAGTGGCTCAAGGCGGGATACGTATTTCAACACGAGCGCTTCCCGACCGACGCCGGCACCCCGCAAGGGGGCACCATCTCGCCGGTGGCAGCCAACATGACATTGGATCTTTGTCATTAGTGCGTTTATGTGGGGCGTCCAATAAATTGGTCAGCCTGACATCGCGTGATCGAATTTAATACATTGACTTTTTATTAATCATGTACCACTGCCTTTACTGTCAGCGTGGATTCGGAAAGCGACAAGTGACTATCTGAACAAAATAAGCTGCTAATTTTTGTATGAGCCGGCTGGCCCAGAATTTGAGTGAGCTTTTGAACGCCAAACGAATACGTACAACCCAGAAGTACCATTTGCCCCCAAGAAAATGCGAGTGGCGCAGTCAATTAAGGTGAATGTATCTTCATTTATTCTTCTATATAACTTCTAGAATTAATCACAAAAACACTAAAAAATACTCAATAATTTCTATAAAATTTGTTTAAAATTCTCCTTGACTTTCTGAAGATAAAATTATAAAAAGCGAAGTTATACGCAAGACAATACTGAATAGAGGAGTCTTATGATCAGGGATGATGGGCACCCGGCAGGGCTGCCGTCGCCGGATGGTTCTCCCGAGGCGCGCGAGGAAACTTGGATGTGGTTATATTGCCAATCTCGTGGAGCGAATTTTCCAATGGAAAATTTCCGCGGAATTAGCATGATGCGCAATATTGAGTGGTTCGCGGCACAGGATGGCGGGATGACTAGTTTGCGCGAGCAGATGGAGTTGGGGCTGGTGCCAGCAGAGTGCTTGAACTGGATCATCGACGACAGGCGGCAGAATAATTGGCTTTTGTCGCGCGTGGCCTTACTACAGCTAGTTCCTATGGTCATAATGCCTCCTGCGCTGGCGGGCCGAAGTTTGGTGATCGCGAGACTGGACATTTGGCGCGAACAGCAGATTAGTAAGTTGTCATTTATTCAGCAATTGGAACGGGAATGGAATCAACAAAAACAAAGTGATCGCATTTTCGCGTGGT
>FTKD01000890.1_pt2 | contig 15407 bp, 14 predicted proteins | sample 1658191 | NCBI WGS metagenome assembly FTKD01 (sample SAMEA3914808, study PRJEB12502) | metagenome | biome: forest; material: soil | place: Canada | collected 2011-08-03 | depth 0.3 m
TTGAAATCGCTGGGTTGGCGCGGTGTTCCCCGGGACTTCTGCCGGCCTCCAACTTGTCCACAATTCATGCACGCCACCCTGTGCATAACTTGTGGATGAATTTTCATGTTGGAGACGTGCAACGCCACAAAAACCCAGCAAAGACGCGGTTTCCACCGGGGTGCTTTTGGCTACAATGAAAGCCCAACAAGCAGTTGCCATACGATTTTGTTGGAAGGCGCGTCTCTCTTTGGACGTGCCTTTTTTTTAGTCTCGACGCCGGGCAAATCTCCAGCTTCAACGCCCACGCGCATCGGCACCCGATGCGTGTCTCGCGCCGAAACGGCAAGCGCGTCAAACACCTCGCGCCTGACCGTTCGAACGACCCTCATGGATCACATCAGAAACTTCTCGATCATTGCCCACATCGACCACGGCAAGAGCACGCTGGCCGACCGGATCATCCAACGTTGCGGCGGCCTGTCCGACCGCGAGATGGACGCCCAGGTCCTCGATTCGATGGACATCGAGCGCGAACGCGGCATCACGATCAAGGCCCAGACGGCGGCGCTCGAATACACCGCCAAGGACGGCCGGGTCTACAACCTCAACCTGATCGACACGCCGGGACATGTCGACTTCTCGTACGAAGTCAGCCGTTCGTTGTCGGCATGTGAAGGCGCGTTGCTGGTCGTCGACGCGAGCCAGGGCGTCGAGGCGCAGACGGTGGCCAACTGCTACACGGCGCTCGAGCTCGGCGTGGAGGTGGTGCCCGTCCTGAACAAGATGGATCTGCCCAACGCCGATCCGGAAAACGCCAAGAGCGAGATCGAGGACGTGATCGGCATCGACGCGACCGACGCGATCCCGTGCTCCGCCAAGACGGGCATGGGCATCGACGAGATCCTCGAGGCCGTGATCACCCGCATGCCGCCGCCCAAGGGCAACCCGGATGCGCCCCCGCGCGCGATGATCATCGACAGCTGGTTCGACAACTACGTCGGCGTCGTGATGCTGGTGCGCGTGGTCGACGGCGTGCTGCGCAAGAACGATCGCATGCGCATGATCGCCAGCAACGCCGTCTATCCGATCGAGCAGATGGGCGTGTTCACCCCCAAGTCGCTGCCGCGCGAGCAGTTGAGGGCCGGCGAGGTGGGCTTCATCATCGGCGGCATCAAGGAACTGCAGGCCGCCAAGGTCGGCGACACCATCACGCTCGAGAAGAAGCTGCCGAACAACGCCGGCCCGGCCACCGAGCCGCTGCCGGGCTTCAAGGAAATCCAGCCGCAGGTGTTCGCCGGTCTGTATCCGACGGAAGCCAGCGAATACGACCAGCTGCGCGACGCGCTGGAGAAGCTGAAGCTCAACGACAGCTCGCTGCACTACGAGCCGGAAGTGAGCCAGGCGCTCGGCTTCGGCTTTCGCTGCGGCTTCCTGGGCCTGCTGCACATGGAGATCGTGCAGGAGCGCCTGGAGCGCGAGTTCGACCAGGACCTGATCACCACCGCGCCCAGCGTCGTCTACGAGGTCGAGTCGAACGACGGCACCGTGCTGATGGTGGAGAACCCGTCCAAGATGCCCGACGTCGGCCGCATCAAGGAGATCCGCGAGCCCATCGTCACGGTGCACCTGTACATGCCGCAGGACTACGTCGGCCCGGTGATGACGCTGGCCAACTCCAAGCGCGGCGTGCAGCTGAACATGGCGTACCACGGCCGCCAGGTGATGCTCACCTACGAGATCCCGCTGGCCGAGATCGTGCTGGACTTCTTCGACAAGCTCAAGAGCATCTCGCGCGGCTACGCGTCGATGGACTACGAGTTCAAGGAATACCGCGCCTCGGACGTCGTCAAGGTGGACCTGCTGATCAACGGCGACCGCATCGACGCGCTGTCCATCATCGTCCACCGCGCCCAGAGCCAGTACCGCGGCCGCGCGGTGGCGGCGAAGATGCGCGAACAGATTCCGCGCCAGATGTACGACGTGGCGATCCAGGCCGCGATCGGTGCCAACATCATCTCGCGCGAGAACATCAAGGCCCTGCGCAAGAACGTGCTGGCAAAATGCTATGGCGGGGACGTGTCCCGCAAGAAGAAGCTGCTCGAAAAACAAAAGGCAGGCAAGAAGCGCATGAAGCAGATCGGCTCCGTCGAAGTGCCTCAGGAAGCGTTCCTGGCCATCCTTCAAGTGGACGATTGAACTGATGAGTGCATTGACCGGCGCGCTATATGCGGCCTTGGTGATCTATCTCGGCGGCTGGCTGATGGACAAGTGGATCGGCAACTTCGCGTTGCTGCTGCTGCTCCTGACGCTCGTCACCTTCGCGTACTGGCTCGCCGAGCGCCTGTACTTCGCACCCAGGCGGCGCAAGGCGGCGGCGCTGTACGAGTCGCAGGACGCCGCCCGCCGCGCCGAGTTGGCGCGCCAGGGGATCGCCCGGGTCGACGGCGATGTCGAGGACGTCAAAGGCCGCCTGCTGCAGCAACCGTGGTGGCTCGACTGGACCGCGGGGCTGTTCCCGGTCATCGCCGTCGTGTTCGTGCTGCGCAGCTTCCTGTTCGAGCCGTTCAAGATCCCGTCCGGCTCGATGATCCCGACGCTGCAGGTGGGCGACCTGATCCTGGTCAACAAGTTCCACTACGGCATCCGCCTGCCGGTGATCAACAAGAAGATCATCGCCAACCACGACCCCGCGCGCGGCGACGTGATGGTGTTCCACTATCCGATGGACCCGCGCGTCGACTACATCAAGCGCGTGGTGGGCCTGCCGGGCGACGAGGTGTCCTACCTGAACAAGCAGTTGCGAATCAACGGCCAGCTCATCCCCGAGAAGCCCGAGCCCGACTACTATGTGGACGAGCGGCGCGCCTACGAACAGGCCTTCGAGGAGGACCTGACGGGCGTCAAGCACCAGATCCTCACGAAGTCCGATTCGCCGGCCGGCGTGACCCCGTTCAACGGATTCCCGTTCAAGGACAACTGTCAGTACAGTGCCGAAGGCGTCGTCTGCAAGGTTCCGCCCAACAGCTACTTCATGATGGGCGACCATCGTGACGACTCGCAGGATTCCCGCTACTGGGGCTTCGTGCCCGACGAGAACATCGTCGGACGCGCGTTCTTCGTCTGGATGAACTTCAACGACCTGAGCCGCATCGGCTCGTTCCATTGAACCGCCGCCGGAGCGACCACCGGCGCGATGAAACAAGGGCACCCTACATGATCCCGTCTCGTCGTCTCTCCCGCCAGCGCGGCGCGTCGCTCATGAGCATGCTGTTCCTGGCGATCGTCGTCGCCTTCGTCATGCTGATGGGCGCGCGCGTGTTTCCGTCGGTCAACGAGTACCTGACGATCCGCAAGGCAGTCAGCCAGATCATGAAGGCGGGGCCCAGCAGCCCGGGCGACGTGCGCACCGCCTTCGAGAAGACGAGCGAGGTCGAGTACTCGATCAAGACGATCACCGCCAAGGACCTGACGATCGTGCCGGTGGGCGACGGCGGCCTGCGCACCTCGTTCGCGTACAACGTCGAGATCCCCATCGTCGAACCGGTGTTCCTGCTCGTCAAGTACGAGGGCACCGCGTCCACCCCCGGGGCCAAGGGCCCCTGAGCCGAGAAGCCATGAACGGGAACGCGTCGTCTGCGCCCGCCCGCGGGGCGGCGCTGGTCGAGCAACGGCTCGGCTACCAGTTCGCCGAGCGCGCGCTGTTCGAGCGCGCCCTCACGCACCGCAGCTTCGGTGCCGACCACAACGAGCGCCTGGAGTTCCTGGGCGACGCCGTGCTGAACATGGCCGTCTCGCGGCTGCTGTTCGACCGTTTCTCCGGCTCGGACGAGGGCGACCTCACGCGCGTGCGCGCCCACCTCGTGCGCGAGGACAGCCTGCACCGCGTCGCGCTGGTGCTGGGCCTGCCCGAGGCGCTCAAGCTGTCCGAGGGCGAGGCCCGCGGCGGCGGCGCGGCGCGGCCGTCCATCCTAGCCGACGCGGTCGAGGCGCTGATCGGCGCGGTCAGCATCGACGGCGGCTTCGAGGCCGCCCAGGCGCTGGTCGCGCGCCTGTTCGGCGAGACGATCATGTCGACCACCACCGACAACTGGCGCAAGGACGCCAAGACGGAGCTGCAGGAGTGGCTGCAGGCCCGGCACGTGCCGGTGCCGGCCTACCGCATCTCCGCCACCCACGGCCAGGCGCACGCCCAGACCTTCGAGGTGGAGTGCGACGTGCCCGCGCTGCAATGGCGTGCCACCGGCGCCGGCCGCTCGCGCCGCCAGGCCGAGCAGGCCTCCGCGCAGCAATTGCTCGATCGAATCAAGGCCGGCGAACTCGACGTGCCGACCCGCAAAGGAAATCCCAGTGCCTGAAGCCAATATCCCCCACGACTCGTCCGACGAGCTTCCGGACGAATCCACGGAGGGCGGCGGGATCGACGACGACGACCTGCCGCCGGAGGGCTTCGCCGAGGACGGCGACGACGAGATGTCGCCCGAGCTCAGCGAAGCGGCGCTGGCCGCGATGCTGTCGGCCTCGGTGGACGAACACGGCGAGAAGAAGCGCTGCGGCCTGGTGGCCATCGTCGGCCGTCCCAACGTGGGCAAGTCCACGCTGCTCAACGCGCTGGTGGGCCAGAAGATCAGCATCACGTCCAACAAGGCGCAGACCACGCGCCACCGCATCACCGGCGTGCGCAGCGACGGCCCGGCGCAGTTCGTGTTCGTCGACACGCCCGGCTACCAGACCAAGCATTCGGCGGCGCTCAACAAGTCGCTGAACAAGACCGTCGTGTCGGTGCTGTCGGACGTCGATATCGTCCTGTTCATGGTCGAGGCCGGCAAGTTCGGCGCCGACGATGCGAAGGCGCTGGCGCTGATGCCCAAGCACAAGCCGGTGATCCTGATCCCCAACAAGCTCGACTCGGTGCAGCGCCGCAGCGACATCCTGCCGTGGCTGAAGTCCATGCAGGACAAGCATCCGTTCGCCGAGTTCTTCCCGATGTCGGCGTACTCCACGAGCGACATCGATCGCCTGGTCGGCGTGCTCAAGCCCTACCTGCCCGAGCAGCCCTGGTTCTACGACGCCGAGACGCTCACCGACCGCAGCGAACGCTTCCTGGTCAGCGAGGTGATCCGCGAAAAGCTGTTCCGCCTGACCGGCGACGAGCTGCCGTACAACGTGACGGTGGTGATCGACAGCTTCGCCGAGGAAGGCACGATGCGCCGCATCGCCGCGACGATCATCGTCGAGCGCGACGCCCACAAGGGCATGGTCATCGGTGCCAAGGGGCTGCAGCTCAAGCGCATCGCCTCCGAGTCGCGCCAGGAGCTCGAGCGCCTGCTCGAGGCCAAGGTGTTCCTCGAGGTGTGGGTGAAGGTGCGCTCCGGCTGGGCCGACTCCGAAGAACATCTGCGTTCCTACGGCTACGAATAAGCCAGGATGGCGACCGCTCGCCGCGTCACGGCCCCGCTCGACGCCTACGTGCTCCATCGCTACGACTGGAGCGAGACGAGCCTGATCCTGGACCTGTTCACGCGCAGCAAGGGCCGCGTCACCGTGGCCGCGAAGGGCGCCAAGCGCCCGTACTCGCAGCTGCGCAGCGTGCTGCTGCCGTTCCAGCGCATCGCCGCCACGATCGGCCGCCAGGCCGAGGACGCCCAGGCCGACGTCGTCACGCTGCGCAGCGCCGAATGGGCCGGCCTGGACGCCACGCCGGTGCTGCCGCCGGCCCGCCTGTTCGCCGGCTTCTACCTCAACGAGCTGCTGATGAAGCTGCTCGCGCGCGGCGACGCCCACCCGACGCTGTTCGACGCCTACGCCGCCACGCTGCGCAGCCTCGCCACCTCGGACGACTTCGCCGAGCAGATCGGCCTGCGCGCGTTCGAGCTGGTGCTGCTCAAGGCCATCGGGCTGTTGCCCGAGCTCGACCGCGTCACGGCCACGCAGCAGCCGCTGCAGCCCGAGGCGCTGTACCAGCTGCACGGCGACCGCGGCGTCGTCGATGCCGATCCGGCGCTGCCGGCCGCGCGGCTGCCCGGCGCCGACCTGCTGGAAATCGACGCCGCGCTGCGCGACAACGCGCTGGGCGCGCTGCACGTGGCCTGCGCGACGCGGCTCGATCGCCTCAAGCCGGTGTTGCGCGCGCTGGTTCACTATCATCTCGGTTCGCCTTCGCTGCGGACCCGCGACGTGATGCGCGATGCGCGGCATTTGATCGGCACGCGCTGAAACCGGAAAGACTCCCGTCATGAACCCGCTCGTCGCTCCTGAACAGAACCCCCGACCGCACCGCTGCGCGCTGTCGGTCAACGTCAACAAGGTCGCCCACCTGCGCAACACGCGCCACCTGGGCATCCCGAGCGTCGCGCGCGCGGCCACGCTGTGCCTGCAGGCGGGCGCGCAAGGCATCACCGTGCATCCGCGACCCGACGAGCGCCACATCCGGGCGAGCGACGTCGCCGAGTTGCACACGCTGCTCGCACGATGGCCGCAGGCGGAATACAACATCGAAGGCAATCCGTTCCAGAACCTGATGGGCTTCATTCGCGCCGTGCGCCCCCACCAGGCCACGTTCGTGCCCGACAGCGAGGATCAGTTCACCTCCGATCACGGCTGGGATCTGGACAAGGACGCCGGCCGGCTGCGGCCGCTCGTCGAGGAGTGCCACGCGCTGGGCGTGCGCGTGAGCCTGTTCATGGATCCCGTGCCCGCAGCGATGGCCGCGGTTCGGGCGCTGGGCGCGGATCGCATCGAGCTGTACACCGAGACGTACGCGAGCGCGCACGGCACGTCGCGCCAGGCCGCGGTGCTCGACAAGTTCGTGCGCACCGCCGAAGCGGCGCTGGCGCTGGGCCTGGGCATCAATGCGGGGCACGACCTGAGCCTCGCCAACCTCACGGAGTTCATCCGCGCGGTGCCCGGCGTCGACGAGGTGTCGATCGGCCACGCGCTGATCGCCGACGCGCTCGAGTTCGGGCTGGGCGACACGGTGCACCGCTACCTGCGCGCGATCGTCGATGCCGGGACGGCGGAGGCGCTCGCGTGATCTACGGCATCGGCGCCGACCTGTGCGACGTGCGCCGCATCACGGCCACGCTGGCGCGCAAGGGCGACCGCTTCGCCGAGAAGGTGCTGGGCCCGGACGAGTTGAAGGTGTTCCATGCGCGGCGCGCCAAGGTGGACAGCCGCGGCATCCGCTTTCTCGCCACGCGCTTCTCGGCCAAGGAGGCGTTCTCCAAGGCGGTGGGCATGGGGCTGCACATGCCGATGACCTGGCGCAGCTGCGAGATCCTCAACGAGCGTTCCGGCAAGCCCTTCATCCGGCTGCACGGCGAGCTGGCGGCCTGGTTCGCCGAGCGCAGGCTGACGGCGCACGTGACCGTCACCGACGAGACCGACTACGTGGCCACCTTCGTGGTGGTCGAGACCCTGCCGGCACCCGTTGCCGGCGACGCAACCGCGAGTTGAGGCGATGGCCAGCAAGAACAGAAAACAGGCAAGGAGCAGGGAGCCGTCCGGCGAGGCGCGCATCGTCGCGCAGTTCACCGAGTCGCCGGCCTTCGTCGCCGACGCGCGCTTCGCCGACCACGCGCCGGTCATCCTGGACGTCGCCGGCACCCGCCTGACCGCCGACGACAGGCGCCGCCTCGCGCATCCGCTCGCTGGCGGCGCGATCCTGTTCGGACGCAACTGGGTCGACCGGCAGCAGGTCACCGAACTGGTGGCCGAGATGAAGGCGATCCGGCCCGACCTGCTCGTGTGCGTGGACCACGAAGGCGGCCGCGTGCAGCGCTTCCGCACCGACGGCTTCACGCACCTGCCGGCGATGGATGCCTACGGCAAGCGCTGGATGGACGACGGCGCCGGCCCGGCCGGCGACGGCGCGATGGCCGCCACCGACGCCGCCACCGCGGCCGGCTTCGTGATGGCCGCCGAGCTGCGTTCCTGCGGGGTCGACCTGAGCTTCGCGCCGGTGCTGGACCTGCACTTCGGCCACAGCGCCGTCATCGGCGACCGCTCGTTCCACCGCGACGCGCGCATCGTCACGCTGCTGGCCAAGAGCCTGATGCTGGGCATGCGCCAGGCCGGCATGGCCAACTGCGGCAAGCACTTTCCCGGCCACGGCCACGTCGCCGCCGACAGCCACGTGGACGTGCCCGTCGATCCGCGCGCGCTGGCCGAGATCCTCGCCGACGACGCGCGCCCGTACGAGTGGCTGTCCACGTCGCTCGCCAGCGTGATGCCGGCGCACATCGTCTATCCGGATGTCGACGCCATGCCCGCCGGCTTCTCGGCCGCCTGGCTGCAGGACATCCTGCGCGAGCGCCTGGGCTTCACCGGCGCGATCTTCAGCGACGACCTGAGCATGGCCGGCGCCCGCACGCTGGCCGGTCGCACGCTCGGCTACGCCGAAGCCGCGCTGCTCGCGATGCAGGCCGGCTGCGACCTGGTCCTGCTGTGCAACCAGAGCATCGGCAAGGGCAAGCCGCTGGACGACCTGATGGACGGCCTCGTCGAGGCGCGCGCGAACGGCAGCTGGGAGCCGGACGGCGCGGCGGAACGGCGTCGCCTGGATCTGCTGCCGCAGACCGAACCGCTGGCCTGGGACGACCTCATGCACGACGCGGCGTACCTGCGGGCGCTCGACCGACTCTGAGCTTCACCGCGCAGGAATGAAAAAGCCGCGACACCTCGCGGTTCGCGGCTTCTGGTCGTGAAGGCGGCCTGATTCAGTTCGTTCCGGGCCGCCCGGTGACGCACTTGCTGTTCTGGCAACGCGCGCCCGGATCGGCGAGCATGAAGCAGGGCGACACTTCGTGCGATTCGCGCGCGGCCTGCGCCGACAGGTCGCGCTCGCGCTGGGCCAGTGCCTCCACGCTCGCGGGGGCGATGGTCTTGCCCGAGAACGCGCGGTAGCCCGTCGGGCCGCCGCAGGCCTTGGCGCCGACGGCCACGGAGTGGCAGTCGGTGTCGGCGCTGCAGGTGGAGGCGTTGGCCAGCGTGGAGTCCAGCTGCGCCTGCACCGAGGCCAGGTCGGCGGAGGCGGCGCCGGCCACCGGCGTGGCGCTCGTCGAACTGACCGACTGGATCACGGGCGGTGGCGGCACGTTGGCCGTCGACATGGCGGGTGCCGAGGCCAGCAGCGCCGCAGCTGCCGGCGTGGCGGGTGAGGCGACGTCCGTCGCATCGCCGTCCTTGCAGGCGGCGAGCGACATCGCGACGGCCACGATGAGGCCCACCGCTCCTGCAGCACGCAGCGTCTCGTTGCGGGGACGCGGACGGATCGGCAGGATGGGCAGGCGCTTCATGCCGTCATTCCGGCAATTCGGAGGCCTGCGCAGCGGTATCGAACGGCAGCTTGATCTGGCTGAGATCCTTGCGGGTCTCGACCAGCACCAGCGGGCCTTCGTCGATCACGACCGCGGGCGGTCGGGCACGCGGCACGTGCGGGGCCTTCGGTGCGTTGGCGATGGCCTCCTGGGCCGCGCGCACGCTGTCGGCGTTCGAATGCACCCATTCCAGGCCGGCCGAACCCGCGAGCGAGTTCAGGTCGGTGATGGGCAGCTCGAACTTCGGCACGACCGGAGCGGCGACAGGCGCCACCGGTGCAGGCGCCGCAGCCACCGGCGCAGGAGCCGGTGCCTGGACCGGCGCCACGAAGGCGCGCGATTCGAACGGCACGGCCACGCGGGCCGGGGCTTCGTCGGGCTCGGCCGCTTCCACCGGCGCGGGCACGTCCGAGCGCTCGCCACGATCGCCGCGTTCACGGCGCGGGGCGCGCTCTTCGGTGGCCAGCGCGGGCGCGCTGTCAGGCTCGGCGACGCCGGCCGCCTCGGTCAGCGCGGCATTGCCCGGCAGACCTTCGGTGGCGGTCTCGCCGCTGGTGTCGCCCATGCCGTCTTCGCGACGCGGGCCGCGATTGCGGTCGCGTCCGCGGCCACGGCGGCGGTTGCCGCCTTCGCCATCGGCCGCCGCTTCGCTTTCAGCCGGAGCAGTGCCTTCGGCACCCGCTTCGGCTTCGGCGCGCGGCGCGTCCTCGGTGCTGCCTTCTGCATTGCCTTCGGCGCTGTCGCCCTCGACGCCGCCTTCGGCGGACGCCTCGTCACGACCCCGGCCGCCACGACGACGGCGGCGGCGACGACCGTCGCGCTCGCCATCGGCCGCGGGCGTGCCGTCGCCGGACACGGCGCCGGCCACGACATCGGCACCCGGCGGGGTATCGCTCAGCTCGCCTTGTTCGCCCAGTTCGCCGTAACCGGTTGGCGTATCGCTCGCTGCCTCGGCCACCGGAGCCGGGGCCGGGGCCGGACGACGGCCACCGCGTTCGCCACGCTCGCTGCGGTCACGTTGCGGTGCCGCCTCGGCGCTCATGCCCTCGGCGCCATCGACCTGTGCCGGACGCTCTTCGCGCGGTGCACGTTCGCGGCGACCGCCTTCGCGGCCACCCTCACGTCCACCTTCACGCGGTGCACCCTCGGCGCGCGGCTCGCCACGGCGACCGCCGCGGCCTTCGGGGCGCGCCTCGCCGTTCTCGAGCACGGTCTCGCGGGGGCGTTCGCTCGTGCGCTCGCCGCCACGTTCACCGCCGCGCTCGCTGCGGCGCGACTCGTCGCGCGGCGGACGGCCTTCGCCGGCCTTGCGCTCTCCACCGCGGCCTTCGGCGCCGCGGTTGCGATCACCACCGCGTTCGCCGCGTTCGCTGTTGCGACCGCCGCGACGCTTGTCGTCCCGACGACCGCCTTCGCGGTTGCCGTCACGGCCTTCACCCGGACGGGCGGCCGGCGTGGCCGTCGTCGGCGCAGCGGCCGCGGCGGGCGCGGGCGCCGGAGCGGCACCGAACAGGTTCTTGATCCAGCCGAAGAAGCCACCTGCGGCCGGAGCCGGAGCTGCCTTGGGGGCCGGACGCGGCGCGCGCGCTGCCGGAGCGGCTTGCGCCACCGGGGCGGCCGGCGCGGGGGCCGGTGCCGGCGGAGCCGGCTGGTCGGGCAGCACGCCCTTGATGACCGGCTCCTGCTTGGCCTTGGCCTTCTCGCGACGCGTGATCCCCACTTCGTCCTGGGGCTCCTCGATCATCGTGTAGCTGGCCTGCAGGTTCTCCAGGCGCACGTCGTCGTGGCGCAGGCGCTCGAGCTTGTAGTTGGGCGTGTCGAGGTGCTTGTTGGGCACCAGCAGCACGGTGGTGCGCTGCTTCAGCTCGATCTTGGTGATCTCGCTGCGCTTTTCGTTGAGCAGGAACGACACCACTTCCACCGGCACCTGCACGTGCACGGCGGCCGTGTTCTCCTTCATCGACTCTTCCTGGATGATGCGCAGGATCTGCAGAGCGGACGATTCGGTGTCGCGGATGTGGCCCGTGCCGTTGCAGCGCGGGCAGGTGATGTGGCTGCCTTCGGACAGCGCCGGGCGCAGGCGCTGGCGGCTCAGTTCGAGCAGGCCGAACTTGCTGATGGACGAGAACTGCACGCGGGCGCGGTCGAAGCGCAGCGCGTCGCGCAGGCGTTGTTCCACTTCGCGGCGGTTCTTCGACTCTTCCATGTCGATGAAGTCGACGACGATCAGGCCGCCGAGGTCGCGCAGGCGCATCTGGCGCGCGATCTCGTCGGCGGCCTCCAGGTTCGTGCGGGTGGCCGTTTCCTCGATGTCGCCGCCGCGCGTGGCGCGCGCCGAGTTGACGTCGATGGACACCAGCGCCTCGGTGTGGTCGATCACGATCGCGCCGCCGGCCGGCAGGTTGACCGTGCGCGAGAACGCCGTCTCGATCTGGTGCTCGATCTGGAAGCGGCTGAACAGCGCCGCGTCGTCGCGGTAGCGCTTCACGCGATTGGCCGTTTCCGGCATCACGTGGTTCATGAACTGCTGCGCCTGCTCGAAGATGTCGTCGGTATCGATCAGGATTTCACCGATGTCGGCGGTGAAGTAATCGCGGATCGCCCGGATGACCAGCGAGGACTCCTGGTAGATCAGGAACGCGCCCTTGCCCTGCTTGGAGGCGCCGTCGATGGCGTCCCACAGCTTGAGCATGTAGTTCAGGTCCCACTGCAGCTCGGGCGCGCTGCGGCCGATGCCGGCGGTGCGCGCGATCAGGCTCATGCCCTTCGGATACTCGAGCTGGTCGAGGTTTTCCTTGAGTTCTTCGCGGTCCTCGCCCTCGATGCGACGGCTCACGCCGCCGCCGCGCGGGTTGTTGGGCATCAGCACCAGGTAGCGGCCGGCCAATGACACGAAGGTGGTCAGCGCCGCCCCCTTGTTGCCGCGCTCTTCCTTTTCCACCTGCACCAGGAGTTCCTGGCCATCGCGGATCGCATCCTGGATGCGGGCGGACTTGACGTCGACGCCTTCGCGGAAATACGTGCGCGCGATTTCCTTGAACGGCAGGAAGCCGTGGCGGTCTTCGCCGTAGTCGACGAAACAGGCTTCGAGCGAGGGCTCGACGCGCGTCACGACCGCCTTGTAGATATTGCCCTTGCGCTGTTCGCGCCCTTCGATCTCGTTTTCGAAATCGAGCAGTTTCTGTCCGTCTACGATCGCCAGCCGACGTTCTTCGGGCTGGGTCGCATTGATGAGCATGCGTTTCACGTGCACTCCTTCTTCACCCCGCGCGGCCATGAGCCGGCGCGAGGCTGTTCGCCTCACTGCGCTCCTGTCAGGCCGTTGTCGACAGGGCCTGTGGAGCGCGGGAACGATGCACGAGAAACGAAAACTGAACCGATGGAAGGAACCGCCCTGGACTGCTGGCCGGGCCTCTTGAGCGAGGCGGTCGACACAGGCAGCGTTGGCGCTTTTGGCGTCAGTCGATGTGGTCGCGGGGCAAGGCGCTGGATGTTTCCCGAAGACCACCTGCGGTCACGGCCGCGGCCGCTCCTGCAGATCCACGCAGCCGACGGCCCCGGGCACGGAGCGAGGGCAGGGCGGAGGCGGCGGCGCAGCGCAGGAACGCGCTGGGCACCGGCCGGGGCCGTGCGAACTCGCCCGCGCAGCGGGGCGGGGTCGGATGAGGGTGGGAAACGAACGCCATGCGTTTGCGAATGCAAGGAATCTGATACCAGCCACCAGCGGCGATTCCCATCGGGGATCACTTCTGGCGACCTTGGAAAACCTTTATCTCCAGCCTGCGTCGAATGCAGGTCGGTTCATTGGTCGTTGCTCTTCCGCGTCTTTGCATCTGGCCGCCGGGCCACTTCGTGGTCACCGGCCTGTCGAGGCGCCGAGCGCGTTGCATCACCTGATTTGCCGCGTGTCTTTCGATACTTGGCGCCACGTCGGCGCGCCCTTGTTGTCGAGTTTTAAAGGGCCGACCTGGGGTCTCACTTCGGGAGTACCCAGGTAAACTCTGGAAAATCAAGAACTTATGGCGCAAACGTGGTCCGGCCAATTATAGAGGCGAAACGCAAGCCGGCTCAAACTCCGGTCCGCGGCGCCAATAAAGCGAAGGGGGCGGTGAAAGGGAAGACTGCGACGGTCTCCGCCGCCAAGCCACGACCGCGCCCGGCGCCGAGCGCCGTCCGACCCGTGCCCGCGACGCCCGTGCCGGCGCCGGCCGCCGAGGTTGCGCCGGTCGTGCGCAGCGTCGTCGTCGATGCCGAATTCGACGGCCAGCGCCTGGACAACTTCCTGCTGCGCGAGCTCAAGGGCGTGCCCAAGACGCATGTCTACCGGATCATCCGGTCCGGCGAAGTGCGCGTGAACAAGGGCCGCGCGGCCGCCGACACCCGGCTCGCCGGCGGCGACGTGGTGCGCGTGCCGCCGGTGCGCATGGCCGCGCCCAACGCGGCGGCCGAAGCCGCGCCGCCGCGCGAATTCCCGATCCTGTTCGAGGACGAGCACCTGATCGCCATCGACAAGCCGTCGGGCACGGCCGTCCACGGCGGCTCCGGCGTCAGCTTCGGCGTGATCGAGCAGCTGCGCCGCTCGCGCCCCGAGCAGAAGTACCTGGAGCTGGTGCACCGGCTCGACCGCGAGACCTCCGGCATCCTGCTGCTGGCCAAGAAGCGCAGCGCGCTGGTGGCGCTGCAGGAACAGTTCCGCGCGCGCGAGACGGGCAAGACCTACGCCGCGCTGGTGGTGGGCCGTTGGCCCGCGAAGCTGAAGGTGATCGACGTCGCTCTGCACAAGACCGAGGACGACGGCGGCGAGCGCCGCGTGCGCGCGGTGGCCAACGACCACGCCGACGGCCAGCGTTCGATCTCGCTGGTGCGCATCGCGCAGGAATTCGCGGCTACCACCTTGCTGGACGTCACCATCAAGACTGGCCGCACGCACCAGATCCGCGTCCACTTGCAGCACTCCGGCCACGTGATCGTCGGCGACGACAAGTACGGCGACTTCGCCCTCAACCGCCGCTACGCGCGCGGCGAGGCGGTGCCGGGCGTGCGCTTCGAGCGCATGTTCCTGCACGCCCGCCAGCTCGCGTTCGACCATCCCGCCACCGGCGAACGCCTCGAGCTCACCGCGCCGCTGCCGCCCGAATGCGCCGCGCTCGTCGCCGCGCTCGCCCGCAATACGCCCTGACATGACCGCTTCCACTGACCGCCCGCGCCGCTTCGATCTCGTCGTCTTCGACTGGGACGGCACGCTGTTCGACTCCACCGCGCTGATCGTCCAGAGCATCCAGGCCGCGTGCCGCGACCTGGGCCTGCCGGTGCCCGACGACGAACGCGCGTCGTGGGTCATCGGCCTGAGCCTGCACGGCGCGATGGCGCACGCGGTGCCCGACATCACGCCGGAGCAGATCCCGCAGATGGTGGAGCGCTACCGCTTCCACTACCTGGCGCGCCAGCACGCGCTGACGCTGTTCCCGGGCGTGCTGGAGATGCTGCACGCGCTGAAGAAGCGCCATCACTGGCTCGCGGTGGCCACCGGCAAGAGCCGCGCAGGACTCGACGAGGCGCTGCACGCGGTCGAACTGAAGGGGCTGTTCGACGCCACCCGCACCGCCGACGAGACGCGTTCCAAGCCCGATCCGCAGATGCTCAACGAGCTGATGCGCCAGTTCGGCGCGGAGCCGGACCGCACGCTGATGATCGGCGACACCACGCACGACCTGCAGCTGGCCGCCAACGCCGGCACGTCCAGCGTGGCGGTGGCCTACGGCGCCCACCAGACGTCCGAATTCGCCGCGCACTCGCCGCTGTTCACCGCGCAGACGGTGGCCCAGCTCTCCGCCTGGCTGGAAGAACATGCCTGAAGACGCCGTCCTGGCTCCGCCGGGCGCGCTGCCGCTGTGCGCGAGCGCCGAGCTCGAGGAGAGCGGCAAGGCCTGCGTGTTCGACGTGATGCTGTGGCGCCGCCCGGCGCGTGCGTTCGTGCTGCGCTTCGAAGGCCGCGTCGTCGCCTACCTGAACCGCTGCGCGCACGTGCCCACCGAGATGGACTGGCAGCCAGGCGAGTTCCTCGACGCCGACCGCCGCTTCATCCTGTGCTCGATGCACGGCGCGGTCTAC
>FTKD01000974.1_pt8 | contig 15326 bp, 11 predicted proteins | sample 1658191 | NCBI WGS metagenome assembly FTKD01 (sample SAMEA3914808, study PRJEB12502) | metagenome | biome: forest; material: soil | place: Canada | collected 2011-08-03 | depth 0.3 m
TCGATGATGCCGTTGTGCACCACCGCGACCTCGCCGCAGGACAGGTGCGGGTGCGCGTTGCGTTCCTCCGGGCCGCCATGCGTCGCCCAGCGGGTGTGGCCGATGCCGATGCCGCTGTGCGGCATCTGGCCCAGCAGCGACTGCTCCAGCTGAGCCACCTTGCCGACACTGCGGCGCACATGGATGTCGGCGTCGCCGTCGATGTAGGCCAGGCCCGCCGAGTCGTAACCGCGATATTCGAGACGTTTGAGGCCGTCCAGCAGCAACGGCGTGACGTTGCGCCCGGCCAGTGCTCCGATGAGTCCGCACATGATGGAATCCTCCTTGATGCGATGGAATGGGCAGCGGCCGCTGCTAGCGGCGTACCGCGTGGCGGCCGCGCAGGGTGGCGCGCGCGACACGGCGCGCGGGCGGCGCGGCGGCTGCCGGCGCGAAGCGGGCGGCCAGATCGGCCAGACCTTCCTCCAGGCTCTGCGCCGGGGTGAAACCCAGGGTGCCGCGCAGGCGCTCATTGCTGCCGCAGGAATGACGGATGTCGCCGGCGCGCGCCGAGCCGAACTGCGGTTCGGCGCCGTTGCCGAGGCAGTTGCCCAATACCTTGAGCAGGCGCAGCAGGTCGATGCGGCTGCCGGTGGCGACATTGCATACGCCCTGGCTGTCGGACGCCAGGGCCAGGGCATTGGCCTGCGCCACGTCGCTGACATGGACGAAGTCGCGGGTCTGGCGGCCGTCGCCGAAAACCATCGGCGCCTCGTCGGCGGCCAGCCGTTCGATGAATTTGGAGATGACGCCGGAGTAGGGGGAGCTCGGGTCCTGGCGCGGGCCATAGACGTTGAAGTAGCGCAGGCCGAGACTGTTGAGGCCATGCAGGCGCGCATAGAGGCCGGCATAGAGCTCGTCGACCTGCTTCTCCAGGCCATAGGGATTGGTCGGCTGCGGTGTTTCCTCCTCGCTCAGCGGCAGATTGGCGCAGTCGCCGTAGACCGCCGCCGAGGAGGCATAGACCAGGCGCGGCACCTGCTGCGCGCGGATGCTCTCGATGATGTTGACGAAGCCGAGGATGTTGCGCATGGCCGAGCCGAACGGATCGTCCACCGAACGCGCGGCGGAGACCTGGGCGGCGAGATGGATGCAGCCGCGCATGCCGTGCATGGCGCGATCCACCACCGCCGCGTCGCGGATGTCGCCGATCACCAGCTCCAGCCGGGCATGCGGCAGCGGCAGGTTGTCGCGCTTGCCCGACGACAGATCGTCGAGCACGCGCACGCGGTAACCGCGGGTGAGCAGGGCTTCCACCGTGTGCGAACCGATGAAGCCGGCGCCGCCGACCACCAGCGCCGGGGAACGCAATGCCGCTTGTTTGCTTGTCTGTTTCATGATCAGGCCCTCTTCGATTGCAGCAGGCGATCCTTCAGGTCGGCCCAGAAGTGCTGCAGTTGCATCACCACCTGCCGGGTGCTGCCGGCATCCCAGCCGTTCTCGAATTCCACCCGCACCGGCAAACCGTCGGTGAGCGGGCGCTGATCCGCGCCGTCGCCATCGACCAGCTGCATGCGCACCAGCACGCCCATTTCGGCTTCGCCGAGCAGGGCGCTCTGCGCCTTGGGCACTTCCGCCGCGACCTGCGGCACATCCGCCACCAGCGCGCGGCGGCGCATGCCGTCCGGAAAGATCACGGTGGCGGCCATGCCGGGGGCGGCGTAGATGGCGTGCTTGGGCGGAATATAGGCGTCGATATGGATCTCGCCGCCCTGCGGCGCCAGCATCGCCACCTTGCTGCCGATGGCGAGCTGGTCGCCCTTGACCACCGCCAGGTCGACGATGCGGCCGGTTTTCGGCGCGCGCACCAGCATGGCCTGCATCTGGCCGTCGAGGTCGGCAAGCTCGGTCTGGATCGCCAGGATGCGCGTCTGCACCGCCACGTTGCTGCCGCTGCTGCGAGGCGGCGGCTGGGTTTGCAGGGCCATGGTGCGATACAGCTCGTCGAGTTTCGACGAGGCCTGGTCGTACTGGTTGCGCGCCGCGTTCACTTCGGCTTCGGTGGCGGCGCCTTCGCCCAGCAATTGCTGCATCTGCTGCATGCGCTGGGACATGCGGTCCTTCTGTTCGCGCGCGGTCTGCAGCTCGCCGGCGAAGTCGATGCTGTCCAGCGCGGCCGCGCCGTGCCCCTGCGACTCGGCGCTGACCGCCACGCCCTGCAACTGCTTCAGTTCCGCGCGCAGCTGGTCGGCGTGGGTGGACAGCGCCTCGTTGGCGAGCCTGGCCACCGGCTGGCCTTCGCGCACCTCATCCAGCGGTTTGACGAACACTTCATCGACATGCCCCTGACTGGAGGAACGCACCGTGATCTGCTCCTGCGCGACGAAGCCCGGCGCCTGGATCAGCACCGACGAGTAGAGGAACTTGCCGACGAAGAACAGGAAGGGGCTGCTGACCACCAGCAGGATCAGGTACCAGCGCCAGCGCGCGAGATGGCGCTTGCCCGGCGCATAGGGCACCTCGACGCCGCGGTCGCGGTTGGGATCGCCGGCTTCCGGCTTAACGAATCTGACTTTCATGACCCATCCTTTGCAAATCGTTCCAGGCCTGCACCACGATGCCGTCGGTGTTCGGCTGTGCCGCCAGCAGCCCTTGAAGCTGTTGCATCGACTGCTGGAAATCCTGCGGCGAGCGGCGCGCGTAGCTGAGCTGCGGCTCCAGCTGGGGCTCGACGCTCTGCGCCACGCGGAAGCGCAGGCCGCCGGCCCTGGGGCTGCCGACGATAGGGCGGGCGATGTCCGCCACGCGCTGCGGGTTGGAGTTGAAGATCATCAGCACCACCTGGCTGATGCCGGCGTCGCGCAGGCGCTGCTCGACGTTCCAGCTCATGTAGGGCGGATCGCGGAAATAGCGCGGGTGCATGGTGGCGGCGGTCGGCCAGGGCGAGGCCCTGGCGGCGCTGCGCAGGGTCTCCATCCAGTTGTCGAATTGCGCCTGATCGAGCGGCTGCTTGTAGATCTGGTCCGGCTCGATGTCGAGGTTGAGGCCGGCGAAGTCGAAGCCGCGCAGGCCGTTGATGATCGCCACCAGCTTGGGGCGCTGCGCCGGCTCGATCCAGCTCGGCTCGCCCAGCAGCAGTTCGACCGTCATGCCGTGGTGTTTGGCCGCATCGAGGAAGCCGCGCAGTTTCTGCGGTTGCATCTGGGCGTCGACGATCTGCTGTGCATTGAGGGCCAGCAGCAGGCGGTTCACCCCGTCACCCTGTAGCTCACGCCAATACTTCTCGTCCTGCTGGCCGGCAATCAGCTCGCCGCTGTTCCACACGTAGACGCCCAGGGCGGGGCCGGCGCCTGCGCTCGCGGCGACCGTCGTCAGCGGTGCGGAGGAAACGGACAGGGTAGAGGCCATTTGCAGGCGCGGCGCCGGCTGCATCGGCGGCGCGGTCGCCGCGCCGCCGCCGGCCGGGACGGCCGCTGGCGACGCCGTTGCGGAGGCTGCCGCGACGGTATAGACGGCGGCTTGCAGGTGCGGGCCGGCGCTGGCCGCCGCGCTCACCGGCAGTGCCGCCGCGGGCGGCGCGGGCGCGGCGGGGATCGGCTGCACCGGGGACGCTTGAGGCCAGGGCGGGGCCGCGGCCGGATGTGTGCCGGCGGCCGGCGGCGAGACGAACTGGTGCGGCGCCAGCGGCGCCGACGCCGGGGGGAGCGGGGGTAGCGCCGGGGGCGGCGCCAGGGGAGCCGCCCGCTGCGGCGCGGGCGCGGGGACGGGCACAGGGACGGGCACAGGGGTTGCCGCCGGCGCTGCCGCGGTGGTGCGGCCTTGCAGCATCATGTCGACCTGGATGATGGGGTCGGCCAGTTGCGCCCCCAGCTCGGACGGCGCATCGACCGCCGCCGCCGGCTGCGCCTGGTCGGCGATGGCGTAGCCGCGCAGGACGATGCTGGCCTGCCAGGCCTTGACCTGCCCGTCGATCTGCTGCAACGCGGCGGCGTAGTAGCTTTGCAGGCGGCGCGCCATCACGTCCACGCCTTCTTCCGCGATGACGTTGCCGCGCAGGTAGCTCTCGCGCAGACCCTCGCTGCTGGCCTGAACGCGCCGCGACAGCTGCTCGTCGTCGTTGCGCGACTGTGCCAGCTGCTGCTGCGCCGCGCTCAGTTCGCCGCCGAGCTCCTGGCCGCGATCCTGGATGCGCAGGCGCAGGTTTTCCATCTGCGCCCGCAGCTGTTTCTTCTGCGCGCTGCGCGCGCCGAACACCCCGATCGGCGCCTTGAAGTTGAGGCCGACGAAGGCGTCGCCGCCATAGGGTCCTCCATTCTTCGACAGATCCTTGGCGCCGGCGGCGGTGACGTCGAGGCTGGCCTCAAAGCCGTACCAGGTGGAGTCGTTGAGCTGCGCCTGCAACGCGTCGCGTTGCGCACGCAGCGCCGCGATGTCGGGATGGTGCAGCAGCAGCGAGTCGAGCTGCACCTGCGGCGCCTGCGGCGGCGCCACCGACTGCGCGGCAAATGCGCCGAGCTGGCGGCCGGTGAGCCGTTCCAGGCGGTTGCGCGCCTGGTCCTCGGCGCGCTTGAAGCGGACCAGGTCGCCGTGGGCCTGGGCGTAGGCGGCCTCGGCGTCGAGCTGCTCCGACTGCAGCAGCAACTGGTGCTGCGCGCGCAAGTGCAGCTTGGGCAGCACCAGGTCTTCGCTGCTCAAGTAGGCCTGTACCACCTTCAGGCTCTCCTGCGCGCCCCAGTACTGGGCGTAGTTGGATTCCAGCTCGAGCTGCGCCAGGCCATGCGCGGCGTCGGCGCGGATTTCCTGTTCGTGCTGCGTGCCCAGCGCCGCGTCGATCTTGCGGTCGGACTGTTCGGCGGCGCCCAGCAGCGGATAGCTGAAGCCGACCTGGGCCTGCGCCGCGTCATAGGTGAAGGCCTTGTTCACGTCGACGATGTTGCGCACGATGCCGTAGCCGCCGCCGAAGGTGAAGCGCAGCCCGCTTTCGGCGCGCTCGCGGTCCACGCCCTGCCTGGCGCCCTCGGCGGCGGCGTCGGCTTCGAGCACCATCAGCGCCTTGTCGGAGTCGCGCAGCAGGTCGCTGAGCGGCACCGTGTCCTGTTCGGCCCAGGCGGGACTGCTTCCGGCCAGCAGGCCGATCATCCCGGGCATCATGTACGCAAGCGGATGTTTTCGATGTTGTTGTTTCATGGCGAACTCGCTTTGGCTGAAGGCGGGTGGACGGCGCGCTTCAACGCGGACCGCCCTGGCGGATCACCCACCAGGGACCCATCGGCGAGTCCTGGTGGGCACGGTTGAACCATTCGTGGAAAGTGGCGATCACGCTCCAGACGCGGGCGCTGATCATGAACAGCGGCATCAGCGGCACCATGGTGATGAAGCCGGCGTCCTGCCGCGGCCGCTCCGACAGCAGGGTCACGAACAGCAGGAACTGGAATATGGTCAGCACGGCGTAGAAGGCGTAGACCAGCAGCATCACGCCGATGAAGAAGGGCAGCGGCTTGGTCCACAGCAGATAGGCGAAGAAGCCGACCTGCAGAATCGGCAGGAACACCTGGAACAGCAGCCCGTACCAGGTGACGCTGATGAAGTTCTTCCAGCCGACCATCGGCGAGAAGCTGTGCCAGTGCTTGCGGAAATAGATGTAGGACAGATCGCCGTCCCAGCGCAGCCGCTGGATGAAGAAGCTGCGGAAGGTATCCGGTACCTCGGTGTGGGCGATGGCGCCGGGCGCGAACACCAGGCGCAGACCGGGGTGGCGGCTGATGTATTGCTTGACGCGCAGGGTCAGGTCGAGGTCTTCGCCGGTGCCGGTGTTCCAGCCGCCGACGTGATCGACGATGGCCTTGCGGTAGATCATGTAGGCGCCGGGCAGGTTGTTGATCAGATTCCATTCCGCCAGGCCGACCTTGCCCAGGTAGATGGCCAGCATGTATTCCACCGCCTGCAGGCGCGTGACCAGCGATTTGCGCGCATTGCGCGCCCGCAGCGGGCCGGTGGCCCCGACCACGTTGGGATCGATGAACGGCTTGATGGCATGGGCCACCATGTCGTTGTCGAACGAGGTGTCGGCATCGAGCGCCATGACGATCTCGCCGGTGGCGTAGAGCAGGCCGGTATTGGTGGCGGAGACGCGGCCGCCGCGCTGCGGCTTGGGGATGAAACGCACCGAGCGCCGCGGATCGCTCTTGAAATGCCGCACCAGCTCGACGATCGCCTCATAGGTGACGCGGTTCTTCACCGCGCCGTCCAGCACCACGATCAGCTCGATATGGCCCGGATAGATCTGTTCCAGCAGGGAACGCACCGAGTACTGCACGTCGCGGCCCTCGGCGTAGGCGTTGCAGATGCAGCTGACGCGCGGGTACCAGGGAATCTCCACCGGCGGCTCGGTGTGACGGCGCCACAGGTAGTGCGTCACGCCGAGCCAGGTGATGACGTACAGCGGCATTTCCAGCAGCAGCACGAAGGGCGCGAACTTGAGCACCACTTGCTCGCTGCTGCCGCCGACCAGGGTCAGGAATACAGCCCAACCGTGGGCCAGCGTGTCGAGCGCGGATTCCATGGCTCAGGCCACCTGCCGGTCCGCGCCGTCGCCGCTCAGGCTGGCGCGCAGGCGTTGCAGCAGGCCGCGGGCGTCCTCGTTGCGGGCATTGCGCGCGGTCAGCGAGTGCTCGGCCAGGCGCCAGGCCGGGCCGACGGCGTTCTCCTGCATTGCCTGCGCGGTGAGCTGCTGCATGGTGCGATGCAGCGCCGCCAGGCGCTTGCGGTCGGCGCCGGGCAGCAGCAGGAAGATGGTTTCCAGGTCGGCGCGGACGGCAAGGTCGACCTCGGCCAGTGATTCGCGCAGGCGTTCGGCGCAGGCTTCGAGCAGGTCGGCGGTGCGTCCGACACCCAGCGTGCGATTCAACTGCTCGAGGTTTTCCAGATGCAGCGCCGCCACCGCGAAGCCCGCCGTCGAGCCATGACGGGTCATCTTCAGCGACCATTCCAGGCTGCCGAGGAAGTGCGGCCAGGGCAGGTACTGGCGCGGCTCGAACAACATCGGCGTCTGCCCCGGCGCATCGCCCTGCGCCGCCAGGCAGCCGGTGCTGCTGAGGCGCCAGGCGTGGATCTTGCGCAGGCGCAGGCGGGTGGTGGGCATGGAGTGCCGGCATACCGCGCAGCGCGCTTCCACTTCGCCCTCGACGAAGACGTGATCGCAGGAGGAGCAGACATTGGTTTCGAGCGGGCGGTCGTAGTCGGAGCCGATATGGCGCAGGCGCGTACCGCATTTCGGGCACTGGCGCTGGTCGCCGCGCATGAAGCGCTGCTCCGGCGCGATCAGGCCGCAGGTGAAACAGTGCAGGGCGGTGTGCTGGTCGATTTCGATGCTGCGGCAATTGGGGCAGACGTCGATGAAGCTGAGGTGGGCGCTGCTGCAGTAGTCGCATTCGCGCTGACGGTCGCGCAGTGCGGTGCGTTCGATCAGCCCGGCCTTGTCGAGGCGCTGCAGCCAGGTGTCGGGGTCGGAGTCGCTGCGGTCGAGCGCTTCCAGCACGGGATAGCGGTAGCGGCGGGCATGCTGCCACTGCGCCAGGGGCTCCAGCACGAAGTCCGGCCGCAGCCACATGTATTCGAGCAGCATGGCGTCGGGGCGGCGGTTGTCGTTGCGGCCGCGGATGGCGCGGGAGCGGCTGCGCCATTGCTCCAGGTGTTCAAGCAGAACCTGCGAGGTGGCGGGCAGCTTGCCGTCGCTGACGGCAAGATCGACGTCGTCGACGGCGCCGTCGATGAAGGCCAGCGCGGTGGCGTGGTCCGGGTCGCGCCGCAGTTGCTGCAAGCTGTCGCGGATATAGACCGGGTCGTCGCTCTTGACGATGAAAGCGCCGGGGCTCAGGCCGGACTGGCGGAATTCGCCGTAATCGCCATGGCAATGCGCGGTGCAGCCTGCCACCACCAGTTGCGCGCAGCGCGGCCGCGTCTGCGACAGAATCACGAGTTCATGCGATGCATCCACTGCGCGCTACTCCTTCCTTGGGTTATTGCCAATTGGCGCCACCTCCAGTGGCGCTCCGCCTGCTACAGGGCAATCGCGGTGCCAGCGCCGGACGCGGCAAGCAATTACAGCGACTTGCAACCCAAAGTCTGGAAGCGGATCGCGCCAGGGGCTCGACCGAGGGTCGAAAACTGTTGGTCGCGGCCAACAGCATTGCGAAGCTGCAAGCTGACGATGGCGTCTGGCCTCGCCCGCAACTGTCTCCGATTGCCGACAGTCGATCCGGTGCTTCGAGGCAAGTTGTTGTTCCGACGCGGAAAGCCTCCGTCGCCGTGGTGCGACAGGCGGGGTCTTTACAACGCAGATGTCGCTGCCGGGGCTGGGCAAATCAATGCCAAAGCCGCCCGTTTTCTTTGGAGAACTTTTGCGGAATATCGCAAGTCCAACCTGGATGCTGAAACGTTGATCGGACTGGCCACGGCGCGGTAACCGGATAGATCAACCGCGCGATGCGGGAGCGTGCCCGCTGGCTGGTTTCGATCAGCCGCTCGCAACGAACGAAGACAAGGAGAAGTGCTGATGAAGACCCAAGGATGGGCCTTGCTGCCCGCTGCCGCACTGGCGGCGGCGATGCTGGCTGGATGCCACTATGTGAAGCAGGACGACTACGACGCTGCCATTGCCGAGCTGCGCAGCAATGATGCGGGCCTGCGGCGCGATGTGGACGCCAACAAGGCGGACCTGGCCGGCCTGAGAAGCGAGCTGGATGCGAGATTTCAGAAGTACGATGCGGTGATCTCGCAGATGCAAGGCCGGGTGCGCGTCGATCTCGCCTCCCACTTCGACTACAACAAGGCGGCGCTGCGCGATCAGGACAAGGCGGCACTGGATGATTTCGCCGGCGTGATCCGCCAGCATCACCCCGACGTCGTGGTCACGGTCGAGGGTTTCACCGACGCGGCCGGGCCGGCGGGCTACAACAAGCGCCTGGGCCTGAAACGTGCCGACGCCGTGCGCGATTATCTGATCGGGAACGGCGGCCTCACCGCGGATCAGGTGCGCGCGGTCAGCTACGGCAAGGACCGCAATCGCCAGGTGGTGCCGGGTGCCTGGGGCGACAAGGGCGAGGCGAATCGCCGTGTTGCCCTGGTGATCGACGATGCCGGCCGCTCCGGCGCAGCGCAGCCCCCACCGGGCGGAAGCCCGGGTGGGAGCCCTTGAGCCGCCGCGACGGAGTTTAGCGCCGTCCCGCCTCAGCTTCCCGTGTTCAAGCCGGCTGTGGCTGAACCAACGCGCACATTCAATGTGGCCGGCACCCGCGCGCCGCGCCGGAGCGCGGCGGAACACTTGCTGCGCGGCTGGCGCAAAATCCGGCTGGTGGGCCTGCATCAGATCCTGCCGCGAACCATGGCCGGATTGGTCGCAATCGGCTGCCTGCTTGCGGCGACGCCTCTGCTCCTGGCACTGCTGCTGACCGACTCGCAACTCGGCCGGCTGGCGCAGCACAGCGAGAAACTGATCAAGGAGGGGCAGGCGGTCGTCCATCTCGGCTCGCAGCTGCGGGACAACATCAACGATCTGGAACGCGCGGTGCGCCAGTACTCGGTGCTGCAGGACCCCGCTCTGGCGGAGACGGTAAAGGTTCGCCTGACCCAGACCGAGTCGACCTTGCAAAATATCGAGGATCAGGAATTGGGCTTGCTTGGCGACCACGTGCTGACCGCCCAGCGCGAACTGGTGCAGATCGCCAAACTATGGACCGAGAATCAGCAGCAGCCGGAAACACTGGAACGGCTGGCCCGGCGCATCCATGACATGAACGGCGAGGCGGATGCGATCGCGTCGTCGGGGCGCGGCGCCATCGACGCCCAGGTCGACAGTCTGCGCCGGACCGGCGTCATTGCCCGCCGCGTCATGCTGCTGTCATCGATCGCGCTGATTCCTCTGGCGGCCCTGCTGGCGTTTGCATTCTCCGCCACCGTGATGCGGCCGCTGAAGCAGCTGCGCAACGGCATTGTCGATCTGGGAAATGCCCGTTACGGCCAGGCCATCAGTATCCGCTTTCCGTACGAGATGTCCCGTCTCGGCGAACAGCTCGACTGGCTGCGCCTGCGCCTGGTTCAGCTCGAAGCGGACAAGGACCGCTTTTTGCGTCACGTCTCGCACGAACTGAAGACGCCCCTGGCCAGCCTGCATGAAGGCATTGCCCTGCTCAGCGATGAATCGCTGGGGCCGCTGACACCGCATCAGCAGGAAGTGGCCGGCATCCTGCGCGAATCGACCGCCGAACTGGATAGCCTGATTCACAACCTGCTCGGCTACGCCCAATGGCGCAACGAACGCAAGCAATCCGCGATGGACTGGTTCGATGCGCCGGAAATGGTTCGCGAGGTGCTGGGCAAGCATCAGTGGTCGATGAATCAGCGCCATCTGCATGCGGAACTTCGTCTGCGTTGCGAGCGTCTATTCGGGCATCGCACACAGTTGCGCCTGGCGCTTGAGAACCTGCTGACCAATGCCATCAAGCACGCCCCGGATGGAACGTCCATCGACATCGATGTGGCAGTGAACGAAAGCGGCTGCGAATTGTCCGTTTGTGACCGCGGCCGCGGTGTGGCGGCGCATGAAAGGAGGTTGATTTTCGAGCCGTTCGTTCGTGGAACGGAAGCCGAGGAACTCGGTGCAAGAGGCACCGGGATCGGCTTGTCGATCGTTCAGGAAACGATCCTCTCGCACAATGGAACTGTGGAGGTCGAGGATGCCGCACCCGGAGCCCGTTTCAAGATGGCCTGGCCGCGCCCGCCTGGCGGCGCTTAGCCTTGGCCTTGCGCTGGCTGTCGCGGGCTGCGCCACGCGGCCGTTCGCCAATAGCCATAGCGTCGACGATCTGGAATTTCTCGCGCGCGCGATGGATGGCAGCACTACTCTGCGCGAAGCGATGTGGAAGGAGACGCTTGCCGCCGGCCGCAGCAGCCCGGATGGGGCCTTGCGCCTGGCCTTGCTGCAGAGCGTTCCCGATCACTCCGGCTACGACCCCGCCGCGGCACAACACAACCTGCGCGTCCTGCTGGCGCAGAACCCGCCCGAAAATGTTGCGGCACTGGCGCGCGTGCGCCTGAGCGAGTTGCGCTCAAGCAATCAGTGCCTGGGTGAGACCCAGGAATTGAAGCGGCGCCTGGCCCAGGTGGTCGATATCGAGCGCCAGATCGATGGCAAAAGGCAGTCAAATCCATGATGACCAAGAGCATCCTTCTGGTCGATGACGATGAAAAGCTGCTGCGCGTGCTGACCCTGCGCCTGGAGTCCGAGGGCTATAGCGTCATCGTGGCCGCCAGCGCCGCCGACGCGCTGGCCAGGCTGGACGAACAGCAACCGCATTTCGTGTTGACCGATCTGCGCATGCCGGGCATGGATGGCATGGAGCTGCTGGAGCGCATCCAGGCACGCTGTCCGCAACTGCCGGTGGCGATCATTACCGCGCACGGCGACATCCCCGACGCCGTGCGCGCCACGCATGCGGGAGCGGTCGACTTCCTGGTCAAGCCGCTGGCGCGGGACAAGCTGCTTGAATGCATCAATCGTCATCTGGGCGACCAGGGCGGCGCAGCGGATGGCGATTGCAATGGCGGCTTGGTGACACGCAGCCCTCTGATGCGCGCCACACTGGACGATGCCTTGCGTGTGGCGCGGAGCGACTCCTTCGTGCTCATCACCGGCGCCAGCGGCACCGGCAAGGAGCTGCTGGCGCGCGCCATTCACGCGGGCAGCCCGCGGCAGGCGCAGCCGTTCATTGCCATCAACTGCGCGGCCGTTCCGGCGGAATTGCTGGAATCGGAACTGTTCGGCCATCGACGCGGCGCCTTCACCGGAGCGCACGCGGATCACCCCGGCCTGTTCCGCGCCGCCAATGGCGGAACGGTGTTCCTCGACGAGATCGGCGACATGCCGGCGGAGTTGCAGGTCAAGCTGCTGCGGGTGCTGCAGGAACGTGAAGTGCGGCCGGTGGGCGAGACCCGAACCATTCCGGTCGATGTGCGGGTGCTGTCCGCCACCCATCGCGACCTGCCGGCGCGCATCGCCGAGGGCGCGTTCAGGGAAGATCTGTACTACCGGCTCAACGTGGTCGGTCTGCAACTGCCGACACTGGAGCAAAGGCGCGAGGACATTCCGCCGCTGGTCGCGTTCCGGCTGGCCCAGCTGATTGCCGCCGGGGCGCCGCGCCGTGTCTATTCGGCTGAAGCGATGGAACTGCTGGCCGCTGCTGCCTGGCCCGGCAATATCCGCCAGTTGTTCAACGTGGTGGAGCAGAACGTGGCGCTGGCCACGGCCCGCATCATCAGCGCGGCGCAGGTACGACGCTCGCTCGGCGACCAGCCGATGACCTTGCCTTCACTTGATCAGGCGCGCAGCGAATTTACGCGCAACTACCTGCATCAATTGCTCGATCTGGCTGCGGGGAACATCAGCCGGGCCGCGCGGCTCGCCGGACGCAACCGCACGGATTTCTACAAGCTGATGAGCCGGCATGGCATCAACCCGGCCAGGTTCAAGGTGGCTGAACGTGGAGAGCACGCTTCGACTACTGAAGGGCCCAGAGCCTTGACGGGGCGGTCGTAGGCGCAACGAAGACCCGGGCGTCTAGGCCAGATCCTTCGCTACGCTCAGGATGACAGCGGAAAAGCCTCTCGGAGTTACAGCGTGCGCGGATCGGTGACGAAGCCGATGCGCGTCACCCCATCCTTCAAGCTTCCGAACAGCGGCCGCATGCCGTTCAGGCGATGCGGGATTTCAGGGCCGTATTGCAGCTGAACAGCAGGGCCAGATGCGGCGGCAACAGCAACAGGATCCACGCCAGGTTGCCCTGGTAGCAGCCCGGCAGCAATCTCAGCAGCGGGGCCAGGGCCGCCAGCAGGGTGATGATCCAGGTCAGCCGGTAGGCCCATTGCCGGGGCCACCACTGCGTCCGCATCGACAGCAGCCACATCGGCAGCAACAGCAGGCTCAGCGGATTCAGCAGCAGCAGGTTTTCGTTGTGCCAGATGGCCCAGTGCTGGGTCAGCGTCCACGCCGCCAGCAGGATCAGGCCGCCAGTCGCGCAAGCCAGGGCCCAGGCGCTGGCCAGCAGGGCGAAGCCGAGCCGCGCGGCGAAAGTTCCGCGCAGCCGGTTGAGCAGCAGGAGCAGTCCGGCCAGGGCCAGGCCGATCAGCAGGAACGGCGGGCGCCAGTCCGGCGGTTGTGCTGGATCGTCCGGCACCCGGCTTTGCAGCAGGCGCACTTCGCCGCTGACCAGCGGCTGCTCCTGGCCCTGCGCATCTTTTATTTTTGCCTGACGCAGTTCCTGCATCAGCACCATCGGCACAAAGCTTTCCTGCAACTGATTCAGCGGCTTGTCGCCGTTGGGGCCGAGCGCCAGGTCCATGCCCAGGCCGGCGAACAGGTCGGGTGAGATCAGGCGCACCGCATCGTAGCGATAGCTGTACGGCGTCATCACCGCTTGCAGTTGCCGGCGCAGGGCCCCGCCCAGCACCTGGTCCAGGGCATCGCGCACCTTGGTCGAGCAGTTGGAGAGGAAGTAGTCGTAGCGGTAGTGCATGTTTTCCGGGCGCGCGTTCCATTCCAGGAAATCGCTCAGGGCTACCCGCTGCGCCGGGCTCAGGTTGAGCTTCTGCTCCTGCACCCAGCGGCCTTCATGCCGGTAGATATCGAGATCGTATTGCAGCGGGTCGGCCGCCATGCGGTAGAGCATGTAGCCGCGCGCGAAATTCAGCATGAAGTTCTTCTGGTTGAAGTCGAACATGCCGTAGTTGTAGGCGATGTCCTCGCCGCTTTCGCTGTCGCGCACCAGGATGGCGTTGTGGCCGAAGCGTTCCCAGTAGATGGTGCCCGGGCCGAAGGTCAGCACGCTGATGCTGAGCGTGTCGCCGGAGCGGCTGGAGGAGGGGATGAGTTGCTGGGCGTGGGCGGGGAGGGCGGTGAATAGACCGGCCAGGAACAGCAGCAGGATTGAAAGTGCGGCGCGCGCGCCCCCTGGATCCCGGCTTGCGCCGGGATGACGCTTTTCCAGACTCATGTTTGCGACAAAGCCACTTGCAGCAGATGCACCCGCCGGCTGTCGGCGCGCTGCACGTTGAACTGGAAGTGCCCGATGCGGATGCTTTCGCCGCGCCGCGGCATGTGGCCGAAGCCGTGCATCACCAGGCCGGCGACGGTGTCGAATTCCTCGTCGGAGAATTCCGCGCCGAAGTAGGCGTTGAACTCGCCCACCGGGGTCAGGCCGTTGACCAGGTAGTGGCGATCGTCCTGCTTGAGGATATGGGCGCTTTCGGACTCGTCGAACTCGTCGTCGATCTGGCCGACGATCTGCTCCAGCACGTCCTCGATCGTCACCAGGCCGGCGACGCCGCCGTACTCGTCCGCGACGATGGCCATGTGGTTATGGCCCTTGCGGAAGTCCCTGAGCAGCACGTTGACGCGCTTGGATTCGGGCACGAAGATCGCCGGCCGCAGCCAGCGCCGCAGGTCGTAGGTGCCGACCTCGAAGCCCGGTACATTGGCGGTGAACTTGATCAGGTCCTTGGCCAGCAGGATGCCGACCACCTCGTCCTTGGAATCGCCGATCACCGGAAAGCGCGAATGGCCGGCTTCCACCACTTCGCGCAGCAGGCGGTCCAGCGGCCAGATCTGCTCCAGCACGATCATCTGCGCGCGCGGCACCATGATGTCGCGCACCTGCAATTGGCTGGTATCGAACACGCCGCGGATCATGTCGGCGGCGTCGGAGTCGAGCAGATTGTCCTCGCGCGCCGCCTGCAGCAGCCCCATCAGGTCCTCGCGGGACTGCGGGCTGCGCGCCATGCGCTGGGTCAGTCGGCGCCACCAGCCGGCGCTGCCGGGGCTTTGTTTGGCGGGGAAGCTGCTACTAGGGCCATCGTTCATTTGTATTGATCTACCAAAAATCGTGCCCCGTGCGCGACCGCGGCGAGGTAACTATTTGGAAAGTCAGGAGGTTTTTATTTAGCGCCAAGCAGGCGCGAGTACAGGATAGCAGCCGTCCGTGGCTGGATGGTTAAAGCAGGATACCGCGCGACTTCACGGACGGCTACGGCAGCGTTCAATAGGGATCCGGAAATCCCAGCCGGGCCAGAATCTGCCGTTCCTTCATTTCCATGCGTTCGGCTTCTTCTTCCTGGATGTGGTCGTGTCCCAGCAGGTGCAGCACGCCGTGCACCACCATATGCGCCCAGTGGGCATGCGGCTCCTTGTTCTGCTCGACCGCCTCGCGCGCCACTACCGGCGCGCAGATCACCAGGTCGCCCAGCACCTGTTCGCTCAGCGCTTCCGACTCGTAGGGGAAGGACAGCACATTGGTCGG